>JGI12383J13903_1001056_pt1 | contig 15139 bp, 9 predicted proteins | sample Passage237B_FD_13903 | JGI IMG/M metagenome (IMG submission 13903)
TGGGGGCAGATGTATGCATTGATGCCGTGGGTGCGGAAGCGGCAGGAAATGCACTACAAACGATTACAGGAAGAAAAACACTGATGCAGGCAGGTTCTGCAACAGCTCTGTTCTGGGCGATCAATGCGGTTAAAAAAGGGGGGATCGTTTCCATTGTGGGCGTTTACGGGCCTACCGGAAATCTTGTACCTATCGGCAATGTCCTGAATAAAGGTATCACCATACGTGCCAATCAGGCTTCGGTAAAGCGACTACTGCCAAAACTGATCGACCATGTTCAGAAAGGAACGATACAACCTAAAAAGCTTATTACACACCGAATGCCGTTAAGAAATATATCCGATGCCTACAGAATCTTTTCGGACAAACTCGACAACTGTATTAAGCCTGTTTTAATTCCACCAACTGTAACAGAATAAAAGATCATATATGGGAAGAATAACTAAAGAACTGCCGGATATCAGGGACTGGGGTATAGACGCGGATCCGGAAAATGATCCCACCTACCCGATGAAACCCAACCGTACCGATGAAGAACAAAACGGATATACCTGGCAACGACCGGTACAACAGGCCGAAACAGTGGAGATACTAAAATCCACCGAAAGGCCTAATTTGAGTGCAGTATTTGGCACATCAGCACCACCAAGGGGGCTGAGCGGTAAAATTCGCCGCTATGCCTATAAGCGTAGTGAAGGTGCATTCAGCCACTGGCTGCCCCTGCTCATTGCAGATCGAGTGGACATGGTGGAAGGAATCGTTGAAGATATAAAGCAGGGTAAACTTCCAAACTTCTATGAAGAGATAGGATTTAATGCCTTGTGGAAATACAACAGAAAAGCTGCCATAGGTATCATAGCAACTAACCTCGCTGCTGTCTCTGCGATAGGACTGTTTTTGTTCAGAGGAAAACTCTTTGGAAGAAATCAATCCATTAAGAAGGCAGTTGAGGCGTATAATATTTAAAGAAATCCCGGAAGACTGGTCGTTCCGGGATTTTACTTTGATCCATTGATTTTTTTGATTGGTTAAAAGGTATGTTTATCCTCTTGCCTTAAAAAACTGGCTCTTTAAATAACTATTCCCAACCTATCGCATTTCAAACGACGCAAATCTGGCCACAACAGGAGCTGGTTGTTCTTGCACTTCAAATTTAAGGCATCAACAACCAATTTTAGAAGATTTAAATAAACCTTATTGTTGTTCTTACCCATCAAATATAAGGCTTCAACAACTGTGAGTTTATCAGGACTATCGGATGATAGTTGTTCTTACCCATCAAATATAAGGCTTCAACAACTTGTAGCGATTGTAGCGATTGTAGCTATTGGTTGTTCTTACCCATCAAATATAAGGCTTCAACAACACTTGCATCTTATATAAGAAAAAATCCATTGTTGTTCTTACCCATCAAATATAAGGCTTCAACAACTTGACATAGAAAAGGAAGTAATAGAATACCGTTGTTCTTACCCATCAAATATAAGGCTTCAACAACACACTAATATCGATGGGTCATCTAAAATCCGTTGTTCTTACCCATCAAATATAAGGCTTCAACAACAATAAGGCAAAGTTTAAAAATGGGAATGAAGTTGTTCTTACCCATCAAATATAAGGCTTCAACAACATAATTAAATAATTTAAGAAAAATAATGGAGTTGTTCTTACCCATCAAATATAAGGCTTCAACAACGAGCTAGAAAAAGAATTCACTAAATTCTTGTTGTTCTTACCCATCAAATATAAGGCTTCAACAACATGACGAACGCACAGGGCAAATCAAACATTGTTGTTCTTACCCATCAAATATAAGGCTTCAACAACTAGTTTAATTTTTAAAACAGCCTTGGTGGAGTTGTTCTTACCCATCAAATATAAGGCTTCAACAACCAACCAGCTAAAATTAACATGATAACTGCAGTTGTTCTTACCCATCAAATATAAGGCTTCAACAACTAAAATTAGAGTTTGTTTATTAAATCACAGTTGTTCTTACCCATCAAATATAAGGCTTCAACAACCTTATTCAGAATTTTGACTCAGGGAGAAATGTTGTTCTTACCCATCAAATATAAGGCTTCAACAACGGCGACAAGCTAAGCGCAACTGAGATTATTGTTGTTCTTACCCATCAAATATAAGGCTTCAACAACTATGGGAAAGAGCAAGCAACTGTAATTCTGTTGTTCTTACCCATCAAATATAAGGCTTCAACAACTTAGAATATATGCTATAGTAATGCTCTTTAGTTGTTCTTACCCATCAAATATAAGGCTTCAACAACTTTGTTTCCGTCGACAAGTTCGTAAAACCCGTTGTTCTTACCCATCAAATATAAGGCTTCAACAACTTTAGATCAAACCTTTCTGTTCTGCTTACAGTTGTTCTTACCCATCAAATATAAGGCTTCAACAACTCTTGAAGGTGAAATTTCAACTACTCCGGTGTTGTTCTTACCCATCAAATATAAGGCTTCAACAACATTGTAAACATTCTCCATTGCCTGTCTCTGGTTGTTCTTACCCATCAAATATAAGGCTTCAACAACAAGCTGAGGCAACTTCATCTTTTGCCATGTGTTGTTCTTACCCATCAAATATAAGGCTTCAACAACTTATAGGAGCAAATCTAGAAGGCGCTAATCGTTGTTCTTACCCATCAAATATAAGGCTTCAACAACAGATGAATATGGTAACCCTGTTATCAAATTGTTGTTCTTACCCATCAAATATAAGGCTTCAACAACTTAAGGTTAGAAAAGAAAGCTTCTTAACGTTGTTCTTACCCATCAAATATAAGGCTTCAACAACTTGAATAAAAAATAAAACAACTAAAAACTTGTTGTTCTTACCCATCAAATATAAGGCTTCAACAACTCTTTAGAGGAAAATTTAAAACAGGTTTTTGTTGTTCTTACCCATCAAATATAAGGCTTCAACAACTAATAAAAAACAACCTGCTAATTTTCAACACATTAAAAGACTTTCCCAATAAAAAAATCCCACCATTTTTCATATATGTAAGAGGTGAAGACTAAAATCAGGCATTCGTAAATTCTTTAGCGATCTGTTGAAATACATATAGAAAATATTCACTATAACTTATTCCTGGGTCCTTTTGGCAAAACTCCTGCATCAAATCAACACATTCCTTATCAGGCAATTGATTATGAGCGAATGTATTCCTGATCAGAATCAGAATATACGCTTTTATTAGAATGTCAGATTTTTGTCTTAAAGTATCCAACTTTATTTTCTCAATTTTTTGCTTTGAAAACCAGTCACATTCATCTTCCGAAACAAGATTTTTCTTTTTTAAAATTCCTTGAACTACATACTCATTAAAGTTTGGATTACCATCTCTTTCAAATATTGAAGGATGATTCTCGTTATCAAAACCATATTGTTTCAATATATATTTTTCAAGATTTTGGACTTCCTTCAATAACTTTTCTCTGCGTATAACCTCGTACGAAGAAGGCTTCATTTCTAACTCATCTTCCAGCTCTCTTTTGGTCCAAATCCTATCAAGATTATATGCAAACAGCTTTTGCACTTTCTCATTGTTTACAAATCTTCTTATTTTCCCGATATCCTTTAACTTCACACAAGGTTCCTCCAATTGCTGGTCTTTAAAGCCTACCGTTTTATTCCATATATAATTTTCGCTTACTATGTTATCAGATTTATCCCCTTGGGCCCTATTGCTTTGTTTAGCAGATAAACGTTCTATCTCTCTTCGTTCTTCTTTGGTTTGATACATATCGCTTAAAGAAAAGGTAGCCTTGTGTCCAAAGACATCAAGATAGAGTTGCTCTGCAATTAATTTCAAAAACAGGTCCTGCGTTTTTATCTTTTTAATCTTAAGATCCTGCTTCATTTTAAACAAAGCTATTTGTTGCTCTTCTGAAATGCCCTTTTTATTTTGTTTAAAATCCGGATCTGTATCCTTTTCTGTTTTCCAGAGTTCCTGATAATCGCGCTCCATTGCATAAAAACGCTGGAACTGACGTTCCGGAGCATTGGCATAAGTATACCATTCCGCAAATTCATCGGGAAACTCATCCATTCTTTTTTTCTTAATAAAGGTTGGCTTAGGATCAAATATTCCTCTTGGCAAAAGAATAGGTTTGGCCAACAAAGCGGTTTTCTGATCTTCAAGCGGCTTTATTCTATACTTCCTCATTTGAAATACAATCCCAATATCCTTCAAAGCTTTTTTAAGGTTACCAGGCTGGTCCTTATATTCTTCTATTTGATCTAAAAAAGTGGACAAAATACCTTCCCTTAAATTCAAATAACTAAAATAAAAATACTCAAACGTATTATTAGCATTAAATTCATTTTTAAGTTTCTCCCCCCAATAGGGATCTTTATCCATATCCCAAAAATTTTCCAACAATGCAAGCGCCTCTTTTTTTCGAACATCATAAAAAGCCAGGGTATACTGCAAATGACTATGGTGCCTTCCTTTCCATTCTTTTCGGCTGCTTCTCGGCATTAATCTTTTAATATCATCTGAAAGCCACACTGCCTCCTGTCCCAGTTCACTGGATGATAACGTTTGTTTATTATTCTCCTTAGCATCTTTCTGCTTTTGCAACAAAAGTTTTCTCTTTTCTTTCGTTTCTGCTAGCGACCTATCTATATCCTTGACCAATTTTTCATAGTCCAGTTTTCCTATTTTATCACTCTTTTTCATTTTTTTAGGAATTCGGGACTTTTGTACAGTAGATTGTGAATCAAAATTCTCAATTGCCTCAAACTGCTCCACATATTTTTCAACAATCGCATCTTCTATAGCCTGGGGAGTTTTCTTTTTGTGCAAAAGCTCATATAGCAATGAGGGAAGTTCGTTAAAACTTAAAAGAGCCATTGGTTCTGCCAATTTGACTTTTTTACTTTCGCTCTTATCCCACTTACTATTTACAATTGAAAAAATCCTACTTTTAGGAAATTTCCTACCCGAACGATCTACACGTTTCTCATCCTTGTTTCTTTGTGTTCTAATTTTTAGTTTTATTTTGTTATAAATAGAGTTGGCCTTCACATTTCCTTCTACTGAAAATATTATTGGGATATTATTTTCTACAAAACAATAAGAAGGATTCGGAAAAATTTCCATAGAATTTTCTTCGTCATCACTTGATAAGAAAAACTGCGTTTTGAGCTCTTTAACTTTAGACAATTTTCCAAAAACATTTATAGGCTCCTTTATCTGTCGTTCAGTTACTAACTTCGTACCCTCTATTACCTTGGTTCTGGAATCATGTACATAGTTACCCAATCGAACCTGAAAACGTAAAGAAGGGAAGTCTACAAACTCGTCAAGATACCGAAGTGCTAAATAACCAAATTTACTCTCGTACCTTTTTCGTATTACAGAATGCTCTACAATTGATTTATCGAGTGTTTCTACCTCCCGGGTTTCCCTGATGTATTCATTTACATCTTCAAGAAACTCATTTCGTTTATCCAAGGATAAAACCTCATAAACTTCATCGGGCACTTTGCTTAACTCATCAACNATCTGTGCAAGCAATGCTTCTTTGGAGATAACAGTTGTATTCAAACGATGNTCTATTCCTTTTAGCTCCAACACCTCTTTCGAAAAGGTAGTATTCAGTTTTGCTTTAAAACCTTTATACGACCAATAGGAAAAGACCCAGTGGGTAGCCATGAATCTTAAACTATTGTTTGTAGGAGAAATAGCATTTTCCTCTCTTTTAACAATCTTTTCCTTAAATCCCTTTATTCGAGACCTAAAATCTTCACCCTGCTTTTTAGTAAGAAACATCGATACTAAAAATACCAAACCACTCCTTGAAAAGGGTGTACCATCTTCTCCCCTGGAACAATGAGTAGGTTGAACTTTATAGACATTATCCCTCTTGGCCAAAAGGTAATTAAAAGACTCATTTAAGACAGCCCTTTCAACATGCTCATCATCTAAACTTACCCTTACACCATCTTCTTTTTGTTTTTTTAAGGCTGCCAGTTTTAGCTTTTTCAATATATCAACTTCTCTCTCCAGTTCCCGTTTTAGTAATTCACGAGTCTTCTCACTTTTCATCTTTCTTTTTTTCACTACAAGACACGTGTGTAAAAATATCTCATCCAGCAAAGTGAACAATTCGGGTTCTATTGATATCTGTTTATGATGATAGTGGGTATAATAGTGCCTCAATGAACCTATTATATCAATAAGCAGCAAAAAATTCCCAATAAAGTAATCCCTCTTGGCTTTTTCTTTCTTCGCCTTTGGTAAATGATCAAACTTTTTGTGACTTACAGGCAAATTTAGAAACTGAACTATAGGCAGATACTGTTTTAAAAAATTAACATTACTTTCCCATTGGGCATAAGTAATACCACTACCATCATCCTTAGTTTTTCTTTTCTTTAAATCTATTTGAAAAACCTTAGCAATAATTTCGGCAGGTCTAGACTTGTTCTTTTTATTACTATCCTCTTTTTTGAAAACTTGATTTCTTATTCCTAATGCCTCAATCGTTTCTTCAATGTTATTTTGGGCAAGATTTAAAAAACCACCGAAATAATGCTTATCTTCCTGATTTTTATAATCATAAGATATTCTTTTAGCGTTTACTGTACTTTCCATTTAAAAACTCTGGTAATTAATTCAAAAAGATTATTACTATTATTATAAAAAACTTTGTTCTGCCAGTGCATGACAAAATAAATAATTAAATCCTATCAATATACACTTTTTATAAAAAAATCAGAAACGAACTTGTAGTCAACACCTGCGTTACAATACCATCATGTATACATGCAACATCAAGCCCCCTTCCAACATCCTCAATCCCTCTACTACCAACTATTATTATAACCTTCCCTCCCTTTAATATAGTCGAGAAGGAATCGATTTCTGCATTGGTAAAATTATATGTTGGTTTTTCCAGCCTGCCAAAGGCGGTATACAACTCCAAAGCATAAAAAGCCACAATGGTGATCATGATTGCCAAGGGAAATTGCAGCATTTATTTTAAAAAGTGCTGTAAACAGTCTTTTTTCATTTGCTTATGTATTCTTCTGTTCCTGACACTCCTGTTCCGTAAAAAGTAATTATCACCTGATCCTCAATAAAAAAAATAGTCCTCTGTGGAGAATCTTTTAGGCTCAAATGCATCTTTTTACGTAAAAATTCGTGTTCATAGTATCAATATATAAAAAAACATTTTTCAATGTATCCGTCAACGACTCCGATACATTCATTTTATAGTCCTATTTCACCATAATATTTTGAAAATTAATAAGATTCAATATTTTAGGATTTGAGTTACAGATCATTTAAGCACATGGAACCGCAACCTTCTCAATTTTTATTAAACGCCTATAGCCAGGAGAATTTATTTGCCGTGCTGGAAAGAATTTCTGACGCTTTCGTAGCCTTGGACACCAACTGGCGCTATACCTACATGAACAAGAAGGCTGGAGAAATTCTTAACAGGGATCCAATATGTATGATCGGTAAAAATATCTGGGATGAATTTTCCGAGGGCATCGGTATGCCTTTTTACAACGCCCTCCATAAGGCTTTGGAGACGCAGCAATATATCCACATCGAAGAATATTACCCACCCTACAATAAATGGTTTGAAAACAATGTCTACCCCTCTCCGGAAGGACTTACCATCTATTTTCGTGACATTACTTCCCGCAAACTGGAAGAACAGCAAATACAGATCGATAAGGCCAGGCTATTAAAAGCACAGGAAATAGGACAACTTGGATACTGGGAACTGGAAAAAAACAAAGAGGTAATCTGGGGTTCTGAAAAAGCATGTGAATTATTCGGATTCGCTCCGGAAGCCAGGGAAATTCCTTTAAACAAAGTAGAACCATTAATCAAGGAACTGGAAAAAGTTATAAGTACGAACAAAATGCTCATTGAAGGGCAGGAAAAGTACGATATAGAATTGCAAATATTCCCGGACAATACGCATACCCCAAAATACATCTCGGCCAAAGCTGAACTTATTAAAGATATCATGGGTAATGCTAAAATAATGGGCATTATCCAGGATATTACCGAACAGAAACGGGCCGAACTGCTCGACAACCTGGAAAAAGAAGTTCTTCAGCATTATGTTCAGCCGGATTCGTCTGTGGAGGAATTGATCACGTTTCTTCTGAACGGTCTTAAGGAAATTCATCCGGACATGCTGTGTTCCGTACTGAAAGCAGACAATGGAAGATTGTACAACTGGTCTTCCCCGCATCTTCCAGAGACCTACAACAAAGCCGTCGACGGAACCCTGATCGCACTGGGCCACGGCTCATGTGGAAGCGCTGCTTTCCTGAGACAAAAAGTAGAAGTCACAGATATCTTCAATCATCCGTACTGGACCATTTATATGGATATCATAAAACAGCATGATCTCCGTTCTGCATGGTCTTATCCCATCATCAGCTCTAAAGGTGTCCTGCTGGGAACATTTGCCATTTACCATAAAAACATCCGTGAACTTACCAAAGAAGAAGAAAACAGCATCGACCGTGTAAGAAGAATCCTGGTATATGTAACAGAACGCAAGCTTGCGGAAACAGAAGCAAAGCAATATAAGGAACGACTGGAACTGGTATTTAATTCCACCAATGATATTATGTTCCTTGTTTCAGTAGAAGGAAAAGAAACGTTCAGACTGTCCACCGTCAATAACAGGTTTCTTGAAGTGACCCATCTGGAACGAAAGGACATTGAAGGAAAGCTTATAAAAGATGTGTTCCCCCAACAATTTCAAATGATACGAGCCAAATACCAGGAGATCATACAGGCAGGCAAACCGGTTTCCTGGGAGGTTGCAACAAAATATCCCGACGGATACCGGTATGGTATCGTAACGGTTTCTCCTGTATTTAATGAAGCAAACGAATGCATCAATCTTATAGGCAATGTGCATGACATTACCGAAAGAAAGAAAAATGAAGAGGAAATACAGCAAGCCAATGAAAACCTTAGAATCAAAAACCAACTGATCAGCGAACAAAACCAGAAACTGAAAGAAGTAGCCTGGTACCAGTCGCATAAGGTAAGGTCTCCGGTAGCCCGGATTATGGGGCTGATAAATCTTGTCAGGATGTATAAAGCTAATGGAGAAAACTATGAAGAGCTGCTTGAGTTCATCATGCAATCAGCATTGGAACTGGATACGGTAACAAGAGACCTTGTGCAAAACATAACCGATTCCGAAACTTAAATACTAGTTCATTTTTTTCGTGCTTAGCGGTCAGTGAAGTTACTACACTCTCAGAACAGCAACGCTTCATTTTATTGAATACTCCGGTATTGTACAGTTGGCTTGACTATAATGCACAGCCAAGTGTTGCATCGTTCTTAGAATGTTATCCGTATTTTTATTTACACATACCTTCATTTTGCCAGTAGAACTACGGATACCAACTGCTAACTAAAAACTACCCATGAGCATTCACTTTACAACACAATAAACGTCCTCTCACCTCCATCTTTTGCTCTTCACACAAAGGACTTATTTAGAAAAATTTCAAATTACAAAGAGTTATCAACAATCCTACTTTCACAAACCCTGAAAAGAACTAAACCTTTCATTACTTTTGCTCATAACCTTTTAACTATGAGTATCTTTCAACTACCTCTCTCTACTATTCCACGACTTAGTCCCTCAGCAGTCAACCCTCTGTAACGGCAAGAATTTTGTTATTTCAATTTAAACATGTACAATTGTAAGTCGTCACTCATATTTTTATATCTATGGATAACATCTCCAGCAAATTAGATGAGCACCTGTTGGATAACCTTTTAAAAGAAGCGTATCAGATTCTTAACCATTCCACAGATCTGAATGAAGACAGAGAAAAGCTGACAAACATTTTAAACAACCTCGTCTACTGGACTAATGACCAAACTCAACTAGAGGGCTATTTTAACGAATTTCAAAGGGTGATCTGTGCCATGGCTTCGCTGGACTTTACAGGAAGATTATCTCTGACCCCTTCTCTTAAAACCTTTCAGAACCTGATATCTGTAAGCCTGAATACGTTAAATGAAGAACTGGAAGAAAAAGTATTTCCCAAAGCTCTTGTAAGCCTGATGACGGAACAGCTTGAACTAAAAAATACAATCATCATTCAGGCAAATAAAAACAGCCTTATTAAGTTTTTTTACACCGACAGAAATGATCTTTATCCTAATGCTGAATTGTTCGAAAATCTTCCCATAGATGCGTTTATAGAAAATCTGGAAGATGTGGAAGAAAGGCTTCGGATAGAAGGTAACAAACATGCTTTCAAAGTGAGGTTAAAGTCGGGTTACAAAGACGACGTACAACTAAAAGTGGTCACAACGCCTTTGCTAAAAATATCACAGGGAACTGTATATATTATTCAACTTCCTCAATAAACATACAGCATGCCTCCTGAGAATATACTTTTCAGGAGGCATTTTTATTTTTACCTCGCTTCATTGGCCATCAGGCTCACCAATGCCATCTCATACGTATCTTTCATCCGCAGATATCCCACATTGACATAACTGACAGCTCCGAATTTTTTCTTATTCTGAGAAGCTGTGAATCCCAGGTTTACAGGAGCAGCATCAAGAGCTTTGGCCCGCTTAAGCGTCTGCCACAACAACTGCGGATAGATGTCATATTCCAGGTAGTCGTAGTGCAGGCCCGCATACAACGGGCAATACCTATGGCCGGTGTTGTAGCAATACATGACAGCCACCACCCTGTCCTCCTCATCTGCTGTCGTCCCTTTTATCGATAGCTCCAGTACCTCCCAGTCACTGTCTTCGGTAATATTGGTAAAAAACTGCTCAGGCAATACAAAGGTATTCAGATGAACACTTTTCTCCGCAGTATTTTTGTATAGCTGATACCATAAAGCACTGCGCTCAGACGGGCCGTTGTAAATGGTCACCTTAAAGTTGTCTTCATGTTTAAAAACCCTCTGCTTTAGATACTGCTTTCGGTGCTTGTGAAAGGTACTTAGAAACTCTTCTTTACTATTCCAGTTCAACTCCTCTATCACATGTGTTTCCGGTAACTGATAACGGACAAAGCCATGATGGATAAAGAAATCATTTAGTTCAGCATCGTTGCCATCCATATCACGGAAAAACAGCTGCCCAATATCTTTTTTCTCTGCAAGCTCGGAAACCGTATCGATCAGAAGCATCAAAGCCTTCTTCCAGTCGCTGTTTGATTTGTCCAGGTATAGATGATTTCCCTCCGATATCACCGTGCCCATTAGCAGGGATTGTGTGGTGAGGTAATAAGGATTGTGCCGTCTTTCCTCTTCAATATGCTCTGAGACCGAGGCCGGAGAAAGCATATCGTTTTTAAGCAGAGCTTCTGTAAAAAAGGTAGCGATAACGGGCTCATTATTCGCATCCCATATAAAATAATAATGGAATTTCCAGTTATCTTCCGGCTTGTCCGATCCCTGAAACGTTTTTTCCATCAACTGAAGTCCTTTATGGGTAAAAATTCCTCTGTGACCAAGTAACTGATTCCATAACTCTTCAGAGATCTCATGTATGCTTGTATAATGCGTAACATTGAAACGTTTTTCCTCCTTCTTCACCTGGAAAGAGCTGTTTTCAAAATCGGCTATTTTTCTGAATGCCCTTTGAATGTCTTTAAACGTTCTTCCTTCTTCCTCCAGTGCCAGCGGGAAATGTCTGGCAAGGGCTTCTACCAGCTTCTCAATATCTTCAAAAGTGGTATGCACCGTAATGGTAAATCGAATCCCCGTGCATATTTCAGGAACAGCCGGAAAAGCTGCGATGTTTACATAAAACCCTTCCTTCATCATCCTTGCCACCAGATTAAACCCTACACTCATCATACCAAGGCCTATAAAAAAGATGGGCGTTTCAGGATCTGAGATATCCGGCAACCCATATTGCTTAAGCAACCGGTGACAATAATGGATTTTCTCTGCCAGATTTTTTTGTCGCGCCTCTATCTCTTCAGAGAGGTGTATTTTCGCAGACGCGATACTTGCAGCCAGTATGGAGGTAGCCTGCTGACCGGAAAAAATGAGAGGACCGGCACAATTACGCACCCTCAGAGCCAGTTCCGGATCAGGGATTACAAATATGGCTCCTATCGTACCAAAGCCTTTGGCCATCCCGGTACACAAAATCATTTTAGGATGAAGGCTTGTTTTGCTCATAACATATCCGGTACCATTTTTACCGAAGGAACTCATCCCGTGTGCATCGTCTACATAGAGGTAAAAGTTTTTATAGTGGTTGGCCAACTGTATCAGTTCCTGGATGGGAGCCACATCTCCATACATGGAATATACCCCGTCGCACATATACCATATTCTGTTGTACTTCGCTCCCAGCTCCTCTATTTTTTTCTTCAGTTCCGACAGCTGATTATGCCTGACGATCGTTAAGTATACTCCGTTAAGCTGCATTTTTCGGGCTGCATCCTGTACACTGGAGTGCACCTGCTGGTCCATGATTATTGCATCTCCCTCTTCCAGTATTACCGGCATTACACCATGATGACCTATGGACAGAGAAGAGGCCAATACAATTGGTGCATTAAACATTCTGCGAACAAGTTCTTCCAGCTCTACATAAAGAGTGCTGGACACATACGCCCTGGAGGAAGGATATTGGATACCATACTTCCTGATTGCATCAATAGCTGCTTCTTTTAAGCGCTCGTCTGTTTCCAGGCCCACATAAGAATACGATCCGAAATTGATCAGTTTCCGGCCTTTTACAGTAATAATTCTTCCATCATAATTAGAATCTTCGGCGACAAGCTGGCTAATACCCCTTTCTTTAGCCTGACTTACGATTTCATTTACTAGATTCTTTTTTTTTTCATAAATTATACGCGTTTAATTAGGTAATATAAGTAGTCCAACTGATGCTTACTTACGAAAGAGAATAAAAACGGGATGAAAGATAAGCACATAATTAGCAACTATTCAGAGACCTGGCTGGAAAATGGCGTCATCGTTCAGGTCTTAAGTCAGGACTATGTCGAAGTAGACCTGCCAATGGCCAAGCGGCTTGTAGACGACAGAAAAGAAGTATCAGGCAATGCCATGCGACCGGTGCTGGTAGATGTTAAAAATGTTATATCTGTTCGAAAGGAAGCTAAAAAATACTATAATCAGCCAGACTCTTATCAAAATCTCAGTGCCATTGCCATGCTGGTGGACAACTATATTGCTAAAACAATTGGTAATATTGTTTTCAAACTTCAGAACACTCCTGTTCCAACGGAACTGTTTAATGATAAGTCTAAAGCTATGAACTGGCTTGAAAACTACAAAGCCAAACGGGACTAAACCAAATACAATAAGGTCCAAAAATAAAATTGGAAACAGGTCAAAAACCGGAACAAACGCCCCTCCATTACGTATGTACTCTTTGTAATTATAGTTTCACGACCTTCAGGACCTTCCGTTGGCATTAAAAATATATTTTTACGCACTAAACAATAAATCTCAATTATATTCTTTATATTAAATATGATTATGTCCCATTTGAAGAATCGGACATAACTCCAGATCTCTCCTTTTTTCAAATAAACAAGTATTATTTGTATTTTCTGAACAAAGATTGTTTAGATTTGGTTAAAACTTATAAGAACAATTGGAAGGCCCTTCCTGGTTCCCTCTTTAAAGGTCGCTAAAAAGTCACGACTTTCCCGCTCCCTCAAAAGATCAACAGTGTTTTTCACAATTTAACTTTATATTATTAATGATCATCCTTGTATTCTTTGTACTTCACTGGTACCTCTCTTTATTTATGCAGACTTTTTTTCTTCATCGATACGGAGCACATAAAATGTTTCACATGAATAAATTCTGGGAGAAAGTATTTTACATAAGTCTGTATATCTTCCAGGGTTCTTCTTTTCTTACGCCAAGGGCTTATGGCATTATGCACCGTAAACACCATGCCTTTAGCGACACAACCAAAGATCCTCACTCCCCGCACAATCACACCAATTTGTTTGACATGATGTGGACGACCAGAAGAATCTACAATGAACTGGTAGATCAAAAAGAAGCAGAGGAAGAGCGTTTTGCCAAAGATTTGCCTGAATGGAAATTTATGGACAATCTGGGCGAAAATAAGCTTTCCAGAGTTGGCTGGGGCCTTTTCTATACAGGCTTTTACCTGGTATTTGCCACGCACTGGTGGATGTTCTTATTGCTACCCATTCATTTCCTTATGGGCGCTGTTCACGGCGCTATCGTCAACTGGTTTGGACACAAAGTAGGTTATACCAATTTCGATAACCACGACCAGTCTAAAAACTCACTTGTAGTAGACTTTTTAATGCTGGGAGAACTGTTCCAGAACAACCATCACAAACATGCCAAAAGTCTGAAATTTTCATTCAAATGGTTTGAAATAGATCCTTCCTATCCAATTATTAAACTACTTTCAGTTGTAAAAATAATCCGGCTAAAACCGGTAACAACATAAATGAAGTTCCTGAACACGGAGCAGACTTTACAAGAATGCTCCGGTTCACTCAGGAAATTTTTTCTACACACTAAGAATATAGTAATGATTAAATAAAGGAAAATATAAATAGATTTTACTTTTTAAGACACCCGCTGCAATATTTCACTTAGGATCATAAGTACTTCAATTGTTCCTCTACTATTACTATTACTATTGCACATTTTTTTCATGGAATAATTCTACATACAACACAACCTATAGCTGTGGTTTATGCTTCACAGGCCAGTATTAATGAATATATCAAAACAGTTACAGGTATCGATTATAAAAGATTGCATTGCACTTTTCATTTAAATAAACTATTGCAAGCTATGAGAAGAAAAGAAGAAACAATACAGTTGTTTTGGATGATACATTCTTCAGAAGTATCAACTATCTTAAAAGATAAAACAACGATCTTATCTTCATCCTGTATCCCGATTCTTTAAAAATCATCCCGTAACGGTAAGCTCTTCATTCCTCCTTTAACTACCTATTTAATTCTAAAGGAAACCCATCCCTTACGTTAATCCAGGCATTTTTTTAGAGCACTCCATTATTATCATTCCAGTACATCATTCCAGCCCAGATTCACTCCTGCTTCAATATTTTTTTTCATTTTTTCATCTAAAAA
>JGI12383J13903_1001065_pt1 | contig 15092 bp, 14 predicted proteins | sample Passage237B_FD_13903 | JGI IMG/M metagenome (IMG submission 13903)
AGCTTTCATCACTATAGAATTCCCTGGCCATTGGAGCCATTACGGGAATCCCAAGCTGAATCTTTTCAGATTGCTTTTCATTTTTAATCTCTATTTCACTACCAACTTCCGATGCATTCTGTTCATTATCATTAGGAATATAGTTGTCATCATTTTGCTGTTCCTCACCTACAAATTCCATTCCTTCTGACGATTGTTCTTTTTGAACAATTTCATAAGACGAACAGCCACTCCCCAAAAGAAACGAGAGGTTTTTATTGTCCAAGACTTTTAGAAAGGCCTCTTTAATTTGTTTCAAACCATCAGATTCTGCTTCGGGTGATTTTTTTGATGAAAGAATATTCTCTTTTCCTTTGTAAAAAAAAAATTGCCATATTACTTCTTTTAATCCACTAATGCTCACCTGCCCAATAATAACATTTTCTGATGAACGAGCTTGGGATTTTTGTTTTATCTAAATCAAAAAATACTCTATACGTACCTCACAATTTCTCACACTTCAATTAAGACCTTTCCGTATTTCCCACCCTCTCCCCCCAACACCTCTCCACCAACCCCCTCACCACCCTACTCTCCCCACACGCTTTTTCTACCCCCGCAAAAACTTCCTCCACCGTCACTTCCCAATTTCCCTCTATCCTCTCCAATTTATCTCTTAATCTCTCCACCTCCTCATCCTCCATCACCCGCTCATCCTGCATAATAACCAACGCCTCCCTCAGAAACTCCACCGCACACGGTTTCCCGTATTTCAATAGTTCCTCTCTGATCTCTTGAAACCTCACAGCCCGCGTCTGTGTGTAACCGCCAGCCATCGCATCAATCCGCTCCGAGAGCCACCCCGCCAGCTGCTTCTCAAAAAGCTCTTTTGCCAGCGATCTCAATAATCCCTGCACCCGTCTCGCCATCGGATCTCCCGCCAGCTCCCCGTAATCCATGCGCCCCGGCACCTCTCCCGGCTCAAACCGGAACCTGACGGTATCCACCAGGCAGGTCGACGTTTTCAGATCAAACGCCAGCACCTTTTCCAGGCGATGATGATCGCATATCGTCACCCCATACCCATCCTGCCTGAGCCACCGGCTCCGCTGCGCACCCTCCATCAGCGAATGCCGCAGAAAATCATGGCCGACAATCCGGATATCCTCCTCCGCCTGCTCCCTGTCAAAAACATAGATTACAGCGTCCTTCCCAGGCTCTTGTCCCAGGGAAGCAAAATACGCTGCCACCTCCACGTTACCCGTCACATCGATCACCGGTGTCAGCCATCCATAATGCTGCATCAGCGCCAGCCCCTCCTCCGCACTCATCCCCGTAATCGCCCCTTTCATCCTCCCACCCATCCTGCGCGCCAGCCCACATACAACAAACGCCTGCCGCCGCACCAGCTCTTTCACATCCCCAATTTCGTCAGGAATCCTTGCAACCGCCGGCCGCAGCGCGGGATAATCTATCCCCTGCCCCCGGAATAAATACCTGGGCAGTGGGTCACCAGCAGCAGACTCGTACTTCTTAAGATAACTTTTTACTTGTTGGAAATTCTTCATAATACTTATAAGCATCATCAAACTTAATATACCAATTGGGCCTGCACAATACCAACTTTTCACAGAATAAAAAACGTGAAAAACACCTATTCTCAGCATCCCCATTCCGTAAATAAGAAAGTATCTTTTCGCCAATCTGTGCGATTGCCTCTGTCCCCAATTTCGTATTTATCCTATCTTCACTGAACATCACTGAAGGCTTTTATATGACCGAAGCATTTACTTTACCCCTCTTAACTGCAATACTAGGTGCTGTCGCAGGTGCAGTACTGACTTCATTTTTTATATCTCGCCACAATAAACGGACACTCGCTATTGAATTTCACAAAGAATGGAATAGCTATGAGATGAGTGTGCATAGAAGGAAAGCATATCATTGTATCAAAAAGTATCCCGACATCAACTATGATGAATTAACGGGCGTCGATGAGGATGGGTCCATTTCTGTATTTATAATCCTAAGATTTTTTGAAAGGCTAGGTCAATGCTTTCAATCCAATAGTCTTAATCGTCAACTTGCGGCAACTCTTTTCTATGAAAGTTTCTATTGGTGGTATTTTGTCAGCTTTAACACCTCGCTAAGAACGGTTAAGGACGGTTGGAAGTCATTTGAGGTTATTGAAGAACTAAAAACACAAATGAGAGAATATACCAGAGAGTTAGATTATTGTGAACTAAGCAAAAAGTACACTCAAAAATATCTCCACTACGTATCAAATAAGCGAGCATCGGATTTTACCCGCCAGGTATCTTAAGCTCATTTCAGCTCCATTATCCTATAAAAAAAAACATCAACTGGTACAAACATGCCTGCTACTGTAAGATTCCCACTATGACCCAATCACATTTTTTCCTAAACTTGCTCTCTCAAAACTTTATCTGCCCAAAATTGCAACCTTATCTCGTTGAACTACCCTCCCGGTAAAGATCCAGCCGCTGCAAAAAACGAATTGCCTATGTTCGTATAAACAAATTGTTTATCTATATCCTTATAAATTGCACCCTGTAAAGCAGACTGCTAAATAAAGTGAAGTTAGTCGCGGACCATACCATTGAAGCCTTTAAGAACGGAAACGCCACGGCGTTTTCTGAGCTATACACTGTTTTTTATCCCCGGCTCCGCTTCTTCGCATTCAAAATAATTAGGAATGCAGAAGACGCCGGCGATATTGTATCCCAGGTCTTTATTAAACTATGGGAAAGGCGCCAGAGATTTGAAACCCTTGCCAATATCAAAGCATTCCTCTATATAACCACTCGAAATGACAGCCTGCTGTTTCTGCGACATGGTAACAGTGAGAAGAAAAAAGAAGACCAGTACAAGTATTTCCTGCAGCACGATATAAATGATCTGCTTGAAGAAATGGTTAAAACCGAACTGTTCAGCGAGCTGTATAAAGAACTCGAAGCACTACCCGAAAAGCACAAATCAATTCTGAAACGTTTTTATATCGATGGTGCAACGACGTTACAGGTGGCGATGCAAATGAATATGGAAATTGGCGCGGTGAAAATGATGAAATTAAGAGCTTTACGTCTACTCCGGGAACGATTGAAAAATCGTCATCTGCTTTCCCTTGTCATCCTGATTATCATGTACCGGGCTTAGGGAAAAATTTTTCTCCAATTTTATGTTACCGTAAAGTCGTTTTTGTGTTTCTATGGTTGGAAGGTCATCTTCCTTGTTCAAATAGCCTATTGTAATTTTTCTTAATGGATAAACATTAATGTCTATGTCGGATAGAATAGACAGGCTTCGTTTGCTCTTACAAGAGAGTATGAGGCGGGAATTGTCGTATGACGAACAGGTGGAGCTTGATAGCTATCTCGAAAGCTATACGGCAGAGGAAAAGAAGCGGCTCGCCAGGGAGCTTCCTGGCAATGAGCCTTTGCTCAGGGAGTTTAGCCAGTATTACCAAATGCGGAAGGAGTTGGAGCAGGGCGTGGAGCACGCGACTCCTGTGCAAAGCATAGAAAGTCCCCTGCGTCGAATCGGGTGGATCCAGTGGGTAGCCGCGGCATCAATAATCGCGTCTATTATCACTGCCGCAATTTACTTACTGAACACAAATACAGAAAAGAATACTACGGCAATCAATACACCCAACGCTTCCACCAATGATGTTCCCCCGGGAACCTATACCGCCCGGTTAAGATTATCAGACGGCACATCGATCATCCTCGATAGTGCTGGCCAGGGTCTTTTGGCACAACAGGGCACGGCACTCATCACCAATGACTCCGGAAACGTAAAATACCAGGTACAGAATCGTTCAAATAGCGAGCTCCTCTACAACACGCTGGAGACAGGGGCCGGCCAGTCCTATGCCCTGACCTTATCGGACGGCACCAAAGTCTGGCTCAATGCCAAATCATCGTTGCATTTCCCGGTGGCATTTGAAAGCAATGAACGCGTTGTAGTAATGCAGGGTGAGGTTTTTTTTGAAGTAGCCAAAAATGCGAAAGCCCCCTTTAAAATTCAAATTGTAAAACCATCGGGCGAAAAAGCTTTCGCAGAAGTTTTAGGCACCCAATTCAATATTAATGCCTACGACGACGAAACAAGTATCCAAACGACTCTGGTAGACGGTCGCATCAAAATTTCCAGTGCCACCAGCAGCCGTTCGCAAATACTGACACCTGGCCAGCAAGTTGTGATTGATAGTGAAGGAAACCTTGAAGTGAAAAACGAAGTCAATGTAGAAAGGATTATGGCCTGGAAGGAGCAACGATTTTACTTCAGAAACGATGACCTGAAAACTATGATGCGGCAGCTGGCGCGCTGGTATGATATCGAAGTGATTTACGAGGGTGAAGTACCGAATAAAACATTTACCGGAATGGTGAGCAGAAATACCAACTTGTCCGAGGTGTTGACACTGTTGCAGTCGGCCAGCGTACCGTTCCGGATAGAAGGAAAAAAACTGGTGATTACGAAAGGCTAAGGGTCTTTCGCAGCTAGGATGTCTGATGATACCTGGAACAAAGCACAGTTGGTTTTTGAAAATTGATAGAATTTTCTCATGTACTGACCACGATCTTCCCATTTCCCCGCTTTCGCGGGGAAATGGCGAAGACGGAACTGAAAACGTGGTTGCGGCCGCCAACTGTCCAGGGTGAAAGAAATAAGCCAGAAAAAGTAATCGAAATAATCCTTTTATCCATAAATCCGGAACAATATCCGGAAGTAAAACCAGTCGAAGAAAAACTGTTAACTATTAAACCTCCCTTGACGATTCCGGGATTGCTGGCCTGAAGCAATATCTACCTCAGTGTTGAGGCAGATGTCATTTACCATGCTGGAATCATTCGCCATTAGAAAGTAAAGTTGACCTGAAAAAAACAAGCCATCCCGGGTGGAGCCGGAATGGCGGATGTTCAGGTTTTAAAATAAGTCATTCTGGATTTGACAATTATTAACCTAAACAACCCAAAGGTATGCAATTTTTAGTGCCTGGTGTTCGCCTGCAAGGGCAGAAAAGCACACTAACCAAACCTTTCAAACTGCTGCGGATTATGAAACTGACCGCCCTTTTCTTACTTACCCTCAGCCTTCATGTGTCAGCCCGCTCCGACGGCCAAACGGTCACGCTGCGGGAAAAAAATGCTCCGCTTGAAAATGTACTGTTCGAAATTGGCAAGCAAACCGGCTACAATTTCATTGTCTCCGACGATGTTCTTCGCAGCGCTAAGAAAGTGACGATCGATGTAAAAAATGCATCACTGAAGGAGGCACTGGAAATTTGCTTCAAGGATCAACCATTTAGTTTTACGGTTAACGGCGCGAGTATTATCGTTAGGCGAGATCACAATAAAGTAGATAGTACTTTTTCCGATGTTCCATTTGCAACGGATACTATGCCACGCATTCCAGTCAGTGGTCGGGTTATACTTAAAGATAGCACGGATGTAGCATTAGATAATGTCAACATCATGAATCTAACGTCTAACGAAGGAACCACAACAGGACCCAATGGACAGTTTACCATATTAGCGCGACCGGGTGATGTGTTGGAGTTTACGTTTGTAGGTCTCACCACCAGGAGAATGACCTTAAGTAATACTACTAGTATCATTGTAATAAAAATGGAAAGAGCAGTAAAAACAGAAGAAGAGGTGGTTGTGTACAATACAGGCTATGAATCCCTGCCTAAAGAACGAGCAACCGGAAGTTTTGTAAAAATGAATAACGAATTGGTAAATTACCGCGTATCAATGAATATACTGGATCGCATGAATGGCCTCGCAAATTCGGTCTATTTCGATAACCGAACTAACACTAATAAAATTTCAATTCGAGGAATCAGTACCATCTTTTCAAATACCGATCCGCTAATTGTTGTAGACAACTTTCCATATGAAGGAGATATTGGAAATATTAATCCCAATGATGTGGAGGATATTACAATACTTCGGGATGCAGCTGCAACTTCAATTTGGGGTGCAAGAGCAGGAAATGGTGTAGTTGTAATAACGACCAAAAAGGCAAAGTTTGGCCAACCTATGTTACTTACTGCGAACAATTTTGTCACAGTAACTGAGAAGCCGGATTTGTATTATTTCCCCCAAATGAGCTCTTCCAGCTTTATCGACTTAGAGCAATTCCTATTTGAAAAAGGTTATTATAACTCCGCCATAAACAATACTACCAGCCGTCCAATACTCAGTCCGGTGGTGGAAATACTCAATCGAAAAAGGAGTGGTTTAATAACCGATGCAGAAGCGGAATCGCAGATAGATGCACTGCGAAATTTAGATCTGCGAAGTGATTTCGAAAAGTATGTTTATCGCAACGGAACAACCCAGCAACACTCCCTTCAATTAAGTGGCAGCGGCACTAATATTGCTTACATGCTTTCAGTCGGGTATGATAGAAACCTGCAACAACAGGTGGGCAATCAGTACGATAGATTTACCGTTACTACGGGAAGCACCTTACAACCGATTCGCGGGCTGGAAATTTCATCAAGCATACGATACGCGTTAACTAACAAACAAAATAATGGGTTGCGATATCCTCTATCACCAGGGGGCGGTAAATCTGCACTTTATCCCTATGCTCGTTTAGCCGACGAGAATGGAAAGCCCCTAGCCATTGAAAAGGACTATAGAATGAGCTACGTAGATTCTGCCGGAGACGGAAGGCTCCTGGATTGGCACTACCGGCCTCTTGATGAAATTGAACTGGCCGACAATACTGTTAGGTTGCAGGATATTGTGATGAACTTTATTTCAAAATATAAGTTTAGCGGATCAGTTTCCGCACAATTACAGTACCAACTGGAAAAAGCTAAGGGGACTAGCCGAAACTATAATGGACCTGAAACTTACTTTACCCGAAATTTAATTAACAGGTTTACTCAAATAGAAGGACAGACTATTACGCGTATAGTTCCATTAGGCGGCATTCTGGACATATCAGAAAATGAACTAACCGCACAAATTTTAAGGGGGCAGATAGATTTCAATAATAGCTGGAAGGGAGGAGACTACGAATTAAATGCCTTGGTGGGTGCAGAACTCCGACAAAATCGCAATACGTCATACACTGGGCGGACATATGGGTACAATGAAAACAAACTTTCCTTCAGTAACATAGACTATGTCTCGAGATTCCCAATATATGGAAAGTTATCAGGCAATTCTGCTATTCCCAACAATGTCGGATTTGGTGATTTACTAGACCGCTTTGTGTCGGTCTTTGGAAACGCAGCCTTGAACTTCAAAAAACGTTATACCATCTCTGCAAGCGCGAGGAAGGACGCAGCTAATATATTTGGAGTTAACACTAACGACAAATGGAAGCCTCTTTGGTCAGTAGGCTCAAGCTGGATGATCTCAAATGAATCATTTTATAGCGTTAATTGGCTGTCCCAATTAAGGTTGCGGGCAACCTTTGGATATAGTGGCAATGTCAACAATAGCAAATCAGCCCATGGGACAATCTCTTACTCTTCCTCACCCGACCCTTACACACAACTAACACATGCGTACGTAAATAACCCACCCAATCCAAGCCTGAGATGGGAAGAATCCAAGATTCTCAACCTTGCAGTAGACTTTGCCGCATTCAAGCACAGAATTTCTGGTAGTATTGAATATTATACTAAGGAGTCTAGAGATTTAATCGCCCCAGCTCCGTTGGATCCAACCACTGGTATTTCATCAATGGATGTAAATAGCGCTCATATCAGCGGACGTGGAGTAGACGTACAACTAAATACTCTAAATGTTAATAAGACATTTAAATGGAGCAGCACATTAATCTTTAGCTTTTCTGAAAATAAGATTACGCGATACTTAAGACCTTCAGGAACTGCCAGATCCTACGCGGGAAGCGGATTGACAGTAACTCCAATTGAGGGAAAGCACGCTTACGCGGTTTTTAGCTATGCTTGGGCCGGGCTAGACGAAAATGGCAACCCTCAAGGGCTTTTAAACAAGCAGCAATTAAGCACCGACTACAACGCTATTCAAAGTGCTCCTGTTTCCGATCTCGCGTATCATGGGTCCGCCCTTCCATTGTACTTTGGATCGTTGGTTAATACCTTTAAGTGGAAGTCTATAAGCTGCACAATTTTTATGAAATATGCTTTTGCATACTACTTCCGAAGAGGTACAATTGATTACAACTCCTTATTCAGTTCGTGGGCAAGTGCTCATGCGGATTTTGATAAGAGATGGCAACAGCCTGGGGATGAAAAACTCACCACAGTGCCAGCTTTAATATATCCCGCAAGTTCAAGCCGTGATGAATTTTATAAATACTCAGAAGCCACAATTGAAAAAGGAGATCATATCCGAATTCAAAATGTCCGTATAAGCTACTCCATTTCTAAGAGACATGCAGAAAAAGTGGCCTTCCGCAATATTGAAATTATTTTATTTGGCGATAATCTTGGAATAATCTGGAGAAAAAACAGGGCTGGTCTTGACCCTGACTATTATTCAGGATACTTTCCCGCCGCCAAAAGCCTAAGCATTGGCCTGAAAGCTGACTTTTAATTGCCCAATTCAAATTTAATAAAATGAGTATTATAAATCGTTTCCGTATAAATCAATTGTGTTTAATTGCACTATTATCTAATGCCTTTTTTCTTAGCTCATGTTCAAAATTTCTGGAAGAGAAACCAGATAAAAGTCTTGTAATTCCTTCTACGATTGAAGACATGCAAGCTCTTTTGGACAATTCTGGCGTCATGAATTATATTTATCCAAGCGTTCTAGAAATCGCCGCAGACAACTATTATGTGACGGAGAGTGACTGGGCATCCAGGTCGGAAAACGATAGAAACAATTACATATGGGCTCCTCACGCAGTGTACAATAACAACTGGAATTCGCCATACCAAACCATATTCTACTCAAATCTGGTACTTGACTACTTACCCTTGGTCGAAATGACCGATGTCCATGAAGATTTGCTAAACAACATTAAAGGAAGCGCCTTATTTTTTAGATCATATGCACACTGGAATATTGCGCAACTTTACTGCAAGCCGTTCTCAAGTAATACAAGTTCTGAACTAGGTATTCCCCTTCGGTTGAATTCAGACTTTAATAGGAAAAGTGTCAGATCCTCTATTGTGGTAACCTACAATCAGATCATCGAAGATCTTCAGTCAGCAGCGAGGCTCCTACCTGAAAACAGCTCAGTTCCGACGAAACCGAACAAAAAGGCTGCCTATGGTGCACTGGCAAGAGTATTTCTATCCATGTCCGATTTTCAGAATGCGGAAAAATATGCAGATTCCGCTTTGAAGATATATGACACACTGATAGACTACAACATGCTAGATACAAACAGCATTACTCCTTTTAGCAGGTTCAATAGCGAAATTTTATTTCTATCAGTTACGCCAGGCAGCGGTATACTGGCTTCATCAAGATGCAAAATAGATTCGAACCTAATCAACCTTTATTCCAACAATGATCTACGCCTTTTACTTTTCTTCTCCCGCAACAGTGATGGCACATATGCCCCCAAAGGCGGCTATGACGAAGAAGGTATCTATGGACAACACTTTTACGGAATTACCACAGGAGAAATGTACCTGACCAGGGCGGAATCACGTGCTCGACGCGGCGCCTTGCAAAGCGCGCTCGACGATCTCAATTTACTTCTTGAAAAACGCTGGAAAACCGGAACGTTTATGCCTTATGAAAGTTCTGACCCTGAGCAAGTTTTGAATTGGGTACTGGAAGAGCGTAGAAAGGAGCTTGTACTTCGTGGGCTTAGGTGGACTGATCTAAGGCGCCTAAACTTAGAACCAGAATTCGCCAAAACTTTAACACGAAAAGCTGCCGGAGAAATCCACAGCCTTCCGCCAAATGACTTGAGATATGTCCTGCTGATACCACAAGAGGTAATTACACAGTCCGGAATTCAGCAAAACCCCAGGTAAATTAACCCGCACATGAAACTCAAAATTCTTATACAATTAGTTGCAATTTTATTTTATTTCTCTACAATATCTAAAGCGCAGCATTATAAAGTTGGACTGAATGTCGGCGATACAGTTCCGGAAAGCTTTTACAATTACTTGACACTACAACTCGGAGAACCGGTATTACAGTTTAAGGGCACTAATTTGTTATTAGACTTTTGGAGCATCTATTGTGCGCCTTGTATAGCAGAATTCCCTAAGATGAAAGATCTGCAAGAGTCCTTTGAGGGAAAACTAAAAGTCATCTTGGTAACAGATAATTCCGAGAAAGACATTTCTCGTGTATTCTCAAATGAATCCATGAAAGGAAAACTTCCAAACCTGTCGTCAGTTGTAGGCGATACTGTATTGCATAAAATGTTCCCACATACATACTTAGGCTATAAAGTTCTTATTGATACGGTCGGAAAAGTACTAATGCAGGGCATAAAGGAAAATTTTGCAGAACACACTATAGATGAATCAATGTCAGGAAGAGTCGTCTCTTATATTAAAGGGAATAATCGCTATGACGGGAAAACTCCCCTTTATAAATTGTTTGGCGCTACCGAAAAGTACTTTGTTCGGTCATTATCCGCTTTTTACCCATTTTCGGATCAGATAGGTTCGCCATATGGGACAGATTCCCACCGCGAAATTGTTGACCCAGAGACTCAAACAATAAGAGATTCGTATGTAAACAGATCAGCGATACAATATTATCATGATGCCTTTAAGACAAATTTAAATGATTGGGGAAAAGTATTAAGGGGTAAGTTGAGACCAATAGTGCTCAATGTCACCGATTCATCCAAATATTCAATTGAATATGTAAGTCAGGAAGTAAGAGGAACTTGGATGCAAAATCACCTATTTTGCTACGAGCTTATATTGCCTATCAATGAATCAGCTAACAAATTTACATACATGCAACGAGACGTTAACAATTTCCTAGGAAGAAAGTATGGCTGTTGTGGATATATTGAAAAAAGAAAAATAAAATGTTATCAATTGATAAGAACCTCTACAAATGACAAACTCAAAACGAACGGAGGCCAAAATAAAAGATACATCCAAAGAAACAACGGAAAAACACTAATGTTTCAAAATGCCAGCTTTAGAGACGCTTTAAGCGCAATGATTTCTCGTGTTAAAAACATGAATGAAGATGTTATTATTGTAGATAAAACCGGATATCCAAGCAAAATTGACATTGAGTTTAGCAAGGAATTAGAAGATATTGAAGAATTAAAATCCGAGCTCAATCAATATGATTTGGATTTGATTATAGGTGAAGAAGAACTCAGCTTTTTGATAATTTCAGATAAAGTAGATATCAGAACTACTCAGCTGAATTAATAGAATTTATTCAAAATAAATGGTTGGGTGAAAAATATTGCTTACTTATGAAAATCCCGTCTTAGATTGACAGTTCTTAACTTGTAAGTTAAGAATCACTTATATGCTGTCAAACATTGCCACACGGAAATTCGAAGAAACTGAGTGTTATCAAATATGGCAAAGAAACTGGTAATATTTCGAAGATCTGGAGGGATTTCGGTATATCCTGGGAAACTTATTACCAACAGCAAGCCTTGCCCTCAATACCCAAAGATCAGGGTAGCAAAAGAGTCAGAAGGGAAAAGTCTATACTTAAGAACAACTTACCACATTGGTCAGGCGCGTATATCGTGGTGCCTGAAGCGCTATCACGATATGAAAGTCTCGCCGGAAGGAGAGTATGGCGTTCTCAAACGGTATGGCCTCTCGACTATGTGGTCACTAGATTTCCATTTCGGATCCACACCATTCATACCGATAGTGCCATGAGTCCCAGACATTATTTCACTTGCATTGCGATGACCCTGGAATCCGGAATGTCTAAATCAAGATAGTCAGCCCTCACCTAAGCGGGAAAGTAGAAAGGGCATCCCTTACGGACCATCAGCTAATTGAATACAGGGATGACATAGATATTGCAAATAGGTTGAGCGAATGGAAGAAACTCTACAATTGACACCGACCCAATGCAGCTCAGAAGGGAAAATGCCGTACGAAGTGCTGCGCGAGAAACTGCTTACAACTTAAATTTTCCCCCTGATCCCCTCATACCTAAAAATGGAGGGGTCAGGGGAAAAATTTATCTTTGGTTTTGTCAATCGTAGTTTGGGCCCGCACAGTTTACACCCAACCGCCTTAATTAGCACTTTATTGAACAGCGCGCAGGAAAACTACTCCAGCTTTGTCTTCTTGATCTCTCAATGCATCCTCGATTAGACCTGCCAAAGTTCCATCGATAATTGGATGTCCGAGATTTTCAGGATCTTCCTCGGCAATAATATAACAAATTCTCTCATCTCCAGGACATGTGCCAGGCGTTGCTATTGTATAATTATCCGGGTTCATTGAATCTATAACATCTGTATTGTTAAGCTGATAAACAAAGTTCTTAGTTGTGGTATTGCTTCTGAACGCAAATGAAGTCACTATGCCAACAAGTAGCGCCAGGATGGACAGGCTTGACTTAAAGTTTTTCATAATTTTAATTTTGAAAATGAATGCTTGTGCCTACTCTTTTTAGGTTTTCGGCTTCCCCTTGTTGATCAAGTCTAATTAAATAATTCCTAGTCAGCTCTTACCTTTACATCTGCAAGTTCTGATTCAAAATTATCTGCAACTACAGCTTGAATGTGGCTCTTAAGAGCCGGATCGCCTTCTATTTCGGGTAGTTGCGAATCCCCAGCCTGAGGTTCTGCCAATATTGCACACATCGCACCGGTTGAGGGGCATCCTGGTTGGCTGGTGGACTCGGTATTAAAGTAACTGATAGGGTCCAATGGATCAGTTGCGTTGGTCTTGAATGAAAACCAAACCTTTGTTAATGAAGTCTGTTGATCATTTTTCGCAGTTCTGAAAGCAGTAGCTGCTATCATTGCGAATAAGAGTGCAAAAGCAGCAAGGCTGATTCTAAAATTTTTCATACAATAATAGTTTAGTAAATTAACAAATCGCGCCTACTCTTACAGGTTTTCGGCTTCCCCTTTTATCTGCGGTGGCTACTGCGCAGATGACTTGATGTACATCAAATACTTGACTAGTCAAACTTCAGCTTTACGTGATTAGTTTCAGTAAACACTTCCAGTGCACACAGAATTTCGAATTGCAATACTGGGGATAGATAAGGATGACCAGGGTTGAACAAATCTTCTCTGGCGATAATAGAACATATTGTTCCTATACCCATGCAGCCAGGTTGCCAAAATCCACGCTCATAGTTTGCTGGATCGAAAGGATCTCCGCCCAGAAACTCCCAAGGTTCCTCATAAGTAAAGGTCTCGTAGACGAAAGGTACGTTCCCCAAATTTGGGTGCAACTTTCTTTTGTTTTCGAAAGAGAATGCAGATCCTGCCACGGCTATGACAATAGCCGCAATTGACATTAGATGCCTTTTCATGATTTAACAATTTCAGGTTAATTAATCGCTACCAAAATTACCTTATGCATATACTGGCTGCGACTCTTCCTTGGCTTTCCATGACCTTTTACGATAAAGCCAAATTCCTGCCCAGGCAAGTAGCGTAAAGAAAATATTAAATATTAAGTGCTGTGTCCAAGTCATGCTGCTAATCACACCACCACAAGAACATGGCAAATCCCGACTAAAGGCGAGCATATATCCGAGGTAAAGCGTAAATAGGCTCATCAAACCTAAGGACCCATAGAGACCCATTAAACGGGTGTGAGGGAGTAACAGCAATAACGCAACTACGATTTCCACATTTGGTATAGTCCACGCAACCAAAACATTTCTGTCACCAATAAGCGGCGACTTTTTTAATACAGCTTGAAAGGAGTCAATTTCGTAGAGTTTACTCAAGGCGGCATACACAAACAACAAAATAAATAATGACGCAATCGCTTCAATCAAGAAGCTTCGCCGACTACTAATAAACTGGGATAAAGCCCGCATTTCCATGTTGTATGCATTGATACGGTTAATTTATAAAAATGTATCTATCCTTCTCAGTTAAACGGCCCATATATTGTAAAGTATCCCCAACGCCCCTCCCAATATTATAATACTGTTGCGTATACTTTATAAAACCTCCCGGTTCCTGAATCACATAGTCAATTTCATGAATCGCATTAAAATTATCCGTAACCTGCATCCCGTCACCACCATTCTTCTGGAACCACAATAACATATATTCTTCATCAACCGAGCAAACAATTGATCCCTTTCCTGCCTCAAATAATCTCACCAGATCAGCCACCGTAATCCGATAAATAGCCCGCTTCACATCACCACCAATCGCAAACGCCTTAATAAAGCCAGCATAATCCTCACTCTCAAAAGACAATGTCAGGCGGCAACCTTCCCCTGCAACTTCGCCCGGATAAGAAGCTGCTACGAGCACACTATCGCCATTAAGCCAGATAACCTGCAGGTCATCGGACACGTCTATGATGTCACCATAGCGCTCAAAAAAATCGTGCACCTGGCGTTCCATTCGCGTCATATGAACGAGTTTGAGGGGAAAATGCTGTCATCCCACTTTACATTATCCCACACGCAGTGGTCTGCCTTCAAGAAAGGTAATACTTTGGCAAACCCTTGGAAGAAAAGTGGATCGGTTATCCCGGAAAATTTCCGGGGTATAAGCAATCCAATGACAAGTTCCTTAAGAACCTCAAGAAGTATTTTCGGCGGGTAGGACAAGGTCAACAGTAACACATTCATCCAGGCGCTGGCAAGAGCAGAAGCCAAATTAATTGGAGCAACGGCAGGCTGGGGTGATTCCCCTTTTCAGAAAGTGAAAATAGCCTATTGGCCTGCAATGAGTATCCAACAAGGTTCCGCATCTTGAACCAGCTCCTAAATGAACTTGATTGGGTCACTTTATTAAAACACCTGAACCAGTCATTTCATAAAAAAAATCTCAAAAAATTTCAAAAAACTTTGCAGGGGGTTGTTTTGCATCAGGGCTACGGCTTAGAACACTGGGGAGTTGCTATAACAGCAGCAAGATAAACCAGAAAAATATTCCAATCAGGACAAACAATATTCCAATCCGTGCAAATATTTACTTTCATAACGGTATGGAATATACTCCATATT
>JGI12383J13903_1001069_pt1 | contig 15020 bp, 11 predicted proteins | sample Passage237B_FD_13903 | JGI IMG/M metagenome (IMG submission 13903)
CCCGCCGCATCGGCCGACGCCTATCCGGGTGCGGGCGGCGACGGAGGCACGGGCGGCGGCGGAGGCGCGGGCGGCGACGCGGCCCTCGACGACGACCAGGAGGGCGACGTCGCCCCCGATCCTCGCGACGAGGATGCGGTCCCCGCCCCTGCGGGAGGTCGGACAGGCGGGCACGGCAACGAAGCGCGATCCCGCGACGACCAGTCGCAGGCTGGGCAGAAGACCCCGGCCGACGACGCGCCGGGAGACGCGCAGCCCGGGCCCGCCGACGGCCCCGCCGACCCGCAGCAGGGCCCCGGCGACCCGCAGCAGGGCCCCGGCGACCCGCAGCAGGGCCCCAGCGACCCGCAGCAGAAAGACGCGGATCCCTCGGGCGACAAGGCTGTTCCCGGGGACGCTCCTGGCGACCAGACTCCTCCCGGCGACGACTCCCTGTCCGGCGACGACGCCACGACCGGCGAGAACAAGGACGGTGCCGAGGGTCAGGATGCGCACTCGCCTGAGACCACCCCGGAGGGCCACCGCGTCGCGTTCACGGGCGCGGGCCCGATGGCCGCCGCGCACTTCGGCGCTCCCCTGGCGGGCTGCGATCCGGCTCAGATCGTCAACGGGAGCACCTGCGCCGATGTCATGGCGTTCGCGGGCAACGGCGCCGAGCCCACGTACAGCAACGATGCCTGGCGCATGGTCCCGCTCAACGAGGCCGGGGGCGAGCGCAACTCCGCGAGCACCGTCGTGGAGCTGCCCGAAGGCGCCGTCGTCGCCTACGCCATGGTGGAGTGGGCGGCGAGCCGTACGGCCGCAGACGAGTTCGACGGCCCGCTCGGCGAGGCCCGCATCCGCATCCCGGGCGACAGCTACGCGTCCCTCACGGCCGATGCCGTGACGACCACGACCGGCCCCTCCGGTCGCGTGGCCTACCAGGCGCGCGCCGAGATCACGGAGCTCGTGTCGCACGCAGGCGCGGGAGAGTACGCCCTTGCCGACGTGGCGCAGGGCGCGGAGCTCGCGGTCGACGGCGGCGCTGACTGGTTCTCAGGCTTCGCGATCACCGTGGTCTACACCCTCGACTCGTTGCCCTGGTCCACCGTCGTCGTCTACGACGGCGGCCAGTGGGCCGTCGCCGGCGAGCCCCTCGCCTTCGGCTTCGACTCGGACAGCCCCGTCGGTGTGACGCTCGGCATGGTCGCCTGGGACGGCGACCGCGGCGCGGTGGGCGATCAGGTGAACCTCGGCAACGCCAACGGCACGGGCCAGGCGCTCACGCCGCACACGTGGACCGGCGCCGCCATCGGAGGATCGGGAGACTCCGGCAACGCTGCGTCGTCCGTGGCGTTCGGCTCGGCCTACGCCAACACCCTGGGCGTCGACGCCAAGCACTTCCAGTCGGCCAACGTGGGCCGCGGCGCCCACGTGCTGCGCTTCTCCGCGAACGGCGACGCCTACCTGGTCGGCACCGTCACGCTCACGGTCACCTCGACGCCGTGAGCGCCGCGCTGAGCGCGTGAGGTCCGCGCTCAGCGCGCGCCCTCGGGATCCCAGTCCAGGTCGATCTGACGCGCGGTGCGCTCGGCGAGGTCGCGGCTCGCGAGGCGCTCCACGACGTGCAGCGCCATGTGAATGCCCGATGACAGGCCGCCCGACGTGACCACCTCGCCGGAGTCGACCCAGCGCACCTGAGAGCGCACCGAGCCCACCGCTCCCGTGTCCTCGAGCAGGCCCAGATCCTCCCAGTGCGTCGTCGCCGGCCGCCCCTCCAGCGCGCCCGCGTGGGCGAGCAGGATCGCGCCCGTGCACACCGAGGTGAGCAGGCTCACGGAGTCGTGGAGGGTCGCGACGGCACCCATGATCGCGTCGTCCGCGACCGCCTTGGGCACGTCGATGAGCCCCGGGACGACGGCGACGTCGAGACGCCCGGCATCGGCCAGGTCCGTGAGGCCGGTCAGCCGCAGGCCGCCGTACGACGAGACGTCGGCGCCACCCGGGCTGAGCAGGACGAGCTCGAACGGCGGCTCCTGGCCGCCCCGCACGGCGAGGCGGTTGGCCGTCAGAAAGACCTCGTAGGGCCCGGCGGAGTCAAGGATGTCGACGTCGTCGAAGAACAGGATGCCGATGCGGATGGCCATGCGCCCAGGCTAGCGGCGCAGGCCGGGGCCGCGCCGAGCGCGTCTGGCGCCCGCATCGGGCCTGAAGGCCGCGTCAGGCCCCAGAGCGTCGGCCGGGGCTCCCCGGCGCGCGCCGTCGCCTACCGCACTACCTCGCGCGAGATGCGGCGGCGCACCACGAGCCACAGGCTCGCCTGTCCCACGACGAGCGCGCACAGCATGACCGTCGCCATCGCGAGCGCCGTGTTGCCGAGCACTCCGACGAGCGGCGAGACCGCTCCGGCGACGCCCATGTTGACCGCGCCGATGAGGGCGGCGGCCGTGCCGGCCTCGGCCGGGTGGTCGGCGAGCGCCATGACCTGGACCGTCGGGAAGATGAGACCTGCGGAGCCGATGATGAACACGAGCGGGATGATGACCGCGAGCAGGCCCCAGCCGAGCTCCGCGCCCACGAGCAGGGCGACCGCGCCCACCGTCATGACGGTCAGGCCGATGGTCGTCACCGTCGGCGGCGCGAGGAAGCGCATGAGCCGCGCTGAGACCTGCGTCGCCACGACCAGGCCGATCGAGTTCAGGCCGAAGACGTAGCCGTACTGCTGCGCGGTGAGGCCGTACTGCTCCTGCAGCACGAATGACGAGGCGGACAGGTAGGAGAACAGCGCGGTGAACACCGACGCGCCGATGACGGCCACGCCGAGGAAGGCGGGGTCGCCCAGCAGGCGGCGGTAGCGCACGCCCACGATGCGCGTGGAGACCTTGCTGCGACGGCTGTCCGGCAGCGTCTCGCGCACGAAGAATCCGGTGACGGTCACCATGACCAGGCCGTAGGCCGCGAGCACCCAGAAGATGCCGCGCCACTCGACGACGCGCAGCAGCTGGGAGCCGATCACGGGCGCGAACACCGGCGCGAAGCCCTGGATGAGCGCCAGGCGCGACAGCATGCGGATGAGCCGCTGGCCGCCGAACATGTCGCGCACCATCGCCATCGCGACCACGCCGCCGCCGGCGGCGCCGATGCCCTGGAAGACGCGGCCGACCATGACCCACTCGACGGTGGGCGCCAGCGCGACGCCGATGCTCGCGAGCACGTGCACCGCCGTCATGATGACGAGCGGGCGGCGACGGCCCACGGAGTCCGACAGCGGCCCGACGATGAGCTGGCCCAGGCCGAAGCCGACGGCGGTCGCGGTGAGGGTGATCTGGACCGCGGCGTCGGTGGTGAGCAGGTCCTTCGCGACCGACGGGAAGGCAGGCAGGTACAGGTCGACGGTGAAGGGGCCGAGCGCGACGAGCGCGCCGAGCATGACGATGTAGCCGAGGATCTGGCCGCGCGTCATGTTCGCGCCGGCGTTGACCTCGACCTCCTTCAGCGCGTCCTCGGCCTCGATGTCATGCCCGACGGCCTCGACGGCGGCATCGGTCACGACATCGGTGGCGACGGCAGTGCGCCTGCGCATGGATTCTCCTTGAGAGGCGGTCGGCAGGACAGGCTCGATGGAGCCTGTGAGAGCCGGGTGGGGGTGATGACGGATCGTTCCGCCGCGATCGACAACGTGTGTCGACTGTCCAAGATTCCACGTCATCGCGGCGGATTCTCCACATCGGCGACGGCGGGCGCCTCGCGACGGCTTCCGCCTGCGGCAGCCGGCTCAGCCGCGCCGCGACGACAAAGCCCGCCGCCCCCTGCCGCACGGGCCGGGGACGACGGGCGTGTCGTGGCTGACTCGACCTAGCTGCTGGTCGTCTTGGTCGCCTGCGCGTTGACCTCGTACGAGGTGTTGGTCGCCTCGAAGAAGTTGACCAGCTGCAGGGTGTCGTTCGCCGTGGCCATCCACTTGGCCGGGTTGGAGACGTTGTAGTGCGCCTCGAAGCCCAGCTCCTCGAGTCGACGGTCCGCGAGGTACTTGACGTACTGGTTCACGTAGTCGGCGTTGAGGCCCAGGATGCCGGTGGGCAGGAGGTCGCGGTTGTACTGCTCCTCCATCTCCACGGCGTTGAGGATCATCTGGCGGATCTCCTCGGCGAACTCGGGGTCCTGCAGGTCCTCGTTCTCCTCGAGCACCGTGAGGATGAGGTTGATGCCGAACTGCAGGTGCAGCGACTCGTCGCGGATGATCCAGTCCATGAGCGAGCCGAAGTTGCGCAGCAGGTTCCGCTGGCGGAAGCTCAGCGCGACCATGAAGCCCGAGTAGAACCAGATGCCCTCGAGGATGATGTTGTACGCGATGAGGTTGCGGATGAAGTCCTTCTTGCCCTCAGTCGTCGTGATGTCGAGGGTGTCCTCGGTCATGCGCTTGATGAACTTGACCTCGAACGCCTCCTTGGCCGCCATGGACGGCACGGTGACGTGCGACTCGTAGGCCGCCTCGCGGTCGATCGGGAACGTCTCGAGGACGTACTCGAACGACATGCAGTGATTGGCCTCCTCCCACATCTGCTTCGCGAGGTACAGGTGCGCCTCGGGAGCGTTGATGTAGGGGTACACGCCGAACGCGAGCGCCTTGTTGACGAGCAGCTCGTTCGGGTTGAAGTACGACATCAGGTAGGTGACGGCGTGCTTCTCCTCGTCCGTCATCCTCTTGAAGTCGGCCAGGTCCTCACCGAGCTGGATCTCGTTGGGGAACCACGTGTTCGCCACGGCCTGGTTGTACAGGTCATACGCCCACGGGTAGGTGATGGGCTTCAGCAGCAGTCCGTCCTGGATGCCGGTTCCGAGGATTCCCATGTCTGTCTCCTTGTCTCAGCGTCTGATGCGGGCCGCTACTGGCAGGACTCGCACTGGAGGCGCTCCATCGGGTCGACGGGGCACGCGACTCCACCGACGATCTCCGTGTCGTCGCCCAGGCTGACGGCGTTGCCGAGCACCTCGAGCGCCGTGGCGCCCTCGGGCATCTGCGGCGCCGACTCCTGAGCCGGCTCGGGCGCAGCGGTCGCCTCGGCGGGAGCGGACTCCGGCTCCGGGGCGGCCTCGGGCAGCGACACCGGCGGGACCGCGGGCTTGACCGCGGGCGCCGGGGCGAAGGCCTTCGTGGCGACCTCCGACAGGACCGATGCCGGGGCGGCGGTGATCGAGCCGGTGGTGGCGGGAGCCTCGCTCAGCGGGACTGCGGCGCCGTCCACGACCTCATCGGCCTTGGACTCGACCTTGGACTCGGCCTTCGCCTCGGCCTGCGCGGGGGCGTCGGCCTTGGGGGCCGATGCCGTCGCGGCGCCGAAGCCCTTGCGGACCGCGCCGAAGCCCTTGCGGACGGGGGCCGCGGCGGGCTTGACGACCACGCCGGCGCCGGCAGCGGTGCCCGTGGTCGCGAGGCGCTCGGCCTTGTTCACGCGGACTGTCGACTGCTCGGCCGTGTGGCGCGGCTTCATGTGGAGGTAGTACGTCGTCTTGACGCCGCGCTCCCAGGCCGCCTGGTAGAGGTCCATCATGTTGTCGATGTCGCGGTCCTCGAGGTAGATGTTCCGGCTGATCGCCTGGTCGATCCACTTCTGGGCGCGCGCCGCGACCTCGATGAACGCGTACGGGCTCAGCTGGAACGAGGTCTTGTAGACCTCCTTCAGGTGGTCCGGCACCGCGTCGATCTGCGACAGGTCGCCCTGCGCGGCGAGGAGCTCGTCCTTGACCTGCTCCCACAGGCCCAGCTCCTGCAGGTCGCGCACCAGGTTGCGGTTGACCTCGAGGAACTTTCCGGACGACGTGGCGCGGGAGAAGATCTGCGAGAACTGCGGGTCGAAGCCGGGGGTGGTGCCGGCGACGAGGCCGATGGACGCCGTGGGCGCGACGGCCATGAGGGTGGCGTTGCGCATGCCGCCCTTGACCTTTTCGCGCAGCGCGTCCCAGTCCTGGCGCGTGGTGCGGTCGACCTTCACCGGGACGCCGCGGTCGGCCTCGAGGCGGGCGATCGTGTCGAACGGCACGAGGCCCTTCGACCAGCCCGAGCCCTCGAAGTTGTCGTAGGAGCCGCGCTCGCGGGCGAGGTTCGCCGACTCGTCGATGGCGTGGTACGAGATGAACTCGACGATCTCGTCGATGAGCTCGTAGGCCTCCTCCGACTCGTAGGCCAGTCCCAGGCGCTCCGTGACGTCGGTGAAGCCCATGAGGCCCAGGCCGATGGCGCGGTTGGCCTTGTTGGCGCGCTCCGACTCCGGCACGGAGGACAGCGTGATGTCCACGAGGTTGTCGAGCTGGCGGACGGCCAGGCGCACCGACTCCTCCATGCGCTTCCAGTCGAACTTGCCGTCGACGAGGTGCGTCGACAGGTTCACCGAGGCCAGGTTGCAGACGGCGATGTTGTCGCGGTCCTGCGGCAGGCAGATCTCGGTGCAGAGGTTCGACAGGTGGATGGTGCCCGTGTTGTCGTTGAGGGCGCGGAGGTTGATCGTGTCCTTCCACGTCAGCCACGGGTGCGACGTGGTCTGGAGCATGATCAGGATCGCCTTGTACTGCTCGCGCGCCTTCATCTTCTTGAAGGTGCGCAGCTTGCCGGCCTCGGCGAGCTGGATGAGCTCGTTGTAGCGGCGCGAGAACTCGGAGCCGACGAGCTCGACCAGGTCAGGGGCGTCGGCCGGGTCGAAGAGGTACCAGTCCTCGTCGTTGCGCACGCGCTTCATGAACTCGTCGGAGATCCACACGGCCGTGTTCGCGGTGCGGGTGCGGCGGTAGGGGTCGCCGGAGTTCTGGCGCAGGTCGAGGAACTGCTCGAAGTCGAGGTGCCAGTTCTCCATGTAGAAGCACAGCGCGCCGAACTTCTTGCCGCCGCGGCTGACCGCGCGCAGCGTCGAGTCGATGGTGTGCATGAACGGGATGGGGCCCGTGGACGTCGTGTTGTTCGACTTGATGGGAGAGCCCTCGGCGCGGAGCTTCGTCACCGACAGGCCGATGCCGCCCGTGCCCTTGGTGAGCCACATGACGTTGCGCACCGTCGTGGCGATGTGCTCGATGTCGTCCTCCATCTGCACCACGAAGCAGTTGGACAGCTGCGGGTATGAGGTGCCGGCGTTGACGAGCGTGGAGCCCGCGGGCAGGTAGTCGAGGCGCGAGATCTTGTCGTAGAACTTCAGCGCCATCTCGGTGGGGTTCGGCTCGTTGAGCGCGAGGCCCATGGACACGCGCATCCAGAAGTACTGCGGGACCTCGAGGGCCTTGCCGTGGCGGTCCGTGATCATGTAGCGGTTGCGCATCGTCACGGTGCCGATGTACTTCAGCAGGTCGTCGCGCGTGTGGTCGAGCGCGGCCGCGAGGGCGTCGAGGTCGAAGAGCTCGACGAGGCGCTGGTCGAGCAGGCCCTCCTCGACGGCGTCGCGGATGTAGCCGGGGAAACGGGCCTGGTGGAGCAGCGCGAGCTCGAGCTCCGTGTCGTAGCTGCCGAGCACGCGCTTGTAGATGACCTTGCGCAGCAGACGGGCGGCGACGATGTCGAAGTTCGGGTCGTCCTTGACGTTCTGGACGGCGACGCCGATCGCAGCCTCGTCGAGCTGCTCCGTCGTGATGCCGTCGAACAGGGTGATGGCGAGCTCGGACGCCACCTGCGTGGTGATGGCGATCGGGTCCGGCAGGCCGGCCGCGGCGCGCTCGATCGCCTTGTTGATGCGGTCGGCGTTGTAGGGCTCGCGCGTGCCATCGCGCTTGGTGACGTGAATGCCAGTGCGGCTTCCAGGCGCCGCCACGGCCGGATCGACGGCGTCCTTGACGTCGGCGGCGGTGTTCTCGGTGATCGTCACTGCATGCTCCTCGAATGTGGAGAACCCTCGTCTGAGGGGTCGCTGAGGGCCCCTGCGGACATCGATGGTCTCTGCCAGGTGTCAACCGCCTGGAGCTCGCCGCTGCTGAAGGATGCGACGAACGTCCCGACGTCCTTCGAGAGTATCAGAATTACATCGGTGTGCAACTAGATATGGGGGTCATCACGGGCCTACAGCCCTAGATGTAGTGGTCGTGTGCATGAACCTGTGAGCGACCCTGTGGAGACTCGGCGTGTCGTGTGGACGAGCTGCCGCCACATGTTGAACACTCCGCGCTCCCTGTTGATGCCGCTGTGCACAGCCTCTCACCGCCCTCTGACATCGGGACGGCGACGCCATGGTTTGGCGCGCACGGGCGGCGCCCGGCACACTGGGCGCGTGCATCGTGACTCCGCCCGCCGCCTGCTGGCCCTCTCCGCCGTTGCCGCGACGGCCGTCGCCGTGCTGACGGGCTGCTCCGACAGCTCGACCACCGGACCCACCGTGTCGGCGGCTCCCACGGAGATCGCGGCCGCCAAGGACTTCTGCTCGTCGATGCTCATCGCGACCGAGACCGCAGCCCAGGCGCGCAACGCCCTCTCTCGCCTCTACGACGAGATGGCGACGGACGAGATCACCAACCCCAGCCACAACCTGAGCGTGTTCACGACGGCAGGTGCCGACGTCGTGACCTACGGCACCGCCTACGTCAACGCGCTCGACCAGGTGCGCGACTACGCCGAGCCCGAGCTCCGCAGGGACCTCGACGCGATCTCCGAGTACTGGGAGTCCTACGCGATCCCCGTGGGCCAGATGGCGTCGGAGGCCAAGATCTACGCCGACTTCGTGGACGCCGCCCGCAGCCTCATCGAGTCGCCCGACACCGCCGCGCTGCGCACCGCGCAGATCGAGGCGACGGACGAGGTGAGCCGCGCCTACGCCCGCGCGTGCTCCACGGGCGCCGACGCCTGACCTCGCCCCCTGCGGCCTCGCCCGCGCATCGGCCGCGCCGCCGGGGCACCCCCGGCCGGCACCGGATCAGACGATGCCGTAGAGGCGGTCTCCCGCGTCTCCCAGGCCGGGGACGATGTAGCCGACCTCGTTGAGCCTCTCGTCCACCGCGGCGACCACGACGGTCACCTCTGCGCGCTCGCCCACCTGGGACGTCACGTGCTCGATGCCCTCCGGCGCGGCCAGCAGGCACACGCACGTCACGTCGGTCGCGCCGCGCTCGAGCACGTACTCGATCGCGGCGACGAGCGAGCCGCCCGTCGCGAGCATGGGGTCGAGGATGAACACCTGGCGGCCGGAGAGGTTCTCGGGCAGGCGGTTGGCGTAGGTGATGGCCTGCAGCGTCTCCTCGTCGCGCATCAGCCCCAGGAAGCCCACCTCCGCGTTCGGCAGCAGGCGCTGCATGCCGTCAAGCATCCCCAGGCCAGCGCGCAGGATCGGCACGATGAGGGGGACGGGATGCGCCATCTGCACGCCGGTCATCGGCTTGATGGGCGTCTCGATCTCCTTGGGCTCGACGCGCACGTGACGCGTCGCCTCGTACGCCAGGAGGGTCACGAGCTCGTCCACGAGCAGGCGGAACGTGGGCGACGGCGTGGACTTGTCTCGCAGGACCGTGAGCTTGTGGTCGATGAGCGGGTGCGAGGCGACGTGGAGCTGCATGGTCCGAGGCTACCCGCCGCGAGCGCCTCCACGGGAGGGACCGTCGGCCGCGCGCGTTGATACAGTCCGAGACATGCCGAGCCGCTACGACAAGGCCATGCGCCTCGCCCTCGCCCAGGCGGCCAAGGCGGCGGCCCACGACGACGTGCCCGTGGGCGCCGTCGTCCTCGGGCCCGACGGCGAGGTCGCGGGCGTCGGGCACAACCGGCGCGAGGCCGACGCCGATCCCGTCGCCCACGCGGAGGTCCTCGCCCTGCGCGAGGCCGCCGCACGGCTCGGCCGCTGGCGCCTCGACGACTGCACCCTCGTCGTCACGCTCGAGCCGTGCGTCATGTGCGCGGGCGCCGTGCTCGCCGCCCGCATCCCGCGCCTCGTCATCGGCGCGTGGGACGTCAAGGCGGGGGCGACGGGCAGCCAGTGGGACCTCGTGCGCGACGCTCGCATCGGCTCCAAGGTGGAGGTGGTCTCCGGCGTCCTCGAGGACGAGTGCGCCGCGATCCTGCGCGCGTTCTTCGAGGAGCGTCGCTAGGAGCCGCCGCCCCGTTTTGGAGGGCGGTGCTCGCGGCAGGTATCCTCGTCGGCGGTGACGTGTCCGAGCGGCCTAAGGAGCACGCCTCGAAAGCGTGTGTGGGTGAAAGTCCACCGTGGGTTCAAATCCCACCGTCACCGCCAGCAGGAAGCGACGAGCCCTCGACCCGTGTCGGGGGCTTTTCGCATAGGCGGGCACGTCGGCGGCCGCCGAGCTCACAGGCCTCCGGACTCGACCATCGCTGTGGCGACGCCGAAGACCAGGAATCCGATGTAGGCGAAGCCGCCCACGAGCCACAGTCCGGTGAAGATCCAGCCCACGATGATCGCGGCCGTCGCCATGCCGCTGCCCTGCTCGCCGGTCTGGGCGATCTGCCTGCGGCTCACGTGACCCGTGATCGCGCCGGCCACGGAGCCGACGAACGGCAGGATGCACGCCGCGCCCGCGATCGACAGGCAGAGCGCGATGATCGCGAGCACATTGGTGCGGGCGCCCGCGTCGGAGCCGGGAGCGGCCGCCGGATGCATCGTCTGCTCGGGCTGGCCCGGCGGCGTCGCGTACGGGCCCTGGAGGGGCGGCGGGTTGTGGTTCGAGTCGCTCATGACGTCATGCTAGAACCGGTCGCCGTGCGCCGCCAGGGCAGGTCAGCCCTCAGGCTCCGGCGAGGGCGACGGGGACGGCTCGACCGCGAGCGGGTTGTCAGGCAGACGTGCCGGGCCGGGAACCGGCGCGATGAGGTCGATCGGCAGGCACTGGCCCGGGGCCGTGAGCTCGAGCTCGGGGTTGAGCTCGGGGGCGTACAGCGGGCGCAGCTCCGCGTTGACCGCCTTGTCCCCGAGGATCACGTCCACGATCGCGCTGTCGCGGGTGTCGTAGACGAGCTCCGCCTCCGGGAACTGGTTGGCGATCGTGTACGCCTGGCGCAGGCCCTCCTTGCCGAACTGGATGCGGGCGAGACCCTCGTACCTCTGGTTCCAGTTGGTCGCCTGGACGCCCACGAAGCCGCGACCCTTCAGGTCCTCGAGGAAGCCGCGAGCCAGGCCGGTCTCGCCCGTGCCGTTGAGCGTGCGGAACGCGATCTCGTTCGCCGGCATCGGGTATGCGTCCTCGCCCGATGCGGGCGGGCACGGGAGGGTGATCGCCAGGTCGAGCGCGTCAGGCGACGGCGTCACGAACGCGACGTTGACAGGGCTGGGCACGCGGCCCTGGTAGACGAGCGCGGCGTACCCCGCCGTGGCGATGAGGATGATGCTGAGAACGCCGAAGACGAGGATCTGCCGGTCGCGACGGCGCCGCTTGATCTTCTCGCGCTCGGTCACGAGCCGCCCCGAGTTCCCCACGGTCACCTCATCGCTCTCGAGTCGAACTGGCGGAGGATGGGGGATTCGAACCCCCGAGGGCTTGCACCCAACACGCTTTCCAAGCGTGCGCCATAGGCCACTAGGCGAATCCTCCAAGCCCCGCAATGGTACCGGAGCGACCGCGCGGGGTCGAAACCGGTCGCTCCACGTACACTGGGGGACGACCCCTCACGCGGCGGCACCTCGCCCAACTCCCCCAGGTCGGGAACGAAGCAAGGGTAAGCGGGCTCTGCCGGGTGCGTGAGGGGTCCTTGCATGTCCGCACAACGTCCGATGCCCGCGCGACGCTCCACATGCCTCCCCTCGCGTCGGGCGCCGCGACTAGGCTCAAGGGCGTGACGACAGCCTTGTACCGCCGCTATCGGCCCGACACGTTCGCCGATGTCGTGGGCCAGGAGCACGTCACCGAGCCGCTCATGCAGGCCCTGCGCTCCGATCGCGTCGCCCACGCCTACCTGTTCTCCGGTCCGCGCGGATGCGGCAAGACCACGTCGGCGCGGATCCTCGCCCGCTGCCTCAACTGCGAGAAGGGCCCCACGGACACGCCGTGCGGGCAGTGCCCCTCGTGCGTCGAGCTCGCTCGCGGAGGCCCGGGCTCCGTCGACGTCGTCGAGATCGACGCCGCCTCGCACAACGGCGTCGACGACGCGCGCGACCTGCGCGAGCGCGCGGCCTTCGCTCCCGCACGCGACCGCTACAAGATCTTCATCCTCGACGAGGCCCACATGGTCACGACGCAGGGCTTCAACGCCCTGCTCAAGCTCGTGGAGGAGCCTCCGCCGCACGTGCGCTTCATCTTCGCCACCACGGAGCCGGACAAGGTCATCGGCACCATCCGCTCCCGCACCCACCACTACCCGTTCCGCCTCGTGCCCCCGGGAGTCCTCACGGGCTACCTGCAGCAGCTGTGCGACGCGGAGGGCGTGACGGTCGCATCGGGAGTGCTCCCGCTCGTGGTGCGCGCCGGCGGCGGGTCGGTGCGCGATTCGCTGTCCGTGCTCGACCAGCTCATCGCCGGCTCGGGTCCGGAGGGCGTGACCTACGAGCGCGCCATCTCCCTGCTGGGCTTCACCGACGCCACGCTCCTGGACGATGCCGTGGACGCCGTCGCGGCGGCGGACGGCGCCTCGCTGTTCGCCGTGGTCGCGCGGGTCATCGAGACGGGCCACGAGCCGCGCCGCTTCGTCGAGGACCTGCTGGAGCGCCTGCGCGACGTGGTCATCATCGCCGCGGCGGGCGAGCAGGGGTCGCGCGCGCTCGGCGAGCTGCCGGAGGACCAGGCCGAGCGCATCCGCGCCCAGGCGCGCAACCTCGGCCTCGAGCGCGCCTCCCGCGCCGCCGACCTCGTCAACGAGGCTCTGATGTCGATGGTGGGCGCCACCTCGCCGCGCCTGCACCTCGAGCTGCTGTGCGCTCGCCTCATCGCCGCCGATGCCCCGGCCGGCTCGGCTGCGCGGGTCGCGGCGGCTCCGGCCGCCGTCGCGCCGGCGCCTGCCCCGGCTCCGCACGCTCCTGCCGCCCAGGCCCCGGCCCGCCCGGCAGCTTCGCCTCCGGCCTCGGCTCCCCAGACTGCGGCGATCCCCGCCCAGCAGGCCGCCCCCGCTCCCGAGCCGGTGCGCGCGCCCACGGGCGACATCGCGGACGGAGCGGAGGACTCGGAGCTCGTGCGCCGTCGCTGGCCGGAGGTGCTCGGCACGCTCGAGCGTCGCCGCGTCACGTGGGCCATGGTGAGCCAGTCGGCGCAGGTCGCCGGCGTCGAGGCGGGAGTGCTGCGCCTCGCGTTCGACAACGGCGCCCTCGCCGCGCGCTTCACCGGCGGCGAGCACGCGGAGAACGTCGCGCTCGCCGTGCGCGAGACGCTCGGCCTGCACGTGCGCGTCGAAGCCACGCTCGCACCGGGCGCGCACACCGGACCCGTGCCGGTCACGGTGCCGCCCACCGGAGCCTTGCCGCAGGTCGCGGCGCCGTCCACCCCGGCATCGGGCGTGGCGTCGGCTCCCCCGCCTCCCGCTCCCGACGACGAGCCCTTCGAGCATGAGATCGCTCCCGACGACGAGCCCGCGCCGAGCGCCGAGCTCATGGGCGCCGAGGCCGTGGCCAAGCTGCTCGGCGGCACCATCATCGAGGACGACTGACGCGAGCGACGCGCGCCTGAAGGGAGCCGTCCCCGCTCGCGCCTAGGCTTGAGGCCATGTACGACGGCGCGGTGCAGGACTTGATCGACGAGCTCGGTCGCCTGCCTGGAGTGGGGCCCAAGAGCGCCCAGCGCATCGCGTTCCACCTGCTCGGCGCGGACGCCGCGGACGTCCAGCGCCTCGCGGAGGCGATCACGACGGTCAAGGAGAAGGTGCGCTTCTGCGCCACATGCGGCAACGTCGCGGAGTCGGAGCAGTGCCGCATCTGTGCGGACCCGCGTCGCGCGGACGACCTGCTGTGCGTCGTCGAGGAGCCCAAGGACGTCGTCGCGATCGAGCGCACCCGCGAGTTCCGCGGCCGCTACCACGTGCTCGGCGGCGCGATCGACCCCATGAACGGCATCGGCCCCGACGACCTGCGCATCCGCGAGCTGCTCGCCCGCCTGAGCGACGGCACGGTCCACGAGGTCATCATCGCGACGGACCCGAACATCGAGGGCGAGGCCACCGCGACCTACCTGGCGCGCATGCTCGGCCCGCTCGAGGTGACGGTGTCGCGCCTGGCCTCCGGCCTGCCGGTGGGCGGCGACCTCGAGTACGCGGACGAGGTCACGCTCGGACGCGCCTTCGAGGGCCGACGCAGGCTGTAGCGCCCGCGCCGACCCTCGCGCGCCGGGTCAGGCGACCCGGGTTCCGCCCTTGAGCTTGCGGTAGGGGACCCGCAGGCGGTTGACCGTGAACCACAGCGACCCGGCCAGCAACACCGCGTAGGTCCCGAGGCCCACCCACGGGTTGCGCGGATAGGTCAGGGCCTCCAGGGTGCGGTCCTCCCACTCGGCGCCGCCGAACTCCGGGTCCGCGCAGAAGTCGCGATCGGTCGGGGGCACCGCAGGCATGCGGGTCTCCGAGACGAGCTGGTGGAACAGCTGCAGGACGCTCGTGCCCGTGGCCTCGCCCTCGAGGTCGACCTTGGGCGCCGTCTCGGCGAGCAGGATGACCGGGTTGACGAGCAGCAGGCCCGACAGGCGATCCGTGTGGCTGAAGTAGGCGGGGTACGTCTCCTCCACGCACGGCAGCTGCGCCTCCGTGAACGAGGGGTCGTTCAGCTGCTCCTCGGTCGCGGCCTCCCAGTCGCGGTAGCGCGTCGTGACCTCGACCTCCTCGGACACGAGCGGCGTCGCGACGCCGAAGGCCACGAGCGTGCCGATCGCGAGCGCGCCCACGGTGAGGTGCGCGAGCGCGACCGAGGCGATCGAGCGGGCGGCGATCGAGGACCACGCGAGGCCGATGGCCGTCGTGGTGAGCACCGTGAAGAGGATGACGGCGACCATGATCGCCACCTCGCCCAGGCCCCAGTTCGCCTTGATGTACGAGTACACGAGGATCGGCAGGAGCGTGACGAGGGCGATGACGGCGACGAGCCACGACGCGATGAGCTTGCCGAACGCGAGGTCGCCCGCCGTCAGGCGCGTCATCTGCATGGGAGCCAGGACGCCCT
>JGI12383J13903_1001073_pt1 | contig 14963 bp, 16 predicted proteins | sample Passage237B_FD_13903 | JGI IMG/M metagenome (IMG submission 13903)
CCGTCCAGCACGCACTCGACGACCCCGCCGTATCCGTCCGCGTCCTGACCGGTGACGTCGCAGTCACGAGCGAAGGCGCACAGTCCCAGGCGGAGCCGCTCGAGCTCTCCGCGATGCCGACGAAGGCCAGGCCCGATGAACGGGCGCTCGTCGTCCACACCGCACGCGCGTCCGAGGGGCCGTTGTTGGCGATCTGGACGCGATAGCGCGCCGCAGCGCCTGCGACGAGGGCGTCGGGCTCGAGCGTGTGCGTCACCACGAGATCGGCGGAAGCGCGGCGTTCGCGGCGAGCGCCTCGCCGCCCGGTCCCCAGGTGCAGACGATCAAGCCTGCGACGTCGTGCGCCAGACCCGGCCCGCGAACCGGGCCAACGTCATGCCTGGTTGAGGGCTTGTCGCCCGCCGCCTCAGCCGTCGGCGGCCAGCAGCGTGCGCCCGTCCTCGGTGAGATGCCAGGCGGGGTTCACCGCAAGCTCGAGCAGGTTGCCCGACGCGTCCCGCACGAATCCCGAGTAGCCGCCCCAGCACAGGCGCTGTGCGTTCATGTCTCCAGCATCGCGCGCGGGACCGACACCCCGTAGCCTGCCGGTATGGGACTGCGCGATCTGTTCGGGCTCGCCAAGGGCGACCTCACCACGACCCTCATGAAGGAGGCCGAGGCTGCTCGCGACGCCGGGGCGTCGCGGGTCAGCAGGATGAAGGCCTGGAACGCCATCGCGGGGACCGCGACGGACTGGCGCAGCCAGGTGGTCGCTGAGGTCCAGGCCGGCCGCAAGCTCGACGCGATCAAGATCTATCGCGAGAACACGGGCACGAGCCTCGCCGCGGCCAAGGAGGCTGTTGACAGGCTCGAGGCCGGGCTTCCCTGACGGACGCGCACCTCTCAGGGGCGACACCGCTGAGCCCCGGGCAATTACGCAACATCGACCTTGCGAAATGCCGCTACACTTGCAGAGGCCCAGATGTGGGCCCGCGCTCAGTGAGCACCCGGAGCAGCCATGACGACCGTCGCCACCGCGACCGTGCGACCCCCGTCGCGCCGCTTCGTCGTACGCCGACGGCTGTGGCTGGCGCTCGCCGCGGCCCTCGCCCTCGTGCTCCTCGCCGCCGCGCTCTCGCTGGCCATCGGCGCCCGCGACATCCCGCTCGGCACGGTGTGGGCCTCCTTCGCCGACTACGACGCGGCCAACCCCGAGCACATGCTCGTGCGCGACGGCCGCGTCGCCCGCACCGTCATCGGCCTCGTGGCCGGCGCCTGCCTCGCCCTCGCCGGGGCGCTCGCGCAGTCCGTCACCCGCAACCCGCTTGCGGACCCCGGCATCCTGGGCATCAACGCGGGCGCCGCCCTCGCGGTCGTGCTGGGCCTGACCGTCTTCTCCGTCACGAGCTTCACCGGCCAGGTGTGGCTCGCGTTCGCCGGGGCGGCCGCGGCCGCCCTCGCCGTCCTCGTCATCGGCGGCCACGGCGTCGCCTCGCCCGTGCGCCTCGCCCTGGCCGGCGCAGCGATCACCGCGGCGCTGACCGCCGTCACGTCCGGCATCCTGGTCGCCGAGCCCTTCGCGCTCGGCGAGTTCCGCTTCTGGCTCGCGGGCTCCCTGACGGGCCGCGCGAGCATCCCGATCGTTCCCGTGCTCGGCGTGGCCGCCTCTGCGGCCGTGCTCGCCTTCCTCGGCGTGCGGCCGCTCAGCGCTCTCGCCCTGGGCGACGATGCCGCGGCCTCCCTAGGAGTTCGCGCCTGGCGCACGCGGGTGGTCGTCATGGTGGCGGTGGCGCTCCTCGCCGGCATCGCGACGGCTCTCGCCGGACCGATCATGTTCATCGGCCTGGCGGTGCCGCACCTCGTCCGTGCGGTGGCCGGCGCGAGCCTCGGCTGGCTCTTCGCTCTGTCGCTGCCCATGGGCGCTGCGCTCGTGCTGCTGTGCGACATCGCGGGCCGCGTGCTCGCCCGTCCGGGCGAGATCCCCGTGGGCGTGACCACATCCCTGCTCGGCGGCGCCGCGCTCGCACTGCTCGCGAGCCGTCTCAAGGTGGTGAGCCTGTGACCGCCCCCGCCGCCCGGCTGCGCTCCCAGCGCTCGATGCTGCGCCTTCCTCCCAGCCGCATCCGCACCGTCGGCTGGGTGCTCGCTGTCGTCGCGTGCGTGCTCGTGGTCGTCTCGCTGACGACGGGGACGGTCTCCGTGCCGTTCCTCGACGCCCTGCGTGCGGCGGTCGGCATCCACACGGACGGGAGTGCGGACTTCATCGTGGGCCAGGTGCGCGCTCCGCGCGTCTTGACCACAGTCGCGGTGGGCGCGCTCCTGGGCCTCGCGGGCTGCCTCATGCAGTCTGTGGTGCGCAACGAGCTCGCGTCGCCGGACATCCTGGGAGTGAGCGCCGGAGCGGCTGCCGCCGCGGTCGTCTTCATCTTCCTCACGGGCACCACGTCCTCGCTTGCGATCGCGCCAGCGGCCGTCGTCGGCGCGCTGGCCACGGCCGCTCTCATCGTCGCCCTCGGGGCGCGCGGCCGGCTCGAGCCGCTGCGCATGATCATCGCGGGCATCGGTGTGGGCTTCGTCGCCACCTCGACCGTGACCTACCTGCTGACCCGCATCCCCGAGAAGCTCGTGTCGCACGCCTACGCCTGGACCATCGGCTCGACGAACGCTCGCACGTGGCAGCACGTCGCGCTCGCGGCCGGGGCGCTCGTGCTGACCGTCCCGGTGGCGCTGCTGCTCACCCGCTCGCTGCGCGCGCTCGAGATGGGCGACGACCTCGCGGCGAGCCTGGGCGTGCGCGTCCGCTCGGTGCGCCTGGGCACGATGGCGCTCGGCGCCGCCGCCGCCGGGCTGGCGGCCGCGCTCGTGGGTCCCGTCGGCTTCGTCGCGCTCGTCGCGCCGGCGCTCGCCCGGCGCATCACGCGCACGGGAGCCATCGCTCCCGTCCCGGCGATGCTCATGGGCTCCGTGCTGCTGCTGATCGCGGACTACGCGGCGCGCGAGATGTTCAGCCCCACGCAGATGCCGGTGGGCCTGTTCACGGCGCTCGTGGGCGCCCCGTATCTGGTGTGGCTGCTGATCAGGAGCAGGAGGGCCTACGTATGACCGGCGAGCACGAGGACGCCGTGCCGACCGATGCCGCCCCGGTCCGGGACGCGGGCCTCGGCTCAGCATCGGCCCAGGGCGCCGAGGAGGGCGCCGCGCGCCTGACCGCGCGTGAGCTGTCGCTTGCCTACGGCGACGCGCGCGTCGTCCACTCCGTCGACGTGGAGATCCCGCCGGGCGCCGTCACGGCGGTCGTCGGCCCGAACGGCTGCGGGAAGTCGACGCTCCTGCGGGCTCTCGCCCGGCTGCACCCCGCCCAGACCGGCCGCGTGCTGCTCGACGGCCGCGACATCCACTCGCGCCCCACGCGCGAGGTGGCGCGGGAGCTCGGCCTGCTGCCGCAGTCGCCCATCGCCCCCGGCGGCATCACGGTGCGTGATCTCGTGGGCCGCGGCCGCATCCCGCACCTGACCGCATTGCGTCCGTGGGGTCCGGAGGACTCGCGAGCCGTGCAGGCCGCCCTCGAGGCGACGGGGCTGACGGGCCTCGCGGAGCGCCCCGTCGACTCCCTCTCCGGCGGTCAGCGCCAGCGCGCCTGGATCGCGCTCGCGCTTGCGCAGGAGACCGAGCTGCTGCTCCTCGACGAGCCCACGACGTTCCTCGACATCGCGCACCAGTACGAGGTGCTCGACCTGCTCCACCACCTGTCCCGCGGGGGCCGCACCGTGGTGGTGGTGCTCCACGACCTCGGACAGGCCGCGCGCTATGCCGACCACCTCATCCTCATGAGCGCCGGCCTCATCCTGGCGCGCGGCGCCGCGAGCGATGTGCTCACCGCGCAGCGCGTGTCGGCGGCCTTCGGCCTCGAGGTCACCGTGGTGCCGGATCCCGTGACCGGCACTCCCCTGATTGTCCCGCTGGGGACGCCCGCCGGGCGTCCCTCGATTGCACGTGCCCGCGCCGCGGGCAGATCCGAGAGGAAGCCATGAACAACCAGCGGAAGCTGCAGTTTGCCGCCGCCTTCATCGCGCTGAGCGTCGCGCTGTCTGCGTGCTCGTCGAGCGACGCGCCGGAGGCGACCGAAGGCGCGGGCGAGGAGCCCGCCGCGTCGGGCGCGTTCCCGGTGGAGATCGAGAACAAGTTCGGCACGACCGTCATCCCCGAGCAGCCCGAGCGCATCATCACGGTGGGCTTTCACGAGCAGGACTGGCTCTACGCCCTGGGCATCGCCCCGGTGGCCGTCCGCGAGTGGTACGGCGGCTACGAGTACGCGACGTGGCCGTGGGCCGATGAGGCCCGCCAGGCCGTGGGCGCCGAGCCCGAGGTGCTGTCCAACACCGAGCTGAACTTCGAGCAGATCGCCGCGCTCGATCCCGACCTCATCATCGCGACGTGGTCGGGCATCACCGAGGAGGAGTACGGCCTGCTGTCGCAGATCGCCCCGACCCTGGCGCAGAGCGGCGACTGGGCCGACTACGGCATGCCCTTCGAGGAGGAGACCCGCATGATCGCCAAGGCGGTCGGCAAGGTCGAGGAGGGCGAGGCGATCATCGCCGAGATCGACGCGGCCTTCGCCGAGGCCCGCGCGGCGCACCCGGAGTGGGAGGGCAGGACCACCGCGGTGGGCTTCCTCTACGAGGGCCAGCCGGGCGTGTACTTCAGTTACGACCCGCGCCCGCAGTTCCTCGCCCGCCTGGGACTGGACCCGACACCGGCCGACACGCTGGGCGACCCGGAGACCGACTTCTACGTGTCCGTCAGCCCCGAGCGCCTCGACTCCTTCCCCTTCGAGTCGATCGTGTGGCTCGCCGCCCTGTCGCCCGACACCCAGGCGCAGATCGAGGCGATGGCCCTCTATCCGCAGATGACCGCCACCAAGACCGGCGGCCACATCTGGTCCACCGACGGCGTGTTCGAGGGGGCCTTCTCCTTCGCGAGCCCGCTGTCGCAGCTGTATGCCCTGAGCAAGCTCATCCCGAGCCTCGAGGGCGCGTTCGACGGCGACCCGTCGAGCCCGGCTCCCGCCATCACGGCTGACTGAGCGCGGCGGGGNGCCGCCGTCGGGACAGGCGACGCCCCGCCCATCCGCGGATGTCCCGCAGACTTGACAGGAAAGGGAGGCGCGCATGGAGTGCATCCATGGCGCGCGCGTGAGCGCGCGCGAGCAGATCAGCCCTCTGATGGTGCGTCTCACCCTCGAGCTCGACGAGCCCGGCGCATGGGTCAGCACCGGCGTGGGAGACGAGTTCGTCCACGTCGACTTCGGCGCCACGTCGATGGACGCCGATGGCCACACGGAGCGCCACTACACGGTGTCCGGCCTGGCAGACGGCGGCATCGAGATGGAGATCTTTGTGCACGGCCACGGGCAGGGCTCCGAGTGGGCGCGCACGTGCTGCGTGGGCGACAGGGTGGAGATCTCCGATCCGTGGGCGTATTACAAGCCCCCGGCCGACGCCGGGCTGCGCGTGCTCGTGGGCGACCTCACGGCCCTGCCAGGGATCGCGCGCATCCTCAAGGAGGCGTCGCCGCAGGAGCGGTTCCACGTCCTCGTCGAGGTGCCGGACATGAGCGAGAAGCGCGAGCTGCCCTCCCCCGCACAGGTGACGACGGAGTGGCGCATCGGCGGCAACGGCATCGGGCCCTCCGGGGTGTGCGAGTCGCTGCGCTCGATGCACAAGCACGGGATCCTCGAGCCCGACTGCTACGTGTGGGTCGCATGCGAGTCCAAGGAGTCGCGTCGCGCGCGCATGCTGCTGCGCCAGGAGGTGGGACTGCCCATCAGGCAGCAGCGCCTCGTGGGCTACTGGCACGCGAACCTCGAAGAGGTCATGGAGAAGTGGAACGCGCTGCCCGAGGAGGTCAAGGAGGAGTACCTGGCCATCTGGCGCGAGGACCGCTCCGACGAGGAGAACTGGACCGAGCTCGAGCCGTTCCTGCAGAAGCACGGCGCCTGACCCGCGCGTGACCCGCGCCCTGGGGGCGTCGGCACCGCGCGCCTGGGCGCCGGACCGCGACGCGGCCTAGACGCCCTGCGGGTCGAACGTGCCGGTGAGCACCCATTCGAGCGCACCGGGGAACGGGCCGTGGCCGTCGTTCGGATTCAGGTGGCCCTCGCCGGGGACGATGTGGATCTCCGCATCCCAGCCGGCGACGAACTCCCGCGCGTCCGTGGTGCGGTACTCGTCCTTCTCCCGCAGCACCACGGTGGCGGGCACCGCCGCCACTGCGGCGGCCTGGTCGATGCCCTCGAGTCCGAAGGGCCGCAGCTGTCCTCCCAGGCGGTCCTGTGACGGCGGCGCGGTGATGAGGACGCGATCCGCAGCGGCCAGGCCGCGTGAGGCGAGGTGGCGCCACAGCACCGTGCCGAGCGAGTGGGTGACGACGATGCGCTCGGCGTCGGGGTCCGCGTTCAGCTGCTCCAGCTCGGCCTGCGCAAGCGCGAGCCACTCCTCGAGCACCGGCTCGTCCGGCGTGGGGAGCTGTGGGTACTGCACCGGGATGCCGCGCTGGCGCAACTCCTCCGCGAGCCACCACAGCCAGTGCTCACGAGGCCGGTGGTGCCCCAAGCCGTGCAGGATGAGGACGCGCGAGGCGGGCTTCGACATGGCGCCTAGAGTACCGACGCCATGCGACGCACGGCCTCCTCGATGATCGCCGGGCTCGTGGCGATGTTGAGGCGCACGTGGCCGGCTCCCCCGGTGCCGAAGGTCGGGCCCGAGTTGAACGCGACGCGTCCCTTCGTGAGGAACACGGCGGCCGGGTCGTCGCCCAGTCCCAGGCCTCGGCAGTCGATCCACGTCAGGTAGGTGGCCTGGGGGACGTGGTAGCGCGCGCCGGGAAGGTGCTCGGCGAGGAGCTCTCCCAGCAGGCGGCGGTTCTCGTCCAGGCCGCGCAGGACGTCGGCGAGCCAGTCGCGGCAGTCGTTCCAGGCGACCGTCTGCGCGATGGTGCCCAGGTGCGTCGGCCAGTGATGCGCGCCGGCCATGAGCGCGCGCTTGAGCTCGCCCGCCTCCGGGCCGAACACGACGATCGCGCCCGGCACAGCCGCGAGGTTCCAGCCCTTGGAGGCGGCGTGCACGGCGACGCCACGGGGGTCCACCGTGAGGTACGGGACGTATGTCGAGTCGCTGTAGACGATGGGCGCGTGGATCTCGTCGGAGACCACCTGGACGCCGTGGCGCGCCGCGAGCTCCGCCACCTGCTCCAGCTCCTCGCGGGTGTGGACGGTGCCGCCGGGGTTGTGCGGGTTGCACAGCAGGAACGCGGCGGAGCGACCGCCGGCCGTCGCCGCGGCGAAGGCGCTCGCGAGCGCGTCGAGGTCGATGCGCATGTCCTCGGTGAGCGGAGCCTCGAGGATCTCGCGCCCGGCCTCGCGCAGGTAGGTGTAGAAGGGCGGGTAGACCGGTGAGGTGACCACGACGTGCGAGCCGACGTCGGTCGCGGCAAGGATCGCGTCGGTGTAGCCCACGATGACCGACGCGATGGGGCGCATGTCGGAGACGGCGGGCTCCCATCCCCAGCTGTCGGCGGCGAACGACGCTAGCGCCTCCCGGAACTTCCACGAGCCCGGGTAGCCCATGTCGCCCTCGCGCACCGCCTTGACCAGGGCGTCGGCGATGGGCTCGGCGAGCGGCACGTCCATCTCGGCGACCCACAGGGGCAGCACGTCAGGGCCGTACTGCGTCCACTTGATGCTCGTGCGCGTGCGCAGCTGGTCGAGGGTGAGCGCGGCGAAGGGGTTGGCGGCGGTCATGGGGACAGTGTCGCACCTGTCCGATGCCGCAGCGGCGGAGGGGCGGTGCCGGACGGGCCGACGCCGTCGCCTACGCGCCTTCGTTCTCGGGGTACTCGGAGAACGCGTACTCGCGCCAGGAGCTGTAGTTCTGCGGGAGGTCGATGCGCTGGTTGGGAGCCACCATGGGCTCGGACGCGGCAGCGTCCTTCTCGGTGTCGAGCATGGCTCGGCAGGGTTCCTTCCGTCGGTGCCGCTTGTGGCGGCGTCGGCGTGCTGGAGGGCGGCGGCCCCTGGTCAGGGGCGCGCCTCGACGTCCGATGTCGGTGGGGGGACTGGAAATGCTAGGGAAGGCCCACCGGGGCCGCAACAGGATGTGACGCGGGTCTCACCGAGCGCGCGCGAGCTTGCCCATCAGACGGTCGTACTGCATCGACGCCTCGGCCATGCGCTCCACGCCGCCGAGGTTGACGTACCCGCGCCGTTCGCGCTCCGCGGAGAACGCGTGGACGGTCACGATCCGGGTGCCCCGCGGCACCTCGGCGAACTCCGTGGTGATGTGCGTCGTGACGTCGGGGAAGAGCTCGGAGACGTAGGTCTGGATGACGCGCTGGTGGTGCTCCACCGTGAGGAACGTGCCGTAGTACGACAGCTCGTGGCCCTGAGGGTCGCGCTGCACGAGGCGCCAGCGACCGTTCTCGACGAGGTCGATCTCCACGATCGGGTTGGTATAGCCGAGCGGCGCCCACCACTGCGCGACGTAGAGCGGCTCCCAGCGCGCGACCCACGCACGGTCCAGCGGCGCCTGCACGACTTCGGTCATCTCGATGACCGAGCGGTCCTCGGGAAGCGAGAACGTGCGTCGCATCTGCACCTCCATTGGGACCAGGCGTCACCTCAAACTGTGGTGCGCGTGGCAGATGTGGTCAAGTGGAACGGCTAGGCAAGGAGACGCGCGAACGCCGCGGCGGCGCGCCCGGGAGCCTCGGGGTCGAGGCCCAGGAAGAGCGAGGGCTCGGTGAGCTCGAGCTCGAGCACCACGGGGCCGTCCGCGGTGGGCAGCAGATCGATCCGTGCATATGCCAGGTCGGCAGCCTCCGGGACGATGCCGGGAAGGGTCGTGAGGATGCGGTCGGCGAGCTCGCGCTCGGCGGGAGTCGCCTGGGCGGCGACGACCTTCTCGTCGGCGTAGATGCCCGTGGACCACGACATGTCGCGCGACAGGATCGCCGCCTTGCGGGCGGCGTGGGAGAACTCTCCGCCGATGTACACGAGCGCGGTCTCGCCCTGGTCGTCGACCTGGTCGAGGTAGGGCTGGATCATCGCGACCTTGCCCATGGCGTGCAGCGCGGCCACGTGCTCGGTCGCGCCCGCCGGGTCGTCGTGGAAGAGCTTGGCGCCCTTGGAGCCAGCGCCCACGGTCGGCTTGACGACGACGCGGCCGGCCAGGGCGTCGGCCGGCGCCTGCTCGCCCGGCTCGACGAAGACCGTGGGGACCGTGGGGATGCCAGCCGCAGCGGCGTCGGCGAGGTAGCGCTTGTCCGTGTTCCAGCGCAGCACAGGCAGCGGGTTCCACAGCCGCGTCACCGCGTCGACGCGCTCGAGCCAGGCGAGGAAGTCGTCGAGGTGCTCGGTGTAGTTCCACGTGGAGCGCAGGATCACCGCCGCGTAGCCGCCCCAGTCCACGGGCCTGGGAAAGGTGCGCGAGGAGGGATTCCTCGTCGGCGTCGAGGACCTCGAGATCGCGAGTGGTGGCGAGCGCGATGCGGGGCTCGGGCATGGCGGGTCAGGACTCCGTTTCGGTGGAGGGGTCGTGCCTCGTGCGGCGAGAGGCGACGAGGCTGGCGACAGTCGTGAGCGCCAGGATAGCCACGATGACGACCATGGACGTGACGGTCTCGACGACGGGCACGTCGGGCCAGATGCCGTGCGCCCAGTGCAGGGCGAGCTTGGCGCCGATGAACGCGAGGATCGCGGCGAGCCCGAATCCCAGGAACACGAGCTTGGCGAGAGCCTTCTCGAGCACGAAGTACAGCGCGCGCAGCCCCAGGAGCGCGAAGGCGTTGGTGACGAAGACGAGGTACGGGTCCGCGGTGATGCCGTAGACGGCGGGCACCGAGTCGATCGCGAAGACGACGTCGGTCATCATGATCGCCGCGATGACGAGGGCGAAGGGTGTGAGCGCCCGGCGGCCGTCGACCGCGACCGTGTAGCGAGTGCCCTGGTACTCGCCGGTGACGGGCCAAAGGCGCCGTAGGAGGCGGACGATGCCGATCTTGTCGGGATCGATCTCGGCGTCGTCGTGCCTGAGGGCGTCGCGCAGCACCTTGACCGCCGTGACGAGCAGGATCGCGCCGAAGAGCACGAAGGTCCACGACCAGCGCGCGATCATCGCTGCGCCCACGGCGATGAAGACGCCGCGCAGGACGAGCGCGCCGATGACGCCGACGAGCAGCGCCCGCTGCTGCAGGGCGCGCGGCACGGCGAAGGCGCTGAGGATGAGGATGAAGACGAAGAGGTTGTCGACGGACAGCGACTTCTCGACGATGTAGCCGGTGTAGTACTTCACGCCCACGTCGGAACCGTGGCTCGCCCACACCCACGCGCCGAATGCGACGGGAAGGGCGATGTAGAACGCCGACCACCCGAGCGCCTCCCGGAACGAGACCTCGTGGGGCTTGCGCGTGATGACGAAGTCCAGGGCGAGCAGGGCGACGATGCCCGCCACGGTGACGGCCCACAGCTGGGGCGTGGCGATGGTGGCGAGCTCGGCGGCAGAGTCCGCGGCGTGCGCGAGCATGGGTCTCCTCAGAACAGTGGTGCCCTGAGGTCTCCTTCACCGCGCCGCTGGGTGCGGGCGCGGCCCTCGACCGGGGACCTCATGGGAGGTCCGTGATGACCGGAACGACGCTGGGAAGTACTCCCCTCGCGAGACACCCTACGCGATGTCCTGCGGAGTCGTCAGGATCTCGAGGCCTCCGAGCCCTCCGGCCTCGATCCAGCGGGCGTGCGCGCGGTACATGCGTGCCCACACGTGCTGCTCGGGAGAGTCGGAGGCCGCGCCCCAGTCGGCGATCGCGTCGAGCCGCGACACGGTCGCGGCCAGCAGCTCCCCGACGGTCCGCACGCGCTCGGCGCCGCCGTCGGCCCCGACGTACGGCCCGTAGGCCTCGAGCGCGAGCCGGGCGCGCTCGCGCATCGTCGCGACGTCGAAGGGCGAGCGGTCGGGAGCGTCGCCGTCGTCCACCGCGGCGTCGGCGGGCGGGGTGAGCGGGACATAGCGGTAGAGCGTCCACGCGAGATCCCACAGGCGAGGCACCGGAGAGCACAGGTCCAGGTCGATCGCGCCTGCGAATCGTCCGTCGCGGAACACATGGTTGTAGGGGGCGAAGTCGATCGCGCCGATGACCTCGGCCGGCTCGCGCACGCCCCAGAGCCACACGTCGTCAGGGTGACGCTCGAAGGTGACGGTCGCGTCGTGGAACGCGCGCAGGGCCCGCATGACCTGCTCCAGCACCGATGCCTCGCGCATCCAGTCCGGGGTGTCGTGACGGACCTCCCCCTTGATGTAGTCGAGGATCTCGCGACCCTGCTCGTCGATGCCGTGGAAGCGCGGCACCCACGTCACGCCGTGCGCCTCGAGATGGCGCAGCAGGCGATGGATCGTGGGCGACTGCGGCGCCAGGGGCCGTCGCACCGTGTCGCCGACGCGGACCACGCCGGCGGTCATGTTGCCGCCCTGGAGCGGGATCTCCTCCATGCGCCCACCCTAGGCGGACGCGACAGGGCTCAGGCGATCGGCCGCTCGACCGGCGGGGCGAGCGGCTCCTCCTCGATCGAGGTGTGCGGCTCGCGGTCGGTGCCCCGCCTCAGCCACGGGATGACGGACACCGCGATGAGCGCCGTCAGCGCCGCCGCGCCCGCCGCGAAGTACAGGCCCGAGCGGGCTCCCTGGTTCTCGATGAGCCAGCCCGCGGCCCACGCGCCCACCGCGACGCCGATGCCGATGCCGATGCGCAGCCACGCGAGGCCCTCGGTGATCTGACCGCGCTCCACGACGCGCTGGACCACGGTGTCGGTGTTGGTCATCGTGGGGGCGATGGTCGCGCCCGCGAAGAAGCCGATGAGCGCGAACACGTAGATGTTCGGCGCGATGCTCAGGGCCGCGAAGCCCAGCGTGATGAAGGCGGCGAAGACGACGGTGCGCTTCCACAGCGCGCTCTTCCAGTGGCGCGCGCCGTAGATGAGGCCGCCGCAGAAGGAGCCTCCCGAGATGATGCCGAGCAGGACGCCCGAGATCGCCTTGTGGCCCGCCTCGTCGGCGAACGCGACGGTCGACAGGTCGAACGCGCCGAAGACGAGGCCCAGGCCCAGCGCGATGAACGCCGCGGCCACGACCGCGCCGGGGATGCGCCAGCCGAGGCTCTCGCCGCCCAGCTCCTTGCGCGGCGGCGGCTCGGTCTTGGTCTGGGACAGCAGGATCGAGATGCCGATGATGTTGCACACCACCGCGACGATGAGGCCCAGCGGAGCCCACACGGCGGTGGCGAGCACCGTCACGAGCGCGGGTCCGGCGATGAAGAGGATCTCGTCGAGCGATCCCTCGAGCGAGAAGGCCGTGTGGATCTCGCGGTCGTCGCGCAGCAGGTGCGACCAGCGGGCCCGCGTGAGGGAGCCGAGCGGTCCGCTCACCGAGGCGACGGCGGTGGAGATCCACAGCGCCCACTCGGGGCCGTGCGTCATGGCCACGAGCACGCCGCTCGTGGTGCCGACGACGAACAGCGCGGTGAGCGGGATCATCGCCCTGCGCTGGCCCAGCCGGTCCACGAGGCGGGCGGTGGGCACGGTCTGCAGCGCCCACACGACGACCCCCACGGCGGCGATGCGCCCAGCCATCTCGTAGGAGTTGTACTGGATCTGCACCATGAGGATGAAGGCGATGTTGTACATCGCCATGGGGGTGCGCGACAGCAGCCCCGATGCGGCGAAGGCGAGCGCGCCGGGATAGCTCAGGATGCGGCGGTAGTTGTCGAGCACGCCCGCCATCGTCTCACCCGGAGACGACAGTCGCTGACCTCAGGCCGTGTGGTCTTGGCCACGAGCCTGGCGGGCGTGCCCGACGATGCGCTAGGCCTGCGGCGGAGCCGGGGGCGCGGGAGGCGCCGGCGGCGGAGGCGGCGTCTGCGTTGCAGGCGCGGAGTCGGCCTCCGGGGCCGGCGCCGCAGGCGCATCGGCCGGAGCCGCGGCCGACGCGTCCGGCGCCGGCGGCGGAGGCACGGTGCCCGCGGCGGGTGCCGCGGGAGCGCCGTCCTCGGGCCGCGAGCGCGCCACGAGGAAGACCACCAGGGCGATGACTCCTGCGATGAGCAGCAGGCCCACCACGACGATCGCGATGAGGAGGCCCACCGGGAAGGCAGAGGCGGACGTGGCATCGGCGCGGACGACGATGTCCTCCGTGCCGTACATCTCCGCCGTGGTGAAGGTGATGGTGTTGTCCTCGACCGTGCCCGCCGTGTACGACGTGATGGGGCCGGGGAAGCTGTAGACGACCTTGACGTCGAAGTCGCTCGAATAGTCGCCGAACTCGTCCTCCTCGCTCAGCTCCTCCTCCGTCGCGTTGTCGAGGAAGATCGTCAGGACGAACTCGTCGCCCTCGCGCACGAGCGTGGTGTCCCCGCCCGCGCCGATGTCCTCGGTGCCGGAGTCGAGCGCGCCGCTGTTGAACTCGTCGAGCGTGAGGTTCGTGAACGTGGCGCGAATGCCCTCGTAGTCACCGTCCTTGTAGTCGACGACGGTGACGCGATCGCGTACATCCGCCGGGATGTCGTTGAGGTAGTCGTCCGGGCGAGGCGGCTCGGACGCGCCCTCTCCCAGCTCGCTGAAGGCGACGACGTCGATGGCCAGGATGATCTCTTGGTCGACGGTGTTGTCAGACTTGACGTCGGTGGTGGTGTGCATCCGGACACAGCCGGCCAGCGACACCACGACGAGTGCAGCGACCGCGGCCGCGCGAATCATCTTCTTCGGTGCACGAGACATGTGCGCGATTCTTCCGCATCAGGGCATTTCGCGCTCGCGACGGCGCGCTAGCGTGACAGGGACAGGACCAAGGAGACAGCGACCATGAGCTCGTTGCCGAGCAGCCGCAGGCCGATCATCGCCGGCTACTACCCCGACCCGTCCATCTGCAGGGTAGGCGAGGACTTCTACGTGGCCAACTCGTCGTTCGAGTTCTTCCCTGGCGTTCCCCTGTGGCACAGCCGCGACCTGCTCACGTGGGAGCAGGTGGGCCACGTCATCACCCGCACGTCGCAGTTCGAGGCCGGCGCGTACCGCCCCAGCATGGGCGTCTACGCGCCCACGCTGCGCCACCGCGACGGCGTCTTCTATCTCATCACCACGGCCGTGGAAGGCCCGGAGGGCCACCTGCTCATGACGGCGAGCGACCCCGCGGGGCCGTGGTCGGACCCCGTCTATGTGCGGGGCCTGCCCGGCTTCGACCCCGACATCGCCTGGACCGACGACGGGACATGCCTCGTCACCTACTGCCACATCGTCGACTGGGTGCCGCAAGGCATCCACCAGGCCGCGATCGACCCCTCCACCGGCGAGGTGCTCGAGGAGCCGCGCCTGCTGTGGAAGGGCTCCGGCATGCAGTGGCCCGAGGGCCCGCACCTCATTCGCCGCGGCGACTGGTGGTACCTCGTCATCGCGGAGGGCGGCACCGAGCGCGGGCACTGCGTCACGGTGGCGCGCTCGCGCGACCCGCGCGGCCCTTTCGAGGGGGCCCCGCACAACCCGATCTTCACGCACCGCTCCACGTCGCACCCCGTGGAGAACGTGGGCCACTGCGACCTCGTGGAGCGCCCGGACGGCTCGTGGGCCGCCGTGTACCTGGGCGTGCGTACCGTCGGGTGGGTGCCCCGGCAGCACGCCAACGGCCGCGAGACGTTCCTCGCGGGCATCGAGTGGGTCGACGACTGGCCCGTCTTCGTCGAGGACGCCTTCCAGGTCCCCGCTCCCGACCACGCGATCGACGACGACTTCTCCGCCGGGCTGGCCCATCCGCGGTGGACGAGCCCCGGCCTTCCCGTCGAGTCCGTCGCGACCCCCGATGCCGCGGGCGGCGTGCGCCTGCGTCCCGCCCAGGCGCCCGCGGGCACGATGTCGGGCCTCTTCGCGCGCACGCGCGACCTGCTGTGGAGCG
>JGI12383J13903_1001080_pt1 | contig 14796 bp, 22 predicted proteins | sample Passage237B_FD_13903 | JGI IMG/M metagenome (IMG submission 13903)
CCTGAAAGCGGGAAGGGGCCGAGAAACACTTCTTCAGGCTGCGCCCGGAGAAGACCTGCCTTTGGACATGCGGACGCGGGTTCGATTCCCGCCATCTCCACTCAGAAACGCCTGGTGCCGCTTGGTACCAGGCGTTTTGCCTGCTAGGTGGCTCATTCGCCGCTCGTCCCGTGTATGCACTAGACCGCAGGAGTGCGCTCTAGTAGGCTCAGTATTAGTCACGTGATAGTCACAAGTCAAGAGGATGGTGGTGGAGATTCCGCCCAAGCGCAGCACCCGCGGCCTCCCGCGTGGCATTGATCGTCTCCCAAATGGTACGTACCGTGCGCGAGTCACATACGACGGTCGACAGATCTCGATCGGCACGTTCATTGCGAAAGGCGATGCCGAAGCAGCGCTCGCCATCGCTCGGTCCGAGATGGCTAGGCGCATCTTCGTGCCCCCGCGAGAGTTGCGCGACGAGAGACGCCGCCGGCAGTCTGCGGAGACGGCACGTGCACTCACCGTGCGCGAGTGGGCAGATGATTGGCTTGCGCGACTTGCAGATGCCGGCCGGTCTCCGGGCACCACGCGCTCATATCGATCCACCCTCGATGCCCACGTGCTACCCGCGATAGGCGACAAGCGGCTCGTCGAGGTCACCGACGATGACGTCCAAGCGATCCTCGCGAAGCTCAAGGGCAAGCCGGGCGCGTGGGCCAACGTCGCGCGCACCGTCCGCTCGCTGTTCCTTGCTGCGGTCTCGGCGCGCGCGGGAGGTCTCACCGAGTCCCCCGTGAACATCAGCATCCCCAAGCCCGCCAAGAGCCGGGAGACGAGCGTGCGCGACACGGACCTTGCCACACCTGCCGAAGTGTGGGCGATGGCTGCGGGGATGCCCGATGCTCTCCGCATCGGCGTCCTGGTCGCGGCGTGGTGCTCGCTGAGACTTGGTGAGGTATTGGGCCTCCAACGCGGGGACTTTGACCACCTCGAAGATCCGGACAAGGCCGTGGTGCATGTGCGGCGCCAATGGAACTCCAAGGCGTCCCCGCCCGCGTACACCGAGCCCAAGGCGGACTCGCGCCGGACACTCTCCATTCCGCCCGCGCTGGTGCCTGAGATCGTGGCGCACCTCGAGGCGCACACGCGGCCCGAGCGGACGGCGCCCTTCATCCCGAGCTCGCAGAATCCAAACATGCCGGTGTCACAGACCGCTTTCGACGCGGCCTGGCGCAAGGCTCGTGAAGCAGTGAGGCCGGGGTTCCGGTTCCACTCGCTGCGCCACACCGGCCTCACCGCGTATGCGCAGGCTGGGGCCACGCTCAAGGAGCTGCAGGAGCGCGGAGGGCACAAGGACGCGGCGGTGGCGCTGAGGTATCAGCACGCAACCCTTGAGCGCGATCGGGCGCTGGCGAAGAAGCTTGATGTGGGATTGGGGGAGTGATGGCAAACGCTACTGAGGTTTTCGCCGCACAGATACAGGCCCTGCTCTCTGCTTCCGAGGCGCGCGAGATAGACCGCGAAGCGCTCTTCGTGAAGATTAGAGATGGAGGCTACCTACCGCGCATGACCCTGGTGCGCTATCTGTGTCGAAAGCAGGGCTGCCTCATTGCGACGGTCTACTCCCTTGGTGGGTGCGTGTACTGCGCGGTCCGCGACTACAAGTTCTCGCCCGGAATGAACAGTAGTCAATCGAACGAGTCCGGAAGGCGAAACAATACCCTGGACGGTGATCGCCACTGGCCAGCTCGCGTCTACGACGTGCGTGAGCTGGCGGAGTTTGCGGGCGAAGCAGGCTTCGCCCTCAACTGCAGGCACGCACACCAGGTAGTCAACGCGCGCGAGTTGCTCGACCTCGTGGACGGCGTGGAGCCGGGCCGTCCCATCAAGCCGTTGCTCATCTAGACACGCCGGTCGAGTGGCTTTACATACGCATGGGGGTGCACTAGCCTTCTAACAGTTGCCCGCCTAAGTAGGCGACCGGAATCGTGCAGGGCGCCGGAACCGAAAGGTTCCAGCATGCCCTCTGAAGCATCTGAATACCTGACGATTTCCCAGGTCGCGGGTCCCGACTGGCTCAACTGTTCTGACGACACCGTTCGTCGCATGATCGCGCGCGGTGAGCTCAAGGCCGTACGCATCGGACCCCGCCTTATCCGCATTCGACGTGCCGACCTGCTACGTGCGATGCGTCCTGTCACCAAACTGGACATGGCCACCGTGGGCGGTGACGCCGCATGATTCCCGGAAACGCCGCCGCCCTCGACACCGAGGGCACCGAGGGCGGAAGCAATGTTCAGCTGGCGAGCTGCGAGTCAATTCTAGGCGCCAGCCCTGCCGAACGCGAGCGGCGCGCCCGTCGTGCCCGTCTTGCTCGTGAGGCCGACCGGCGTCGTGCGTCGGTGGCTCTGGATGAGCTGCTGGCCGTCATGTATCCCGCTCCATCGCCTCATGCGCCTTCGGGCTGGGAGTTGGCTTGGGCTCGCCAGATGGTGGCCCAGGGCTTCGATGCCGAGTATGTCGCCCGCCGCTATGGGCTCCTGCGCAAGGGGGTCGCGGCATGAGTGAGGCTACTGAGGTTGATCTGCTGGCCAATGTCCGCACGGGTGATTGGCTCGATGCGCAAACGTTCCCGCCGATGCGGTGGGCTGTCCAAGGCGTGCTGCCGGAAGGGTTCGGGCTGATCACTGGTCCGCCCAAGGCTGGCAAGTCGTGGGCCGTGTTCGGTATCGCTCTGGCGGTTGCTGCTGGAGGGCTGGCGTTAGGAAAGATTCCCACGGGGCAAGGTCGCCCGGTGCTCGTGTTGGCACTGGAGGACGGTGATCGTCGCCTCCAGGGACGCGCCCGGCATCTGCTGGGAGAGGGTGTGCCGATCCCTGCGCGCCTGAACTACATCACCAAGGTCACGCCAGGCGCCGTGATCGCCACCATTGACGCATGGCTGGCGATCTACGGCGACCAGGCGCCGCTGGTGGTGCTGGACACGCTGGGCAAGGTCATGCCGCCCAGGATGGCCGGCGAAGACACATACCAGCGTGACTACCGCATCGGCTCACACCTGAAGGCTCTAGCAGACAAGTACCCCGGCACGTGCCTGGCCGTGGTGCACCACACCCGCAAGATGACAGCTGAGGACTGGATGGACTCCACCTCCGGCACCAATGGTCTCAACGGTGCCGCTGACTGGACCGTGAACATCTCCAGGGCCCGCAACGAGAGCGCCGGGGTACTGCGCGTGACCGGCCGCGACGTACCCGAGGGCGAGTATGCGATCACGTCCGACTCGGGGCAGTGGACTCTCGACGGTGACACCCTTGTCGAGGCCGCTAGCCAAGCACAGGCGGCGAGAGTGGCTGAGGGGTTGGGCGAGCGTTCGGCTGAGGTCGTCGCGTTCGTGGCCTCGCGCCCCGAAGGTGTGCGTGCGGCGGAGGTTGCTGAATCCCTGGGAATGACGGCCAAGGATGCGGGCACCTACCTTATGCGTGCGTACGAAGCTGGACGCATCGGCAAACCATCGCGCGGTCTGTATACCCCTGTAGGAAGCGTAGGAAGTGTAGGAAACGAGGAGTCACTTCCTACACTTTCGACACTTCCTACACCCCTATGTAGAGCCTGCGGCGAACCGCTCGCCTACGACGACGGCACTGGGATCCATGCCACCTGTCAGGAGGTGGCGTGATGGCCGGGGCGTCGTTCTACAAGCCCTCCGCGATGCTCGACGCGATGGCAGGCAAGCAACTGCCCGGAGGGTGTCAGGACTGCGGCGCCTACCAGACGGTGGATCAGGTCGAGCCGGGCGTCTACGTGCTACGAGTGCACCACGACGCCTCGTGTCCGACCTATCGGCGACTTGTGGGCACGGGGAGGGGTCAGCGATGAGCCGCCGGTCAACTGTCGGCAGGAGGGTCGCTACTCAAGCTCTCAGAGACAGCCGCCCAGCGCGCGTCAGCTACTTCGAGTTGCTGGCTGATGACCAACACATCAACGTCGCTCGCGAAGTCGTGGATCAACGTCGCGACGATGTCCAGAGCCGTCTCGTACATGCTCTCGATCACCACGCTTGTCGGCAACGCTCCGTACTTCGTGTGGGTCTCGACGTGCTCAATCCATTCAATGCGTTGTTGCGTGTCGAAGTGGGAGTCCGCCCCGGCACGGGGGAACTTTGCAATGGCGATCGTCTTGCCGTCTTCTATGCGATCTCCCGCCTGCAACTTCACGTCCAGGCCTGGGATCTTCGCCGCGAATCTAAAGGCGGTGGTTGCCACGGGGGTGAAGACGAGTGCGCGGTGCTTGTCCCTGTTGGACAGTTCGCGCACCCACACCAGGGGGTTCAGGCCCTCGTCCCGGTAGGGCTGATGCTCCTCGAGGATCGCGACGGTCTCGTTGGTGAGGGCATGACGGAACGGCTGGATGCGGCCGGCGAATCCTTGGGCGGTGTCCTCGATGGGGAACTGGATCCGCCGCTCGAGGCTCTCGGGTACGCTCCCGCCAAGCCCGTTGGAGACGACCACATACATGGCGTGGTCGAGCGCTGCACGCAGATTCGTGACAATGTCGCCTGCGATTGCTCCCCAAGCACCCGGCGGGGGATTCGTGACGCGGAACTTCCACATGATGCGCACTTCTGGGTCCGTGGACTCCCTGAGGTTGTCGTGGGTGATGACTTCGTAGAAGCCCGACTCGCGCCAAGTTCGCTGGGATTCCTGGAGTTCGTAGATGTGCTCTCGCGCACGGATGAGCTTCCGCACGGGGCTACTCACATCCATGATCCGAGCGTAGGACGCCCGCAAGCTGGCGGCACCTCATGAACCGCATGCCTGGGTTGCCTGAGTCCGTGGCGTCCGACTGGCGTTCGCTGTTGATCTCGCTCGACTCGTTCGCGTGGCAGGAGATCCCGTGCCGCGCGGGCGACATCGTGCCTCTCACTTGGTGGACATCGGACATCGAAGACGAGCAGGCACACGCCGCCGCCGCGTGTGCACCTTGCCCAGCCCTGCGAGAGTGCCGCGCACACGGACTCAAGCACATCCGCGAAGAGGGCGTATACGGCGGGCTCACTCCGAATGCGCGTCGACAGACGGTGGACGGGCTGTGACGACGCCGGATCACTCGCATCCAACAACTCGCCCGCATGTACTTCCGGGCGATGTGGTCGCCGTCTCCGGCGCCGTAGCGGCTGCCCTCGTCGCGCTACCTGGTTATGCAAACCTACGGATCAGCGCCCGCGGCACGCCCCTCTACGGGCAACTCGATGCCATCTACAGGCTCGGCCTAGATAACTCGGTTCCGAATCGCGGAACCGGGGCAGCGACGCGAGCCGCTGGTGTTCCAGACTGGGTTACGACAGGCCAAGCGGCAGAGATTCTCCATTTGACCGACCGGGCCATCGTGAAGCGGCTCGCGAAGGGGCAGCTCGACGGCTATAAGTCAGGCGGCCGATGGAGGGTGAGTCGCATCGCGGTAGAACGACAACTGACACGGAGGCGGCTCGGTGACGACGATCGCGGAGCGTAGGCGGCTCTTGATGGAGCAACACGAGCGCCAGGCCGACGCCGTCAAGTTCCAGTCGATCGCTGTGATCGGCGGATCCGTTGAGGATGCTCTCCGGCGTCTTAACGAGGAACTATCGCGTGAGCTCGCACTACTCAACAAGGAGGCAGGCGCAAATGGCAGCTGGGGATGAGTTTCTGGCGAAGGCCGGCGAGGTACGTTCACTCGCGTATGACAAGATTCGACAAGTAGCTCAGGATCCGGCGCTGTCCCAGCAGGGCAGGGTCGACCGCAAGACGGAGATCGAAGCGGACGCGAATCGTCAACTAGCTGACCTCCATGCGAAGTATCGAGAGGCACTAGCCACATACCGCGAGCGGGCACGGGCGCGAGTCCTGGCTCATCCCGGGGCGAGCGACGCATTGAGTCTCCGCGACGCCGCGATGCGAGCCGACCAACTCGAGTCCCAGGACGAGGCACTGCGCCTTTTTTCAATCGCGGACCGCCAGAACGATGATGCGCTGGAAAAGGAGATCTTGGCTAAAGCGCTGGACATGCACTGGCCGCGAGTATTCGTCGAGTTTGAGAGAAAGCACCCCAATTTGAAGGAGCCGCTCGGTGTCCTTTGGGATTCCAAGTGGCCAGAACGTGACCGCGCATACGACTTCAAAGTGAGAGCCATCTTCTCACCGCTTTAGGCCCAGGCTATCTGGCAGCCCAGCGCACAACCGGGAGGTAGCCCATGGCTGGCGAGATCATGACCGCCTACATCGCGCTCATGCCTTCGATGAAGGGTTTCGGCTCCGCCGCTGTGCGCCAGATCGGCCCGCAGGCCCAGATGGTCGGCGCGCGCGCTGGCCGAGAGGCCGGTGTCGCGTTTACGGCGGCTGCGTCGAAGGAGTCGGAGAACTGGCTCGCACAAACAGCCAAGGGTGCCATCAAGAACGTCACCTTGTACGGCTCGATGTACGCCGCGATCACGAGCGTGCAACGCGGCATCAGCACGGCTTTGGACGCGATGATCGGCTTTAACGCCGAGATCGAGCAGGCGACCATCGGCTTCGAGACGTTGCTGGGATCCTCGTCCGCCGCGCGCGACCAGATGCAGTGGATCCAGGACTTCGCCAAGGAAACGCCGTTCCAATACGACGACCTGGTGGGCTACTCCCAGCAACTCCTCGCCTTGGGTTTCAGCGCCGAGCAGGCGCGGGAAGTTCTACAGGCCACAGGTGACGCCGCCGCAGCCCTGGGGCGTGGCCCTGAATCCATCGCCCGCATCAACCTCGCGCTGGGCCAGATGTGGACCAAGGGCAAGGTCCAGTCGCAGGAGATGCTCCAGCTCACCGAGGCGGGCATCGGCGCCTGGCAGATCCTTGCCGACGCGTATGGCGCGACCGTCGAGGAGATCCAGGACGCAGTGACGGCTGGCCTCATCAAGGCCACCGATGCCGTGCCGGTGCTGATCGAAGGCATGAACACCCGCTTTGGCGGGCTCATGGAGAAGCAGTCCCAGACGTACGCGGGCATCGTCTCCAACATCCAGGACACCCTCAAGCAGCAACTTGCCGAGTCGGGCGAACCGCTGTTCCGCGAACTCACGGTTCAGGCACAACGCTTCCTTGACGCGCTCGATGACCCGGAAGTGCTCGACACGATGCGGGACTTGGGCGGCATGCTCGCGGATGGTGCTGGTTTGCTCGCTGATGCGGGCGAACTGGCGTGGAAGTTCCGTGACGCGTTGCTTGCGGTCGGTATCGCGGTGGCACTGTCGAAGCTGCTTTCGCGTGTGCCTGTTGATTCGCTCCTGTCGGGGTCGACGTGGACGCGTGCCCTCGCGCCGATGATGGCGTACAAGGCAGGCGTCGAGTCGCTGTCTGGCGCGGTCGGGTCGATGTTGCGCCCGTTGCGTGGCGGGTTGCAGATCGCCGGTATCGCGGGGGTCGTCGATGGTTACCGGCGTGTGTCGGAGGCCGCCGCCGAGGGCGAGATGTCCGCGATTGGTTTTGCGGAAGGGATTGGCGCCGGTGCACTCGTTGGTGCCACGTTCGGCTCCGTTATCCTCCCCGGTGTCGGCACCGCCGCTGGCGCTGCGGCCGGTGCCGTCGTCGGGCTCGCGACGAGCGTGTGGTCGTACCAGTCCGCTATCGACGCCGCCAATAAGGACACCACGCTCGCCCAGCAGGCGTTCCGTGACCTGGGTGTGGATGCACAGATCGCGTCGCTCGCGATGCAGGGCATCACGAATGAACAACTGGCGGCCGCTGGCGGCATCGGCGCACTCACCGACGCGATGCGTCGCGGCGACCTGGCCGGGTTCGTGGCTGACCTTGAGAAGCTGGCGGAGGGCCTGAACGCGCAAGCCGATGCGATGGTTGAAGCCGCCGACTCCCTCGGCGACGTTGACGTGGATGCGGCGCAAGCGTTGTATGACCGCGCCGCCGCGCTGTCGGACATGGTTGAGGTCCTGACGAGCAATTGGGGCGTTCTCGAGGACGCCCAGGAGCAGGTCGTGGCGACGGCGTACCAGAACGCCTTCGCGATGGACATGCAAACCGGGGCGTTGGGCTCCTTGACCAAGGCCGCTTGGGATGCCGTCATTGCCGAGGGTGGCCTTGGTGCCGAAGCGCTCAACGCCGCCGCTCGCATGGAGGGCTTGGCCGGTATCGCCGGTTACGCCACGCAAATGATCTCAGGGATCCCTGTTGGCACGCAGATCAACTTCTCCACCAACGCGGCGGAGATCACCAACCAGATCGCGGCCCTCATAGTCGCTCGCGAGGCTGCCAGCAACCCCAACCTGATCGCAGCGATGAGTGGTCGCATCAAGGACCTGCAGTCGAAGTTGAGCTCGGCGCTCACCGCGCCAGTCACCACCCTGTCGCTACCGACTGTGCCCAAGGATGTCGGCGGTCGATCTGCCGCCGCAAAGCGCATCGCTGACGAGGCTGCCCGCGCGGCGGCTGAGGCGGCGCGCAAGCTGGAGCAGGACCGTCACGCGCAACTGCGTTTCGGCGACGCCTTCACGTCGCTCATCGCCTCCGCCCTCGAGGGGAACTTCGAGCAGTATCGCGACCGCCTCGAAGACCAGATCACGTCACTGGCCCGCGGCGGCTACAAGGTCGCTGCGGACATGCTGCGCAAGCAGTCCGAGGCGCTCACGCAGGCGGCGCTCGACTATGCCGCACTGACCAACAAGCTCAACGTTGCCACGGACGCATACGACGACCTCACGGGCCGAATGCGTGACCAGTACAACGCGTCCCGTGACCTGATTCTCGGCTTGGGCAAGGCCACCGACGCGCAGTCCTTCGACCAACTCGCATACCTGCTCAGCGAGACGACGGCCCGCGCCACCGGGTACCAGTCGGTGCTCCAAGCGCTCAAGGACCAGGGGCTCTCCGATGAGTTGTGGAACCAACTCGCGCAGGCCGGTCCTGAGTCGATGGCGCTGGCTCAGTCGATTCTCGCGCAAGGCCAAGCGGGTATTGACCAGCTGAACTCGCTGTCTGGCGGGCTGCTCGACGCCGCAGATTCGATGGGCTCGCTGGTGGCGGACTCGATGTACAAGCAGGGCCTCGCGGCCCTAGACGCGTATCGACAGGGGCTCATTGACGGCCAGTTGGCTCTAGATCTGCAACTTGAGACGATCGCGAACAACGTCCTTAACAAGACCGCTGGCGCGATCACGCCCGGCAATGCTGGCTACGCGCCGATCAGCACCGCACCGCAACAGGTCGCCAACACCTTCAACGTGTCGGTCGAGGCGAAGTCCCTGGGCGACCTCAAGACCGTCCAAGAGTTCATCGCGATGCTCAATCAGGCCCCTACCACTCAACTCGTGAACCAGGCAGGAACGGTGGTGAGCTGATGGCTGAACCCATGTCGGCACTCCCGGCTGCTTTGTTCGCAGCGCTTCTTGCTGAATCGCGCATCAGCCATCGCCTCGAAATCGCGCACATGATGGTCGGAACGCGCCCCCACGGCGAGGCCCGCGCGATCCTCGTCGCAGCTTTGAGCCTCGCGGTTGACCAGGCCCAAATCATGTCGCAAATCGCATCGCGCCACATCGACACCGCCACCCTTCTCGCCGAGGTGAATGCCGAGAACAGCGAGCGTCAAAAGGACTACCTCAACCATGAGTTCACCGCCATCGTCGCCCGATTGACTGATGACCGGCCGATCGCATGATGGTGTACACCGTGACCAGTCGCGGACTTTCGTTGCTTCCGTTACGCCTGGCTGTAGTGCAGAAACGTTGCCTCGCACGTGCCGTGAATCGCGGATCCACGCCTGGGTTGAAGCGGCGGAACGGATCGTGGGCGGCAATTAGCCGCGTACGCGCAACACCCCGTCGATCAGGAAGATCAAGCCCACAATGCCAATGATAAGCAGCACGGCGACAGTCCCGCCGCTTGGCTTCGATCCGTTCTGATTCCCCGACATGCCACTGACCGTAGCGCGTCAACCCCACAGGCGCTAGGGCTAACGCCGGCAGCAGGAGAAGCCGTGGCCACCTCACGCACCGGAACCGCACGATGGAAGCTGCTTCGCACCACCGCCCTGCGCAGCGCCCAAGACAGCGGCCTAACCCATTGCCCATGCGCAGGGCCATGCAGGCACCACGCGGGCCGACCGTGCGGCGTGCCACTCGACTACGAGCAAGGTCGCACACCGAGCAGCGCCGAGCCGGACCACATCACGCCCCACGCTCGAGGCGGTAGGGACGAACTCGCGAACATCCGCGTCGTCTGCCGGCGATGCAACCAGGCGCGAGGTGGCCGGTCTCTACGCGCCAGCACGCCGGCCGCCCCAGCCACCACGACCACGCTCGTCGACTGGTGAGCAGCAGGGGGCCCCACCCCCTCCCCCCCGCCCGGCCGTCGCTCCCCGGGGCATAGCGAGATATCCCCCCGAGCTTGATCGCTCAGGGGTTCCTGACGTTTGGAGGGCTCCATCTTGCCCAAGGGGACTCGGCCCGTTGTCAGCCCACGGCAGTATTTTCGAGGCATGCCTGAGTCCCAGCTCCCCGAAGATATTGCTCGCATCATCGCCATATTGGCGCGAAAGACCGCCGCGTACGGGGGTCATCTTCCGTGGGAAGAGGAGCAGATGCTCAAGTCGGACCTGATGATTAGTCGGCGCTTCTGGAGTGGCTTCGACGCAGATGACGTGCGGCGGGAGTGTTTCCGCCAGGGGATCGGCTTTCGTGACACCGGGACGATCACAGATCTAGTTGCCCGGGCTCAGGCCGGCCGGGAACTGAGACCTCACTTCGTGTTCCGGGGTTTCCGTCTTGCGCACGATCGTCCGCGGTGACTTCGCAAGTGGGCGCGGCAGGCGCACCGAAATCGCTCGGCGACGAAGTCCAGACCGTCAGAGGTGGGGTCGTGGCGACCATTCGGCCAGGGCTCGATGCCGAACTCGCTGCGATGATCCACGACGAGGTCACAAGGGACTGCTGAACGTTTGGGTGACATCTAGCTCGCGGTGACGAGGGTTGCTGCTGGGAGGATGTTGACTATGACGAGAGCTCTTCCGAAGGAGTTCAAGGAAGACGTGTTGCGGGAGGCGCGTCACCGTGGCCCCACACCTCGATCGCGCAGATCGCACAGGACTTCGGGGTGTCGACGTCGTGTCTGCAACGTTGGTTGCAGCAAGAAGCTGTGGACCAGGGTCGGGCGAGGGCACTGCCCACGGATCAGGCGGCGGAGAACCGGGAACTGCGACGCAGGAACCGGTTGTTGGAGCAGGAGAACGAGGTGCTTCGCCGTGTTGCCGCATATCTGGCGCCGGCAAACTTCACCTTGGGCGGCTCCCCAAAATGATCTACCCGCTCGTGGCCCAGCTCGCTGCAGGCGGGATCGCCGTCACGATCACGTGCCGGGTGCTGAAGGTCGCGCGCCAACCGTATTGCCGCTGGTTGTCCTCGCCGGTGTCGGACCGGGACCTCCATGAAGCACATCTGGTCAACGCGCTCCATGACGCACACCGCGATGACCCCGAGTTTGGCTACCGCTTTCTGGGTCACAAAGTCCGCGCCGCCGGCGAGAACGCGGCCATGGAGTCCTTCTACGCGTTACTGCAACAGAACGTCCTGAGCCGCCGCACCTGGGAGACCCGAGAAGACATTCGCATCGCGATCGTGACCTGGATCGAACGCACCTACGACCGACGACGCCGACAAGAACGACTCCGACGCTTGACCCCTGTCGAATACGAGACCATCATGACCACACAGGTCGCCCTAGCGGCCTGAAAACACCCGTCACCCAAACGTTCAGCAGTCCCCAACTCGGGTAGATCGCCTGCGACAGCTCGGTATTTTGCGTGCAGCGACACTAGATATGTGGTCCGAGCAGAGCGACGGATATTGGATCATCGGGCTACGGCCTGTGCCGATGCCCGAGCGCGACGGCGTTGCTTAGGCAGTAACGCCGTCGATGTGGTGCACGATGTTCGCAAGCGAGTCGTACGTGAGTTGACGTGCATGGCGATCTTGCGACCGACCGCTGTGCACGGCCCGCCGGAGTTCCGATTGCGGTAAACCTGCCGTCACGGGATGCTAGGAGCCTGGCCTATGAGGGGAGCATGACAATGGGAAAGCGCGGTTCACTGGTCACCCAATACGACGACTCGCCATGCAAGATGTGCGGGTCGGACGTAACGGTTTTCGAAGTCAAGGGACCGCAAACTCTTGGTCAAAGCCAACCCGATCGCCTCTGGCGGCGAATCTGTCGCAATGACGAGTGCGACAGCAACCGTGGGGGCATGTCACTCGCAGACAAGGTCTAGCAACGGTGTGGGCCTCCCCACCTGGCCACGATCAACTGCCCCGACATCGAGCGCTCTCGGGCTTCGCGAACGTCCGTGGTGCGTTGTACGCTTGTACGTCCCGCGGGAAGGGCTCCGCGGGGGCTAGCATGTCGACCAACGGGAAAGGGGATCTCCGTGCCATACAAAGCTATGGACATCGCCCGCTGGTTTGTCGCGTGGGCGGCAGCTGACGACGAGTCGCACCTTACGAATTTGAAACTGCAGAAGCTCCTGTACTACGCGCAGGGTGCGAACTACGCGCTTCGTGGCGAGCCACTCTTCGATGACGAGATTCAAGCGTGGGCGCACGGGCCGGTCGTTCCCGAGGTGTACCACTGCTACAAGGAATTCCGCGGCGGCGCGATTGAACCCACTGAGACGTACTCCTGGGATGAAATTCCTGCGACTGATGCGCGGACGCTTATCCTCGTGTGGAACACCTACGGGGCCAAGAGCGCCTGGAAGCTCCGCGACATGACACATCAAGAGTCCCCCTGGCTTGACCACTACCGAGATGGTGTTCAGAACGTCGTGATTCCCAAAGAGTCCATCGCAGTCTTCTTCAAGTCCAACCTCTCTGAGGCTTGAACGCGCGCGTGCCGGGACAGCGTAGGGCCAAGTCGAGTAACGCCTCGCCACGGCCTGATAACCTACAAGCCGTCAACGACGTCCTGACCAACTCGTTCGCGTACAAGAATGGCGACCAGGCCCATCCGATCTTCTGTTTTCGGCACTTGCACCCGCATTTCAACACTCAGCAGAAGGGCCTGACTGCGAGAGACAAGGCGAACCTCCTTGACCGAATCGCGAACCTGAGCGGGATGAGTTGGTCGGACATCAAGCAGAGCCCTCGTCACCAGTACGGGTTCGAGTTGATCAAGGTCAAACAACTCAAACCCAAATTGCCACAGGTAATGCCCGGCGCGCCTGACGAGCACGGCGACTACGACAAGATTTGGGTGTTCCGGAGGGATGGCAAGAAACACGTTTTCGCCGGGGTCCGGATCGGTGCGGTGTTCCACCTCGTGTTCATCGAAGCGAAATTCGGAGATCTTTACGAGCACGATTAGCGAGAGATGGCGGCAGACGCCCCCGCTCTCCACGCGAGAACGGGGGCGTCATTGGTTCGCTCAGGCGCCTTGCATTGCCCAACCGTGACGCTGCGCGTCTTTCGGGGCTACTTCGAACGCGGCATCTGTCGCGAGCTCGCGCGGTGCCCTTGGTGATACGCGGACCTCGTCTTGAGCTCGTTCCACGAGTTCGAACAGTGAGAGCCCCAAGGCTCGCGCGAGCGCATCCACCTCATCGATGGAGAACGGGAAACGGCCTTCCGAGCGTCGCAAGTACGCGCCGTGCCCCATCCCTGCGCAATGCGCGAGGACTGGAGCCTCGACTCCGCGCTCTGAGGCGAGGTCGTTGATGACGTTGACTACTGCCGCGACCTCGGGCGTTGCGACGCGGTCAGACAGGTACGGCCCAGGGTCGTAGCCGGGAATGCGGTCGCTCATGACACGTCCGCCGTGAGTTCACTGAGCACCCACGCGGCCCGGAGTAACGACAATCCGAGCGCTGCAACTTCCTCCGGGTCCGTGAGCTCTTCGAAGTAGGCCGGAAGCACCGCTTGGTCGTGGCGCTCCCCTCCTGGCGCCTCGTGGTCGATGACTTCACCACAGGGCAGGGAGTAGGTGCGGTACCGGGAGTCGGCGGGGTTCTGCGACTCGGGCATCCATTCAGACCATGCAGAGCCATCACGACCTATCACAAACCCGCGGAACTCGGTCGCGGCGAGCATGTCAGTTGCGATCCGGCGAACCTGCTCATCGACCGTCTGCCCGTGCTCATCCCGCAACGGAAAGTCACCGAAGGGATCGCCCCAAAGCTCGATATCAAACGTCGTGAGACCTTCGCTTGCTCGCCACGTCTGGTACATCCCGACCGTGAACGCCCCGAACTTGCGCTCGGCCCAACGCTCCCAGCACGGGTCAGCGGGATCCTGGTAGCCCGCTGCGAGTTCCCATGCCCCGTGTTCGGTGTGCCAGCTGGGGAGCGGGAAAGAGTCGAGTTCTGCGGGCCTCGTGATCGTGGCGCTCATGCGACACCATCCAGCAAGACGCTCGGGTCGACATCGAGCGCACGGCAGACGGCCATGAGCTCGCCCCCTGTGATCTCGACGCGATTCTCGAGCCGTCCCACGAGAGCCCCGAGCGGAATTCCCATGCGCTCAGCGAGTTGGCCCTCCGAGAGCCCCTGCCGCTCGAGTTCCGCCCGAATGTTGGTTGCGATCTGCGCTACCGCCGCGGCGTTGCGCTCTGTGCCAATGCTCATGTCGTCCTCCTAGTGAGATTAGGAATGTAGTAGGACGACCTGCGAGCAAACCGACAAAGCACCTGGTAAATCGTGTATGTGGAGAGATTCCCGCCATCTCCACCCCTGTGGCCCCTGCCAGTTCGCTGGCAGGGGCTGTTTGCTTTCATGCCTCGAAGACCTCCGGGCAGCCCCGAGGACGAGACC
>JGI12383J13903_1001081_pt1 | contig 14769 bp, 9 predicted proteins | sample Passage237B_FD_13903 | JGI IMG/M metagenome (IMG submission 13903)
CTGCCGGTGCGGTTGAAGCAACCTTCCCAGCCGAAGAAGCGGCCGTCCGGGGTGCGGAAGCAGGTTTGGGAGCGCAGCGTCGAGAGGTTGAACAACGCGGCCTCGCGCACTTCGGCAGGCAGATCGCTTTCATTGAAGGTGCGCACAAACGCCACGGTGTCGCGTTCGAGCCGCCGCCAGTGTTTCGCGGCGTGCGCAGCCGCGGCCCACGCATCGGCGAACTGCGTGGTGTAGAAATTGCCGATCGTGGCGGGCGTTTTGCCGGGTTCGCGTCCCCACGCGCGGCGATTGGGAAAATGCCACGCGACGACGAACTCAACGCTGCGCGTCGCGCGCGGCGGAAGGGTGACGCTGACCGCGAGCGACGCCGTGGGCATGTCCGTCCGGGCGCTGCGGGGATCGAGTTTGCCGTCGGTCGAGAAATCGTCCCAAAAATCGAGCAGCGCATCGCTCCAGCCGTAATCCGCCCACGCCGTGCGATGGGTGACGCCGTTCCGCGCCGTGGTGGCGAGGGCGAGCGAGCCCCAAGTCTCGGCTTCAAGATCAACCCCTTTCGATTCCAAGGCCAAACCGCGCACGGTTTGGGTTTCGCGCCACGTGTTGACGCCGCCTTTCGCGCCTTGGGGAAAAAGGCGGCCGCGAAACTCGTCGAGTTGCAGGTCGAAACCATCCTCGCCGATGAAGTTGGGCAGCGCGGCGGCGACGGAGGCCTGGACGCGTTGCGCCGAGGGATTGTGCAGATTGACGCGCACGAGCGCGACGGGGAGACCGCTGCGATCGCTGTCGCCCGGGACGAGCGGGTTGAACACCTGCATGGTGGCGCGCACCGGCATATGCGGGTCGCGCAGCGTGAGCTCGGCCAGGGGGTAAGCGGTGCGAAACGTGCATTCGCGAAACCGCGGCAGTCCGGCGTTGGGGATGGGTGAGCCTTCCTCGCCCTCCCAATCACCGACTGGCAGTGTGCCCTCGAGCAGACGGGTGACGGGCTTTTCCCCAGCTTTGCGCGCGTGCACGGCGAAGAGCGGAGCGGCGCGGCCCTGGCCGACGGGCGTGTAGCCCTTGGCGGGACGATTGACGACTTCCCAATGTCGCCAGGCACCGAAGCCGCAAAACGAAACGGTGCCGGTGCCGATGCCGCCGACGGGGAGTGCGATTTTGGCGAGATGTTCGCCGTTGTATTCCTTGAGAACAGGCCAGGGGGTCATGTTGGGGTGCGGCCGGGCCGCGAAACTAGAAAAGCTTGGCGGGATAAGCGCCGGCGGCGACGAGTGCGGCGAGACGAGCTTCGACACTCGCGCGATCTTCGCGATATGTGACGCCGAACCACTCGCTGCTCGTGGGCAACAACTGCACCTCGGCTTCACCTCGCGTGATCATCGTCGAAACTGCCACCGGTAGATAGAATTCGCTCTTCAACTCGGTGCCGTGTGCTTGCAGGAACTCGCCGAATTGGCGGTCGAGTCCGGCGAACAGCGCCGGCGTAAAGCCCCAGCAATTCAGCGATGTGATTTCGTCGCCGGAGTATTTTTGGCCCGGACCGATTTCACTGGTGAGGATGCCGGTGTGCTCTTCGATGCTTTTGAGCCGGCCCGATTCGTCGGCTTGGCAAATACCGCGAGAGACAGAGCCGTTTTCGGAAAGCGTATTTCGAAGTTTAAAGCCGACCATGGCGAACCGGGCGGGAGCGTGCGCGGGCGGACGATGACCGGACATCGGATCGAAACCGCTGCCGCCTTGGACGAGAAACGTGCCGAGCTGCGCAAAGGAATCGGCGCCGTAAAAATCGTCGGCGTTGATGACGGCGAAAGGTTCGCGAACCGCGTCGCGCGCGCACCAAACGGCGTGACCGGTGCCCCACGGTTTTTCGCGACCGGCCAGCACGGTGTAGCCGGCGGGTAACGCGTCGAGAGATTGATACACGTAATCCACCGCGATTCGCCCGGCGTATTTTGCGCCGATTTGAGCGCGGAAAACGTCATCGAAGTCGCGGCGAATGATGAAGACCACACGGCCGAAACCGGCGCGAATGGCGTCGAATACGGCGTAGTCGAGCACGGTCTCGCCTGATGGGCCGATCGGGTCGATTTGTTTGAGGCCTCCGTAACGGGAGCCCATACCGGCGGCGAGGACGAGCAGAGTGGGTTTCATGGCGCGAGCACAAGGCATTGGCCCCGCCGGTGCAACCCGCGCGACGCGAGCTGACGCAAAAACGCGGGCTTGCTTGTGGGAAAGTCACCGCGTCGAATGGCCGGGCTTTGCTGCCAAATTCGTCTCCTAATTCGCCTCCTGATGATTCGAACCGCTGGCTGACCGAGGAGGTGCTACCCCATGAAGCCGCCCTCAAGGCTTATCTGCGCAGCCATTTTCCGGGCATCCGGGATGTCGATGACATCGTGCAGGAAAGCTACCTGAAATTGCTGGAGACAAAACGTCACCACGAGATCGTTTCGCCCAAGGCCTACCTGTTCACCACGGCGCGCAACGCCGCCTTGTCCATTCTGCGCCGGCCGCGGATTTTTTCTGACGAACCGGTAACTGATTTGACGGTGCCGAGCATCGTAGAGTCAGACCCCGATGCCGCCGAACTGACCAGCCGGCGGCACGAGATTGCCATGCTGATGGATGCCATAGACACACTGCCGCCACGCTGCCGGGAAATATTCATCCTGCGCAAGCTTCGCGGCGTGCCGCAAAAGGAGATCGCCAGCCGGCTCGGGCTCTCCGTGCAAACCGTGCAAGTGCAAGTCGCCCGGGGCGCGGCCAAGTGCGCGGCTTATTTTCGCGACCGGGGGATTTCACGCACCTGACCGCCATGAGCGCAAAATCACCGGATATTTTCCTAGATGAAGCGGCCGATTGGTTGGCGCGCAAGGACCTTGGACTTTCCCCTGAGGAAGCGCAGGAGTTTGAGCAATGGCTTGCGCAGGATACGCGGCATCGTGCTGCCTGGACGGAAGTCAACGAGCCTTGGCAAAAATTGGAGGATGTCCGGGCTGACGGCATGGCCGAGTGGATGGTTGTCGAACTGGCCCGGCGTGAACGCAAGCGCGCCCGCCGCCGCACTTGGCTGCGCTTGGGGGGAATGGCAGCCGCGGCCGCGGTCCTGTTTGGATTTTCCATCACCGTTTGGCGCGATCTTGTGTCGGTGGATACTCCGGTGTTTGAACAACAACAGCCTGTTCTGGAATCGACCAAACCTACGCCATTATCTTCATTAGAGCCGGTGGTATTGCTCAAACCTGAGCAGCGGGTGTTGGAAGATGGAACGATCGTTGAGTTGAATGGTGATGCGTTGATCAGTGTATCGTTTACCCAACGTCGCCGTCTAGTGCGTTTGGTCAGTGGCACGGCACATTTTGAAGTCACGCATGACCCCAGCCGGCCTTTTATCGTCCGCGCGGGGGCGGTGAGTGTGCGTGCGGTCGGCACGGCGTTTGCCGTGGAACGTTCCGACGAGGCGGCCGATGTGTTGGTGACCGAAGGCAAGGTCGGCGTGGCACGAACCGAGGGCGATGTTGAACCCGAATCCCCTCTGCTGGTGGGCGCGGGCGGCCGGGTGTTGATGTCGTATGATTCGGCGGACGGTATTCCGGAAGTGGAAATGCTCGATCCGGAGGAAATGGCCATGCGTCTGCAATGGCGGGTGCCACGGTTGCAATTGCGCGGCGCATCGCTGGCGCAGGTCGTCGAGATGCTGAACAGCATCAGCCAGACGACCATCACGATTGCCGATCCGGCGCTGGAGCACCTGCGCTTCAGCGGACTTTTCCGCGCGGACAATGCTGCGGGTTTTGTGCAGATGCTGAAAAACAATTATGGTGTTGAGGTCAGAGTTTCTGATGGTCAGCGCATAGTTCTGGGACGTCGTTAATATGGGCTATGACTTTATGACTAAATCGATGGGACGGTCGTTGACTGTTGCGATGCTGTATTACTTTACTACGTGGATAGCGTGGGCTGGGGTATCGCGACAATTTGAGCTGGGCTCTGGACCAGCCGAGGTGGCTTTGAATGAATTTGCGGTTCAAACCGGACTACAAGTCCTATTCCCCACCGAACTGACAGTCGGCGTTAAAACCAATACAGTGCGTGGATATTATTCGGTTAGAGAGGCACTTGATCGTATGCTAAGCGACACAGGGCTGTCGGCTAAATACAATGAGGATACTGGCGTTATTGAAATTTCCCGCACGCCGCTGCGAAACGAAACAGTGGTGCGTTTGCCGCCCTATACGGTCGAAGGCGATACCAAGGCGTGGCGTTATGCGAAATTTGGAAACATCGAGGTGCTTTCTGCCTGCATGGATGATGTTACGCGGCGCGTAATCCAACAGATATTCAGGTTGCAGGAAGCTTTAGGGCAAATCGTCCCGCCCGACTTGCTATTCAGCTCTGACAATCCTGTCGTCTATGTATTGCACTCTGATGCAGACGAGACCGCAGTGCCACAAGAATTGGTCGACCGATTGAAGGGCAGTGACAGTGGTAGTAAAAGAAGTATGATTTGGAAGGTTGGAGTTATGAGCAGCTATGTCTTTTGGGACATGGATGGCCAAGCGGTATATTTTACCCTGAATGAGGGTGGCTTTATGGTCAGTCGCTTAAACATCCGAAGTGATTACTTGCGGGATCTGATGGAGCGCAGAACTCCCGCCATGCCGGCTTGGTTTATCGAGGGCGTGTTGGAGCTGTATAGCACCATTAGTCTGGATCCTTATGGGGCGAACGATTTTTCCATGAAGGTCAAGGATCGGAACAGTATTCCTGGTGGAGTAGCGAGGGTCGCCCCGTTTGTCTGGATTTCTCCGGAGGAAACACTGGTGGTTCGCAAAGACCGACCAGAGCTCTTGTCCATGGGGAAACTATTTGGCCAACCTCCTGCTCTCGGCACGGCGGCTTATCTACAATGGAAGGCGCAAGCGGCATTGTTTGTGCGCTGGGCGTTGCATGATGCTAAGAAGGGAAGAGAAGCGTTGTGGAAGCTGGTTCGACTTGCGGATACGAAAGAGCTGAGCGAGGAAGATTTCCGCGCTTGTTTTGGGCAAGGGTATGACGATGCACGGGCTGATATCAGCCGGTATCTGTCGAAGGCCATTCGTTGGGATTTCGAGCTTAGTCCCAAGCGGTTTGCCGAAATGCCGGAATATGAGATCCGATTGGCAACAGAACTTGACATCGCTATCGTCAAGGGTGACTTGGATCGGCTGAAAATAGGTTATGTAAATCGGTTTGCACCAAGCTTAAGCAAGCGTTATAGTGATCGTGCGAAAGTCACAATAAAACGTGCACAGGGATTGAGCGAACGAAGTGCGCGTTGGGCTAGTATCATGGGCCTGTATGAGTGTGACGTGGATGACGATTTGGCGGCACGGTCGTGGCTGGAACAAGCGGTGGCTGATGGCACCAACAGGCCGAGAGTATACTACGAGCTGGCGCGTATTCGATTTAAGATGATGCGAACCACGGGTGCTGATGGCTCGTTACCAGAGCAAACCCCCTCAGAGATCATCGCGTTGCTACAGAATGTGAGTCGACGCAAGCCGCCCTTACCGGCGGTTTATGAACTCTGGGGTGAAGTTTTGAATGCAGGGCAACCTACGTCCGAGCAAGTTGAGGATTTCGAAAAGGGCCTGATATATTTCCCCCGAAAAACAGACTTTATCAAGACTGTCGCCAAGCTATGGTGGAAGCAAGGGCAACCAATAAGAGCCAGACAGACCATTGAGCGTGGGCTAAGAATGGTCACTAATCCGAGCGACAGTGCGGAGTTAATCAATGCTCGTTCGCATCTGTCACCTGCTGAATAGCCCCTGCGGGTCTAGTAGCACGAAGTAAATGACCTGCGTGGTCAGTGCTCCAATACTTTTATGGAATGGTTGGTAGGTGTCCTGCCCCCGAGGGAAAACAGTTCTAATTCTACCAACTGCTGTGCCCTAGCAGTGGAGTGCCAAGGAGATCAGATATTGGCTATTTGCGGCGGCGCGAGGAATCCTTACGAAGAATAGTCGTATTTATCTCTCTTCATCCGCCTAGGGAGCCGCCATTGTCGATGGGTTTGCTGGCTCCGATGCGGCGGGNGTTGACGACTTTTCCTTCCCGAAACACGACCCAGACGGCGGCTTCATTGGTTTCGGTGGTGGCACCGCTTTCCGTATAGGCCTGTTCGGTGCTCATACCGGAGTTGCTGGGTGGGACGAAGCCATGGGAGGGGAAGTTGGCGTTTGCGCTGGAAAAGCCGGGGATGGACCCGGCGGTTTCGCCTGCCTGCATGGCCGCGGCCATGGCGACTTCCTGATTAATGGTCGCACGGTCAACATATATCCAGATAAACGCCCCCGGTTCATCAGATTCGATGACTTTCACCGGCGAGCCGCAGGCAAGATAGACCATGTCCGGGGTAAAGCCCGGACGAATATAACCCCACTTGATATCCTTTTGCTGCTGCTTGGTGAGGGCGGCGAAGACTTCGGGCTTTTCGTCGATGCGAGCCTGGATGCGGGCTCCGGTGGTGGCGCAGCCACTTAGGAGGCTAAACAGCGATGCGATCAAACCGGCGGTGAAGGGAAGGGGCAGTTTCATACCTCATGAGACGCATCCTGACGGTAAATCTGTTACAGCGACTAAAAAGGCGGCTCCCTTTCGGAAGCCGCCTTTGAGACAGACGTTGGGATCAGGTATGCAACCTCAACTTAGAAAGTGAGGGTGTTACTGATCGTCCAAGTGCGACGGGCTTCAGGCGTGTAGCCACCGGTGAAGTATTCCTCGTCGGTGACATTGTAGAGACCCGCGTTGGTCGTGATCTTGTAGCCAGCCAGCTCCCAAGGATAGGTCAGCACCAAGTCGAAGGTGACGTAGTCGCCGCCCCGGAAACCGCCTTGTTCAGGGTTCCAGTCAATGTTGCGGGCGATGATCACATCCGAGGAGTAGTTCATGCCGACCGCCACGGACAAACCGCGAACCGGACCATCGCCGAAGGTGTAGCGATTGAACGTGTTGAACTTGAATTCAGGCACGTTCTCAATGCGGTTGTTGAAGTAGATGTCGTGGTTGATGTTGGTGGGAGCGATGGAAGGATCCGAGATGGTCTTCGCGGTCCACAGCCACGAGAAGTTCGTGACGGACTGGAAGTTGCGGATCGGCGTCCAAGTGCCTTCGACTTCGAGACCCTCGACTCGATTGGTTGCACCGTTAGACCGCCAGCGGAAGAAGCGGTTGTAGGAACCATCGCCGTTGACATTACGGTTGAACGGATCGTTCGTTTGGCGGAAGGGGTCTTCCACCATTTGGTTGGTCCGTTCGCCGCGGAACAAGGCCACGGTGGAAACCAGTTTGTTGTCCCATAGAGAGGTCTTCAAACCGATCTCGTAGTTGATGCCTTCCTCGTTGACCGCGCGGGCATTGGCACCAGCTTGGTCAATGGCGGCCACCGCTTGGTCCACCGTGGTGATGGTGGTGGTGCTGCCATCCGGGAACTGGTAGGTGATCGGGCCGTAAGCATTCAAGATGGCTTGGGCCCGGGCCGGGAAGTCCGGCGGGGTGTAGCCACCGAGACGGGTGTTGTTGTTGAAACGGAAGGTCTGCGAAATCGAAGCGTAGACGTTGATGTCTTTTGCGACTTCGAAGGAGAAACCTCCCATGTAGGAATCACCCGATTGCTTGATGAAGTTACCTGCATCACCGGCGTAGCTGGCACTGTAGTTGTAAACACTTTCAGGATACGTCACAGTATCAGCGAACGCATAGTTCGGGGGAGAGAACCACGGGTAGTTAGCGGTGAGCCACTGACCGTTGTCACGACGGGTCTCGCGGCGGAAGCCGGCGAGCATCGTCAGGCGATCGTCCAGCGCGGAACCCTGCCAATTGACATACCAGTTGTTATACTGGGTCGGATAACCGTCGAGCAAGTTGCGGTTGACAAGGAAGACCTTGTCAGCGGGAGGAGCGATGTGAATGCCAGGATCCCATTGGAGATAAACCTGCTGCGGGGTCATGATATTACCATTGCGGTCACGGAGGACTTGATTGACGGGAACATTCCATCCGGTGCTGTTGCCGGGTGTGAAGGGCCCTTGGACCGTCGGATAGTTGTAGCCGGGGACCTGCCAGTATTGGGGCGTGGTATTATCCGCCGGAGCCCAATATTGCTGCAGGTATTTCTGGTAGTTGTACCCCGCCAGCAACTTGCTCTGCACGCCGAGAACCTCCGGTAGCTTGAAGATCACGTCCAACTGATGGACCTTGGTCTTGCGCCAGTAGCCCGCGCCGTTACCACCCGAGAGGGAATTATAGGTCATGCCGTCGGCGTTGGGATAGTTGCGGCCCTCGATGCTGTTGTAGTTGGTCTGGTCGTTGCTGAAGATGTAGCGGATGTCCAGCCAGTCAAACGGCGAGGATTCGAGGGTGAGCGAGGAGGTGGTCTGCTCGTTGTCCGTGTAGGAACCGGCGTTGCTCCAGTTGAAGCCCTCGTCGTAGATGCGGTTGCCCGAAGCGTCGAGGTAGTAGGCGCCGCCCTTGGACTGCGTGTAGATCGGAGCGTAGGCGTTGTTGGTCACCTTGCGCATATCCCCCGCCCAAGCGCCAAGATTGGCGAAGATGCGAGTGCGATAGAGTGCTTGCCGCTGGGCGGTCGTCAACGCAGTGCCGCTGCCATCCACCGTAGCAATGCCACCGGCGTTCATGTAAGCGTCGGAAGGATTGGCATACTGCTCAAACCAGCCGTCTGGAAGGATCCATCCGTATTGGTTGACGTTGAATTTTTCCTTCACGTAGATCGTCTCGAACGTCAGCTTGAGCTTCTTCTCGTCTTCGAAGGGCACAAACACGACTGAAGGCGTGACGTTGACGCGATTGGTGTATTCCCAACTGCGTTCGCCGCCGCTGTGTTCCCAGCCGCCGACCACGCGGAACGCGGCCTTCTTGGAGAGAACGGTGTTCACGTCGACGTTGACCCGGTTGACATTGTTGTCACCGAAGGTGTGGCGCAGCTTTGAGGGTGTTTCTGTCAGGGTTGCCCGCTTGGTGATGTAATTAATGACACCGCCGGGATAACCTTGGCCGAAAAACACCGCCGCTGGGCCCTTCACGATTTCAACGCGATCAATGTTATCAAACTGCTGCTTGGTCGAATACAGCAGAATGCCATTGCGCAGGATGATATTGACGGGAAAACCGCGCAGGGTCATTCCGCCTTGAGGAGTGGCTTCATTGGAGGGACGGGCCACAGCGAAGCGCGGGTCGCCGGAGGCGGACGCGGTGTATTTGAACATGTCCGTGAAGGTCCGCATGTTGGTGTCCTGGATGAAGTCATCGCTGAGCACCTGGACGTTCATGGGGACTTTCTGGATTTCCATGCCGATACGGGTAGCCGTCGAGGCATTGGTTTTCAGATAGCCGTAGTCCTTTTCGCTCTCAACCTCGAAAGGCGAGAGGCGAACGACTTCATCGTCGCTGGCAGCGTTGTCGGACACTTGCTGGGCCCAAAGGGGGGTCCAGGAGAGCGCAACCAACGCGGCCAAACAGGCGGCCAAGCTGCGCTTGGCCACCGGAGCTGGGTAGCTTTGTTCTGGTTTCATTCGTTATTAGGGGGTGGTTTGTAGTTACCGGCGTTTCGGCCGGATTGGTTTCTTGACGGTGTATGACCGATCAAAAAGTGGTGGGCATGGAAGCGTCACACGCCTCAGCGAAATGTCGGCAGAACGGCACGCATACGCGCTTCTGCGAATCGACACTGTTTAAACGCTGATCGGGGCGTGGCGGGAGGTCGTATCCCGAGGTGCCATGCGAGGTTATATCAGCAATAGCACAGTGTCGGCCGTATGCGCTGCGGCCAGGCGGGTTTCGTCAAAAAAGCTTGGTTTCATGGGGGTGGTTTATCTTTAGCCGATTGGGGTCGGCTTAAGCGTGGGACAGTGATAGGAGAAAGTCCGACTACAATGCAAGCCCTCTGTGGCGATGTATATTCATGCTGTATTTGGACGATTCTGGCTGGATGTGGCAATCAAGGTGGGGGCCACGGTGCAGCCAATTCGTCCGACGGCTTGAGGGTTTTCAATACGCCAGACGAGATGATCAACCACTTTGCGAACCAAAGTGGGCAAATTAATATCCAAGGCTGCTGGAAGATTATCCAAGTTGTGATAAATCACAGGGTTATAATTCCCAAGAATGGCTTCATAGTCCCGTTCGGCTTGAAGGCCCAACAAGCGCATGGCGCGGAAAAACGAGCCGCAAAAATGGTCTACCGGCACATAAAGCCCCGTGGGCGTGGGCTTGGCGTCCCGCACGCGCCGGGCCAATTGCTCGCTTTCGGTATGAGTTGGCGTGTGTAACAGATAGCTGACGTCACGTTTCCCGTCACCGAGGATGCAATGCGCCTTGAGCTTGAGCTCGGCGGCACGCTTGAGAAAGGCGTCCACCCGCCACGCGATGGCACTATAAGACGGTTCGGTGCTAATGGCTGCAACCGTTTTATGCCCGCGGGCGTGCAGGTATTCCGCCGCCATCCGGCCGTTCATTTCGTTATCCGGCTCCACGTAATCGCCGGGATAATCGGTGGAGCGCCGGGTCATGAACCAGACATGTGGCAAACCGGTGAGCTTTGCCATCGCTCCGGGCGAAGGTTCCATGCCTTGGATGATCACTCCGTCCAACTGGCGTTCGAGCGCCGCGGGTGGAAGTTCGTCAGGCGATTGTGAAAAGAGCAGCGAAAGTTCGACCCGTTGCTTTTCAATCGAAGGCTGGACCTGCAATAATTGCTCTTGGAACCAGTTGAGACTCGGGTTTTTACGTGCACCGGCAAACCAAACGCCGATCTTCTTCGGTGCGGCCAAACGGGACTTGGGGCCGCGCCGCCGATGGAGCGGGGTGGGCGTGTAGTTGGCCTGGGTCATGACCGCCTGCACTTGGGCAAGGCGGTCTGGCGCCACCAAATGTGGCTGGTTGATGACGCGGGAAACGGTGGCGGGAGAAACTTTGGCGCGACGGGCAATTTCGGCGATCAACATGGGGTGGCCGTGATTATTTCAGAAAATTCACGCAATGCGGGGATTTTAAGTCAATGGGTTTGTCTGTCATGGACCAGAGCTCATTAGGGACTGACGGCATGGAATCGCAGGAATTTTCCCTAGGGAAAGATGCTGATTGTCTCCAAATTAAAAGGTAGCATTACTAATGTTAACGACCGCCGAGTCATATATCTGAAAATTCAGGAAAGTTGCTGGTTGAAATACCAAGTGAGGCAGGCACATGGTCACTCTTACCCTTTTATCACAGCCCCATGTCTAAATTCCGGCCGGTATTATGGCGTGCAATCAGCGCCCTCCTTTTAACTTTCCCGCTTGGCGCTCTAGGCGTCGCACCAGCGGCTGACTCGGATGCCGACATCCAGGCGCGTTATTTGCAACGTCGCGATTGGATTATCAATCAGGCACTTACGATCATTGACGAAAGCAACGGCGAAAAAGGCGGTTTCCTCGAAGTCGCGGCCTGTTTGCAAGCCGGCGTGCACGTTGAGAAAGCCCTGAAGCGGCTGGCTGTGCTCAATGAGCCGACGCCGACCGGCAACATGTTCTGGGCTTATCCGATGGCCGCGGTCATGGCCGCCGGTCGTGAAAATTTAGACGAGGCTTCGTGGACGCGTATTCAGGAACTATGGCGCACGTATTGGCCCAGTCGTGGCGATACGGAAAACCATTGGGCTATGAGCTATGCCGCGCGTTACATCGCGGCCCAAGTCATGCCCGATGCCGGTCCTGAGCAATGGTTCAACGGCAAGAGCTCCGCGGAGAACCTCGCCGAGGCCCGTGATTACATATACCACTGGATGTGGGTGACCACGACTGTGGGCCAAGGCGAATATGATTCGCCCAACTACCTGCAGGAATACGTCATCCCCATGACCTTGCTGGCGGGGTGGGCCGAGGATCCCGAGATGCGCCTCAAAGCGCGCATGATGCTCGATTACCTGCTCTACGATTATGCGGTGGAAACGCTAGACGGATTCTACGGCGGCGCGCACAGCCGCGTTTATCCGCGCCAGATTATCGCCACCGGCACAACGACCAGCTCGGGTCTCGCGTGGTATCTGTTTGGTTTTGAAAAGCAGGACTATGCTCGCACGACCGTCGGCAACACCCTGTTGGCATTGAGCGGTTACATGCCGCCGCCGATTTTGGAGCGTGTCGCCCGCGATCGCGATCAACCATTCGTCGAACGCGAACTCAAACGCACGCGCTGGCGGATGCGCCACGCCGGGCCGCTTTCTTTTGTCGTCGGTGACAAGCGCACCATCGCCGTCTATAAATACAGTTACGTGGATCGCGATTTCGTGTTGGGCTCCACTCAAGGCGGTCTCCTGCAACCCATCCAGCAGCAGACGTGGAGCTTGAAGTGGCTGCCGGAAGGCCGCTCGGACGAAGCTTCCAATACATTCTTTGCGGTGCAGCCGCATTCTTCTCCCGTCGAAGGCACCATGTTCTTCGGCGCGGATTGGGACACCGTTACTGATCTGATCGCGCGTTCGAAGGCCGACTACGATTCGCCGGACAAGCTGCCGAGTGGTTCGCCTTACGAGCAGGTCGTGCAGCAAGGCGCCGCACTGGTTGCGCTCTACGACATGCCGGCCGATAACCGCTTCCCGCACATCCTGACGTTTTTCTCCCGCGATCTGCAAAACACCCTCGAAGACGAGTCGGGCTGGATCTTCACTCAAGGCGGTCCCACTTACATTGCGTATCGTCCTTTTGCCCCCGGCGAATGGCTGCCCAACGACTGGACCGGACTGTTGGCTGGTGGCGCTGGTGGTTGGGTGGCGAGCGGATTTGAAAAATGGGGCCGCGGTCACCGCGTGCTGAAAAGCGACGCGCTGAAAAACGGTTACGTCGTCCAAGTCGCGCCCGTTCGCGACTACGCGTCATTCGAGGCGTTTCAAGCCGCGGTGCGCGCGCTGCCGTTGGAATTCTCCACCGAAGATGTGCCCGAGGTCAGCTTCACTTCGCTCGCCGGCGACAAAATCCAAGTGCGCTACGGCGACACGCCGGTGGTGAATGGCGCCGCCATCGATTACGACAACTGGCCGCTTTTCGAGAGTCCTTTTGCCCACGAAAAACGCGGCAGCCAGAAATTGGAAATCAAGCACGGGCGCGATCGCTATCTGCTCGATTTCAAACGCACCCTTATCAAGCAGACTGTCGAGTAACCCCGTGATGAAAGCTCCCCTTTATCTTCTGTTCGCGCTCTTGTCGTCGGCTTCCATCGCCGCGGCTCAACCGGCGCATGATATGTATGCCGCCGTCGCCATGACGAAGGCGCAGAAAAACAGCGCCACGCCTGCCGACTCGGGCATCTACGTGCGTAAGGCTGGCACGACCGAATGGACGCATTTCGGTCCGCGCGTGCTCGGTATCGGCTCAGTTGCGTTTCAGCCCGGCAGTGACGGTCAAGTGGTATTGATCGCGAGCGCCGACGGCGTGGTGCGTTCCACCGATGGCGGAAAAAACTGGCGCCTGACCACGGGGTGGGAGGTGATTGATGTGCGCTCCTTCGCTTTCAATCCCGCCAATCCGAATGAGGTTTACGCCACGACTCAATGGGGCCCGCTACGCAGCACCGACGGTGGCGCTTCGTGGGAATTGGCGCAGGCCGGTCTGAATCTGCTCTACACCCAAACCGTGGTCGCTGATTCGCAAACGCCCGGCCGCGTGCTGCTCGGCGTCGAAGACGGCATTTATGTTTCCACCGACGGTGCCAAAACTTGGGCGCGCGCCGATTCTCCGCCGGCCACGGCGCTGCGTTTGGTGCAGAGCGTATCGGACCCGAAAGTGATCCTCGCCGGCACCCAAGGCCGCGGCGTGTGGATCTCCCGCGATTCAGGCAACTCTTGGACGCAAGCTGATCCCGGTTCGGCCACCGCCAATATCTACACTGTCGCCATCGATCCGTATGATGCGGCCCGACTCGCATTGGGCGGTTGGGGCGTGGGTGTGCGCGTTTCCGCTGATGGCGGTGAAACGTGGGAGGATCGTTCCGCTGGCCTGCCGGTCAAAAACGTTTTCGTCGTTGCGTTCGATCCCGATGTGAAAGGTCGTCTCTGGGCTTCCACGTTTGAAGAAGGCACGTTCTACTCGGACGACTTCGGCCTTACGTGGCAGGACGGCGGCCTCTATGGCGCCTACGGGTTCGACATCGTGTTCGTGCCCAGCCGTCGCTGACGCGTCGGTGCCGGTGGTTAACTCTCTTTTCTTTCCCGTGTCCGCAAAACCATTCGTCAATTCCGCCTCGTGGATTTGGTCCGCCGAGGGTTCCCACAGTGCGCCGCCTCCCGAGGCGGCTACGCCGTCGCATTATCAAGTGCGCTATTTTCGGCGAACCTTCCAAGTCGCCGATCCTGCGCAGGTTAATCTGCGGGTCGATCTTTCCGCCGACAGCCGCTACCTGTTTTATTGCAACGGCGTGTTCATCGGTCGCGGCCCGGCCAAGGGCGACGTCACGCATCATTTCTACGACACGTTTGATCTGACGCGTCATTTGCGCGCGGGCAAAAATGTGCTCGCGGCCATTGTGCTCGACATGTCGCGCGTGGCGCATCGTCCCGCGCTGCTCGGACCGCCGTGCTCAGTGATTACTTACACCGGCGGCTTCGTGCTCGAAGGCTCGCTGCAAAATATGTCCGGCGAAGTCGTCGAGGATCTGAAGACTGGTGACACTTGGAAAGTCGCGGTGGACAAGGCTCACCGTTTCCAAAACGAGAACACCACGTTCGAAGGCTACCTC
>JGI12383J13903_1001091_pt1 | contig 14571 bp, 15 predicted proteins | sample Passage237B_FD_13903 | JGI IMG/M metagenome (IMG submission 13903)
TGTTCAAGATTCTGCTTTGTCGCATGACCCATCCGTTGCATCAGGGCCTTGGCCATGCGTTCCTCCAAGCCATAATTGCAGGGGTACGACACCATGCCGAACTGTCCCACCGGGTTCACTTCAAGGAAAACGAACTCGCCATTCACGCTCCGGATCAGGTCGATCGATCCGGTGTCGAGGCCCAATTCACGCATCACGGCATCCAGCTTCGCCTCGATGTCCGGGGGCAGCTTGAAGGGCGCATAACGATTGGGGTGTACATCATTGTATTTCCGAAAATCCACCTTGGTCTGTTCATCTCGTTGCGAGAAGATGGCCATGGAATGGCATTCGCCATCCAGATAGAAAGTGCGCACCTCGAACCGTTTGGGTATGAGCTCTTGGAACTTGGAAGGGAAGAACCGCTCCGGCAGTGCAGGTATCATGCTGACGGGCAACACCTCGGTGTAGTTGATATGCACCTCGTCCTCGCGGGCCAGATGCACCACGTTCTGTACGGACTTGCAGACGATGGCCTCATGCTTCCGCGCGAAGTGCAGCAGCGCTTCCCGGCTGCTGGTCACCAAGGTATCGGGGACGGCAAGGCCATGGTCCGCCGCAGCTTTCAGGGCGATCAGCTTATTCGCGTCCTGCGCTGGGGCGTACCCAATGCCCCCGACACGATGCCGGATCCGATGGTACAGGAAGCGTTCAATGGTCTCGTGCTGCGTACGGATATTGTCATGCAACTCCGGAAACTCGGAATCGCGCAGGAATCGGGGAAAAGGCCGGTATGCCAGATAGCCATGCCGGGTGAAACAGGCCGTGATCCCTTCAAGGTCCAGTGAGCCATCTTCATTGGACAATACAACATCCGTTCCGTCGCGGTCTATGTGGATCGAAAGGTCTTGAATGGCCCGGTCGGAATGATTGAACCTTCGGAAGGGGACCCCATAGGCGTCCAGCCATTTCATGATCTCTCCCACAGTGGGGACTTCTTCCGAAATGATAAGCAGCATGGGTTATGGTTCAATACAAGGTCCTTCGCGCCTGTACTCCTCAAGAGGAGGCAACCCCACCTGCTCTCGGTAGTAGTTGATACAGGACTTGTTCTGGGCCCTTAACCAAAGCACCCCATCCTCCTCCAGCCGGAGGGAACATCCATATTTGACGTATGAGGATCCCGCATTATTGATCTTCCGATCATGTACGTAGGCATAGTACTTCATTGGGGTTTGCCCCCGGTCACAGGACTCCTTCAGCATGGGGAGGTAGGTTTCCTGTGTGTGCAGATCGGCATGCTGTAGGACCAGCCATGCGGCCTTGTTCGCTTCTGCACCCACTACATCCACATCGGGGTAGCCGTATGCCGCGATCAAGCGGATCAGGCGTTGCGAATTCAGGCTGTCGATCGGAGCAAGCGCTTTCCACACTTTCTTCATAACAGTGTCGGCCACCTGCTCGCTTAGCTCGAGTTGGTAGATCGCCTTGCGGATGTGCTGGTCCACCACATGGACCTCCAGCAGTTGGTCCCGGTAGTGGGTGTTCAACCCACTCAAGTGCGCGGTCACTGTGCTATCCGCTTGGCGTAGAAAAGCGATGTACAGCTCGGGCCGCTCCCATTTCTGGAAGCAGGCATCGTTCAGCACTTCTGCATAGTCGTGCAGATGCAGGCTGTCGATGGCGAAGAGCAATTGTTCCAAACTACGGGCCTCGGCACCAAGGTGTTTCAACACCTTGGCATAATCGGCCCGGTGGTTCCCGTGCCCTACATACCGTTCGAAGGCACGTTCGTAGTGGATGGCGGCGCTGTCATAACGGGCCTCCTTGGCCACCTCTTCGGCCAAGGCAACATGATCGTGGTAATACAGTTGGGCCACCATCAGCTGTGGTGTGACCGATGTGACCAAGAGGAATGGAAGGATACGCATGGAGCGATAACGGTGCAGGGCCGTGCGGCGTATACCACCGGCCCTGCACCAATTGTCATCTACGAACTTGGGTTAGAAGCATCGGCAGTGCCGGCATCATCTTTTGCCGCACCTTGTTTACAGGTTTCCGACTCCTCAGAACCCGGTCCGCAGTGGTCATTCGTGTATGTTTCGTTGTTGATGTTGCAAGGGTTTGCCCCACCAATGAAGAGATGCATGCGATGCACGGCATCATCGCCGAACCGGTCGAACATGCCTTTATTGAAGCCTTCGAGTTTCATGTGAACAGGAGTGTTGTACTCGCCTACTCTCTCCGAGCTTTTCGGCATCCGCTCACACCCGGTTCTTCCGGCTGCGTTGCCAAGATGAATACGTCCGAGCCCTCCCACCAAGTACATTCGTGTCCAAATTGGGCGATCGCACCGACAAATTTGGGCAATGGAAAGCTACGGGAACAACCGGGAGGCCCTGCACGAGCGGCGCAGGGCTTATGGCCAAGCTTGTGTAAAGTGGCGGGAAATGCGGGGCATCAGCCAGGAGGCCATGGCACGCTCGCTGGGCTTGAATGACGCCAAAGCGGTGAGCCGCTTGGAGAACGGCGAGTCCCCATGGACCCTGGAACTGTTGGAGGGTATCAGCAGCGTGGTAGAGGCAGGCTCCGTGGCCAACCTGCTTACGAGCCCTGAGCGGGTACACATCGCCCATGCCAACCAAGCCAACCCCTTCGGCACCAACATCTCGTACCATGAGGCCAGTGCCAAGGAGCGCGAGCAACTGCTGGAGCGCATCAAGCACTTGGAAGAGGAGGTGCTGCACCTGCGCAAGAGCGAAGAGTTCCTGCGTGAGCAATTGAAGAAGGCGCAAGGAAGCTGAGACCGTCCGCTTCACCAACGACGAGCTGATCGCCGAGAAGTTCCAGGGCATCCGCCCCGCGCCGGGCTACCCCGCCTGTCCGGACCACACCGAGAAGCCCGAGCTCTTCCGCCTGCTGGATGCCACCAAGCACACCGGCATCATCCTTACCGAAGGCTTGGCCATGAGCCCGGCCGCGGCGGTGAGCGGTCTGTACTTCGCCCATCTTCGCAGCAAGTACTTCGGCGTGGGCCGTGTGGCGAAGGACCAGATCGAGAGCCTGGCGCGCCGAAAAGGCGAAAGCACGGAATGGATGGGAAAGTGGCTTGGCAGCAACCTGGCCTATTGAGCGTCCGTTCGCGTCCGTTCGCATGGACGGGCCGGTAGGAACCCCGCTTCCCGCTGGCCCTGCACCCTATTTTTGCGCCTCTTTCCACGAGCTATGGGACCACTTGTATTGAAGGACGGTCGTTACCGGATCGGTGACGTGCCGGTGGAGGACCTCGCGACCATGGTGGGTACGCCGGCCTATGTGTACGACGAGGCGACGATGGAGCGTCAGCTCATGCGTATGAAGAAGGCGCTGGGTGGCATGCCCACGCGCATCATGTACGCCTGCAAGGCCTTGCCCAATGTCGCCGTGATGCGCCTGATGAAGAAGCTGGGCACGGGACTGGACACCGTCTCCATCCAGGAAGTGGAGCTCGGCCTGCGCGTGGGTTTCACACCGGACGAAGTGCTCTACACACCGAACATGGTGGGTTTCGATGAGATCCAGCGCGCGGTGGGGCTCGGCGTTCACATCAACATCGACTCCATCCCCATGCTGGAGCACTTCGGCCACGCCTACGGCGGGTCCGTGCCCCTGTTCCTGCGCATCAATCCGCACATCATGGCCGGTGGGCACGAGCGGATCAGCACCGGGCACATCGACAGCAAGTTCGGGATCTCCATCCATCAGCTCCGCCATGTGGAGCGCATCGTGGCCTCGCACGGCGTCCACGTACATGGCCTGCATATGCACACGGGCAGCGACATCCTGGACACCGATGTGTTCCTTCAGGGCGCCGAACTGCTGCTGGAACTCGCCGGGCGTTTCCCCGAGCTGCGGTACATCGACCTCGGCAGCGGTTTCAAGGTGGCCTACAAAGAGGGCGATCACACCACCGACCTTGAGGACCTGGGCAGGCGCCTGACCGACCGCATCACCGCTTTCAACAAAGGCCGCGCAACGCCCGTGGAAGTGTGGTTCGAACCGGGCAAGTTCCTGGTGAGCGAAGCCGGCGTGCTGCTGGTGCGCGTGAACCTCGTGAAGCAGACCACCGCGACGGTCTTCGCCGGTGTGGACAGTGGGCTGAACCACTTGGTGCGGCCCATGATGTACGGCGCCTACCACCACATCGTGAACGTGTCCAATCCGCCGCCCGGTGGCCGCACGCGGATCTACACCGTGGTGGGCAACATCTGTGAAACGGACACCTTCGGTTGGGACCGCCAACTGACCGAGGTACGCGAGGGCGACCTGCTCGCGATCCTCAACGCCGGCGCTTACGGCCACAGCATGGCCAGCAACTACAACAGCCGCCTGCGCCCCCCCGAGGTGCTGGTGAAGGACGGCACCATGGGCCTCATCCGTCGCCGCGAAACGCTGAACGACCTGCTCTCCACCTGTGTGGACGAGGTGCTGAATGAAAGCGTGCCGACGGAGACGTGACCAGGACCTCCACGTCTGAGGGGGCGGCCCCACTGAACCTTCGGACCCCGTCCTGCGTATGCACGGGCCGTCATGTTCCGTCCGCTACTCTCCCTGATCGCGGTATCGGCCGTTCTGGGCGTTCAGGCCCAGTCCAGTGGCCGTTTCACTCAGGAGAACGGCGACTGCACCGGTGCCATCATGATCGCCGATTCGGTGTTCCGTGCCGAACATCCGGTGCGCGGTTTCGGGAACAAGCTGGAGATCAAGGAGAACCCCTCCGACCACAAACAATGGTTCGAGCGTGAGCACCACACCACCTGGTACAAGTTCCGGGTGCCGGTGAAGTGCGAGCTTACCATGGACATCATCCCCGACAACCCCGCCGACGATATCGACTTCATCATCTTCGAGGGGGCCATCCCGGGCATCTGCGACAAGATCGCGAACAAGCAGGTAACCCCCGTTCGGTCGAATATCTCGCGCAACAACCCCTCGCTGGGGTCGCGCTGCGGGTTGAGCAAGGATGCCACCGACTACTTCGTGCGTTCGGGTGTCGGGGCCAGTTACAGCCGGGCCTTGGAGGTGGAGGCGGGCCAGCTCTTCTACTTGGTGATCGATCATCAACACCCGCCGAAGGGCGGCTACGAGATCCGCTTCCACTACGATCCGCCGCCCCCGTCGCCGGTGGAGGAGGTGGAGGAGGAAAAGGTGAAGCGCAAGCAGCGCCTGCTGGTGGACGTGGTGGACGATCGTACCGGCGCGCCCGTGGAGGCCACTCTGGCGATCGAAGGCATCACCTTCAACAAGGTGGTGGAGGCGCAAGGGAGGAGTTCGTACTCCTTCGAGATGGAGCCCTACCGCAACGTGAAGATCGGCTGTACACGCAAGGGCTACATGTTCCGCACCGTGAAAGTGAAAGGGTCGATCGAGCCGGAATTGCGCGTGGAGGTGCGCCTGACACCCATCGCGCCGGGTGAGCAGGTGGTGCTCGACGATATCCGCTTCGTGGGCAACGCCGACCAGGTGATGCGCGAATCGGAGGCCGCCCTGCTACTGCTGCTGCGGTTCATGCAGGACAACCCCAATGTGCGGATCGAGGTGCAGGGCCACGTGAACGGTCCCACCTTCAAGAACAAGAAGGAGTTCATCGAACTGAGCACCGCCCGGGCCAAGACCGTGTACGATTTCCTGCTGGTGAACGACATCGAGCCGGACCGCATCTCGTACGTGGGCCTGGGCAATTCGCAAATGCTCTTCCCCGACCCGAAGACCAAGGAGCAGAGCGACGCCAATCGCCGCGTGGAGGTGAAGGTGATGGGGCTGTGACACACCACCGGCCACGGCCGGGCACCGTTCATCATATCAGGCGAGCGCCGCTGAGGGCTACGGATACTTTTGCTGGTCCGGGACCATGCCCGGACCACGCCCATGTATCGCTCGATCTTCGCCCTGATCCTGGCCCTGCCCTATTCTCTTTTCGGTCAGCAGGCATGGACGCTTGAACAATGCGTGAAGCGCGCCGAGGAACGCAACCTGGCGGTGTTGGACGCCGCATTGGAGGCGGAACTGGCCGGTCGTGACCACGACCGTGCCCGCTGGGACCTGCTGCCGGACCTGAACGGTGTGGCCACCCACGGCTACAACTACGGCCGGGTGATCGACCGCTTCACCAACACCTTCGCCACCGACCAGGTGCGCACCAACAATTTCTACCTGAGCAGCAACCTGAGCCTGTTCGAGGGTCTTCGCAAGCAGAACGCCATCAAGCAGGCCGCCACCAACAGCGAGGCGGCCGAGCAGGGCTACCAGGCCGCGCTGAACGATGCGCGCCTGGCCGTGGTGCAGGCCTTCCTGGATGTGCTCGGGCTGCGCGAACGGATCGAGGCGGCCGAGCAACAGCTGGCCACCACGCGCGAGCAGATCGGCCTCACCTCGGCCATGGTCGAGGCGGGGCGGCTGGCACGGGCCGAACTGCTCACCATCCAGGCCCAGCAGGCACAGGAGGAATACGCGCTCACCGACCTGCGAAACCAGCACGACCAGCGCCTGTTCGCATTGGGCCGTGCCCTGCAGCTGGAGGCCAACGAGCTGCGCACCTTCGACATCGTGGCCCCCGCGCTCGGCGATGCGGCCGTCGCCCCTCCTGCGCTTTCCACCGACGAGGTCTTGGACAACGTGCTGCGCAACAATCCCGCGTACCGCCAGGCCGAGCTCCAAGTGCGCAGTGCCGAGCGGTCGGTGGCCATCGCGCGGGCGGGCATGATCCCCTCGCTCTCGGTGAACGGCTCGCTGGGCACCGGCTATAGCGGTCGCAACTACCGTCAGGTGGGCGATGTGATCGTGGGCAGCCCGGTGTTGATCGGAGCCACCCAGAGCGGCGAGGCGGTGTATGCGCCCAGTTTCAATTACAACACCGAGCTGGTGCCCTTCAGCGAGCAGCTGGACCAGAACTTCAACCAATCGTTCGGGTTCACGCTCAGCGTGCCCCTGTTCAACAACATGCGCAACCGCTTCGCCATTTCGCAGGCGCGCGTGCGGCACGAGCAGGCGCGCAACCGCCTCGCGGGAACGCGCAACGAACTGCAGGGCAACGTGCTCGATGCCTTGGTGATGCTCCGCTCGGCCTACAGCCAGTACCAGGCGGCCTCCAAGGCGGTGGAGGCGGGGAACCTGGCCTTGGAGTATGCCCAGGAGCGCTTCAACCAGGGTGCCATCACCTCCATTGAACTGAGCACGGCCAAGGCGAACCTGAACCGCAGCATGGCCGATCTGATCAACGCGAAGTACCAGTATGTGATGGCCAGCAAGTACCTCGACGTGCTGCAGGGCCTGCCTGTCACCCTCTGATCGCGGCCCGCCACCGATCTTCGTGCCGTCCTTTCGCCTCCTGATCGGGGTGGAAGGAGCGCAGCACATGCCGATCATCCTGGCCATCGAGACCGCCACGAAGCTGTGTTCCGTCGCCGTTGGGCGTGGCGGCTTGGTGCTCGCTTCGCGCGACCTTGAGACACCGAAGCTGGCCCATGCGGAGAAGGTGAATGTGTTCATCGCCGAGGTGATGGCGGAAGCGGGACTGCCCCTGCATGCCTTGGACGCCGTGGCCGTGGGCACCGGCCCTGGCAGCTATACCGGCCTGCGCATCGGGCTCAGCGCGGCCAAGGGGCTCTGTTTCGCGCTGGACAAGCCCATCATCGGACTGTCCACCTTGGCCACGTTGGTGGCCGCAGCCCGTGATCGCGTGCCAACGCTCAGCGGCACCCTGCTGCCCATGATCGATGCGCGGCGCATGGAGGTCTTCACGCAGCCGTTCAGCGCCGATGGCTCCCCGCTCAGCGACGCCGCACCCTTGGTCCTGGACGCGGCTTGGGCCGATGAGCGCGCACCACGCGTGGTTTTCGGCGATGGGGCCGACAAGGCGATCGAACTGTGGGTGGAACGCCCGTGGATCGACCACCTACGCGATGTGCGTCCCACCGCCGCAGTGATGATCAAGCCCGCCACGCAGCGCCATCTGGCCGGGCGGTTCGATGATCTGGCCTACCTGGTGCCGGAGTACGGCAAAGCGGCCAACGTGGGAAAGGCCAAGGGGTGAAGCGGGTTCATGAAGGGAACACCACCAGCTTGAAGGTGTGCATCTGGTCGGGCGGGCCGAACGTCTCCCCGTTGCGGTCGATCATCACGCGCACCTTGTTCACATCGTAGGTGAAGCGCCAATTCACGTCCTCCGGCGCACCTTGATCACGTCCCATGGGCAGTGCGGCCCAATTGCCCGGTCCGCGGCGGATGTAGAGCCGCACAGTGCCGTGCTCCACGCTGCCTGGGGTCAGGATGTACACGTCCTTCGTAACGGCATGGCCGTAGGTGTCGTTGCCGGGCACGCCCTGCTCCACCCAGTCATCCGACTTCACCTTGAAGCTGAACTCCTGTCCGGCCAGGCCCTCCTGCAGCGGATGGGAGCGTGGAGTGGCGTTGTCGTCCGGCGCGCAGGCGACCAGGAGGAGGATCGAAAGGGCGGGGAGGATGGTGGAGCGCATGGGAATGGGGGGTCAGGTCGGTGGCCCGTACCACAATGTTAGCCCGGCCGAGGGCGCCTTACAAACCCGCCAACAGGGCGAGCAGCGCGATCATGGGCACCTCGCCCTGGACTTGGAGCGCAGCATCGCGTTTGTTAGCGAACGGTCCTTCGGCATGGAACACGGTGTTGCCCTCGATCACGAAGGCCGCATCGCCTTTGTTGCAGAAAGCGCCATTGCCGCGGAACACCTTGTTGCCTTCGAGCATGAGCACGCAGTCGCCCTTGGTGCAGAACGCCCCGGTACAGCGGAACAGGTGCTGGCCCTCGGCCAGGTATGCCCCCTGGCCCTTGCTGCCGAAGGCATCGGCGCTGCGGAATACCTCGGTGTCGGTGAACACCATGATGCACGCGCCTTTGCTGCCGTAAGGCCCGCAGGCCTGGTAGATCCTGTTGCCCTCCACCACGTAGGCCGCATCGCCCACCGTGCCGAAGGGCCCGTAGGCCCAATGCACCACGGTCCGTTGACCCATGGCCGCCACGGTCAGGAGCAGGCAGCCGAGGATGCCGATCTGGTGCTTCATCGCAGTTCCGTGGTATAGCGCACCACATGAATGGTGCCGGTCGCGATGTCCTTCGATAACCGGGCTTTCAGCATCATGGTCTGTTCTTCGTACAGGAACTCGATGTGCTCCACATGCTGGTCGTCATGCCACACTTCGCTCTCGATCACGTTGTCGGCCGCATCGTAGAGCCAGGTCCGTCGCGTGCTGCGCGAGGTGTTCAGGTCGGGACGGTCCACGCGTTCGTACAACCGCCCTTTCTCATCGTACCGGAAGGTGGAGAGGGATCGGCGTGCGCTGATCAGGTAGCGGTCCTCCACGCTGCGCAGGTAACCGAGCTTGTCCTTGGTGAACCATTGTTCCCGGAAGGGGAGGCCCAGACTGTTCAAGTGGATCTTCTTCCAGACGGTGTCGTTCACGGTCTCGTACCGGAAATGCTCATCGCTGATCTCCGTCCCGGCACCGGGGATCAGCTGGTAGCGGTCGGGCCCCAGGTTGGCGATGCGTGTGTACGTTTCGCGCACGGGTCGGCCCTGTTCATCGTGCTCCACGGTGTAGGCGAAGTGGCCGGCGAGGTCGTTGCGCAGGCGTTTCACCAGGCGTCCCTGTGCGTCGTACTCGAAGATGGTGGAGGCCGTATCGCGTCCGGTGCCGGGCTGACCGAACGAGTTGTTGCTGTATATGATGCGGCCTTCCTCGTCGAATCGGTACAGGTGGCGCTCCTTGCGCTCGCGCATGGGCTCGTTATCGCGCTTCACCATGCGTTTGCCATGGATGGCGGTGATGCGATTGCGTTGGATGAAGAGCGGGTTGAAGTGCGGTTCCGCAGCGTCCCCGTCCAAAGGCGTCACGAGCAGTGCCTGCGCCGGGAGCAGACACGAAAGGAAGGTGCACAGGAGCAGGAGGGCATGTCTCATCGCAGCTGTCCAAGGGCGGCTTCAACGGTGTTCACGGGCAGGGCGCAGGTCTTTTCCAGGCATACAAAGATCGCGTTCGTATCGGCGGGCTTGTCCTTCAACAACGGCAGGGTGCTCGCGGTGTTGCTCCCGAGGAAGAGACGGTTGGGTATGTAGTGCCGGGCGAAGCCTTTGTGTAGTGCCAATGCATCGGGGCCCATGATGGCGATCTCGTGGAAGGGATACGCGTGCGCCAGCAACAACTGGGCCCAGTTGGAGTGGGCCGAGGGATGTGCCGCGATGCCAGGCAGGGCCAATGCCAGCAGATCGTTGCTGATGGACAGGTAGCGCTCGTTGTCGAACAGATGTCCGAGCAGGAACAGCCCCTTGGCCATGCTGGAGTTGGAGGCGGGCAGCACGTTGTCGTGCATCTCCAGCGGCCGTGCGATCAGCGGCGGGTCCAGCCGACTGGTGAAGTGGAACGCGCCGCTTTCCTCGTCCATGAAATGGATGATCGTGAACTCGGCCAGGCGCTCGGCGTGGTGGAGCCAGGTCTCGTCGAAGGTCACACCGTACAAGGCCACGAGCGCCTCGATCACGAAGGCATGGTCATCGAGGTAGCCGTTGATCGCGGCCTTGCCGTTCTTGCTGGTGTGGAGCAATCCGCCTTCGGGCGACCGGCATTGGGTCAACAGCAGCCGCATGTTGCGCAGGGCGGCTTCCAGCCAGGTCTTCTCCCCGAAAACTTCGTACGCCTCGCAGAGGGCTTTCACCATCAAGGCGTTCCACGAGGTGAGTGCCTTGTCGTCGAGCCCGGGCCGCACGCGCGTGGACCGCACCTCCATCAAGCGTTCATCGATCGCCCGGATACGTTCGCGCAATTCCTCTTCGCCGATCCCGAACGACGCGGCGAACGTGGCGTCGTCGGTGGTGCGCAGCAGGATGTAGCGCCCGTGCTCCCACAGTCCGGTGGCGTCCACGTTGTAGTAGGCCGCGGCCAGGTCGAACTCCTGGCCCAGCACCTGTGCCAATTCCTCGCGGGTCCAGGTGTAATACAGGCCTTCCACACCTTCGCTGTCGGCGTCCAGGGCGCTGAAGAACGCGCCATCGGGACCGGTCATTTCGCGGGTCACGAAGCCGATGGTGCGCTCCACCACCCGCTTGTAGTGCGGATCACCGAAGGCTTGATGGGCTTGTGCGTAGAGGGAGATGAGCTGCGCGTTGTCGTACAGCATCTTCTCGAAGTGCGGCACCTTCCAGCGGATGTCGGTGCTGTAGCGTGCGAAGCCTCCGCCGATCTGGTCATAGAGCCCGCCGAAGGCCATTTGGTCCAGCGTGAGGCGCACATGCCGTTCTGTGCGCGCATCGCCCACGGTGCGTGCGTAGCGTAACAGGAACTCGAGGTTGTTCGGCATGGGGAACTTGGGCGCGTGGTCTGGTCCGCCATGCACCGGGTCCCACCGGTCGGCCCATTTCTTCACCATGTCGCGGAGCACCTCGCCGGTGAAGGGCCCGTCCTCTTCGGGTGGTTCCACCACGTTCGCCGCGATCACTCCCTTGCGCAGGCGTTCGGCATGCTCGATCAGGCGCTTCGGATCGTTGCTCCAGACCCGCTGCAGGTCGGTGAGCACATGGCCCCAATGCACCGGTGGGAAGTAGGTGCCGCCGTACACGGGCCTTCCATCGGGCAGGGTGAAACAGTTCAATGGCCAGCCGCCGCGTTGGGTCATGAGCTGCACGGCCGTCATGTACACATGGTCCACGTCGGGCCGTTCCTCGCGGTCCACCTTGATGCACACGTAATGCGCGTTCATCAGCGCGGCGATAGCCTCGTTCTCGAAGCTCTCGCGCTCCATCACGTGGCACCAATGGCAGCTGCTATAGCCGATGCTCACGAGCACCAGCTTGTTCTCGGCCCTGGCCTTGGCAAAGGCCTCATCGCCCCACGGATACCAATCCACCGGGTTGTGCGCATGCTGCAGCAGGTAGGGGCTGCTCGCATAGGCAAGGCGGTTGGCGGGGTGGTTATTTTGGCGAATGTCCATGGACGTTCAAAGGAAACATCCCGCACCACGGCCGCACCGGACAAGGGCGGATGGGCATCAACAACCTGCCGTGAAGGGTGGGGTGCGGGAGCAGCGCTGGCCCGGCACCTTGATGGCCATCGGGGTGGTATCCCTCGTGATCGATACGTTCACGGTGGTGCGATGGACGTTGATCGAACCCGACAAGCTGCTCCGTCTGCTGGCGCTGCTCTGTTTCATCGGTGGGCTGTTGCCTTACCGGTGGGTGGCCTATCGCTGGGGGATGGCGCGCCTGGAGTGGTTCCTGTTCGGGCTGCTGGCGGTGGGCCCGTTGCTCATGGGCGTGCTGCTCTGGACCAATTTCCTCTTTCACGGCCCGGTGACCACCGCGGTGCGACCGGTGCTCGAGGTGGGGGCGGGCGGTGCTTTTCGCATGCACACGTTCGCCGACGGGTACTGGGACGCGTTTCCGATGGCGCGCCTGCTCACGCGTGAATGTTCGGAGGCGGTGGGCCTCATGCCGCGGATCAGTACGGCCACAGGCTTGTTGGGTGTACCGGTGGTGGTGGCGATCGAGCCGCCCGCCTGAGATCCCGTAGGCTCTAACGCCGCTGGCGCAGGTCCACTTCGTAGCGCTCCTCGAAGGGGAAGCGTTTGCTGATGATCCGGTTCCGGCCGCCGCGTACCGTTCCGCTCATGCGCAACTCGGCCTTGCCCGTGAGCACCACCCCGAGCAGACCGCCGAGCAGGCCGCCGCTCTTTTCATCGCGCGCGGCGTGCAGGGGGATCACGTACGTGGCCGTGGTCTCGGGCAGCAGGGTGATGCGTTCGTTCATCTCCGCCTTGCCCATGTACGCGCCGTTCAGGTACAGGTCGATGTCGGGGTCCGATACCTGGATGCGGTAGCCGTTGGGGTTCTCGATCACGGCATGCACGGTGAACGTCAGGCGACCGCCATCGAAGCGGTCCACGCCCACGTACGTCACATCCTTCAGCTCCACGTCCTCGTACGCGCAGCCGCCGAGGAGGAACGCGATGAGCGGGACCAGCGAGCGAACGAAGGGGTGTTGGGCCAGGGTGTGGGTCATCGCTGATAACGCACGCGCCCGGCCGGTCAGGCCTTGCCGTTCACCAATGCCGCATAGTGGTGGAAGAAGCGCGGGATGGAGCGGATGCCCTGCATGTAGTTGAACACGCCGTACTTCTCGTTGGGGCTGTGGATGTTGTCACTGTCCAAACCGAAGCCGAAGAGCACGGTCTTCAGGCCCAACTCGGCCTCGAACAATGCCACGATGGGGATGCTGCCGCCACCACGGGTGGGGATGGGCTTTTTGCCGAAGGTCTCCTCCATGGCCCGGCTGGCGGCTTGGTAGGCCGGGCTGTCGATCGGTGTCACGGCCGCCTCGCCACCGTGGTGGGGGCGCACCTCCACTTTCACGCCGGGAGGCGCGATCCTCACGAAGTGGTCGGCGAAGAGCTTGGTGATCACGTCGCTCTTCTGGTCGGGCACCAGGCGCATGCTGATCTTGGCGTAGGCCTTCGACGGCAGCACCGTCTTGGCGCCTTCACCGATGTACCCGCCCCAGATGCCGTTGACATCGAGGGTGGGGCGGATGCTGCTGCGCTCCTCGGTGGTGTAGCCCTTCTCGCCGCGCACGGCATCGATGCCCAGGTCCTTCATGTACGCGTCCTCGTTGAAGGGGGCCTCGGCCAGGGCGTCGCGTTCGGCCTTGCTCAGCTCCTTCACGGCATCGTAGAAGCCGGGGATGGTGATGCGCCGGTCCTGGTCGTGCAGGCTGGCGATCATTTCGCACAGGGCGTTGATCGGGTTGGCCACCGCTCCGCCGTACACCCCGCTGTGCAGGTCGCGGTTGGGGCCGGTCACCTCCACCTCGACGTAGCTCAGGCCGCGCAACCCGGTGTTGATGCTGGGCACGTCGTTGGCGATCATGCTGGTATCGCTGATCAGCACCACGTCGGCGGCGAGCTTCTCCTTGTTGTTCGACACGAAGATGCCGAGGTTGTCGCTGCCCACTTCCTCTTCGCCCTCGANCATCACCTTCACATTGCAGGGCAGGCCGCCGTTCTTCATCATGGTCTCGATGGCCTTCACGTGCATGTAGAACTGGCCCTTGTCATCGGCGCTGCCGCGGGCGTAGATCATGCCATCCTTGATCACGGGGTCGAAGGGGCCGCTGTCCCACAGTTCGAGGGGATCGGGCGGTTGCACGTCGTAGTGGCCGTACACCAGCACGGTGGGCTTCTTCGCGTCCACGATCTTCTCGCCGTACACGATGGGGTGACCGGCGGTGGGGCACACCTCCACCTGGTCGAGCCCGGCCTCGATCAGGCGCTGCTTCACGGCCTCGGCACAGCGGGCCACATCGGCCTTGTACTTCGGGTCGGCGCTCACGCTGGGGATGCGGAGCAGGTCCAGGAGCTCGTTTATGAAGCGGTCCTTGTTGGAGTCGATGTAGCTGTCGATGGCTTGCACGGTAGGAAGTATGTGTGTGGGGCGAAGATAACAGGGGGCTGGGGGTGGGACTTGGTGGGCTGTCACGCATCGAACAAGAAGGGCCGCCCCATGGGGCGGCCCTTCTTCATGAGGTTGTTCGGTA
>JGI12383J13903_1001093_pt1 | contig 14536 bp, 18 predicted proteins | sample Passage237B_FD_13903 | JGI IMG/M metagenome (IMG submission 13903)
TTTATTTATCCACATATGCAAATGTGCACGAAATGCGGATGATGCTTCTATTATTACCTCGTCTAATAAACCCACTACAAATCGACCTACTCCTTTGTAATTGGCAACGGGAACTGTCAATATATAACTATTATCATCTAACCTAGTAATATACTCTTCACTCAACGGATATTCTTCTCTAAGTAAATTGCTGGCTTTTAAGGATAACCGCAATCTTACTGTATCTACAGGCTCCTCAGCAGACATGCGAAATATATCTACAAAGGGCTTTCGATGTTTACCCTTATACTGAATGTATGTTGTTAACAACGTAACTCTTACTATTCGCTGAATTCGAAATTGCTTACATATTCCACTAGATGGCTCATAGGCCCACAAATGCTCGTAATTAGGTGAAAAATCAAAGGGCTCTACAATTTTATCTGCTATGGTCTGACTATTGGATGAGCGATAACTCATTAATTTAACTTGCTTGCCTTGCCTAATGGCTGTAGAAAGTGTTTCTATCTTTTTTAAATCATCACTCCCACTTAACTGCTGCAAAACATTTAGATCATAAAACACATGCAACTTCTTCACTAACTTCTCTTTTATAGCTGAAGTCCCTTTCATTGATTCCAGTATATGGTATAAAATAACTGCCTCTTCTTCGGTAAAATGAAATAATCTGTGTAACCGTGACTGATATACAGACTCTGATTCTAATCGATATCTTCCATCTTTGCATTCCACCAATAAACCCACTTCTCTTAGTGTGTCTAAATCTCTAAATATGGTCCGCTCAGAGGTTTGAAATTTTTCTGCTAAGTCCTCTAAAGCATACCTTCTCGTGCCGGAAAGTAGCATGACTAATCTTAATACGCGGGCAGTACGTGTTGTGTTCATATTTATCAATAATGAGTTTGGTACTCCAATATGCTTTAGCTGCATGCCTAAGCCGGGCTATAGTCAAAAACAAATAACTTGAATTGCCCTAGCAAGTCAGCACATACTTAATTCCTTATGGAGATAAGAGTAACGAAAGAAAAACCTATTGAATCCACAGCCCAAATACCTATTCTAATGCTCGCAGTCATTACTTACGATACTCCTACTTTGATTTGGGTCAGAATGTTGATTCTACATATAATACAGCAATATACAAAAAATAATATAAAACAACCAAAAACATCTAAAAAATAAAAACACAGCTTTTCTTTCTATAAAGCATTTAAATTATCATACAGTTACTAAACCATTAAATTGGAATAAGTTTTTCTGGGTTACTGTGTTGACACAGGGAAGTCTTTATGTGGTATTGATGGAAATATTGATGGCATGACGCCTATGATATAATGATAAGATTGAATTTATGCTCTGCTGTCTTGAGCAATGATGAAAATGTTGGTATGAGTACAATGATTTTTTGAAGATGGAGAATGAAAATTTCTATTGACTTTTTCAACAATCCCCATTGTTTTCATGTAAACGGATTAGTCATAGTTCGGTAATTATCTTACCATCCTTCTACACCTGATAAGGCCTCAGTCTTTTTATGATATAGTATGCAACGATCAAGTTAGGTACCCAGCACAACCAAGAAACAACTATATATGCAACTATATAATCTCCCAATATAATCATCAATAACGGCAGCCAGATGCGCAGGGTTACCGCAGCAAAACATGCGGCATAACTATATACCATAAGCCGGCGATGGGCCTCTATCTGTAATGCTCTTATTTTTACATAAGCCTGCCAGGTGGTAGTAAACCATACTGTTCCTAAACCTATAAAACCTACAGAGGCAATCCATCCACCGGTAGCAGTAAATCCTATTCCAATACCAGCAAGTGCACTTAACAACACACTCACTACATAGATCTTGCCAATAAATCGGTGAAGGGATGACTTTTTTTGCAACAACTTTTTATTAAACTGCATCCAACCAACCAGCAGGGCTATCCCGCCAAATATGATATGGGTGTAAAAACCAATATTCCATAATGTATTGGCTAGTAGTTCACTACTCTTGGTACTTAATAGACCGAAAGTACGCTCTTGTACGATAAAGTAAATAGCAGGATAAAGCCCTACGATAATAGCAAAGAAAGCCAAGATAGCCTTAGATAGCCTTAGATATTCTTAATGCCATAGCAAATGCTGTAAATAAAATTGGATGATACTTATAGTAAGCTTAGCAGACCGGCGACCGACTACACAACGAAGCCATCCCTGAATGTAAGGTAAGCTCCACTTAGTCTTACCGCTACAGCTGCTGTGAAATTGGCGGCAAATTTAAAGAAAATCAACATACACAAAATCAGGATATTTTTTCTTTAAAAAAGAATGGGAAAACAATATTACTTGAATCTACCCGCTATCTTTTATCAACTAAAATTTTATTAAGGCTGGTCTAGGGAGCTAAACACGCATCACAGGACTATTCGGATTTACCCCTGTCTTTTGGAAGTAAATGTCGCTGCTCAAATATATAGGGTGTATTTCTGTCAGCCATCCAGTCGATAAGTTTCAGGATCCCCACTACATTTAAAATAATCCCTAAGGGTATTCCGATGAGATAATCTGTAAGGGTCACTAAGTGTTGATGGTAGAGGAGAACTGCAAAAAAATACATACAGGGAACAAACAACAGCCAACAAGTGGCTAACCCGGCATTATATAGGGTCTTGCCCTTTATATTGAACAAAGTTGTATGTACCACAGTATTTCCTAAGGATACCATCATGGTAGCAATGCCGAGCCATACTGCTTTTTCTCCGCATAAAGCTGCCAACAGATACACGCCCCAGCCTACTACCACATTTACATAAAAGGCAGTGTTGGTATTTAAGGGATATCTATCTGGTAAATCACTATGAAATATAACCTTATTGATCATACCAGGAAATGTACCCACTATTCTATACTCTTCAAGCTGATGCAAAAACAATGAAATTAAACTCAACCACATCAGTATCTGATAGTCTGAAAGATTATGATAAAAGAAGTAAAGCCCCACAAGGGTAATAAAGGCTAATATGCCTGCAAGATCATACCAATGTTTTCGTAAAAATTGCATGATATAATGAGTGTACCTTTTAGCAACTATGCTTGCTTTTATATTGCCTATTTCTTAATAGCACGCATGGATTTAATTTTCTTAATGCGTGGATTGTTCAAAAAGCTTTGATATGGCTGGGTTTCCATTCCGTAAAGTGCAATCTTTCCTTTATTATCAAAATGAATTCCAAATCCGTATGTTCTTGTCAGCGGAGAAGTTCTAAGACAAGCTTGACCTTTTGAGAAAAACTTTTCTCTGGCTAGTTTGTAGGCTTCTTTTGATACATTATTTCTCTCTGCAAATACCTGAAACAGTACATCGTCTGATGTGTATTGGTAAGGATTTTGAGCAATAAGTTCGTATTGTCGTTGAGCAATAGTCTTTTTTTCTTTCGATGGTGGCTTTGTTCCGTAGTCCACCTTGGTGTCATCTGCCACTTCAATGAAAGTGTCAAAATAGTTTGTGGTGTGCATTTTCATTTTGTATATTATTTGTTGGCTGCTGGGCTAATAGAAAACTGATATTCCATGCCCACCTTGTTTTCTATCTATATGCAGATACCTCAACTACCGCTATTTGTTATTTACTAAATTTTTAAAAAGGAGAAATTTAAAATTCCTTGGTAGGATTGCACATAATTTTTTCCTCCTCTCAATGTTCTTTTAAAACATTCCATTTTCGTTTACCATCTCCTCAGGAACGGCTTGTCCGAAGTCCCAGAGTTCAGCAATCTTATCATGCTCGAAACGGAATATATGCATAACCACACCTACCCAGCCATTTTCACCCTCCTGCTCTACTCTGGAATGAACCGCGACTAGATCTCCATCTTCTAAAGATCTTAATATTTCAAAGATTTTATTTGGCGACTCCTGGTGAGATTCTTCCATGGCGAGCATTAAAGTTTCGCGGTCTCCTTTATAATATGCATTATGATGAATAAAATTATTTGCGACATATAATTCAAATGCCTTTCTGGGTTGTCCACTGCTGGCAAGTTTCAAAAAGTTGTGTGCTATTTCTTTCTTGGTCATATCATGTTGATTTAGAAGATTATCAGATAATCAGTAGTAATGACTTCAAACATTACCTGGAGTGCGGCAAATGTGTTCATAAACACTCCAAAGTGAGCAGAAGGCTAATGGATGAATGAATTTAATAAATAAAACGGAATATACTCCAGCCAAGCATACAGTAAGTGAATATTGGATTGAGGCTAAGTAGATTTACATACCCCTACTTGAAGTAAAATAACTCATTACTATAGAAAGTCAGCCTAGTCGTTATGAAACCTACATTTTGCAATGAAGATCTTGACAAATCGTGTAAGATTAAAGGATGATAGGATTGAGCAAAAGAGGAATTTGTCTGAACTATGATTTAAATGATTTAATGAAGACTATGATGAGGGTTGAAAAATTAACAGAGAATATTTGCTAACTCCAATATCATAGTCCTCATGCCATCAAACCCATCATAGTGCAAGACAAAAAAGCCGAACTATCCTATTTGTCTGAACTATGATTTAAATAATTTAATGAAGACTATGATGAGGGTTGAAAAAAAAAGGAATTATTTGCTACCAACATTATCATAGTCCTCATGCGGCTGACTGGTTAAGCTAAAAGTTGCTGATGTTTTCGCCTTATATGATAGAGTGAATAAGAAGTAAATACGATCACAAGTGCAAATAAAGGGATGAGAATTTTACTCCATGAATGATGTACAGAAAGTATGGAATAAATTGCCCCCATAACATCAAAAATGAGACCTGCATAGGCCCATTCTTTAAGCTTAGATAGCTTGGGACTAAAGATGGCAATTAAAGCAAGTATTTTCACAATGCTTAAAAAAAGTAGCAAATAAGTCGGATACCCTAAAGAAGTGAGGACTTCCTCTTGTGCAGGACTACCGATCAATGCAATAAGAGCCCCTATACCAAACATGGGTATGAATAAAAGCGTAACAACCCAATAAAATACATTCAACCTTTTCACGACTATTTATTTTGAAAGTTTATCATCCAATTGACACCATATTTATCAGTAAACTCACCAAAGTAGGCGCCGAAAAACATATCTGCCATAGGCATGGTGACTTTGCCACCATCTGATAGTTCATGAAAAAGTCGATCTGCTTCACTCCGTGACTCTGGTTCAATACAGATATGCATATTGTTGCCAGTAGTTAATGTAAAGCCCATTTCCTTAGGGGCGTCTGTGCCCATTAGAATGTGCCCCCCGGTGATGGGTAATTGAACATGTAGCACCATTTTTTTGACTTCAGCTGCAACGGGTGGCCAATTTTCTGTACTGGCAGGTACATCTTCAAAACGCTCAATTCCCTTTCCCAGAAACTCTGATCTAAATACCTTTCTATAAAACAGAAATGCTTCTTCTGTTTTTCCGTCGAAATTTAAATAGGTCACAACTCTGGCAACATTACTGGTCTTATTTTGCTTCCATAGTTTAAACTTTGCTTCGAGGTATTGATCAAGATTTTGCATAGCCATGGTGAATCCTTCTTTAAAGCCCATTTGAATTATCTTTTCAAGATCAACAAGGCTTTCATATTGGGCTACAATATTTACAGTTGTGGTTTGTGAGTTTTCCGTAAAGGTATTTGTCCATAATGATTTGGGCATATAGGTATGAACATTGCCATTTTCATCACAAAAAGATTCTACTCCTGAAAAGGATGTTTGAGGTTCTATTTTGTGATAGTCTATTTTGCACCAATGACTTTCATGCTGATTTCTATTCTCGGTGTGAAACATTTCGTATAGCCACATTCCGCCTTCTCTAAAGTCCATGGACTTAGTTTTAGTTTTATACGGCTTTGGCGCCCACCATTGGTCCAGAATTTCTGGATTTGTCCATGCTTCCCAGACAAGCTCCAAGCTTGCTGCAAATTCACGTTTAATGGTTATCGTGTTGTTCTTTTTATCTACTAGGAATTCAAATAATAAATTACTTTTCATTGTTTTTGTGTTTTTATTTTTGATAATACTGCATCTAGTTGATCGAAACGGGATTCCCATATTTTTCTGAACTGATCTAACCAAACATCAATTTCTTTTAGTTTACTTACTTCAAGTTGGTAGTAAATTTCTCTGCCTTTTTGTGTTTGTTTTACTAAATCACATTCAGTCAAAATATGCAAGTGTTTGGATACAGCTTGCCGTGAGGTGTCAAAATGTTTGGCAATGGCGTTAGGTGTCATTGCATGCAAAGCAATTAATGCAATAATAGCTCGTCTTGTAGGATCAGCAATAGCTTGATATACATCTCGTCTTATCTTCATGATGCCTCATTTTGATTAATGGATTTCTTTGAAATCATTTAACTAAAGACATGTACCTTTCCTTAATCACCTTAAAGTGATGTAGTTGGTGGCCAATAATATTGAATCCCATGGCTAGCACCGACATATGGCAATTGTAAAACCTACAATTGGTTTCCAAAATTTGCTGGTTAAAGGATGCAAACAGGGCTTGAGTGGCCACGCGAACAGCACGAAGTTCACCCACAAGCTGCTCAATGGGTAGTTCATTTGCATTGGAATTGCTAGCCATAATTTCCTGGTCAAGAGCTTCTGGAATGTTGCCTTCTTTTCTAACTGATACAATCGTTCGATAACACCAAATTCTTTCCCAATCTGTCAGATGCTGAATTATTTGGGGAATGGTCCATTTTCCCTCTGCATACACCTGTAAGCCGATGTGTTTTAAATGAATAATATCCAGTTCATCAATTTGGTGCAAGCTCTTCTCAAATGCCTCTTCAAGTGTTACATCTTCATTTAAGTGAATATAGTAATCAAAGTATTCTGGAAACTCTTTAATAGCCGACTTTTTCATGATTTATTGAATTGTATTTTGGTTAGGAATTTCATGTAATTTTTCCGTTGAGTAGTGCAGCAAGTTTTAGTGGAGCCACCTCACAATAGGAAGCTTTCAATGCATCAAAAAATAAATCTCTATTTACCTTTTGTGTTTCTATGATCGTCCATCCCTGTTTCCCCCACTTGTTATCCACTGGGTAGATGATATGCTTATCTATTTTTGAATAAACATCCTGATCGATTGTCGATAACTTTATTGTTGCTCTTTTATTTTTATCATCATACGTGGCAAAAATCTTTTTCTTTACCCTGAAAGATCTTTTTTCAAAGTGAGGTTCTTCCACTACTTCAGGAAAGGACAATGCAATTTCTCTAAACTGGTCTATGGAAACCATATGTGTTCGTGATTATTTTACTGGAGTTAAATGCGTCAGTACACAGAGCCATTTCCCTTTTTCTTTTTTATAAATATCTGTTACCCATTCATCTGCTTCTAGAGGCTTCCCTTGCCAAGTACCCGTATTTTTTCCCCGACCTATAACTAAGGCCACATCTCCATACACTTTCACTCTCAGGATTTCTTTCGTCATGGAAGAATGAGAAAGTAGCCCCTCTTGAATTACATAAAAAAAACGTTCTTGGGGGATAATACCTCCTTGACTATCTACCAATACCCAGTCTTCAGTAATGCATTCTTTTATCTTATCAATATTGTTAGATATAATCGCCAAATTGAAATTATCTTCAATAGCCTGAAATTTCCTTTTTAATTCTTCTTCATTCATAATCTTGCAATACTAAGTAGTTATGTATGGGGCGTAATCGAAGTAAGTAATTCCGCCAAATTATCGTGTGTCATGGATACACCTTTATCCATGCCCATTTTTATCACAAATTCTAACGCTTCTTTATTCGGATATGTGGCATCAACAATTACTAACGTACCTTTTTCCGTAGGCAAGAAGGTGTTTTTCCACGTAGCTATAGGCATCGATTCATTGATGTTTCCCTGTTCATCTACAAAAGCATCAATTCCTGTAAAGTATTTTTCAAAAACGATTTCTTTAAAAATCTGGATAGAACCATATCGCTCACCCTGGGGATTTATCATATCGAATACCCATTTTCCTCCCACACGAAAATCCATACTTAGGGTTTTTGTTTTCCATGGTTTGGGAGCCCACCATTGATCTAGTAATTCTTTTTCTGTATAGGCTTTCCATACCAACGAAACAGAAGCCTCAAACTCTCTTTTAGCTTGAAAGGTACATTTATCAAAATCGGTAAAAATTTCTGTCTTCATATTTGTGCGATTAATGAACTTGGGTATTTAACGGGCTATCTTTTTCAACGGGCTCATTCGTTTGGTTTTAATTGATAAACAAGTACGATGATACCGCAATCAAAATGTTGAGAGGAGACTAGCTGAAATTGTTGGACTTCATTTATATCCTGAAAAATTCCTTTGCCCCTGCCAAGGATGGTTGGGTTGACAAATAAATGCAGTTCGTCAATGAGCTTTTCTTTTATTAAAGAAGAAACAAACTGCACACCTCCATAGGTAATTATATCATTTCCTTTTTGGCTCTTGAGTGCCTTGATTCTTTCTACAAAATCACCCTGCTCAATTTCTGTATTTTTCCACTCTGTTTCTTTCCATGTTTTACTAAATACTATTTTGGGAATTTGAGTATAGGTAATCCCTGCTGCTTGTTCTGGATTACCTGCATCTTCTGCCACGGCTGCCCAATGCGGAATGAAACCCATTGCTAAATTTTTTCCGAGCAAAATGGTATCCACTGGTTGAGTTATTAGATCGACGTATTTTTTGATGTCGTCAGACCATTGGAAAGTAACCCAATCAATTTCTCCATTCATTCCGGCAATAAAACCGTCAATAGATATTTGGACTTGTAATTTTAATTTTCTCACTGTCTTTACAATAAAGTTATGCAATTATTTGATTGCAAATATAAGTGCAATCATTTAGTTGCGCAAGGTTTTTATAAAAAAATTTTTTGGAGGGAAAAATAATCGATGAGGTGTTACTCCCAATTAATCATTTTGAGCGTTCATCTTCTATGATAGTAATTTCTTTATAGACCTATTCAGAAATAAACATCATTCTTTTATGCCGAACTCAGTCAAGACACTCCCATACTCAGGAGTAATTTGGGTTTATAATATTTTTACCAAACTTGATTAACACATGGGCAGCTAAAAAAATTTTTGCCTTTGTGCTCATCTCTGTAATCTTGCGGATTCACTTAACTTTTCAGTTAAGTGGGTGGTGTGTATGCTTTGCCTGCCCTGTAGATCTCTTGTCTCGATGTCTGAACTTTCTCACTTTCGTTTGTTATATAGNTTTGACTATATCGTTGCTTAGCAAGAACTGATTGGTTTCGTTTTTCCAAAAAACATAACGCATTCGTTTANATTGCCTGAACCTAAACGGATAGGATTTTGTCGTTTCGAAATCGTAAATCGCAGAGTTTTGAACGTGTATATGCAAGTGTGGGAAATCTGTATTGCCCGAATTACCTACCTGAGCTAAAATATCGCCTGGATGTACTCTATCTCCCAATTTTACTTGAATACTTTTTTGTTTCAGATGTGCTAATACAACAAACAGAGTGTCCTGAAATTGAATGATAATGTGATTTCCTGCCAGCTTATCTCTTTCCAGTATTTTTTTGTCGGGCAAACTGTCTATTATATGTACTACTATTCCGTGAACAGGGGAAATAATTTCTGCGCCGAATGTGTAACTATCTTCATTAGCGACTCCATTATTTTTAAATAACTTGTTGTCATCGCCAAACTTAACGATGTCAATCGCATACTTTTGGCTTCTAATACGGTCGTGGTGGTTGGTAAGTCCAGTTGCTCCTGCTCCTGATGCTATCCATTTACCTTTAAATGGCAGGTCAATAATTACACTTGAAGCCATGTCAGGGTATTGTCTAGCATCAAAATATATTTTGTGGAATAGAAACCCAAGTACTAAAATAGCAACACTAAAAAACAGATTAAAAAATCTGTTCACTTTCCTAGGTTGCAGATATATGTTATAGTAGATTTCTGATATCAAAAGCAATATCAAAAAAACCATTAAACTCACCTTAGCCCAATATGGCGCGAAGAGGTTGCCTTTCTGTAAAGTGAAAATGTAGCATACCAATCCTGTTAAAAAAAAGGGAATGGCAATAATAGAAAGATATCTGAAATAGCGGTAAGGCTTTTTCTCTCGTCCGATTAGGATTCGTGATTGTTTTGTTTTCCGGTAATACCCATATCGCACCATTATAAAAAGGGCAATTACAGTTAATGCAACTATATAACCTGTCCTAACGATGTCTTCAAATTCTTTCATTATTACTGGGTTTCGTTAAAATGCCCTATAACAGTTAAATGCAGGGTGTATGGGTGATCCGGATAGCTACCTGACGAAGCATGTTACCTAGTTGAAATTAATAATTTTTTCTGATTAGTAATTTTACAAACTGGAATATGGGGGTAAATCATAGTAATTAGATGCGAACAGGTAATAAACTTCCCCTATTCCTACACCTTATTGAATCCCGTATGTTAGAAGGTATGATTTAATTAATATGAAAACCTTGATTCACTCTCTCCACATTCTTAAATACATTGTATTTTTCCTTTTCGAATGGATAATCCCAGCAACCCAAACTATGAAAAAATTCTCCTCCAAAACCAGTTTTGAACTTATACAATCCATAGAGAGGATGGGTGGCATCATTGTTGGGCGAAATTCCAAACATGTCATATTCTTTACACCCTTTTTCTTTTGACAGCTTGATGGCAAACCATTGTAGTGCATAAGTAGCCATATAGTTTCTGTTTGTATTGGAGGATGCACCATATAAATAGGAGCTCCGGTTGCCAGCAATAATAAGAAACATGGCTGCCAATGGTATATTGTCAATTTCCGCTATCAGGTAATACACATCAGCAGGCGATTTGGTCCCATCTGCCTTCGTGGTTAAAATTGCTTTGAAATATTTGATATCATTCAAATACAATCCATTTCTATTAGCTGTCTCCGTATATAAGTCATACCAAATATTTAAATCACTTAAATCAGCAATTCTCACGGAAACACCTTTTTTCTGAGCGAGTTTGATGTTATACCTAGTTTTAGGTTTCATTCGCTCTAAAATAGTATCAAGTTCGGGTTGCAAATCAAGATACAGGGTATTTGATGGTAGGATATTGGTTTCCGATTTACGCAGGTTCCAATTTATGGTATTAAAATTAAATCTGATTTCCTGCGACTTTATGGAAGGTTCAGAAATTAAATTATCCTGATTGTCCCCCAGAGAGTTTTCTTTTGACCAAAAGCTTTCCCAACACAAGTCGTATCGGACCATAAAACAATTTTTGGGAAGAAAGGAACGTAAACTCTCCGATAATTCTTCTAAAAAAACACCTTGGAATTCATTTTGTGGTTCTAATTCCGGGCCATAAGGTACATATGCGATACTATCGGTCTGGTTTACCTTTTGAATGAGGATCAATAGGTCTGAATGAATAGTGGCATCGTTAACAATATCTGTATATAAGTTGCTCTTTTTCGATTTAAAGTTCAATGCCATTGAGTCAAGGCCAACTTTTCTTTTCACTATCGACCAAAATGCAGTTTGCTGAACGATCGAAGTGCTGTATAGTTCGTCAATATCCTTTCTATGAACATCTGTTAACATGCCCTCAATTTAGTTTATAAAAAATTTTAATCTAAAAATGCAAAAATAAGGATTAAATTCTAGAGGGGAGGAATGTTTAATAATGCAATTTAAAGGTGTGTGTTTGGGGGTAGTAGATAGTAAATTGCCCACTCTTCCAACCATCAACAAAGCCATTTGCATAGTTGAAATTATATTTCTCTGATTATAATTACCCCAAGCAAGAAAGCGTGACGAGGAAAAAATAAAACTGAGCGTTTCTTACCTTTTCATTGTCAGAATAAATTTCATAGGAGTAAAGGATGTGGAGATCCGCGCCAGTGATGTTGTCTGAACTATGATGTAAATGATTAATTGATGGCTATGATGAGGTTTGAAAAGTAAACAGAGAATATTTGTTAACTCCGATATCATAGTCCTCATGCCATCAAACCCATCATAGTTCAAGACAAAAAAGCCGAACAATTCCTAATTGTCTGAACTATGATGTAAATAATTAACTGAGGACTTTGATGGTTATCGAAAAATAAGAGGGAATTATTTGCTTACTCCATTATCATAATCTAATTCTGGTGATTTTATTGGGTAATTTTTCTTTTTTATTCCTTCTTTCCAATAATAAATGCCAGTCATAATTAACCCCAATACAAAACCAACGATTGTGTAGTCTTTGCGATGGAGGTTATCCGTAAGTTCACATATCATCCAATATGAGTTGGCAGCTATCCAGCACAAGATTGCTAAGTTAATGTAGTAAACAGTTTCGGATCTGGTTTTTATGGCTATGTAAATCGCCATCAGCACAGTGGGAACTATCATGATGATTCCAAAGATTTTCAGTTCCATCAGCCAACATATATCTTTAAATAGCCATAATAAAATATGCATGTTCTCATACCGGCTGATGTCTTTCATTGTTGTATTTTTCTTCACCTTTATTGTTATCGGTTTTTAAATTTCCATTTTGGGTTAAACTTCATTTTTACACTTCAGTAAAATTAATTATCTCCCTCTAAACTTGTATGAGAACCTTTCTAGTTATTGTAATGGCTAAACCTAGATTTCAAGGCTATTCGGGTGGGCAATAGAATTCCCCCTCTTCCGCTTGATCACTCGTCGAAATACATCACAGAGTTGAAAAACAATAAGCATAGTTAATTGGTATTCCTTCAAGCTGTAACTATAGCTGAATACCGTACGAAAACATAGCATTATTTCTTCATCCCACCTGACACGAAACTAGTGTTAGCGTTCATTATTTTTTAAATCCAAATTGTAGTTTGAATGTTTTTGTCTAATTCCAATTTTTCTTTTTTTCTTATTTCAGCTTTGATGGGTAATAAATAAGTGTTCATTTTTGTGTCAAACCAAATTGCAGTTGCCCATTCAGTATTTCCAATTTTCGCTGTGGCTTTTAATCGTCCCCAACCTTCTTCTTTTGATTTCAGGTAATTTCTAATTTCCTTTGCCAACTCATGTGGAACTGAAACAAAATACCAGCTCCCTTGTCCTGTGTGTTTCCAAATTCTTGTAATAAACTCATATTTTATTTTACCGTTGTTGTTTGAAGTCATAATTGTTACATCATTTTATCGTAGATGATTTCAACCACTTACCTGAGGATCGACTGTTTTTCTAGTGTTATAAATCCTTTATTATTCAACTATTTTCAGCTTCGATGTCGTTATGTATTCGCTGTGTAATACCTTGTTATTGGCAAACATGGTGAATATACAAATAGCCAATATAGTTTCCGATTTCACGTGTTGCAAAGCCAACGATTTTGTCATTGTCTTGAGTCACTAAAATAAATTGCTTGATTCTAATTTCGACTTATATTGTCTGTTTTCAACGCTTAAAGTCAATACTTCATGAGTATAAAATTTTCTCAAAATTCAATAGCACTTGCATATGGTTCAACATTTTGCCACTTGAAGTAGTGGTGGATTTTTAGGACAAGACTTCAGCTGATGTTCTTAGCTTTCAACTTGCATAAATGTGTGTGCAAAGCGCGCGTGCCAATTTTGAGGTAGTTACTGGTGTTCTTGCCTGTCGTGAGTTTCACTGTCTTTGGTGCTGTGGGACAGACACACTCTTTACCAAGCTATGGTTTTAACATTGACTAATGCGATTTGGTAATTTGTGTGGCTGTGAAGCAGTGGCATACTGTCACATTATTTAATTTAATACGGTTGTCTTTATCCGTTTGTGTAACTGATAAGTCAAGTTCAGAAAGATGTTGTTTTCGTGTAGTTTGGTTGTGCTTGTCAAAGGCAGTCGGGCAATGTGGATATAACCGATGTCAAATTTCAGATAGGGTAAAACTTTGAATTCAAGGGTTAGCCCTATTCTGTCGTGGTCAAAGAAATGATGTTGTGTTGTACCTGAAAGGTTGAAAAGCAATTCGTCATAAATACTCAGTTTCAGTTTTTCGGTAAAGTCATAACGAAATCCAAAACGGTTTCTTAGTCGTGTGATGTTAGATTGATTGTTGTCAAACATTCGGTATTCTATCGCTGTTCTGTCCACAACGTAAAACTTTTTTACAATTATGTGTTGTAATTCAACTGCTGCCGAAAAACGAATTTCGTTATTTGGCTGAGCTATTACATCACTTTGTTTTTGTATGATTTTGTAATGAGAAAAATAAGCGAATGGCGAAAGTGAAAATTTTACATCTTCATTGTGTTGATAATGCACCCAATTTCTGTATGTGAACATCAAGTTTCTGTCAAACATATCCGCATTGTTAAATCCGTTTTGTCGTCTATGCTGAAACTCGTTGTCTATTTTAAATTTCTTGCCGACAGGAACGCTCAAAGTACCACGAAACCAAGCATTGTAATGTTGTTGTGCCTGTAAAGTTTGGGCAATAGAAATCCATATCGCTGTTATCAGCAATTTTTTAAACCAATCCATAAACGTATTTTAGTGAGGAAGTTTT
>JGI12383J13903_1001095_pt1 | contig 14522 bp, 21 predicted proteins | sample Passage237B_FD_13903 | JGI IMG/M metagenome (IMG submission 13903)
CGCCTTGATTGGGCGCGTTGGGAGAACGTAGCGGTTCTCCAACTGGGCAAACACTCCGTCGGACAGGTCTATTGGGCTATCCACCGTGATAAGCTTCTGGACAAATAGCCCCATGGTTACGCCTTGTTGAACGTGGACACCATCGTCGCCTTCGCAGACGTGCAAACAAGGAACGTCCCGGCAGCCTTCATTTTCAGTTCGTCAGAGGACCTCCGAACCATCTCGTCAAAGAATTCATGGTCAATAGAGAACTTCACTTTGGCCGAACACTTCATTACCTCTTTGACCGTACCGTTAACTGTAGTGACGGACATGGTTAATTTCTTACCATCCCCTGCTACGTCAACGGCAGCGCGCTCTCGCTGGGCTACAGCCTTGCTGTTTTCCAAAAAGGCAACCACTGCCGCCTTACTAAGGACCATTTCGGTGCCGTTCGTCTTTTTGATTTCCTTGGCTTTAGCCATAACCATCGCCAGCGAGGGGCCTTGCTCGTCCAGTTCCGGCAGGTTCAGGCGAACGCGGTACAGCTTATTCGATACCTCAATGGCCACCGGGCTGATGTGAAGCACAAAGGGCTGTTTACCGAAGGCATCCAAAACACCGGATAGGAGGTCAAGGGGGACAACGAACTGGGCGTCACCTTGAATCTCCTTGCTAGAAGTAAACGACATATGAGCGTCGTCAAAGCAGGACACAAATGCCGATTTGCCAAAATTAACCCCAACCGGCATAAACTTATCGGCCACGGAGGTATACTTCAATGCGCAAGCACCAACTGCGTGGTGTAGCCAGGCTGCGTGTTCGGCGGACACCTTGATTTTCTTGGCATCAGGGAGTTCCGCAGCCTCGATCTGGTTCGGGTCAGTGGTGGCCAGTTGGGCTGTGTAGCCCTTACTTTTGACGGATAGAACTGTGTTCTTCATCGTCATCTCGATGTCGCCCCGACCCTTTGCCACTTGATCCAGACTTTCCAGACTAACCCCGAACTCTGATTTGCCGGATACCTCCCCCGGGACAATTAGCTCGCAGCTGTTAATCTGGTTGACCGAACTGATGACGAATTTCTTGTCGTCGGTGCGGACAGTGACGTTCCCGTCCGTAGGAACGCACAGTCGGCGAATAACCCGTAGGCTATCGCCAATGGATGAGGCGTCAGTGGAGAAGTGCATAGTTATTCCTGGTGACCTATTGTTGCTATTGTATTTACGATTTACACCACAGTGAGAGTCAAAGTTACCGCAGTAGAGGCTACGCGACCGTGGGCATCTGTGTAGGCAATGGTAAACCCGAAGGTGTAATCGTCGGGGGCGATAGTCTGCGCGAGGCGGATAATACGAACGGTGTTGTAGATAGTGGTATTGTTGGGTCCGATCATAGGGTGTTGAAGAACGGACGACTTGAAGGGCAATCCGGCGGGCTGGGTGGTAGGTACGATAGCCAATCCCGTAAGGCCCTCAATGGTAACACCAGCCGGGGGTTTTGCTTGGAATAGGTCAACCCAGTTAAAGTCGAAGAAGGCGCAGTCCAAGTCATCTGTAAGGCTGACCGAGGCTGCCCACTGCAATGCCCCGTTATCTGCCTGAGGGGGCACAGCGGCACTGGGAGTAGACCAAGTGTAGACGTCGAGGCCGTTCACCAACGCTCCGACAAGAACCCCCAGCCCATGCCGGTAGGTGATGAGGGAGGCAGGCATAATCCAGTCACTGTAATACCCAGCAGCATCAGCGGGAACGAAAGAAGAGTGCCCTCTCCAAGCCTCTTGATTTGCTTCGTGGTTAGAAAATCTGGCAACTAGATACTCCGGCTGTACCCCGTTTGCTGCGGGCAGTCGAACGCTGGTGGTGGCTACTTGGCCACTAGCCAACGCGACAGAGGTCTCCAAACCCGTGAACTCAGTGGGCGAGAGGGGATAAAATCCGACGATACAAGCAGACGCTACATTGCCGTTCCGTGTGGACCCAGTGATGATTTCCGCAACCGGAAGGATGGTTTGGGTTACAGGGGAGGCGAACTCTTGACCAAGGATAAGGGTAGACATGATTACTCCGATTTGACGGTTACATACTTTAGGTTCGTGCAGCTGGCACAGTATTGCTCCGGCACAGCCACCAGGGGAAGTTCGTGATACTGCTCTTCGGGGACTTGCTCTACCTTAATAGTGTAGACCCCGGAATAGGTGTTTATAAAGGCCTGCACGGATACCCCGCCCAACTTGAACGGGGTGTAGTCCACAGGAATCGGCGTATTAAAAAGCTTCAGCCACTGCTCCGATGAAGGAGGTACAAAATTGTAGTCCATATCCAAAACGAGATAGCCGTCCGGTATATCTGTTACAGCGGTGGATTCCCCGGACTGGGTGGTTATACGCACAGGCATAGGCAGTCCTTATTTATCCAAGCTAGCTCGAACAAAGTTGAGATCGAATACGTCTATACTGTACGAGTCGGCAACCGACTGCGTATCCTTGCTTTTTGCCTCCTTGAGTGCACAAATTAAAATTTGCGCACTTGGCCCTTGAAGAAGAGCTTTTAGCTGTGGCCCCCTAAGCGTTTTGTCCAATAGTAGGAACAAAGCCTTCCGAGAAATCCTGCCGTCCAGATACTGGAGCACTGCATGCTGTATCTCTTTGCGGAGTGCATAGGGTGTTATCTTGTAGACCAAGGTCTGAATGTCGCGTAGGAGGGAGGGCTTGCTAGCCTTATCCACGTAGTCCAAGAAGCTTGGCGCGTCCACCTTTACGGTCATGTTGGAATCCCATGGGGCGAGGAGCGCGGACTTCACTCGCTCACTCAGGATATCCGTTCCTTTACCGGGGAGGGGTTGTAGGCTGGTGTGGCGAAGGATATCCTCGCTATCACATACAAACAGGACATGCCGGTGATAGGAAGACTTGAACTTATTGATAGCATCCAAGCCAACACATATGACAGGGAGGGCGGGCGGCTCTGTACATTGGGCTTTTACCCGAGTAGTGCGATGTCGAAAAACTGAACGATCATACCCGCAGGTCAGATGGGAAATCGTCAACTGGGTAAGTGCCCGGCTAATATACATGGGGGCAATACCAGAAACCCCAAAGGCCGCAACCGTGGTCTGGGGCTTTGTTACCTTCCGGATCCGAGAAAACACATCCATGGTGATAACCTTATAGAGTTTGAGGGTGGCCTTCTACGATCTTCGATANGCCCTTGGAACGCACCACCGTAAGCGACCTTGCCCCGTCATAGAATTCTGACGACTGCGGGGTGATAACTACAATAGACGGAATTATGGATTGCAAGAGCTTCANGGCACTCTTGAATGACTCCGCCGTCTCCGGGTGCATGTTTGTAGTAGGCTCATCCAAGATCATAAGGTTCGATCGGCTTTGCTTAGGAACGAATTGCAGCTGAGCGAACACCAGAAGATATGTGAACAACCGGGACTCTGCGCCACTAAGCTTGCGAACGTCCGTAGTTTTTACTTTACCCGATGGCCGATGACATTGAATAGATAGTTTTGACTTCTCCCAGTGGGCAGAGAATTTGTAGTTGTCCGGGAACACCATTGGACTATACTTATTTAGCTGCTGCTCCAACAATGAAGTTACAGCTTCAATCGCCAGTCGCTTCATTCCCTTTTCATTGTAGGCCTGTGCCAAAAGTTGTAAAGCTGGTTCGTCTCTCAAACTCTCTGCCAGAGACTCCTTACGGGCCAACAATTCCTTCATCTGGCGTCGATAGGAAGCACGGGCGGTGGCCTCTGCAGAAGCGCGGGCAAGTGTCTCATGCAGTTTCTCTATCTTCTTGGAGAAGTCTTTGGGTGGATTTGACAGCGCCCGTAGGAGTTTCACGTTGGGGAGTACCTGCGTTAGCGCGTACAAAACTTCCTTATCCCTATCTACCATTGATTCTACAACTTCTAACTGTAGCTTCTTCCCATGAAAAGGGGCGGGCTTTTCTGGAATGTTGCGCAATGCTTTGTAGAGTTGGGCGTCCTTACGAAGGAGTTTTTTCTTCTTGTTGATCTTGGTGTACTCCAACTTGGCGCCTTTCCATTTCCGCAATTCCAGCTTATAGTCAACCATATCCTCTTGATACTGGTTGAACTCGGCACGTTCCCTCTTAGCGGACTCCAGTTTCTTTAGGAGTGGGCGCAATTCTTCTTTAATCTTATCCTTGGGCCTGGCCTTAACAGCGGACCCACAAGTTGGGCACACCCCACGCTTAAACTTGTTGGCGTGATCTAGCTCGTGCTGTAGACGATCTACAGAAGCCCGTAGCTCTTCTATATTAGCCTTAGTGTCCTTAACTGGTTTGGGNGGAGTAGGANGAGCCGGAACGTCGGGCAAATCTAATGCTTGGTATTTTTGATAGGCCTTCCGTAGCTCCTTGATTCGNGGGAGTGCTTCTAGCTGCTTAGGGGTTAATTTGGCGGTAGCCTTATCNTACGCTACNCTCTGCTTCTTGTATTCCTCGTAGGCCCTAGCGGTTTTTAGAACTTGGAGGTCNTCGTTCAGGGCAGCCTNGGCAGACTTTATTAGGGCGCGGATGTTTTTTGTACTCAACTGCGCGGGGTCGGTGAGGTCTAAAATATCGCGGACCGCACGAAGTTGGGGGCGCAGCGATACGGCCAAGTCGGAAGCCCGCTGCCATAGGCTGAACCGGCGCTGCTTCTTTTGATACTGCGCCAGTCGCAAAGACATAGATTTGACATCTATTTTTGTACCTGCCGGCCTGTTCCCTCGCAGCGTCTGTATGGAGGATTCCACCTCTTCAAGTTTTGCCCGAAGACCCTTGATCTCTGAAAGGCGAGCGTTAATGAGTTTTCGCTCTGCGTCTATCCTATCGAGGTGGAAAAACTTGGTCAAGTAGGCAGCACGCTCGGACGATGTACCCATAACAAGTGGGTGCATACGACGGCTGTCCAAATAGTACAAGCCCAGGAATTCGTCCTCACTTATAGGCAAAGACGATACCCAGGCTTTCGTGTCCCGTACGTTCTTGAACAAGAGGTTTCCGTTCAGACTAACCTCTTGCTTTGTGCCCTTGGAGAAACAGTACCGGTTGTCTCCGATACGAACGTACAGTTCCCGCCTCCCTAATTTATTCTTGTCCTCGCGAGTTCCAACGACCTGTGTGTCCCAGATGGTTTCCGGAACCTGGGATAGCAAGTAGGACTTGCCCGCGAAATTGCCGTTACGGGAGGCAGTAGATAATTTGTTGAGGCCGTATACCACGGTAACGCCCGGCTTGAATTCTATCTCGGCGTTACCAAAGAGCGGGTCGTCTCGAAGTACAAGCTTCTCAAAAATCACAACTACTCCTTAATTTGTGCCTTATGACGCCTAGACTCCAGGGCTACGGAGTTAAGAACGCGTTTGGACAACCTCTCCACAAGCTTCTCGCGCTCCTCCTTAGAGACATCGGTATACGTCTCTTGAACGTCAATACGGAGGGTTTCGTAAGGGGCAAGGGAAACTGTCCGTCCTACAGTAATCGTAGTCTCCTTGAGTTTCATTTTCTTTTCTCCGTAGCCTGCAGATCGCGCAAGAGTTTAGACCATTGCCTCAGTACGGCCTTGCGCATAGACGATGGGGATGGCTCCTTGCAAGTCTGACACGCCCCTTGGAGAATTTCAGCTCCGGGTAGTGCCTTTATCGCCTCCTTCAACTTATCGCTATCTGGCAGGGAATCTGTGACCATCACCAGGCCGGCTAGCCGCACCAGCTGTGAGTTTTTCATACTGTGCCTTTATCAAAAAGGAGCCGAAGCCCAGTATCCTATACCTCGTAAAACTCCGGTTCTTGGAACGACGCGGATTTGAGGAACTTACCTACGGGGGCATCAGGTTGCTCCGCAGCACTCTTGAGGATGCGACGGGGGTACTCTCCTTCAAGATATACTTCGGTAACCCCTTTGGCTGCGTGCTTGGCGATGGTGGCAGCTTCATCAGCTTCGTCTTTGATGAACCTGGTCATAACCTTATCCACTACCTCCACCATATCCCGATCCGCGTCAATGCCCATGAGATGGTGGGCGCCGTAGCCGAATACGTGGATATCGCACAGACCATCGCGCACCTGGTTGAGTTCCGGGNNCTCGTACTTGGCCACCGTCAAGAGACTCCGTGCGTAAGCAAGGGCTGTCAGAGTGTCCTCTTCCCGCAGTCCAAGTGCTTTTTGTAGCTCAATAAACTCGTCAAGAATAGACAGACATTGCCGACGAACCTTTGGCCAGTCGATGTTTTTGGGGTCCCCTTGAGGATTGCCAAAGGCTTCGTTCATTTCGGAGACGTAGGTAAAGTTTGTCATGCTGGAATTTCCTTTTGAGTAATTGAGCCCACCCCAGTGGGGACACTGGCGAATACCGGAGTCCAGTCAGGCAGGTTAAAGTAATCGACAACAGTTTCTATTGCCTCCCGCGGATCGGAAACTTCTACATCTAAGATACGAAGTTCGCCGTCTGCCTTACGGAAGTATACACGCATGACTATCTCCTGGTAATCTTGTGAAGATCGCTAATGGAAGTAGCGTCAGACGCCCGATAAGCCAGTCGCATCAGCAAGGCCGTTTTAACCTTAGCGGACATCTCTTGCCGACGACTATTTCGTACGACGCGCAAGCCGTCGGAATCAGACCAAGTGATTACCCCTACGGGCGGGGGGAACGAAACGCGGTCTTTCAACTTGTCCCAAGTAGCAGCGGTGAACACAAAATAGAATTTGTTGCAGTACTTGAGATACTTGTGGCATTTACTATCACTAGTGAAATCTGCCACACACGATTTTATTTCAAAAATCGTGAACTCCCCTTTTCCGCTCATAGCGAGTACGTCCGCTCGTAACCGACCGCGCTTACAAACCCCGAGCTCGAATGTCACTGCGTGTCGTTTCTTCAACATCCTGTAGGCAGTCTTTGTTTTCAACAGGGATGCCACCTCTTTGCGTTTCATGAACTGAATTGCTGGAGCATAATGGACATCTGCTTCACCCTCTGCTCTACAGAGTTCATATTGGAGTTCAGACGCATGTAGACCAAATCGAGACTAAGGTCTCGCTCTTCCACAAACCTCGAAATTGCACCTCGAATCAGTAAGTCATTCTTGAGGCGGACATCGGAGGACAAAGATGCAGTGGGCTTATTCCGGTCCTCAACGACAGGAATAGTAGAAGGAACGTAGACCAAGTGTGTAAGGTACGATAGAATTCGCAAACAGTCATGCGAATAAGTGTCTACCCAATCATCCCCGGGGTACTCCATTAGCGAATACGCGACCAAGTCCAAAGGGGACCTGTCGGCCACCCAAGAACCGGGAGTGCGATACAGCTCTGCATATTTTGCGAGTAGCCTATTTTGGAGGCGCTTGCGGTCCTCCGGGGACAAGGGAACAGATACGTCGAGGCCGAGGGAGCTAATCACGGATCGGGTGCTCATATCCAAATACTTTATACCGTGCCTGTCGGCAAAAGCTTTTGCCAAAGTGGTCTTTCCAGAACGGTGCGCTCCACAAAGTGCTATCTTCATTGTTGCCTCGAATCTATTGATTACTCTATATTTACGATTATTTCATCGGCCACAGGCAGTCGTCAAAGGCCGCTGCCATAGCGGCGGCAAATTCGTCACAGATTTTCTCTGCGGGGTCTTCTTTGCAATGGTCTCCAGCGCGGTCAACAAATCTCAGGGCCACTTTACCGAAGGCAGCGAGTCTACGAAGTTTCCGAATTTCGTCGGAATCCATAACTGCTTTTTCAGTTCTTTTGACTATAGACAGGTATAGAGTTGTCCGGTTAGCGTCCAGTGTATCTAGCATAGCGGAGGAGATAACCTCTGCGAGGCGCGAGTCGATTGCCTGGTGTACTTTGTAGTCGGGGCGCCGACTACTAGCCGGACTATTCTCCCTGCTAAGGGATTCCGAGCTATCTACTTTCTCAAAAGTCTTACGGTAAACTGGAATAGAGTAGCCTGCAGCGTGGGCCTGCTCTTCTGTTTTGTTGTGAGCCGGGAGGAAGCCTCCTTCGTCGGTAGCCAACCAGCCTACGAGCCTGAAGCCGTTAGAGCTAAATTCTTGTGTCATCACCTACTCCCAGTTCAATGGCAAAGGTTTGTGAGTCTCTTGAATGACGGGATTGAACAGTTCCCGGTGAATTGTATAGTTCTCGCTCATTGGTCATCCTCCGACGGTACGGGGTAATCTTCAGTTAGGCCTATGTAGCACAGAATGCTAGCAGTGGCAATAATGAAAAGTTTGACTTCGGTGACGTCAAACTTTAAGGATAGACCAACCGCCGCTACGTACATGATAAGACTGAGGCTCCGGATCAGGAGGGAAGCAAAACCCATAACTACTCCTTTAGTGGTGTAGACGTAACAGAAATGGTAGCATGGTACCGCCCGGACAACAAAGAAAGAATGGCCGAGGGATTGCCCGGCCAGCTTCTTCGCGTATTCTTCCGCTTCGCACGGATGGAAAATTGAAAAAAAACATTCACTGGGTGTTTGTCATGTGACTTCCCACAGACACCCCATAATTCTTTGGTCACGCGCTCTCTCTTGCGCTTACAGTAGAATTTACCAGCCCCCGGGTAGTAGGACGAGCGCACAGCCTATTCTGTATATCGTGTATATCCCGCTCCATCTCTTTGAGTTCCGAGGGATGATGGTACGGGAGGGCCACGTAAGAATTCCACAGTTGGACAGTCTGATTAAGGATATCAAGCTCAGCATCAGTTAGGGAGGTCATTACTTTGGCTCCTCGGTGTATCCCCTAAGTAGAGAGTGTAGTGAAAGGCTACAAAGATTTTTTTTTTGCCCAGGGCTTTACCCATTGTAGTAGATCCTTTAGGGGTTCAAGCAGACAGCGGCGTCCACTTGAAATGTTCTTTGCACGGTTCAAAAACGTACCCAACCCTGTAGAAAATGTAGAGGTATCGGAGTACTAGGGTGGTCTAAGGCGTCCCGCAGGCTGCGGAGTACCTCGCTCTCGTCGTCCTCAGTTATGAACCTGCCGACGCAGCAATCACTGACGTCCATGTCAAACCAGAAAAACCAATAGTGGTTTCCTACGCGGCCCAGAATCAATATGTCATCCCGGAACGTGTCTAGATTGGAGTGGAACGTCCGGCCGGGCTGCGTGTACAACTCAACAACTTTACTTTTTGGCATGGCTTCAGTTGGTTTAACCCAGTTGAGGCTACCAGCGGGCTCCATGTAGGCAGGGAGGTCATCCGCTTCAATTAGGTCGTCCATGCTGCTGTACCTGTCCAGCAGTATCACACTGAACGGGATAACGTAGTTGAGAAGACCGTTAAGAAACGTGCTGCTTACGTAGCTATAGTAAGTGCCCAGCGGTAAAATCTCCCCGGCCAAGAGCGCGCTAGACGGGTACTGAATAGTGTCCCGGAAATATTTCTGAATAAATGCGTTCATCTTGCTCTCCGTGTATTTCCTTTATACAAACTAGCCGTTATCCTTTAGGGATTTGACCAATCTGTAGATTCGAGCAGACAGCAAGGATACGGCGTCCACTTGAAAATTCAAAGACTCGGCCTTAAGGTTTACCATAGCCTCGTTGACCATGGCTAGCTGTCCGAGTGTCAACTTGAGTTTGCGTGTTCTTGACTCGACCTCCCTATTGACCCTAGCCCAGTGCTTGACTTGAGGGTGGCGTTTGCCGCCGAGTACGGCGACGTTCAGCATGTGCTGCGAGCACCACAATAAGGAATTGACGAACCGGAAATGGTCCTGCACATCGAGAAGGGCCAAAACAGCGGGTTGGTATTTCACGCTGTAGATACTGGTCATCACTTCGATTGCCAGATCATCATCTGCTGCCTGGAACGTCGAAAGGATCGACGGCAGATTCTTCTGCAGGTTCTTGCCGCCGTTCGTCTCTGCCCACTGCTGGCACGCCTGCAGCATCTGCGCGAGGGTACGGAACTCAGAGTTAGAGCGAGACACCAGTTCGCCCAGAACGGGAAGTGCGTATTTCATACCCTCCCGTTTCAGAATACGCTTTCCATATTTGGTAAGCTCTGCTTCGCCTGGCGCCTCCAGAACCAATTGCTGGCAGCGGTTAGCAATGGCCCTTCCTGTTCCTGATCCGAATTTCTGCGGGTCCATTGTGCAAAAGATCCACAGCGTGCCGGACGCTGGCTCCTCTACAGGTTTGAGGAGGGCGGCAGCGGCGGCAGCGGAGGACAGTAGCTGCTGGCTCTCGTCAATGACGATCACCCGGCGCTTGAACCCAGATTTGAAACGGGACTTGCGGATCAAATCCCGCATGTCTTCTATGGTACGTTGATCCGCTGCATTGATCTCTTGGTATGCCCCTTGTAGCTCTTTGACATTATCCACCCCGTTGAGGGCGCAGGAGAAGGCACGAGCCAACGTCGTTTTACCCGCAGACGAGGGGCCAACGATCAACAGGGCGTTTGGGATTTTACCGGACTTTATAATACCCTTGAGCTGGCCGACAACTGCCTCGTGTCCGATTAGCTTGTCCAAAGAGGTTGGTCTGTATTTCAGGTGAAACGGAAGTTCAGAAGTCATGATTCATCCGGTGAATAGGAAACCAGTAAAGGTCGTTATACAAAGGTCCGTAGGTAGTAAGTGGCCGCACCTCCACCACATTTCGAGGGCATCTTCTACTGTTGTAATGTGGAAAGTCCCAGTGACTCCCATTTGGGAGATCTCTAGCCACCCCAGGGTGGAGTAATACCATGTTTGATATCGTAATGTGGTACCGCTGCAGTCAATTCCCATGCGGGTGGCGAGTCTTCGTACTGTAAGAAGATCATAGTCGTTCTGCGAGAGGCCAGGATCCATCATCAAAAGCTTTGCGGAATATTCCGGCGGCGTTTTTTGATCTGCAGACACGGCAGTACTCATTGGTACACCCTCCGAGGTTGTATAGCTTATTGAATTCCCGCCAGGTGGTGGCGTTCAGGGCTTTGCGATGTATGGCTACCCACTTTGTGACCTTCTTTGTTATATATTTACGTTTCTTTGCGTCCCAGGGCAGTACATTCATTCCCCATTTCCGGGGGTTGTCTCGAGGGATATAGAAATTCCCGTACCCTTGCACGTTGAGTCCAAGCTCATGGAAGTGCAAGCAGTAGAATAGAAGTTGAAGAATGTAGGAATCAGAAGATTGCTTGATCTTCGAAGATATAGCAGAAGTCGTGCATGTCTTGTAGTCTATTACTACAAGGGGGACCTTCAAAGACACGAACGCGGCAAGTCTCTTTGCTGGGCTTTTCTTTTTGTTAGCTTTTTTAGCCAGACTTTTGTTTGTGCAAAAAACGCCGTCGCAGTGTCCTATAGCCCCTAGAACACTAGCCTCGAGTTCGTGGTATTCCCAATCTTGGGGGTTTTTCTTAGGGGGTAGAGAGAATCGTCTCCACTTGCCGGTTTTGCGATTCCGCCAGTCCCCAAGTACCATGCCAGTCAGTCCGGCTATATCTTGAACCCACGTGTGTACAGTGGTCCCTACAGACGTGAAGAACGCCCCGAAGGCGTCCAGATCAGAAGTAGGATAGGCTGCCCGTACCAAGAAGTCCCGAGGACAGAAAGGAAGGGCCGATGCGCGAATGGTGGCAAGTCGTTTGGGATCGACCTTGCTTGTCTTTTTGTAGTCCAAGAACGCCCTATTCATGGCTGCCAACACTTTGTGGTCAGGGGTGTTCAGTGGTTTCAGTAACATTAGATTCTCATTTTAGGTTTGGTCTCTATGAAAATTACTCGAGGTTTTCAGAATTGTAGTAGCCCCTGGTCGAGCAAGAACTTTTGGAGCAACGCTAGAGCGTATATCCTATCGTCCTCGCCCAGAGAACTAAACTTTATTCGGCTGCGACGGCCAAGGCCACTGGTGTAATACGCAGGGCGCGTTAAGTCAAAATGACCAACCGGGCGCCCGGCTCTGTACCAGTCAAGCCCTCGCAACCTAAAGAGACGCAGGCCTTCGACTGTTGCCAGCCTTTGTAGTGTGGGTATGTCGTGACCAGACCCCTTATAGATTTGAGAAAGCTGCTCCAGCAGATGATCCCGCGACTGCGGATGCACAGCGTCCAGTGATATGGGGCACCCCACAGTTACACGAGGTAACCAAGCCCCCTGAAGCCACAATTCATTCGCCGTCCTCCAAAACACCGTACACTCTAGGTATATTCCGTTCTGGATTGCTAGTCGCAGCATTTGCTTGTCGTTCATGCTACTACATCCCCAGCATAATTGTTGTTGCTAAGGGCGTACACCCGTGGTACTTTATGTACCCTGAGGGTGGGGTGCTCGATCTCAGCCAGCACGGCGTTCACGAAGTCCTCTGCTGACTCGTGGTGCTGCTTGTACAAGCATTCGACATCTGATCCAGGTAATAACGGAAGTTCACCGTAAGCGCAGAGGTCCCGCGTTCTCGGCAGAGCCCACAAGTCTGTCTCGAACATGAGGTTGCCGTATTCGATAATTCGATCCTTGTTCATGTGCTGGAACTCGTACTTGAAATCGAAACGAGACGTACGAGTCAGTGCGCTGTCCAGGTGATCTAGGTGGTTTGTAGTGGCGATCAGAATAACATTGTCCAGCCCTATTATTCCGTCCAGGGAATTCAGTACCCCCTTCAACGTTAGAAAACTGAATTTATCGTCTCCTTCTTTGACTTCTCGACTCTTTACCGAATTTCCTGCGGCATCAATGTCCTCTATCAATAGGATAGATCCGGGTTTGACTTTGGAAAGCGCATCCAGCATTGTGCTGTCAGTTAAAGAACTCAGATCTAGCTCAAACAAGTCCTTGTTGAAGTGAGTGGATAACGCCCGAGAAAAAACAGTTTTTCCAGTACCAGGAGGCCCGTAGAAAATAAACGAAAGTTTGTACGTCAAACCCTTGCGACGGTACAAACTTTTGTTAGCTGTAAACTTTTCGATCTTGGAAACTACGTCATCCTTAACTTTAGGATCAAGAGCTACGGTGTTGATCTCACGGGGGACCTGCTTGGTAACCCTACTCCAATTTCGTTCTTTGTATTCGTAGCGCCAGATGTATACGTCAGTGTCTTCTCTTTCTTGCGCGTTAAAAATATCGACAAGTTCAGAGAACGCATTAAGGCTAAACCCAAAAGTAGTAACTACTATTTCTTCTTTTTGGTTCTCACTGCCTGTAGATTCTAGGCTTCGCTTGTAGAACCAGTATAATTTCTTCTTGTAGCTGAACAAGTGGAAACCGGGCCCTATCCCAAGCCGGTAGGGAACATAGACTTGCCCCTTGGCAAGTTGATACTCGTACTGCCGGAGCAAAAAGAAGCTCCGGGAGTTATTGATGGAACGAGTTCCCATGAACCAACGGTCAAACGCCTGAAAGGCATCGGAGTTCCCAGTGACCGTCGTGTTGTTCATGGTCATTGTTACTGTCACTCGCCGCCACACCAAGTTAAACAAACTACGGGGAATTGACTTAGCAGAGTATGTCAACACCCCTACTATGGGCAACAGGATCGCTGCGAGCACCGGGTTGGTGGCAACAGCTTGCATGTACGATTGTACATAAGATTGTACGGCGGAAGTAAATTCAAGCATCGGGAGTCCTAATATTTTCAGATACAGGCAGGTGCAGCAGTACGGCTTCCAGTTCCACTAGTAACGCGGACCGGATGTCCTCGGCCTCGGGCCCGGGCAAGGTAGCACGAGGCCAAGGAAAAGGATCTGGTCGCCAAGCCTCTCCTGTCCAGAAGAACCCTGCCGTACACCAAAAGTAATGGGTGTACGCGCACGCACCTGCTCGGGCTTGGCCCTTGGCAAGAAAGACGCCATGGAGCTCAGCTAACCGCAGCATTTGTTGTTCAGTCATTTCATACCCCTTATGGAGGCCCCGTTGGTTTTACCGATTCCTAAGTATCCGTAGACGCGGGTTCCCCCTGCACGTAAATCTTACGCATTTTCTTTTGGTACTTCCGCAAGACCCGACGCCGAATTTTCCACTTGGCCCTCACCAGCTCCGCCCCTTTCCCTACAGCTAGCTTGCAGGCTAGGTCCCGGGTGACTACATGCCGCAGGTTTCCTCTGTCGGTAAGCTCTGAGGTTATCTCCTTCAGTAGGGCCCGCACGAACAGCACGGCTAGGTCCATAATTTTTGGGCCGTGTCGCCTCCTCGAAGCACACCAACTACTACCAAGTAATACCTGTAATTGACCTCGGCTGACCTTGAACTCGTAGTATATGTTGGCCCCCCGTAACTTCTTGAATTCTGCGTACTTTACAATCCACGAAGGCAGATCAATATTAACGGTCCCCACTATCTTAGAGACCGGGTATTTCTCAGACGGTACGGGCCGCAGCACCAGAGTTATAAAATCGCTCATACGTCCTCCTTAAGCTAAGCCTCTTTAAGCTAAGACTTTCGTCTCGACCAGCAGGCGCGGAGTCCACCGGTTCTCGTTTTTCAGAGTCCGCAGGATCTTACGATCATCCCCAACTAGCAAGGCCTCTACAAAATCCTTATCCACATCCATTTGTAGGGCCGCCCAAAGCAGCTTATGAACCTCATAACTCAG
>JGI12383J13903_1001102_pt1 | contig 14467 bp, 10 predicted proteins | sample Passage237B_FD_13903 | JGI IMG/M metagenome (IMG submission 13903)
CGAAGCCGCGCTGTAATCGTAGCGTCCATCACTGTCGGGCGTCCGGAACCGCGTGTCCATGACGTAGAAGAAGGCATCGTTCAGCTGCATCCATTGCGGGCTGTGGAAGGCGGCACCGATACGCAGGCGCTCAGTGGCGCGCCCCAAGACACCCACCTTCACGTCCACGCCATTGCCGGTGGTGGTCAATTCTTCCCGGTAGGTCACCTCGCGCAGGTCCAGATCGGTGTCCACGGTGGTTTCGGTATGCTCCGTGTTGCGGCGGAAACGGTGCCCGGCGATCCCGATCGAGACGCCCAGGTACAGCTTGTCCAGGTAGTTGCCGGAGTAGAAGAACGAGGTCTTGGTCGATGCCCCGCGCGATTCCACCGTGTGGAGTTGGTCGGTGAGGGAGCCGAAGGGGATGGCGCTCGCGTATTGGTTCGGAATGGTGTCGCCGTCCGGTCCCACGGGATAGATATCGTTGATCCCGTAGGTGTACCAGGCGAGGCTCGAACTGAAGGGGAAGGCGTCGTTGTTCAGGTCGGTGATGGAGGTCCCGTTCGCCTCGTTCACAAAACGCTCAAGGATCGTGCTGGGCACGTTCATCCCCTTGGCCTGCTTGCGCCAATGGTGGCTTTGTTGCCGGTCGTACACCACCCCGTAGGTGCTGCTGCGCCAATCGCCACCGCTGCTGCCGGGCGCGTTCAGCACGAGGGCCATGTTGTTGAAGTGGAATCGGGTCTGGGTGTCCGATGCCTTGGTGCGGTAGAAGGTGCTCGCGGCATCGTTCACCTCGATCGACGGGGTGAACGACAATTCGCTGATGCGGTACAGTCCGAAGCCGGCGGGATTGATGCCGATCGCAGCGGCGTCGGCCCCCACCGCACCATAGGCGTTGGCCATGCCGTTGCTGCGGGCCGTGCCGCCGGGCATCAACGTGCTGATGCGCAAGGCGTCCTCCTCGCTCTGTGCATGCAGGCCGAAGCCTGCCAGGAGGCCCACTGCCAGGCCCCCTGTACGGATCATGCGTCCCATGTCGTGGCTACTTCGTTCGATCACCGTGGCCGTCCTCCTCCGCCGTTGCGGGAGCCGCCTCCACTGTTCCCTCCGCTGTTCCCTCCACCACTGCCACCGCGGCTTCCACCGCCAGTGGAACCACCGCCGCCGCGATCGTAGCTGCCACCGCCGCCGCGCTGTGTTCCGTTGCCGCGCGATGGACTGCTGGTGCCCCGATCGTAGGTGCGCTCCGGCCGGGACTGCTCCCGGGTGTTGCTGTTGGGTGTTCGCGGGGCAGGGCGTTCCTGCGTTGGGCGTGGAACGCCGGGTTCTGTCGGTCGCTCGGTCGGCCTGCCAATGGTCTCGTTCGGTCGTGCGATGGTCCTGCGTTCCTGGGTGGTGCTGCCCGCGGCCCTCTCCATGGCGGGCCGGGTAAGACCGACCGGGTCGCGCAATTGTGGGCGGGTATGGCCACCGCCACCACTGCTGGTCCCGCCACTGCCGTTCATCGACGGCCGATGGCCCACCACCACGCCGCTGCTGCCGCCCACCACCACCGGGGTGTACCAGTAGCAACCGCCGTACGGTCCCATGTAGGGGCCTCCGTAGCCCCAGCCGTAAGGGTCGTACCAAGGCCTGCTCCAGCGCCATGGGCTGTACCAGCCCCAATAGGGGTGGCCCCAGCTCCAGTATGGGTCCCACCAGCTCATGCCGTAGCCATAGCCGAAGCCCATGCTCCAGCCGTAACCGTGCCAACCGGTCTGCCAGCCCATGATGCTGTAGCCCATGTTCGGCCCCATGCCGAACCCGAAACGCCCCATGTTGTAGTAGTAGGGGTCGTTGTAGGCCACATCGTAGTAACTGGTGTAGGGCAGCGGGCTGGAATACTGCTTCGCCGCACCGTCGTCGTAGTAGTCGTCCTGGGGCTGTGCCGACTTGGCGGGTTCTTCCGGCGCCGTGGGCGTGGTGCTCGCCATGGGCGGTGCCGAAGAGGGCATGTAGTACACATCGTCCCGTACCTGGCCCACCTGCTGCGTGCTGCCGCACGAGGCGGCGGTGAGTGCCACCAGCAGGAGGGGCATCGGTGTAAGTGGGGAAGTTCTCATCTGCCTGCCGGGTTGTGCCACCGCGGTCCGAATGCCGCCATGACCGGTTACGTACTTTAGCCGCCCTTTCTCTGGAACAAAAATAATACCACCGATCGGGCATGGCCGAACAACTCACCAAGCGCGCCGACGACTACGCGCAATGGTACAATGATCTGGTGCTCAAGGCCGACCTTGCCGAACACAGCGATGTGCGGGGGTGCATGGTGATCAAGCCGCACGGGTACGCCGTATGGGAGAAAATGCAGTCCGCACTGGACCGCATGTTCAAGGAAACCGGCCACGTGAACGCTTATTTCCCTCTCTTCATCCCCAAGAGCTACCTCGCCAAGGAGGCCAGCCACGTGGAGGGCTTCGCGAAGGAGTGCGCCGTGGTGACGCACTACCGCCTGAAGAGCGACCCCGGGCACGGGGTGGTGGTGGATCCCGAGGCGAAGCTGGAGGAGGAGCTCATCGTGCGCCCCACCAGCGAGACCATCATCTGGAACACCTACCGTGGCTGGGTGAAGAGCTACCGCGACCTGCCATTGTTGATCAACCAATGGGCCAACGTGGTGCGCTGGGAGATGCGCACCCGCCTGTTCCTGCGCACCGCCGAGTTCCTCTGGCAGGAGGGGCACACGGCCCACGCCACTCGCGAGGAGGCCATCGCCGAGACCGAACGCATGCTCGAGGTGTACCGCGCCTTCGCCGAGGAATGGCTGGCCATCCCGGTGATCAAGGGCATCAAGACGGCCAGCGAGCGCTTCGCGGGCGCCGAGGAGACCTATTGCATCGAGGCCATGATGCAGGATGGCAAGGCGTTGCAGGCGGGCACCAGCCACTTCCTCGGGCAGAACTTCGCCAAAGCCTTCGACGTGCTCTTCACCAACAAGGAGAACAAGCAGGAATACGTGTGGGCCACGAGCTGGGGCGTGAGCACCCGCCTGATGGGGGCGCTGATCATGACCCACAGCGACGACCATGGCCTGGTGCTGCCTCCGAAACTGGCACCCGTGCAGGTGGCCGTCGTGCCTATCGCCAAGAACACCGAACAACTGGAGGCGATCCGGGCCTACATCGCGCCCGCGCTCGCCGGACTGCGCGCGAAGGGCATCACGGTGAAGTTCGACGACGACGATACCAAGAAGCCCGGCTGGAAGTTCGCCGAGTACGAGTTCAAGGGCTATCCGGTCCGGGTGGCCATCGGTCCGCGCGACATGGAGAACGGCACCGTGGAGGTGGCTCGCCGCGACACCTTGGAGAAGCAGGTGATGCACGTGACCGACCTGGCCGACAAGGTGCAGCATCTGCTGGATGCCATCCAGTGCAATCTTTACCAGAAGGCCCTCGCCATGCGCGAACGCTACACCCGTGTGGTCGACACCTACGACGAGTTCAAGGTGGCGATCGAGGAGGGGGGCTTCATCCTGGCGCACTGGGACGGTACCCCCGAGACCGAACAGAAGGTGAAGGAGGAGACGAAGGCCACGATCCGTTGCATCCCGTTGGACGGCGACACCACGCCCGGTTCCTGCATGGTCACAGGCAGGCCCAGCGCCCGCCGCGTCCTCTTCGCCCGCGCCTACTGATGAGCCAGGACCAACAGCACCCCGACCGGCACGCCATCGTCGTGCGGACCTTGCGCACCAAGGCCTGTATGAAGCAGGACGTGTACCACAGCACGATCGCGCTCTTCGGCATGTTGAAGGAGGTGGTGGAGGAGGTGGCCACCCAGCTGGCGGCCGAGGTCGCGCCCGTGGACGATCGCCTCAAGGTCGATTTCACTGACAAGGGTCCCATGGCCTGCGAGCTGCGGGTGGCCGGCGACGTGATCATCTTCCACATGCACACCAACGTGTTCCGGCTCGACCGGAGCAACGCCCTGTGGCGCACCAGCTACCTGGAGGAGGACGAGCTGCGCGGCTACTTCGGGCTCGTGAACTTGTACAACTTCCTCAGCGATTCGTTCCGCTTCAACCGCGAGCGGGACCTGGGCTACCTCGTGGCCAGGCTGTTCCTGAACAAGGACGACCGCTTCATGCTGCAGGGCAAGAAGCAACTGGGGCTGCTCTACAGCGACCTGCCCAACAACGTGATGGACAGGGACGTGCTGAAGGAGATCGTGTACGCGGTGGTGCAGCACGTGCTCGATTTCGACCTGCTGGCCCCACCCTACGACCAGGTGGACCAGGTGACCGTGAGCGAGATGAACGAGCTCAACGCCAACCTGAAGATCTCCACCGGCAAGCGGCTCGGGTTCCGCTTCATGGCCGATATGGAGCACCCTGAATAGGCCCGGGTCCGCGCCGTGGACCAAGGGCGAAGGAGGGGGGATGGGCGGGAAACGGCAAAGGGATTTGCAGGGTTCGATATCCCCATCTACATTTGCCGCCTCGTTCGCCGGAACAGCTCGCGTTGTGAAGGCGGCCCCTCCGGGGGAGATGACATGATGGCCCGTTCGTCTAGGGGTTAGGACGCGTCCCTTTCACGGATGAAACAGGGGTTCGATTCCCCTACGGGCTACACCTGAACACCGCTACGACCGACCGGACGTGGCGGTGTTTTTCATTCGGAAGGGGTGATGTGGCCTTGTCAACCTTTTCCGCAGGGATCGCGTACGAAGTGCCCGCATATCTTTGACCGCATTGCCTTGCCCACAAGGCATGCGTATCCATTTCGGACATGTCGCTCACCCGGCGCTGTCCAGCAACGAACCGCATGAACAGCATGAAGATCGGTAAAGTGGGTTTGGTGCTCGGGGCCGTGGCCCTGTTGGCGGGCTGTGTCGGAAAAAGGAATATCAACTACTTGGAGGACAGGTCGTTGAGCCAGGGCGCGAGCAAGTTGTTCGAGAACCAGCGGTTCGAGTACCATATCCAGGTGAACGATGTGCTGTCGATCCGTGTACTGGGCCTCGACGAGCAGACCAGCCGTTTCTTCAACGTGGAGGCACAGAACACCGTACAGGCCGTGAGCGATGCCGCGCTCTATGTCAATGGCTTCAGTGTGGACAAGAACGGCCAGGTGCACATCCCCACGGTGGGCAAGATCAAGGTGCAGGGCCTTACGGTGGGCGAGGCGCAGGACCTGCTGCAGCGCAAGATCAACGAGTACTTCACCAACGCCACCGTGATCCTGAAGATGGTGAGCTTCCGGGTGAGCGTGCTCGGTGATGTGTCCCGGCCGGGCTCCTACTTCATCTACAACAACCAGGTGACCCTGTTGGACGCTCTGGCCATGGCCGGGGGGCCCAACGAGTTCGCCGACAAGACCCATGTGACCCTGATGCGCCAGAGCGACCGGGGGGTGCAGGCGATCTACGTGGACCTTTCGAGTGCCGATGTGCTGCGCAGCGAGTACTACTACCTGCTGCCGAACGACATCGTGTACGTGCCCACGCTGCGCGCACGGGCGGGCCGCATGAACCTCGATCTGTTCGTGATCCTGCTGTCGGCGATCAGCACGGCGGCCGTGGTCTTCACCGTGATCCAGAACAACCAGTGATCCCATGAGCGGTCAGGTGAACGATACCATCGACCTGCGGGCGATCCTGCGCAAGGTCGTTTCGAAGTGGTGGCTTTTCGGTATCAGCGTGGTCGTCTCGCTGGCGGTTGGGGTGGTCTACATCAAGACCACCGCGAAGCTCTACCAGGTGAAGACCGTGGTGATGATGAGCGAGAAGAGCCGGAACACCATGGGCGGCAAGGACGAGTTCCTGAAGGGGAGCTCCTTCCTGAGCAACACCTCCGACATCGAGGACCAGATCGTGCAGCTCACCTCGATCACCAACGTCACCAAGGCACTGCAGCGCCTGGAGTTCGGGATCTCCTACTTCGAGCGCAAGAACTTCCTCACCCAGGAGAAGTTCGAGTACCCACCCTTCTTCGTGAAGCTCGACACGGTGGCCGTGCAGGTCTACGGCATTCCCATCTATGTGAGCGTGGACCGCGAGGCGGGCACCTACCGTGTGCAGGCCGAGGCGAAGCATGCCACGTTGTACAACCTGCAGAAGCAGGTGGAGCTCGAAGGCTTCATCCCCGACTACAAGGTGGACATGGTGAAGAAGATCGGCGAGCCGTTCGTGGCCGAGGGCCTCAGCTTCTCGATCGAATTCCCCGAGGACCGGGTGTACGGAAAGGGCGTCCAGCACTACTTCGTCATCAACAGCCTCGATGCGTTGGTGGCCGAATACCGCGCCAAGACGGTGGCCACCCCGATCAGCGACGAGAGCAACATCGTGGAGGTGTCCACGGTGGGCGAGGTGGTGGCCAAGGAGAAGCAGTTCCTCAACAAGCTGGTGGAGACCTTCATCGAGAGCGAGCTGTTGCGCCGTCAGCAGAAGGGGCGCCGCACCATCAGCTTCATCGAGCAGCAGATCGGGTCGGTGTCCGACTCGCTCAAGCAGGTGCAGTCGAACATCCAGAGCATCCGATCGACCAGCACCGTGTTCAACGTGGGGCAGTCGGCCGATGTGATCCTGAACGACCGTTCCCGCCTGGAGGACGAGCGTTCGCAATGGGAGCGCAAGCGGCTCTATTGCCAGCAGATCCTGCAGAAGTTGCGGGCCAACGATGATTTCCGCAACGTGCCAGCGCCGCAATCGTCCGGTATCGACGACGCGGTGCTGAACAGCACGGTGCTGGAGCTCACCAAATTGGCCGCCGATCTCGCGGCCGAGAACATGAACACGGTCCGCAGCAACCCGAAGATCGTGACCATGGAGCGGCGGATCCGCAACCTGCAGAGCTCGCTGATCGCCACGGCCGAGGGCCTGGTGGAGCAGGCGAACATCGCGATCGCCGACATCACCAGGAGGCTGTCGGCCTTGAGCTACCAGTTGAGCCAGCTGGGGCGCACGGAAGTGGACATCACGAGCTCCCAGCGTGACTTCGAGCTGAGCGGCAACCTGTACAACTACCTGATGGAGAAGAAGTACGAGGCCAGCATCGCGGTGGCCAGCGACCAGGTGGACAAGTACGTGATCGACGATGCGCGCACCGTGAGCGGCAAGCCGGTGAAGCCGAGCAAGAAGGTGGTGCTGGGCGGGGCCCTGCTCCTCGGCCTGCTCCTGCCGCTGGGCTTCATCCTGGTGAGCGACTTCTTCAACGATACGGTCGCCGACATCGACCAGCTCAAACGCCTCTCGCCGCTGCCTGTGCTGGCCACGATCCCGTCGAGCAAGCGCAAGCGGGTCATGCCCGACGAGCCGAAGTCGCTGTTGGCCGAATCGTTCCGTACGGCGCGTATCAATCTGCAATACCTCAACTCGAACAGCCAGCGCCAGGTGGTCGGGTTCACCTCTTCCACAAGTGGCGAGGGCAAGACCTTCTGCGCCGTGAACCTCGCCACGGTGATGGCCCTGAGCGACAAGCGCGCGCTCATCATGGACGCGGACATGCGGCGCCCCCGTTTGGCCGAAACGCTGGACATGCCCGACGGTCCCGGCCTTTCGACCTACCTGATCGGTGAGTGCGGGATCGACGACATGATCCGTCCCTCCGACATCAAGGGTCTGGATGTGATCACCGCGGGTCCCATCCCCCCCAACCCGCTGGAACTGGTCGAGTCACCTCGCATGGCAGAACTGTTCGCGGAGCTGCGCAAGCGCTACGACCAGATCGTGGTCGACGCGTCGCCAATGGGTCTGGTGAGCGAGTTCGTCATCATCATGCGCCACGTGGATCTTTCGCTCTTCGTCGTGCGTCAGGGCTACACGCGTCGCGGCGCCCTCCGGCTGATCAACGACATGGTGAAGGACGGCAAGATGGAGCGCATCGACCTGCTCCTGAACGATGTGAAGAGCGGCCATGGCGAAGGCTATGGCTATTACACCAAGTAAGCGCGGCGTGCATGCTGGGCAACGCCGGGTTCCGCAAGTACCTCGCCAACACGTCTTGGCTGTTCGTTGAGCGCACCGTGCGGCTGGCCGTCGTGCTGGTCACCGGCATCCTGGTGACGCGCTGCCTGGGGCCTGAGCTCTTCGGCCAGCTGAACTACGCCTCGGGCTTCGTGGGGATCTTCCTTGCCCTCACCACCATGGGCCTGGACGAGATCGTGGTGCGCGACCTGGTGCGCAGGCCCGCGCGGCGCGACGAGCTGCTGGGCACGGCGGCCGTGATCAAGCTGGGCGGAGCGTTCCTGCTCCTGCTCATCGTGGTGCTGGGCACCATCGTCAAGGACATGGAGCCCCTCACCGCCACGGTGGTGATCGTGATCGGCTGTGCCGAGCTGTTGCGCCCGTTGGGCGTGATCGACTGGTACTTCATGGCCAACGTGCGCTCGAAGGAGACCGTGGTGGTGCAGATGGTGCAGGTGTTCCTGAGCGCAGCGGCCAAGGTGATCATCGTGGTGTTCGTCCATCAGGGATGGCTCACCGCCCGTGGAAGCCTGATCTGGTTCGCGTGGGTCTATGTGCTGGAGACCGCCTCCCTGGCCGTGGGCTATGCCGTGGCCTACATGCGCGACGGTGCCCTGCTGCGCGCCTGGAGGTACTCCGGCCGCATGGCTGGCTTCCTGCTGAAGCAGAGCTGGCCGCTGGCCATTTACGGGGTAGCGTTGTACGTGCAGGCCAAGATCGACCAGGTGATGATCTTCGATGTGCTGCGTTCGCGGATCGGCGAGCGTGCAGCCAACGAGGAGGTGGGGCAGTACTCCAACGCCTTGAAGATGATCGAGGCGGTGGCCTTCCTGCCCGTGATCGTGCAGAAATCGCTGGCCCCGGCCGTGACGCGCGCGCGCCAGCAAAGCAGGGCCCTCTACGAGACCAGGCTCCTGAACCAGTACCGGCTCATGTTCCTGCTGTTCCTGGTGATGGCCGTGCCGCTATACTTCCTGGCCGAGCCGTTGATGGTGCTGCTGTTCGGCGAGGCCTTCCGGCCATCCGGCAAGCTCCTCGCCCTGTTCGCCATCAGGCTGCTGTTCACCAACATGGGCGTGAGCAAGGCCAGCTTCATCACCAACGAGAGCCTCTTCAAGTACTCCCTGCTCACCGCACTCGTAGGGGCCGGGCTCAACATCGCCCTCAACTTCGTGTTGATCCCGAAGTACCTGGCGATCGGGGCCCTGTGGTCCATGATCATCTCGTTCTTCGTGAGCATCTTCGTGATGGACCTTTTCTTCAAGACCACGCGCCCCAATTTCAAATGGATGTGCCAGGCCATGGTGAGCTTCTGGAAGATCAGGAACGTTTCATGACCAAGAGCGACAGGCATCTCGTACCGATCAAGCCGGACATGGCCCCCACGCCCTGTCCGTTCTGCGCTTCGCCGGACGTGGTGAACAAGCGCGTCGTTCTCCCGGGCATACACGTCATGGCCGATCGGACATGTCTGGCTTGTGGCGCGGAATATCTCCAGGACCTGCCCGTGGGCTTCGCCGTGGACGATCAAATGGTGATCGACACGCGCTCCCGGAAGCTCCATCAGGCACCGCCTCATCTGGCTTGGATGCACCGGCCCCTGTTGCAGGGGTACCTCTCGCCTTCCGATGAGGAGGTGCGCGTGGAGCGGAAGGTGTTCGGTCGGCACAAGCGGGTGATCGTGCTCAACACGCTCGATTTCCTCTACGGCCACGTATTGTTGAAGCTCTACAACGCGGCGCACTACATCAAGCGCTACCCCGACATGGGGGTGGTGGTGATCGTGCCGCGCATGTTCGAGTGGCTCGTGCCCAAGGGCGTGGCCGAGGCCTGGGTGGTGGACCTGCGCCTGGGCCGCATGCACGGATGGTACCCGTCGTTGGACAAGTTCGTCCAGGGGGCGTTGACCGACTATGATGAAGTGATGCTCGGCCGTGGCTACGCCCATCCCGAGTTCGCGAGTATCGACATCGAACGCTTCACAGGTGTGGCGCCCTTCCCGTTGCAGGAGTTCGACCGCAGGCCGCTGCACCTCACCTTCGTGGCTCGTGAGGACAGGTTGTGGTATGCCACCCCACTGGGCAAGTTCATGCACCGTGCCCTGCGCAAGATCGGGCTGGGCAGGCTCGCCGGACGTTGGTACGTGGCCGCACAGGACCGCCTGATCAAGCGGGTCATGAGGGCTGTTCGGAAGAAAGTGCCCGAGGCCCGGTTCACGGTAGTGGGCTTGGCAGCCCCCGGCGGATATGGCACGCTGGCGACCGATCTTCGCTCGCGGACCATGACGGTGGAAATGGAGCTGGAATGGGTGCGTGCCTATGCGGCAAGTCAGGTGGTCGTGGGTGTGCACGGCAGCAACATGCTGCTACCCACCGCCCATGCCGCGGGTTGCGTGGAGATCCTGCCAAACGACCGATTCGGCAACATCGTGCAGGACATCTCGGTGCGCTGGCACGACCGCATGCAGGTGTTCCTCTACCGCTTCGTGGACGAGTTCGCACCACCCCGGACCGTGGCGCGTCATGTGACCTCCATGTTCAGCGAGTTCGGCAACTACCACCGCAATCACCGCATCAACGGTTTCGCCGGGGAGGGATGATCACGGCACGTACATACCGGCCCGGCGGGCCCAATACGACGGGGTCATGATCACCAAGCGCCAGCTCATCAACACGATGTACGTGGGGGCGCTGCCGATCTACGGCTTCGGCTTCTTCCACGGGGCCAGGACCGGCTCCATCTCCCAGGGCATGATCGTGTCGATCCTGCCGTACATCCTCCTGATCGCCGTTCACTTGATCGATCTGATGTATCGCGGCTACGCGGTGCGGGTGGTCAACCGGTCCTACTGGCTGGCCGTGGCCACGCTGGTGTCGATGGCATCGGGCATGTGGATCGCCCTGCAACGCGGCTTTCCCGGTTTCGAGACGTTCAATACCCTGATGCAGAGCCTGCTGATCCTGTTGCCCTTCCAGGCGGCGGTGGTGGTGCAGGTGGTGAACCGCGAGGACCCCGACTTCAATTTCAGCGACCTTTTCCTGAAGGCGCTGGTGGCCTTGGTACTGTTCAATTTCCTGGGGTATGCGGCGGGCCACAGCAACCTCGTACACTACTTCGCCGGGAGGATCAACCTGCCGTACATCCGGGGCCTGTACGATGCCGCGCACCTGCTGTCGATCATCAACCTCATGCTGTTGTTCCAGATCAAGGACTTCATGCGGCGCCCGGGCAGGTTCATCATGCTGCTTGGCTTCTACCTGGTGAACGTGGCGGTGATGATCAGTGTGAACAGCAGGCTGTCGTTCATGACGTTCGTCGCCCTCACCGTGCTGTTCCTCGCGCGGGTGTTCCGCACCGCCCGGTTCGTCTACCCGATCTCCCTCTTCACCATCCCGCTGCTCCTGAGCTTCGCCTTGCTCATCTACGAGATCCTCACCCTGCCCATCTTCCAGACCGTGCTGGACCGTGTGAGCAAGGAGGACGTCACCAGCTTCAACGGGCGTTCCTACATCTGGTACGCGGCATGGGACTGGCTGGTGAGCGACCGCCGCGACTTCCTCTTCGGTGCCGGCTACAACGGTCAGTACTGGTTCGGCCTGATGGACCGGATCGGTGTGCTTTGGAGCGTGGACAAGCCCGCCTTCATCCACATGCACAGCACCTCGTTGCAGGTCCTCATGGCGCAGGGCATATCGGGCTTCGTGCTCATGTGCATGTGCATGTGGCAGGTGTTCAAGTACTACCGCCGGCAATACATCGCCAACACTGCGCTGGCCCCCTTGTTCGCAGCGGCCGTGTACTTCCTGTTCATCTGGCAGATCGACATCTTCGTATACGGCATCGACATCGGGACATTGCTGTTCTTCTCCTTGATGTCCTACTTCGCGGTGGACAGACCCACCACGGTGACCATCAACCCTGCCAGTAGCGCATGATCCAAGAAGGAGGCACACGCACCGGAGGTGTCGTACGCGAAGGGAGTCCCGGACAGCCCCTGGTGAGCATCGTCACGGTGGTGTACAATGGCGAGGCCTTCATCGAGCGCACCATCCGGAGTGTGCTGGGGCAGACATGGCCGAACATCGAGTACATCATCGTCGACGGCGGATCCTCCGACGGCACGTTGGACATCATCCGCAGGTACGAGGACCGGATCAGCTATTGGATCAGTGCCAAGGACAAGGGGATCTACGATGCCATGAACAAGGGTGTCGCCCTATGCACCGGCGACTGGGTGGGCCTGATCAATTCCGACGATTGGTACGAGCCCGACTCCGTGGAGCGTGCGATGCGCGAGGCCGCGGCCCATCCGGGAACGAACGTGGTGCACGGTGATATCTGGCTGCACTATCCCAATGGCCACAAAGGCCTGAAGAAAGCGCGTCTTTCGGGCTTCCTGCTGAAGTACTGGGAAATGGTGTTGAACCACCCCAGCTTCTTCGTGCGGCGCGATTTCTACGCCGGGCGCCCCTTCGACGCGTCGCTGCGCGTGAGCGCCGACCACAAGTGGACCTACAACGCTTGGCGTGATGCCTCGGCCACTTTCCGCTACATCCCCGAGCCTTTGGCCAACTTCACCGTGGGCGGGGCCAGCATGCGGCTGCCCCTGCGCAAGGTGCTGCAGGAGGGGCGGCGGGTGAGCAGGGACCTGGGCATGGGGCCGGTGGAGGCCTTCTTCGGCCAGGTCGTGCGCACGGTGATGTACCCGTTGCAGCACGGCAAGTTGTGGATCAACCAGCATGTGTCACCTTTGCTTCGCAAGGCAAAGTGACCATGGCCAGTCGGTTCGCCATATTCCAAGACCTGCGCGCCAACAAGGGCAACCCCAAGGGCATGCTGGTGATGGTGCTGTTCCGCATCGCGCATCTGCTGCGGCGGAACACGATCACTTTCATCCTCTTCCTGCCGTACTTCCTGTTCTACCGTTTCTTCGTGGAGTGGCTCCTGTGCATCGAGCTTCCGTGGAAGACGCGCATCGGGCCTGGTTTCCGGATCGATCATGGACAGGCGCTGATCGTGAACGACGGCACCGTGTTCGGCGCGGGATGCACCGTGCGCAACAGCACCACCATCGGCAATAAACGGCTGAAGGACGGCACCTACAGTGCCGCTCCCCGCTTCGGTGACCGCGTGGACATCGGTGCCAACGCCGTGATCATCGGTCCCATCACGATCGGTGATGATGTGGCCATCGGTGCCGGTGCCGTAGTGGTGAAGGACGTCCCGCCGGGCCACGTGGCGGTGGGCAATCCGGCGCGCATCATCCCGCGTTCATCCTAGGGCCGGGGTCGGCCTTACAAGGTGGCCGCCACCACCAAGCGGCTGCGCAGCACCGTGTTCTCGCCGGACAGCACCAGGCTGTAGGCACCCGGCCGGAGCCCGCCACCGAGCTGCAGGCGGTCGGCACCGACGGCCAGCGTGGTGGTCTGCACCGTGCGACCCGCCGCGTCGAACAGCATGGCGGTCATCGGACGCTCCACGCGGGTGCCGAGCATCACCGTGGTGCCGGCCGTGGCCGGGTTCGGATGGACCCCGAGCATGTCCGCATCGGCCGTCGGCATCCCATCGGTGCCGGTGGTCATCGTGCAGGCATCGTCGGTCTCTTCCTTGGTCAAGGCGATGGAACTGAAGGCCTGCACCACCACCTCGCCGCTGTACAGTGCGCCGTTGGCATCACGCCAGCAACCGGTCAGGTTGAAGGATTGCGCGGTGGCTTGGTCGTTGAGAAGCAGCGTGTGGCGGATGTAGGGGTCGATCTCGTTCACCTCCACGCGGTGCAACTCCACATTGTCCAGCCAGTACGTGCTTTCGGTGTACGCGTTGATGAACTGGCACCGCACATCCTCCGAGCGGTCGCTTTGGAAGAAGAGCTCCATGTCGCGACGCTCGGCACTGAAGGGTACCTTCTTCGTGTACATGGCGTACGGGCCGGACATCTGCGAGGCGCCCTTGACCTCGATCTGGAGCGTGCCGCTCATGGTCGAGACGGTGCTGAAACGCAACCGATACCATTGCCCGTTCTGCACGGTGCCCATCGCGTTGGGGTACAGGAAGTGGATGTTGTAGGTGCTGTTGTTGTTGAAGAGCACCTTCATCGCGCCGTTGTCCAGCTGGGCCGGGTCGAAGGTGCGCTGGGCCTCATCGGGCCAGCCGGTCCAGCCGCTCACATTCCCATTGAAGGTGCCGTTGGGGATCATGTTGTTGCCGAACACGTGCTGCACCTGGTAATTGCTCAGGCGCAGCGGGCTTCGCGTGGAACCCGCGTCCTCGCCGCGCAGGGTCTGCCACTGCTCCAGGGTGTAGGTGGTCTGCACCCCGCTGTTGGTGTTGTGCACGTGGATGCTGAGCTCGTTGTAGGGGTTGAAGTAGCGGTTGTTCGTGAACGTGCCGAAGTCCACCGGGTTGGGCGAGTACACGTTGTATTGGTTCATGCACAACTGCTCCGGACGGATGCTGTACAGGATGTTGCCCGAATACACGTCGTTGAAGCTGGGCACGTGGAAAGGGGGCGTTGCGCCGGGACCGTTGTTGTTGCTGAAGTCCG
>JGI12383J13903_1001105_pt1 | contig 14398 bp, 8 predicted proteins | sample Passage237B_FD_13903 | JGI IMG/M metagenome (IMG submission 13903)
GACCGGACTTTCCACAGATACGCCGATCACGGCCACGACGAATGCCGGCAGCTACACGCTGTCGGTGATCGGCACGCTGACGAATGGTAATTACACGGTGTCCGAGAGGCGTGACGGCACGTGGGTGGTGTCGCCGAAGGAGATCACGGTGACGGCGAACGGAGGGGCGTCGGTTTACGGGGATACTGGTTTGGCGAATCCCGGATTCACGGCGGAAGGTTTGGTGAATGGTGAAACGGTGGCGGTGCTGACGGGGTTGGAGAACAGCTTCGGGATCACGAACACGACGGATGCGGGCAGCTACACGCTTTCGGTCACCGGCACGCTGACGAATGGTAATTACACGATCACCGAGAGGCGTGACGGCACGTGGGTGGTGTCGCCGAAGGAGATCACGGTGACGGCGAATGGTGGGGCGTCGGTTTACGGGGATACTGGCTTGGCGAATCCCGGATTCACGGCGGAAGGTTTGGTGAATGGTGAAACGGTGGCGGTGCTGACGGGGCTGGAGAACAGCTTCGGGATCACGAACACGACGAACGCGGGCAGTCACACGCTTTCGGTCATCGGCACGCTGACGAACGGCAATTACACGGTCACTGCGCGGCACGATGGCACATGGATCGTGTCACCGAAGGATATTACGGTGACGGCTGGAGGAGGAACTTCGGTTTATGGCGAGGCTCCGGTCGGAGTGGGGTTGACGGCGGATGGGCTGGTGAACGGCGAAACGGTGGCGGTGCTCACTGGACTGACAACGGACATGCCGATCACTGCCACGACGAATGCGGGCAGTTACACGCTGTCAGTGATGGGGACACTCACGAATGGGAACTATCGAGTGACGGCGCGGAATGACGGCACGTGGGTGGTGTCGCCGAAAGAGATCACGGTGGCGGCGAACGGAGGGGCGTCGGTTTACGGGGACACCGACTTGGCGAATCCCGGATTCACGGCGGAAGGTTTGGTAAACGGTGAAACGGTGGCGGTGCTGAGGGGGCTGGAGAACAGCTTCGGGATCACGAACACGACGGATGCGGGTAGCTACACGCTTTCGGTGGTCGGCACGCTGACGAACGGTAATTATCGAATCACTACACGGCGTGACGGCACGTGGTTGGTATCGCCGAAGGGGATCACGGTGACGGCGAACGGCGGAGCGTCGGTTTACGGGGATGCGGACTTGGCGAATCCCGGATTCACGGCGGAAGGTTTGGTAAACGGTGAAACGGTGGCGGTGCTGAGGGGGCTGGAGAACAGCTTCGGGATCACGAATACGACGGATGCGGGCAGTCACACGCTTTCGGTGGTCGGCACGCTGACGAACGGTAATTATCGAATCACTACACGGCACGATGGCACGTGGGTGGTGTCGCCGAAGGATCTGATCGTGACGGTCAATGACGCCGAGCGCGGTTATAACCAGCCGAATCCGGAGTTCACGGCGCGGTTTGAGGGGCTGGTGAACGGCGAGTCGGCTGATGTGGTCGAGGGGTTGGTGTTTTTCACACCGGCCACGCGCCAATCGCCAGCGGGCGAATATGTGGTGACCGCTTCAGGCGGTTCGGCTCGGAACTATACGCTGCACTATGTGGATGGTCGGCTGACCATCACACGGTCGGGGATCGACGTGGATGGAGCGACGGTGCCGATCGTCGATGTGGAGGGTGAACCGGCGGTTGGCGAAGATCACGCGGTGGTCGAGCGCGGCGGCCGGCGGACGCTGATCCCGCTGATCACGGAGGACGAGGGCGAAGGCCGGTCGGTTGAAGATGCGATCGCGGCTGAACTGTCGAGGTTGCCGGTTCCCGTTTTTGAGCCGGCGGAGCCATCCGTCGCGCCGAACGAGAGCGGCCTGTTCAGGTCGAGCGAGACGTCTGCACAAGAGGCGGGCGTGCTCGCGCAAACGAGCTATAGCGAGTTCCTCGAGGAGGAGGAGGCGCAATGAAGGATTGTATGATCGAACCAACCATGGGGGCGACGAGTGGGCCGTGGCAGCGACGGATCAAAACCGGATGGCCGGTGCTGGCGCTCGCTCTGGTGGCGGGAGCGGTGTCGTTGTCCGCGCAGACTTTCGAGCAGGTTGCGCCGAACGAGATGCCGCAGGAGGGCGATCAAACGACGTCGTTGTCGGTCTCGGAACGAGAGCAGGATCGGGTGAACCCCTCCGATGAGGAACGGGTCCTCGTGGAGGCGTTGCGCGGGCTCGTTTTTGTGGCGGAATCCGCCGGGGTGCGGCCGGAAGGACGAAACGAGGAAGGCGTGCTCACGCGGGACGTGCCCTTGCTCGATACGGCGGAGTTTCGCGAGCTGGTGGCGCCGCGACTCGGGCAGCCGCTGACACTCGGGACATTGAAAAAAATCACACAGGAAACGGTCGCGTATCTGCGCGGTCGCGATCGCCCGGTTGTGGATGTGGTCGTGCCAGAACAAAACATCGCGACGGGCACGGTGCAGATTCTGGTGAGAGAAGGCCGGCTGGGCGCGGTGAAGGCGGAGAGAAACCAATGGTTTTCGTCGGAGCGGATCGTTTCGGCGGTGCGAGCGAAGCAGGGCGATTCGCTTTCAGGGCGGGCGTTGCTGGAGGATTTGACCTGGCTCAACCAGAACCCGTTTCGTCGCGTCGATCTGGTTTTCGCGGCCGGAGAGCGGCCGGGCGAAACGGACGTGATTTTGAAGGTGGAGGACCGGAGGCCGGTGCGACTTTATGCGGGCTTTGACGATTCGGGCACGACGTTGACCAAGCGGGAGAGGGTGTTTGCCGGGATCAACTGGGGCAACGCGTTCGATCGCGAACATCAGTTGAACTATCAGTTCACCGCCAGTCCGGACCTGGAGAAGATGATGGCGCATTCGATCAGCTACGTGGTGCCGTTGCCCGGGCAAAGGCACACATTGACGGTTTTCGGCAGTTACGCGGAGAGCCAGCCGGATCTGCCGTTCTTCACGCTCGAAGGCCAGTCGTGGCAGGTGGGACTGCGTTATCGTGTGCCGCTGCGGGCGTGGCGTGGGGTGGAGCAGTCGCTGACCGGCGGAGTCGATTTCAAGCGTAGCAACAACGACCTGGCTTTCGGCGGCACGTCGGTGTTTGCGCAGGCGACGGATGTCGCACAACTGGTGCTCGAGTATGCGGCGAGCCGGCCCGATCGACGGGGAGCGACGTCGGGCGCGCTGACCTTCGTGTGGAGTCCGGGCGGGATGGGCGGACGCAACAGCGATTCGGATTTTCGCGCGTCGAGGTCGCTGGCGGAGGCGCGGTATGGTTACGCGCGGCTCGTGCTGGAGCGGGCGACGCGGCTGCCGGGAGGCTGGTCGTGGATTGTGCGCGGCCAAGGTCAGGTGGCTTCGACGAATCTGATGGGGAGCGAGCAGTTCGGACTCGGAGGCGCGTCGTTGCTTCGTGGATACGAAGAGCGGGAAGCCAACGGCGACGGCGGCGTGGCGCTGGTCAACGAAGTGAGGACGGCCCCGGCGTCGCTGGGGGGCGGCAGATTGGTGCCGCTGGCGTTTTTCGATGCGGGCCGGACGGAAGTGCACACGCCTCTCGTCGGCGAGGCGCGCGCCAGGAATCTGGCGAGCGCCGGGATCGGAGTCCGTTATACGCTGGGCGCCACGGTGGTGGCGCGGGCGGACTTTGGCTGGCAGCTACGCGAAAGCGGAGTATCGCCCACGCGCGACGATCGACGCGGACACGTGAGCGTGACGGTGGGCTGGTAGGCGCGACTAGAGCGCGTGAATCGCGCTTTTGGATACGGCGAGGCCGGCTTCCTTGACGGCTTCGGACATCGTCGGATGCGCGTGGATCGTGCGGCCGAGGTCCTCGGCGCTGCCGCCGTATTCCATGTGCGTGACGACCTCGCTGATGAGTTCGCCGGCGTTGTGGCCGAGGATTTGGGCGCCGAGGATTTTGTCGGTTTTCGCATCGGCGACGATCTTCACGTAGCCGTCGGTGGCGGCCATCGCGATGGCGCGGCCGTTGGCGGCGAGGTTGAATTTGCCGACTTTCACCGAGAGGCCCTTCGCCTTCGCGGCGTCTTCGCCGAGACCGACGGAGGCGACTTCGGGCGAGGTGTAGACGACGGCGGGGACGAGGTCCCAATTGATGTGGCCGGCTTTGCCGGCGATCCATTCGGCGACGGCGACGCCGTCTTCCTCGGCCTTGTGGGCGAGCATCGGACCGGCGACGACATCGCCGATGGCCCAGACGTTGGGCGCGGTGGTGCGGAGATGGGCGTCGACTTTGACGCGTTTCTTGTCGTCGAGCTGGACGCCGGCTTTCTCGAGGGCGAGGCCGTCGGTGTAGGGACGGCGGCCGACGGCGACGAGAACCTTGTCGGCTTCGAACTCGAGTTTCTTCCCTTCGCGTTCCGCGGTGAGGATACCCTTTGCGAAGCCGGTGACCTTGGCGCCGGCTTCGATTTTGAGGCCCTGCTTCGTGAGAAGGCGGGTGAAATTGCGAACGATGTCGTCGTCGAACGTGGCGACGATCTTCGGGAGGAATTCGACGACGGTGACGTCGGCGCCGAGGCGGGACCAGACGGAGCCGAGTTCGAGGCCGATGGCGCCGCCGCCGACCACGACGAGTTTCTTGGGGACAGACGAGAAGGCGATGGCGTCGTCGGAGGAGACGACGGTTTTTCCGTCGAATTTGAGGAAGGGGAGTTCGACGGGAGCGGAACCGGTGGCGATGACGATATTCTTCGCCGAGACGCGCGAGGATGTGCCGCCGGAGTCTTTCACTTCGAGCTCGGTCGGGGACGCGAAAGAGGCGGTGCCGGTGAGAACGGTGATCTTGCGGGCTTTGGCGAGTTGGGAAACGCCGCCGACGAGTTTGGAGACGACCTCGTCTTTGCGCTTCAGGAATTGCGGAAGGTCGATCTCGACGTTGCCGAGTTTGATGCCGTGTTCGGCGGCGTGGTGTCGGGCCCAGACGAGGTGCTCGCTGGAGTGGAGCAGGGCTTTCGACGGGATGCAGCCGACGTTGAGGCAGGTGCCGCCGAGGGTGGGGCGTTTGTCGACGAGGGCGACCTTGAGGCCGAGTTGGGCGGCGCGGAACGCGCAGACGTAGCCGCCGGGGCCGGCGCCGATGACGATGAGATCGAAGGAAGACATGAAGTTCGTGCTCTTGATCGTTATCGTGCTCGTGATCGTCGGCCCGGATCTTCGATCACGAGCACGATTACGATCAGGAGCACGAAGGGATTACACACCCAAGACGAGGCGCGTCGGGTCCTCGAGGGCTTGCTTAACTTTGACGAGGAAGGTGACGGCTTGTTTGCCGTCGACGAGGCGGTGGTCGTAGCTGAGCGCGATATACATCATCGGGCGGATGACGACCTGGCCGTTGACGGCGACGGGACGCTCGTTGATCGCGTGCATGCCGAGGATGCCGCTTTGCGGCGGGTTGATGATCGGCGTGGAGAGGAGCGAGCCGAAGATGCCGCCGTTGGTGATCGTGAAGACGCCGCCCTCGAGGTCGGCGAGCGTGATCTTGCCTTCGCGGGCCTTGGTGGCGAGCGAGGCGAGATGCTTCTCGATTTCGGCCATGCCGAGCGCGTCGCAATCCTTGATGACGGGGACGAGCAGGCCCTTGTCGGTGGAGACGGCGACGCCGATGTCGTAGTAGTGATTCTGGACGATGTGATCGCCGTCGATCTGGGCGTTGATGCCGGGGACTTCCTTGAGGGCGTGGACGACGGCTTTGATGAAGAAGCTCATGAAGCCGAGCTTCACGCCGTGCTTTTTGACGAAGTCGTCCTGGTATTTTTTGCGCAGCTCCATGACGCCGGACATGTCGACCTCGTTGAAGGTCGTGAGCATGGCGGCTTGGTGTTGGGCGGCGACGAGTCGCTGCGCGATCTTCTGGCGCAGCGGGGACATTTTCTTGCGCGTCTGGCGGGGCGCCGCCTGCGACGGCGCGATTTGAGATTTCGGATTTGAGATTTGAGAGGGCGGCGGCGTGGGCGCGGCCTGGGCGGCGAGCATGTCGCCCTTGGTGACACGGCCGGCTTTGCCGGTGCCGGGGACCTTGGAAGGATCGATGCCGGTTTCTTCGGCGAGGCGGCGGACGGCGGGGGAGACGGCGGAGGATTTCGCTTTCGTTTCGCCGGCGCCGGCGGCGGAGGCGGCTTGTTCGGACTGGGGCGGCGCGTAGGGATTCGGGAGCGGAGAGGTGGCGGTCGCGTCTTTGCCGGTGGAGACGTTGGGTTCGGCGGCGGCATCGGTGTCGATCGTGGCGACGACCTGGCCGATTTTCACCTCGGCGCCTTCTTCCACGGAGAAGGTGATTTTACCGGCGGACTCGGCGGTGCCTTCGGACGTGATCTTGTCGGTTTCGAGCTCGAAGAGCGGCTGGTCTTTTTTGACGACGTCGCCGTTTTTGACGTGCCACTTGGAGAGGATGCCGGAGCTGATGGATTCGCCCATCGGCGGAATTTTAACTTCGAGTTGGGGCATGAGAGGAAGAGTGGTCCGCGAAACGCGCGAAAGCTCGCCAAAACGAACGGTGAGTGGGCGGCTTTTGCGCGGTGAGCGGGCGGTGTTTTTAGATGTTGAAGGCCTGTTGGAGGAAGGCGGCTAGTTCGAATTTGTGGAGGGCGAGGGCGCCGACGGCCGGTGAGGCGGCGGCGTCGCGACCGGCGTAGAGCGGATTGAAGCCGAAGATTTTCAGGAGCTGCGGCGCGATGAAAGACCACGCGCCCATGTTCTGCGGCTCCTCCTGGCACCAGACGATGCGGGCGCCCTTGTAGTCGTCGGCGATCTGGAAAAGGCGATCGGTGTGGAGCGGATAGAGCTGCTCGAGACGAACGATGGCCGTATTCGTGATCTTGTTACGGTCGCGGTAGTCGCAGAGATCGTAGTAGACCTTGCCGGAGCAGAGAATGAGGCGCTCGGCTTTGGCGGGGCGACGCGGGTCGTCGAGGATTTCCTGGAAATTGCCGGAGTGGAATTCCTCGAGCTTCGAGGTGGCCGCGGGGTGACGAAGGAGCGACTTCGGCGACATGACGATGAGCGGCTTGCGGAAGTCGCGCTTCATCTGGCGGCGAAGACAGTGGAAGAAGTTCGCGGGCGAGGTGATGTTGACGACCTGGATGTTATCCTCGGCGCACAGTTGAAGGAAACGCTCGAGGCGGGCGGAGGAGTGCTCGGGGCCCTGGCCCTCGTAGCCGTGCGGGAGAAGGAGCACGATGCCGGAGGCGCGCTGCCACTTCGATTCGCTGCTGGAGATGAACTGATCGATGACGACCTGGGCGCCGTTGGCGAAGTCGCCGAACTGGGCTTCCCAAATGCAGAGCATCTGGGGGTAATCGAGCGAGTAGCCGTAGTCGAAGCCGAGGACGCCGGCTTCGGACAGGAGAGAGTTGTAGACACAGAAGCCGGCCTGCTCGTCGGAGAGGTTCTTCAGCGGAACGTATTTCTCGCGCGTTTCGTTATCGTAGAGAACGGCGTGGCGGTGGCTGAAGGTGCCGCGTTCGCAGTCCTGACCGCTGATGCGGACGGGGGTGCCTTCGACGAGCAGCGTGCCGAAGGCGAGGGCTTCGGCGAAGCCCCAGTCGATCGGGCCGCCTTCCTTGTGGGCTTGGACGCGGTTTTCGAGGAAACGCTTGATCTTGTTGTTGACCTTGAAATTCGCGGGGATGCGCGTGAGGCCGGCGACGACGCGATCGATGACTTCGGGGCTGACGCCGGTGTTGATGTTGGAGTGGCGATAGGCGGGCTGAATGTAGCCGGTGGAGCCCTCGTATTTCTGGGCTTCGATGGCCTTCGACTCGACGACGCTGCGGGCGGTGAGCTTCTCCTGTTCGCGGGCCTTGGCCTTCTGGAAGTTGGCTTCGAGGGCGGCGGAATACTCGGCCTTGATGGCGTCGGCGTCCTCCTGCGTGAGGCTGCCCTCGGCGATGAGTTTTTCGGTGTAGATCGTGGAGACGAGCGGGTGCGCGGCGATCTTGCGATACATCGTCGGCTGCGTGAACGCGGGCTCGTCGGATTCGTTGTGGCCGTGGCGACGGTAGCAGACCATGTCGATGACGACATCGCGCTTGAAGCGGACGCGGAACTCGAGGGCGAGCTGCGCGACCATGCAGACGGCCTCGGCGTCGTCGCCGTTCACGTGGAAGATCGGGGCCTCGATCATCTTGGCGACGTCGGTGCAGTAGCGCGTCGAGCGGGCCTCGGCGGGCAGCGTGGTGAAGCCGATCTGGTTGTTGATGACGAGGTGAACGGTGCCGCCGGTGCGGTAGCCGGGGAGTTGGGAGAAATTGAGCGTCTCGGCGACGATGCCCTGGCCGGCGAACGCGGCGTCGCCATGTATCAGGAAAGGCAGGACGCTGCGGCGCTCGGCGGTGTCGCCGCGGACGCGCTGGCGGGCGCGGGCCTTGCCCTCGACGACGGGATTGACGATCTCGAGGTGGGACGGGTTGGCGGCGAGACGGATCTCGACCTGTTTGCCGGAGGAGGTGTTGAGGATGGCCTCGTAGCCGAGGTGGTATTTCACGTCGCCATCGCCGGCGACGGATTCGGGAATGTAGTTCTCGGAGAACTGTTCGAAGAGGACCTCGAACGGCTTGCGGAGGATGGAGACGAGGACGTTGAGGCGGCCGCGGTGGGCCATGCCCATGACGATCTCGTCGACGCCGACCTCGGGGCATTTTTCGATGAGGGCGTCGAAGGCGGCGATGAAGGTTTCGGCGCCTTCGCCGGAGAAACGCTTCTGGCCGACGTATTTCGTGTGGAGGAATTTTTCGAAGAGCTCGGCCTTGTGGAGGCGGCGGAGGATGCGGCGTTTTTGTTTCGGGGTGAACGACGGCTGGTTGTTGGTTTCCTCCATGCGGGCCTGGAGCCACTCGCGCGCCTCGTGGTCCTGGCAGTGCATGTATTCGACGCCGATGTGCCCGCTGTAGGTTTGCTGAAGGGCGGCGACGATGTCGCGGAGGCGGTGGTGGCCGCCGCCTTTGAAATTCGTGAGCGTGAAGGATTCGTCGAGGTCGGCTTCCTCGAGGCCGAAATGGGAGAGCGCGAGACGCGGGTGGGCGGGGGGCGGTTCGCCGAGGGGATCGAGGTGGGCCTGGAGGTGGCCATGCGCGCGGTAGGCGTTGATGAGGCGGGCGACCTGACCCTGTTTGACGCTATCGAGAATCCGGACGTTGGCGGGTTGGCTGCCGCCCAAGCCTCCGCCGCTGGAGCCGAGGGTGAAGCCTTGGAAAAAGGCGCGCCACGTCGGATCGACGGAGTCGGGATTCTGCTGCCACGCCTCGTAGGCCGCGTCGATGAGAGCGGCGTTGGCGGAGGCGGAGAGATTAAGCGAATTCATGATAAGAAATGCTCGCTCGGCGCGGGAGAGAAACAGGGTATTGCGCTGGGCGAGTCATTAGAAGAGGGTCGATGAAAACAACATGGGAGCGACTATGACACAAGTGCGCGGTGGGGGTAGGACGGGTTTGCAATCGGACTTAACGAGGGTAGCTGCGAAATAAGATTTCGCACATAAGACCATGGAAAATGAGATCAAAGCGGCGGTGGCCGGGTTGTTGGAGGCGGTGAAACGTTCGGATGGGCAAGCGGTTGCGTCGGAAATGGAGCGGCTGGACGGGATGCTGAAGCGCGGGCGGCAGACGCTGCATCCGCAGCTTGTGCATTTCTTGCAGAACCGGAGTTATGCGAAAGCGCTGATGTTTTTGGGCGGGCAGAGCGATATCCCGGTCGGGGTGTGCGGAGGAAGGGCGGGAAAAGCTGAGATGCTGAAAGACTGAAAGCTGAAATACAGGAGTGGGGAACGGACCATGGCAAAGGGGCAGAAAATTTCGACGGAGGGCGGGAGCGGGTTGGGGCAGAATCCGTTTGCGGCGCTGAGTGGAGCGGGGTTGCCGAGTGCGCCGAAGGTGGTGCTGGAGCAGGCGGCGACGGCGAAAGCGGGCGCGACGAAGGAGGTGAAGAACCGCGGGCGCGTGGATATTCGGCGTGAGACGGGCGGGCGCGGGGGGAAGACCGTCACGACTGTCAGCGGATTTGTGGGGATCGGGATGCCGGAAAAAGAGCAGCTCGCGAAGAAAATGCGGGCGGCGTGTGGGTGCGGCGGGACCGTGAAGGAAGGCGCGATCGAGATCCAAGGCGATCAGCGCGAGACGGTGGCGCGGATTTTGAGCGAGGCGGGGTTTCGGCCGGTGTTCGCGGGGGGGTGAAACCGCCCGCAAACTCCAAACGCCGAAAGGCCAAATCCAAGCGGCGGCGCGTGGAGTAACGTCTCCGTTTGATGTTTGAAACTCTGCGAGTCTACGCAGCGAGGCCGGCGGCGAGGGCGAGGGCGGATTTGGCGCGGTTGAGGATGTAGAGGTGGTAGCCGGGAGCGCCGTGCGCGAGGAGGTCGCGGATTTGGGTGAGAGCCCAATCGATGCCGACGGATTCGAGGATCTCGGGTTGGTCGTGGGCGGCTTCGAGGCGCGTGATGAGTTTTGGCGGGAGCGAGGCGCCGCACATCGTCGTGAAGCGCTGGATTTGTTTCAGCGAGAGGACGGGCATGATGCCGGGGACGATGGGGATGTTGATGCCGAGAGCGCGGCAGCGGTCGACGAAGCGGTAGTAAACGTCGTTGTCGAAGAAGAGCTGCGTGGTGATGAACGCGGCCCCGGCGTCGACTTTGCGTTTGAGGTGAACGAGGTCGGTTTCGAGGGACGGAGCCTCAGGGTGTTTCTCGGGGTAGCCACCGACACCGAGGCAGAAGTCGGGGTGGCGGGATTTCAGGAGCGCGACGAGATCGGAGGCGTAGCGGAGGCCGTCGGGGGAAGGGGTGAAGGTGGTTTCGCCTTTGGGCGGATCGCCGCGGAGGGCCATGATGTTGCGGAAGCCGGCAGCGTGGAGTTGGTCGGCGGTGGCGACGAGCTCGGCGCGGGAGTGTCCGACGCAGGTGAGGTGCGGCATGACCGTGAAGCCGAAGTCGCGGCGGAGAAGGTCGCTGACTTGCGCGGTGCGTTCGCGGGTGCTGCCGCCGGCGCCGTAGGTGACGGAGACGAAGTCGGGGGAGATGCGTTTGAGGGCGGCGGCGGTGTTGCGGAGGGTTTCGACGCCGGCGTCGTCGCGCGGCGGAAAGAATTCGAGCGAGCGAAGCGGGCGCGATTGCGCGAGGAGGGAGGAAATGGGCGAATCGGGCGGCATGCGTCAGCAACGCATGCGGATTCGTTGATATGTGGCAAGGGAAGAGTGGAGGCGGATGTCTCGCGAAGGGACGAGAAAGAGAACGAGAACGATTACGAGAACGAGTGGGTGAGGTAGGCGCGCCAGCCGCGGTGGTGGGTGATGTCGGTGGCGTCCGCGAGGGCGGCGGGTTCGCAGAGGAAGCCTTGCACGGTGGAGCCGTCGGCGAGTTGGAGGGTGCCGATCCCGAGGGGGGAAGGAATCGCGGATACGAACTGCGCCCAAGCGCAGGCGGGAAGTGACCAGATTTCGAGTTCGATGGGGGCGCCGGTGCCGGGGGCGACGCGGATCAGGCCGGGTTTGGGCGGCGAGGTGTTGGCGAGGGCGTAGAGCTTATAGCAGTCGGCGGTGGTGGTGGTGCGGATGAGGCGCGCGCCGAGCGAGGTGAGTTGGTGGTTGAGAGGTTGGCCGGTGAGGTGGGCGCCGACGACGGCGAGCGGGATGTGCGTGTCGGGGGGCGGGGTGAATGTGGAGGCAGTGGGGCGGGCGTCGCGGAAAGGCGTTTTTGTTTCGAAGCGAGCAGCGAGGGTGGCGAGGACGGGGTCGGACCAGGCGGGACCGAAAAAAGTGATACCGAAGGGGACGCCGTCGGGACGGAAGCCGGCGGGGATGGCGAGGGCGGCGGTGTCGAGGAGGTTGGCGAAGTTGGTGTAGTGGCCGAGGCGGGAGTTGAGGGTGATCGGGTCGGCGGCGACTTCGGCGCGGGTGTAGATCGTGGCGGCGGTGGGGAGGACGAGCGTGTCGATTTTTTCCCAAGTGGCGTCGGCGGCGCGGCGGAGCGCGGCGAGTTTGTAGGAGGACTCGAAGGCGTCGACGGCGAGGAGGCGGGCGCCGGGTTCGATGATCTGGCGGGTGACGGGGAAGATCGCGTCGGCGTGATCGGCGTGGAAATGGCGGATGGCGGACCAGCGTTCGGCGACCCACGGGCCTTCGTAGAGGAGACGGGCGGCGTCGCGGAAGGGCGTGAAATCGATTTCGACGCGGGTGCCGCCGAGGGATTCGAGTTTGGCGAGGGCGGCGGCGAAGAGGGGCGGGTTGACGGTGTCGCCGAACCATTCGAGTTGGTCGGGTGCGGGGACGCCGAAGCGGAAGGAGGAGGAGTTGAGAGTTGAGGGTTGAGAGTTGAGAGCGGGGGCGGAGCGGGAGAAGGGGTCGAGGGGATCGTAGTGGCCGATGATTTCGGCGATGGCGGAGGCGTCGGCGACGGAGCGGGCGAAAATGGAAGGGCAGTCGAGCGAGCGGCAGGCGGGGACGATGCCGCGCGTGCTGAACCAGCCGCGGGTGGGTTTGAGGCCGACGAGATTTTGGAAGGAGGCGGGGACGCGGCCGGAGCCGGCGGTGTCGGTGCCGAGGGCGAAGCTGACGAGTCCGGCGGCGACCGCGGAGGCGGAACCGGCGCTCGAACCGCCGGGAATCATTTCGGGATGGAAGGGATTGCGCGGAACGCCGTAGGGTGAGCGGACGCCAACGAGGCCGGTGGCGAATTGGTCGAGATTGGTTTTGCCGACGGGAATCGCGCCGGCGGCGATGAGGCGCTCGACGATCGGGGCGGAGGCGGAGGGCGTGTATTTGAATTCTGGACACGCGGCGGTGGTGGGGACGCCGGCGAGATCGATGTTGTCCTTGATCGCGAAAGGGACGCCGTAGAGCGGGAGAGAGGCGGTGAACGAGGGCAGGCGGGAGGCGTAGGCGAGGATTTCGTCGCGGGGGAGGAGGTGGATGAAGAGGGCGGGATCGTTGTAGGCGGAGATGCGGGCGAGGATTTCGTCGACGAGCGCGGCGGGGGTGAGCGTGCCGGCGGCGTAGGCGGTGCGGAGGGTCGGGAGGTCGAGCGAAGGGAGGTTCATGAAGAGGGATCTCGCGAAGGGGACGAAGGAGGCGAAGGGAGGAGGAAAGGTTGGACTTCGTAACCTTTGTATCCTTCGCGAGACTACGGATTGAAATCAGGTTTCGAGGACGACGAGGGTTTCGCCGGCGTTGACGGGGCGGCCTTCGGCGCAGCGGATTTCGCGGACGCGGCCGGGGCGGGAGGCGACGACGGTGACCTCCATTTTCATCGATTCGAGGATCACGAGCGGATCGCCTTCGCGGACCTCGGTGTCGGGCATGGCGAGGATTTTCCAGATGTTGCCCGGAATGTGCGCGGGGACCGCGGAGCAGTTGGGCGGAAGCGCGGTGGCGTCGGCGGAGGCGGGAGAGATCTCGGGTTCGGAGAAGTTGAGCTGGCCGGAGATTTCCCAGCGGTGGCGTTCGGCTTCGAAGGCGGCTTGTTGCTGTTGTTTGAAGGCGGCGATGCTTTCGGCGTTTTCGGCGAGGAACTTTTGGTAATCGCGGAGGCGGAAGGTGGTTTCCTCGATGCGGAGTTTCACGCGACCTTGGGGGAAGTCTTCGCGGAACTGGGTGAGCTCGGCGTTCGAGACCGGATAGAAGCGGATCTGGTCGAAGAAGCGGAGGAGCCACGGATGGCCGTCGGTGAAGTCGGCGGTTTGTTTGTAGCGGTTCCACATCTGGCAGGTGCGGCCGATGAATTGATAGCCGCCGGGGCCTTCCATGCCGTAGATGCACAGGTAGGCGCCGCCGATGCCGACGGCGTTTTCGGGCGTCCAGGTGCGCGCGGGATTGTATTTCGTGGTGACGAGGCGGTGGCGCGGATCGACGGGCGTGGCGACGGGCGCGCCGAGATAGACGTCGCCGAGCGCGAGGACGAGGTAGCTCGCGTCGAAGGCGATGCGGTGGACGTCGGCGATTGTATCGAGACCGTTGATACGGCGGATGAACTCGATGTTGGACGGGCACCACGGGGCGTCCTTGCGGACGATCTGCATGTATTTGCGGATCGCGAGGAGCGTGGATTCGTCCTCCCAGGAAAGCGGAAGGTGGACGATGCGCGAAGGGACCTCGATGTCGTCGAGGTTGGGGAGCTCGGATTCGGCGCGGAGCAGGATTTCGAGGAGGCGTTCGAGCGGGAGCGCGCGCGGATCGAAGTGGACCTGGAGCGAACGGATGCCGGGCGTGAGATCGAGGAGGCCGAAGAGCTTGTGACGCTCGAGCCAGGTTTGCAGCGCGTGGACGCGCATGCGGAGGGCGATGTCGAGGACGAGGGGGCCGTATTCGACGAGGACGGCGGTGTCGCCGGAGAGGCGATACACGACGGCGGGGGCGGAGGGGCGGGCGGGGAGGGAGTGGAGGATGGCGGGCTGTGGCGGGGTAG
>JGI12383J13903_1001106_pt1 | contig 14397 bp, 17 predicted proteins | sample Passage237B_FD_13903 | JGI IMG/M metagenome (IMG submission 13903)
CGAAAAACCTTGGGCTGGCTGACACCGGAAGAAGCCATGGCCAAGGAAATGCTCGATTATTCAAACCATGTTGCACTTGCATCTTGAGACCGCCGCCTATCGGGGACGTGTCCTGCTGCTGGCGGCACGCACCTATGCCGGCCAGACCACCAACTTGCGGACGCCCGGCGGCGGGTTCGCGCCCGTGCTGGTTTTGCCATTTGGTGATGCGGCGCAAGCGAACGATTCTTCCATCACGGTTCAGAAGATGCTGGCATGAGTGACATCACGATCTACCACAACCCGGATTGCGGCACGTCGCGCAATACGCTGGCGCTGATCCGCGCCAGCGGCATCGCGCCCACGGTCATCGAGTATCTGAAGACGCCGCCCGACCGCGAAACCCTAAAGGCGCTGATCGCACGGATGGGCATGCACGTGCGGGACGTGCTGCGCGTCAAGGGCACGCCTTACAAGGAACTCGGGCTGGATGCCGTCCATTGGAGCGACGACGAATTGATCGACCAGATGCTGGCGCACCCGATCCTCATCAATCGACCCATCGTGGTTTCGCCCCTGGGCGTGCGCCTGTGCCGCCCCTCGGACATGGTGATCGAACTGCTGCCACAGCGGCCGGCGGGCGAGATTGGGGTTCAGCCGACATACGTGTAAAAATGGCTCACAAGATTGGTTTTCATCCGATGAATCAGTGAGTTAGCGGATATTTTCTGGCGGCAAGACTACGCCGCCAACGCCAGTTCAATCTCATACGGCTCCGGGATCGCCTCCACGTCGATCAGGTAGTCCCCGAACCGTTTCACATGGCTGGTCACGTACGGGCTGAGGAAAGCCACGTCCTCCCGGGTGATCTTCCACCCCTGCCGCATCAGGGACTTCATGATCCGGGTCTGTTCGACCACGTTGTAGAAGATGACGGCATTGGAGACCAGGTCGTTGTATTTGACGGCCTTCTCCTGCTCGACGGGGTCGTTGTCGGCAATCACCCCTTCCCCGCCGAAGAAGAAATACTTCGCGAAGCCGTTGTAGGCCTCCACCTTGTTGGTCGAGGCCGTGATCTGCTCGCGCAGTTCGCGGTTGGAGATGTACTGCAGCAGGAACAAGGTGCGCACAGCCGAACCGAGCGCCTTGAAGGCTTGGTACAGGCGGTTCTTGCGGCTGTAGTTGCCCAGCTTGCGCAGCAGCGTCGAGGCCGCGATCTTGCCGGTTTTGATCGAGAGCACGACCTGCATCAGGTCCTTCCAGTGGGTCTCGATCAGATCCCAGTCGACCGTGTCGCGGAACAGCGGCTCGATGTGCTCGTAGCGGATGCCCTCGTCCGGGCGGAAGAACTTGTATTCGCGCCAGTTGCGGATGCGCGGCATCAGTTGGATGCCCAACAGGTGCGAGAGCCCGAATACCGGCAGCGACTGCCCCTGCGTGTCAGCATGGACGGTGTCCGGTTGGATGTCGGAGGTGTTCTTCAGCAGGCCGTCAATGATGTAGACCGCTTCCCAGACGCCGCACGGGATGAAGTGGCTGAACAGCGCGACGTAGGTATCGGAGACGTGGTGATAGGCGATGCCGCCGTAGCCACCATAGCGGATGTGGTACGAGGCGAGCAGGTTCTGGTCGTAGAGGTCGTATTTGGTGCCATCGGCGGCCGCGCTCTTGCCATCGCCCCAGAATTTGGGGAGCTGCAGACCGGCGTAGCTGTTGATGATGTCGCGGCAAGCCGCCGCCAGCTTGTTGGCGTCCACGTGCCGGCGGTTAACGAACGACAACATGTGCGCCGAAACAGCGCCGCGTAGGTGCCGGGCGGCTTGGGCCGGCCCAAGGTTGCAGCCATAGGTGAAAGTGGTGAGGACGTAGCGCTCGGTTGGCTGTTCGATCTTGGCGTCCGAACCGGACAGCGGCCCGAAATGCCGCGTCCAGCGCGTCCAATGCGCCACGTCGCACAGGATCTCGATGACGCTGCGTTCGCGCAGGCGTTCGAGGATTGCGGTTTCCAGGGCACGTGCCCCACTGCTCATCTCCTTGGCCTTGCTGCGCTTGAGTACCGGGATGCCGTCCTCGCCGATGATGACTTGGCCGTTCTCCAGATAGCCCTGATCGGTCAGTTCGGCGACCTGCATCAGACGCGATTGCAGTGCGTTGACGAAGCCCACGGCCGTTGCCGGCAGGCCGACCTGGCGACAGTAGTCCTCCAGCATGGGCTCGCATTGCTCCCACGGCAGCAACTGTTCGCGGTAGTCGGCGTAGGTTTCCGATCCGCGCACGGCCACGTCGCCCGATTTCAGCTCGTTGGCTAGCGACGAGAACACGCAGACCTCGAACAGGCGCCGGTGGATGCGCTCCTCGCCTTGTTCGGTGCGATGGACGATGGTCTTGCGCCAGAGCTGGGTGGTGAACGCCAGATCGACCGATTCATCCAACCAGTCGCCGCGGGCGCGCTCCTGCGTCAGGATCAGCTCGATCGCGTCGATCAGTGAGCGGTCCTCCGTGGTCGAGGCCAGGTCCAGCATGCGTACCATCCGCAGGATGGTGGCGCGGTGGCTCTTGTAGAACGGCCACAGCAGCGGCAAATGGTTGTCACCACTGTGTGCCGCGATGGCATTGCAGTCGGCCTGCAGGGTCTGCACGCCGCCGTGGGCGTTGACCAGGCGGCGGATTTCCCGTCCCGCCTCGATGTCGCTGGGATGATGGTCGAGGACGCGGACCACATCCGACATCGTCGCCACGATCGCCTCGGTCTTCTCGCGATAGCGCGCCCGCAACCGCTCCAGTTCCTCACGACCTCGGTTGTGGATGTTGCCCATGCGCTTGATGAACATCTCCGCGAGATCGTCGCGAGTCTGGACCCGGGCCCTGTGAATCAGGCACACCAACACTGCGTAGCGCTTGGCGGGACGAAACTTGCGCAGTTCGGAAGCATCCAGCGCCCGCGCCTCGGCGGCGAAGTGCTTGCGCTTGATCTCTGGGACGCCAGCGAGGTGCAACTCGCTGCCGACCAACTCGCCCAGTTCGGCGATATGGTCGATCAACTCCTGGAAGTGCTGCAGTGAAGAGCGCTTGGGCAGGCGCTTGATCACGTGCAACGGGCTCTTCTGGCGCCCCTCTTCAACTTGCAGGAGGCCTTCAAGGCGCTGCTTTTCGTCGACGGTCAGCCGAGCTTCAATCTGGGCGAAATAGCGCCCGTTGACCAGTGTGCGGATACGTCGGGTCAGGCGATCCAGGGTGGAGAACGCCGGCAGCTCGACGCGATCGCGCACGAGTTGTTCGATGGCGACGTTGATCAGATCCGCGGGGTTGTCCATCACCGCAGCGGCTTCGTATACCGCTCGTGCCGCGACCTTTAGCCTCCCATCGCTGTAGGCACGGACCTGCAGAAATTGGCGAATCCGGCGGTAGTAGCGATAGCGCGAGGCATTGGCGAGGGCCGCCGGCTTGACTTGCACTCTTAGCTTCAACGCGCCGCGGATATGGCGGACCACCGCCGGTGGCACCTCATCCAGTGCGGGGAAATACCCCAGCCGCTGGAACGTCTTGAGCAGGATCGCCAGCGTCAGGCGGTGCGCAGGTTGCCGAGTGTTCTGGGCAACAAAGGCCAGTTCTGGGTCGGTCGGCGTGTAGGCCGCAACCAGTTCTCGTACAACGGGGTTGCGCTTGAATTGCGGGTATGCGGTCCGTTCGATCGACGCCATTCGGTTTCCTCAGGTGGTCGCAGGCCCTGGCAGCCTGGGCGTTTCCGGCAAGCTCGCTTCGATCCGCTGGCGGGCGAACGGATCGCCGCCATCGAGGTAGCGCATGGCCGAGTGCACATCGCGCCAGCCGACGTATTCCATCAATGCCTTCACGTCCCAACCGTTCGCATTGGCCCAGCCGGCGAAGCCGCGGCGCAGGGAGTGGCTGCTGTACTCCTCGGCGTCCGGCAGCCCAGCGCACGTCAGCAACCGGCGCAGCAGCGGGATCAGGCTGTTGGGGTGCAGCGCTTCGTCCGCGATGTGGCCCCAGCGATCGATGCCGCGCAACAGGGGACCCTCGGTCAGTCCGGCGGCGTCGATCCACTCGCACGTGGCCGTCACCGGGCACAGCCGCGACAACGCCGGCACCTTGTACGTGTTGCCCTGCGCTTGCCGGTCACCCTTGCTGCGCGGCAGGAAACAGGTCATGCCTTCACCCGGCACCAGACGCAGGTGCTCGACCTGCACCCGGATCAATTCGTCGCCGCGGAAGCCGCGCCAAAAGCCAAGCAACAGCAAGGCCCGGTCGCGCTGATGGCGCAGTTCGTCCGCGCGGGCACCGCGACCTCGCGCCGCCGCGATCGCGCCCGCTAACCAGTCATCCACCTGCGCCAGCCGGGTCAGCTGCAGCGGTTCGGCCTGCTTCTCCACCGACGGATGCAGCGTCTGGATACCCTTGAGTACCTTGCGCACCAGCGGCGCCCGCGTCGGATCCACGAAGCCGTGTTCGCGATGCCAGCCCGCCAAGGCCGCAAGGCGGTGCCGCAGCGTGTTGGTGGAGAGCTGACCCGCGTGGTCGGCCAGGTAGCGGGCCACGCTGTCCGGCGTGGCCGGCAGATGCCCGCCCCATTCGACCTCGAAGTGGCGCAGCGCCGAGGTGTAGCTGCGCTGCGTGTTTTTGCGTTCGGCGGCCTCCAGGTACCGTTCCAGAGTCATGGACGACACTCCGGATCCGCACACGGAGTCGGATTGTTATCTGTGCGCCGCAGCGCCCCCAGAATGGTGCAGGTTCCGCGCTCGCCGCCGGCGCACTGGACAATCACCCGCTCCAGTTCCGCAGCCATGCGTTGCAGTTCCTCGATCCGCTGATGGATGTCGGCCAGGTGCGCACGGGCTAGCACATCGACGTCGCCGCACGACGGCTTCGGATCGTCGTTCAGGCGCAGCAGGCTGCGGATCTCCTCCAGGCTGAAACCCAGTTCGCGCCCGCGGCTGATGAACCGCAGCCGCTCGACATCGGCCGGCGCGTAGGCGCGGTAGCCGCTTCCGGTTCGCGTCGGCCGCGGCATCAGCCCGACACGTTCGTAGTAGCGGATGGTCTCCAGGTGGCAGCCACTGGCGGCTGCCGCTTCGCTGATCTTCACATGCTTGACTCCGTAGCTGCTACAGACTTTATCCTTCGTCGCATTCCGCTGCCACCCTGGCCGGATGGCATCTGTTCGACGAGGACCCGATGAGCGATTGCGGCTGTCACCACGAGGCAAAGAACGCGCAGGAACGGCGTGTGCTGAAGATCGCCCTGGTGCTCAATGCCGTCATGGCGGTGATCGGCGGCCTTGCCGGCTGGATCGCCCAGTCGACTGGCCTGCTGGCCGACGCCCTGGACATGCTGTCCGACGCCACCGCCTACGCGATCGGCCTGGTGGCCATTGGGCGCACCGCCCGATTCAAGGCGAACGCGGCCTGGCTCAGTGGCAGCGTGCTGCTCGTGCTCGGTATCGGCGTTCTGGTGGAGGTAGGCCGGCGCGTCGTCTATGGTGCCGAGCCGCTCAGCGGCTGGATGATCGGCACGGCCCTGCTGTCGCTGGTGGTCAACGTCACCGTGTTGCGTCTGCTCGCTCCGCTGAAGGCCGGTGAAGTCCACCTGCGCGCCACGTGGTTGTTCACCCGTGCGGATGTCGTGGCCAACATCGGCGTCATCCTGGCCGGCGTATTGGTCCTCTGGCTGGCCACTCCGTACCCGGACTACGTCATCGGCACCTTGATTGGCTTGTACGTGATCAAGGAAGCCATCGAGATTCTCGGCGATGCCCACCGGGCCCGCGCCGCATCGAAGCCGTCCGCCGCATGACCTTGCACCGCGCCCGGTTCGCCCCCCATCGCTGGCTGATGCTGGCGATCCTGGCGCTGGGCTTGGTGGTGCAACCCATCCTGGGCTCGGTCAGCGAATTGCACGAACTGACCCATGACGTGGCCGGCACGCATGGCAGCGAGGAAACCCTGACCGCCGGTGAAGACGACACGGCCGGCGCCTTGCACGTGGTGCATCACTTCGCCCATTGCTGCGGCCACGCGGTGCCGACGGCCGCTGCGCCCGTGGTCTTCTCCCAAATCAGCCACATCGAACCCACGAGTCTGACGGCGTCGCGCCGTGTACCCAGCGGGCGATGGCTCGCACCTTTCCGACCTCCGATCGCAGCCTGACGACTCGCCGGCGTTGTGCCGGGTCTCTGGCCCTTTCCGATTGGAGTGTTTCCATGTCTGTGCGACTTGCGGCGTTGGCCGCGCTGGTCGCTGTGTCCGCCATCGCATGGCCGGCGCACGCGGCTGATCGACTTTCCCTGGACGAGGCGTTTGCACGCGTCGCCCAGACCCATCCCGATCTGCGCCTCTTCGGAGCGCGGCAGGACATCCTGTCCGCCGACCTGGAGCGGGCGGCCCTACGGCCGGCGTGGGTCGCCGGCGCGAGCGTCGAGAACGCCTTCGGCACCGGCGAGGCCAGCGGCCTGGACGGCGCCGAGCTCACCCTGAGCCTGGCTTCGGTCCTGGAACGCGGCGGCAAGCTCGACGCCCGCCGTACGCTGGCACAAAGCCGCATCGATGCGCTCGCGGTCGAGCGTGAGGCACGGCGGCTCGATCTGCTGGCCGAAGTGGCACGTCGCTATCTGGCAATGGTGGCGGCGCAGCGGCAACGGGACATCGCCGAGCTTGATATCGCGCAACGGCAGCGCACCGTCGCCGGGGCGCGGCATCGCCTGCAGGCCGGCGCGTCGCCCGAATCGGTCGTGCTCACCGCGCAGGCGGCCTTGGCGCGTGCGGAATTGGACCGCGCACGAGCCGAACAACGCTTCGCCGCGGCCCGGCAGCACCTGGCGGCGTTATGGGGCGAGCGAGCACCGACATTTGACGTTGTAGCCGCCGATCCAACAGCGTTGCCCCAAGTGGCTTCGTTCGCCCAGCTCACCTCCACCCTGGAGCAGACACCGGAACTGGCCCAGTTCGTCGGCGAGCGCCGGATCCGCGAGGCGCGCCTGCAGCTCGCGCGTGCCGACGCCAAGGCTGACCTCGACTGGGAAGTGGGCGTGCGCCGCTTGCAGGCGACCGACGACATGGCGCTGATTGGCAGTATCTCGATGCCGTTGGGTGCGAGCCGCCGGGCGCAGCCGGAGATCCGCGCGGCGGAGGCCGACCTGACTGCCTTGGAAATCGAACGCGAATCCAAGGGGCTGTCCCTGTATTCGACGTTAGCCGAAGCGCACGGGCGTTACTTGACGGCGCGGCTGGAGGTGGACCGGCTGCGCACCGACGTGCTGCCCAAGCTCGCCAAAGCAGAAGCTGCGGCGGAACGCGCCTACCGCGCCGGCGCCATCAGCTACCTGGAATGGGCGCAGCTGCAGTCGGAACGCACCGCAGCCCGCAAACAGCAACTCGACGCCGCGCTGGAAGCCCAGCGCGCCCTTATCGAAATCCAGCGCCTGACCGGTGCGCCGTTCGTGGCAGCACCGGCACAGGCGACGCAGGGAGGTACCCCATGAAGTGGACACACTGGATCAGCGCACTGACGCTGGCCGTTCTGTTGAGCGCATGCGGCGGCGCGAAGCCGTTCAACGAAACCGATCACGAAGAAGGCGAAGCACACGCCGCAGAGGAAGGCCACGAGGAGGCGCCCGACCGCACCACCATCGCGGCGAAAGTCGCCCAGGACGCCGGCATTCGTGTCGCACCGGCGGCAGCCGGCATCATCGCCGACGAGCACGAAGTCCAGGGCCTGCTCACACCGGTCGAAGGCCGCGTCGCCAAGGTCATGGCGCGCTTTCCCGGTCCGATCCGTTCACTGCGTGCCAACGTGGGTGATCGCGTGCGTGCGGGGCAGCCGTTGGCCACCATCGAAAGCAACCTTAGCCTCACGACTTACACGGTCCCCGCGCCAATCTCCGGCGTCGTGCTCGCTCGTAATGCATCGATCGGCACGGTGGCCAGCGAAAGCGCGGCGCTGTACGAGATCGCGGACCTGTCGGAACTATGGGTGGACCTGCACATCTTCGGTGCGGATGCTCAGCACATCACGGCTGGCGTGCCGGTGCGGGTCACGCGCTTGAGCGACGGACTTACTGCCGAAACGACGCTCGAACGCGTGCTGCCGGGCACTGCGACCGCCAGCCAGAGCACCGTGGCGCGCGCAACGATTCGCAACCTCGATGGCCTGTGGCGTCCGGGCTCGGCGGTAAAGGCCCGCGTCACCGTGGACCAAGCGCCGGCGAAGCTGGTTGTGCCCGTCACCGCCTTGCAGACCGCCGAGGACCAGGACGTGGTCTACGTGCAGCAGGGCGACACCTACCGCGTCCGGCCAGTGAAGCTGGGCCGCCGTGATGCGGAGCGCGTGGAAGTACTGGATGGGCTCAAGGCGGGTGAGCGCGTGGTCGTGGCGCAAAGCTTCCTGGTCAAGGCGGACATCGAAAAGTCCACCGTTGAAGAAGACCACTGAGGCCCGCCATGCTCGAACGCCTCATTCGCTTCTCCATCCGCCATCGCTGGCTGATGCTGGTGCTCACCGTCGCGCTGATCGCGCTGGGCGTATGGAGCTATCGGCATCTGCCGATCGATGCCACGCCCGACATCACCAACGTACAGGTCCAGATCAATACCCAGGCGCCGGGCTACTCGCCGCTGGAAGCCGAACAACGCGTCACGTTCCCGATCGAAACGGCAATGGCCGGCCTGCCCAAGCTGGATTACACCCGTTCGCTGTCGCGTTACGGACTCTCGCAGGTCACCGTGGTCTTTGCGGACGGCACGGACCTGTACTTCGCCAGGCAACAGGTCGCCGAGCGGCTGCAGCAGATCGCCTCGCAACTGCCCGAAGGCCTGGACCCGGAGATGGGGCCGATCTCCACGGGGCTTGGCGAGATCTTCATGTACACCGTGGAGGCTGAGCCGAATGCCCGCAAGCCGGACGGAACCCCGTATACGGCCACCGACCTGCGCACCCTGCAGGACTGGGTGATCCGCCCGCAGCTGCGCAACACGCCCGGCGTCACCGAGGTCAATACCATCGGCGGCTTCGAGCGGCAGATCCACATCACGCCCGATCCGGCTCAACTGGTCGCGTTGGGGTTCACCCTGCATGACGTAGTGCAGGCGATCGCTCGCAACAACCAGAACATCGGCGCGGGCTACATCGAGCGCAACGGCCAGCAATTTCTGGTGCGCGTGCCTGGGCAACTGGCGGACCTGGAAGCGATCCGCAATATCGTGCTGGACCGGCGCGAAGGCGTGCCGATTCGGGTGCGCGATGTCGCCACGGTCGGCGAAGGCAAGGAACTGCGCACCGGCGCAGCTACGCAGAACGGTCACGAGGTCGTGGTCGGCACCGCCTTCATGCTGTTCGGCGCCAACAGCCGCGAGGTGTCCCGTGCCGCGGCCGAGAAGCTGGAGGCCGCCAATGCCAGCCTGCCGGCAGGCGTACGTGCCAAGGCGGTCTATGACCGTACCGCGCTGGTCGACCGCACCATCGGCACCGTCGCCAAGAACCTGATCGAGGGCGCGTTACTGGTAGTCCTGGTGTTGTTCCTGCTATTGGGGAATGTTCGTGCGTCGCTGATCACCGCCGCGGTGATTCCGCTGGCGATGCTGTTCACCATCATCGGCATGGTGCGCGGCGGCGTGTCGGGCAACCTGATGAGCCTGGGCGCGCTCGATTTCGGCCTGATCGTCGATGGCGCCGTGATCATCATCGAGAACTGCCTGCGCCGCTTCGGTGAAGCGCAGCACGCACTCGGCCGCGATCTCAACGACGAGGAGCGTTTCGACCTGACCGCCTCGGCGACCGCAGAAGTGATCCGGCCCAGCCTGTTCGGCTTGGGCATCATCGCCGCGGTATATCTGCCGATCTTCGCGCTCTCGGGCGTGGAAGGAAAAATGTTCCATCCGATGGCGATCACCGTGGTGCTGGCGTTGACCGGCGCGATGATGCTGTCGCTGACCTTCGTGCCAGCGGCGATTGCGACCTTCCTGCGCGGCCGTGTGGCGGAGCACGACAACTGGCTGATGCGCCGGTCGAGGGCCCGCTACACGCCATTGCTGGACTGGGCGTTGCATCACCGCGTCGCAGTGCTGGCCGGCGCCGCGCTGCTGGTGGTCGCCTGCGGACTATTGGCCACGCGTCTCGGCTCGGAGTTCGTGCCGAGCCTGGACGAAGGCGACATCACCGTGCAGGCGATGCGCATCCCAGGCACCAGTCTGGAGCAGTCGGTGGCGATGCAGGAGACGTTGGAGAAGCGTCTGGCCCAGTTCCCAGAAGTGGCCAATGTGTTCTCCAAAATCGGCACCGCCGAGGTGGCCACCGATCCGATGCCGCCGTCGATGGCCGACACCTTCCTGATGCTCAAGCCGCGCGACCAGTGGCCGGACCCGCGCAAGCCCAAGGCGGAACTGATCGAGGAACTGGAAACCGCGGCCCGCGAGATCCCGGGCAGCAACTACGAGTTCACCCAGCCGATCCAGATGCGCACCAACGAGCTCATCTCCGGCGTGCGCTCGGACGTGGCGGTAAAGGTCTACGGCGACGATCTCGGTCAGCTGGCGCGACTGGCCGCGCGGGTCGAGCGCGTGATGCGCCAAGTGCCCGGTGCAGAGGACGTGAAAGCCGAACAGGTCACGGGATTGCCACTGCTCGCCGTGACGCCGGACCCCGTCGCACTGGCGCGCTACGGCCTCAACCCGGGCGACGTGCAGGACACCGTTGCTACGGCCATTGGCGGCGAGGTCGCTGGCCAGCTGTTCGAGGGCGATCGCCGCTTCGCGCTGGTCGTGCGTTTGCCGGAGTCGCTGCGCCAGGATCCGGCGGTGTTGGCGGACTTGCCGATCCCGCTGCCCGAGAGCGCGAACGCTGACGAATCCAGCCGCGAAGCCGCCTGGCGCAGCGGCGGTCCGCGCACGGTACCGCTGCGCGAAGTGGCCGAGGTACAGATCCAGCGCGGACCGAACCAGATCAACCGCGAGAACGGCAAGCGCCGGGTGGTGATCACCGCCAACGTGCGCGAACGCGACCTGGGCGGTTTCGTCGCGGAACTGCGCACACGCATCGGTCGCGATGTGAAGCTGCCCGAGGGCTACTGGATCGACTACGGCGGCACGTTCGAGCAGTTGATCTCCGCGAGCCAGCGCCTGGCAGTGGTCGTGCCGGTCACGCTGGCGCTCATTTTCGCGTTGCTCTTCATGGCCTTCGGCTCGGCCAAGGACGCGGCGATCGTGTTCAGCGGCGTGCCACTGGCGCTGACCGGCGGCGTCATTGCACTGGCCTTGCGCGGGATTCCGTTGTCGATTTCCGCCGGCGTCGGCTTCATCGCCTTGTCCGGCGTGGCGGTGCTCAATGGTCTGGTCATGATCGCCTTCATCCGTCGCCTGCGCGAGCAAGGCGATCCGCTCGAGAACGCGGTCCGCGACGGCGCGCTGGGCCGGTTGCGGCCGGTGCTGATGACCGCGCTGGTGGCTTCGCTGGGTTTCCTGCCGATGGCCTTCAACGTCGGCGCCGGTTCGGAGGTCCAACGCCCACTGGCGACGGTGGTCATCGGTGGCATCCTGTCCTCGACTGCATTAACCCTGCTGGTGCTGCCGGTCCTGTATCGCTGGGTGCACCGGGATCGCACGGTGCAGGCGGAGGTCTGAAGCCCGCGAGGGAAAGCAGATGCATGAAGTCGATATCGAAGCCGTGCGCATGGCGATGTTCGTCCATTCCGGCGTGAAGGCGGTGGACTCGCCGCGCCTGTATCGGTCGGCGACCGGCATCGGCCTGGCCGCCACCCTCACGGTGGCGGCCCCCGATGTCGACCAGACCAACGTCCGCGACACGATCGCCACCGTCCTGCGCGAGCGGTTCGGTATCGACGAGGTGGACTTGCAGTTCCACGACCCCGGACCGATTCCACACACGATCAATCTCTCGCGTGGTCTGATCGAAAAGAAGTAGAGCTAGTCGGTTCGCGCTGCTGTTCATTGCCACCGGCTCGCCAAAGACGCTGCCACCGGGTTCGTAGTGGCGCATCGTCCCAGCCAGCGCTCCGTGGATGCCCTCGATGACGCCCACGGACATCGTGCTTACCGAAATGCAACAGCAGCATGATCGAGTTGCGCAACGTGATGCCGAACAGGGTCCACGGTCGTCACGTGGCGGTACTCAGTGCATCGCCGCGATCAACGGACACGACACCTTGCCGCGGCCCGTGCGGCACGCGGCCACAAGCTGGGAGAGCGCGGCTTCCATGCGCTGAAGATCCATCAGCCGGGCGCGCACGTCGGCCAAGCGCGCTGCCCCGAGTTCGGCAGCCTCCTGGCAGTGGGTGCCGTCCTCCAGACGAAGCAGTTGGGCAACATCGTCCAGGCTGAAACCTAGGCGCTGCGCCGACTTGATGAACCTCACCCGGGCCACGTCCGCAGCGCCGTAGCGACGAATGCCGCCAACCGGCCGGTCCGGTTCCGGGAGCAACCCTTTGCGCTGGTAGAAGCGGATGGTCTCGACGTTGACCTCGGCCGCCCGCGCCAAGGCCCCGATCGTCAGCGGGTGCAGATCGCCCACCATGGTGCTTGACTCCGTACTTGAGTACGGAAGTAAGGTTAACGCATCCAGCGAGAATCGGCAGGAGCACATGCATGGCTGAAACCGGAAATGGCCGTGGTGCCCTGGCGGCGGGCGGTCTTGCCGCTGTCCTCGCCTCGACCTGTTGTTTCGGCCCGCTAGTGCTGGTCACGCTCGGGTTCTCCGGTGCCTGGATCGGCAACCTGACCGTGCTGGAACCGTACCGGCCAATCTTCATTGGCGTCGGGTTGGGCGCGCTGTTCTTTGCGTGGCGCCGCATCTTCCGACCAGTTCGTGCCTGCCGCCCGGATGAGGTGTGTGCTGTACCGCAGGCGCGAACGACCTACAAGATGCTTTTCTGGATCGTCGCCGCCTTGATGCTGGTGGCGCTCGCATTCCCCTACGTCATGCCACTGTTCTATTGAAAGGAGACTGCCATGAAGAAGTTCGTCGCTATTTTCGGACTGCTCGCGGCGCTGAGTGCGCCGGCTTGGGCTGCCACCCGAACCGTCACGCTGTCCGTGCCGAGCATGACCTGCGCGACCTGTCCAATCACAGTTAGAAAGGCCCTGCAGAAAGTGGGGGGCGTTATCGAGGCCAAGGTCACTTGGGAGCCCAGGGAGGCGATCGTTACCTTCGATGACACCCGGACCAATGCCCAGGCGTTGACCGAAGCGACCCGCAACGCCGGCTATCCCTCGACCGTGAAGACGCAGCCATGAGCACCACCACCACGAATCCGTTCCATGCCACGGCGGCGCATGTCGAGCAGATGCGCCAAGTGGCGCTGTACACCAATGGCGCGCTGAGCGCACGCATCAAGGTGCTGGCAGCGCTTCTATGGTCGGTAAGCGTGCGCTGCGAGCCTTGCGTGGCGCACTACGCGCGCAAGGCGGTGGAACTGGGAGCCTCCCGGGAGGAGTTGGCCGAGATGCTCGCAATCGCCCCAACCATGGGCGGCTGCGTTGGCGAGACGTGGGCGCTGAAGGCGTTTGCGGCAGTGCGCGGGGTCGCGCCCAGCAACGATCAGCTCGAAGAAACGTGTTGCGCCTCGACGGGAGGCAATTTTGATCCAAGCACGTACAAATAGCATCATGCATGCCTAGGAGCTAATGGAGACATCCATGCCATTGAGCATTAATAGCCTCAAGCCCTACGTTCCTGCCAAAGACTTCGAGTTATCCAAGCGGTTCTACACCGCTCTAGGCTTCACCATGTCGGATGGCTGGGGCGGTACCGCAGACTTCGCGCTCAATGGCCACGCCTTCCGGCTTCAGGATTATTACGTGCAGGATTGGGCAAACAACTTCATGCTAGTCATTGGCGTCGATGACGTTGACGCTTGGCATCAACGCTCGCTTGAACTGCTCAGCAGCAATGCTTACCCAGGCATGCGAGTAAAGCCGCCTGAGCCAGTTGATGACTCAATGGTCCTTCACGTCGTTGACCCAACCGGTGTTCTGTTGGTCTTTGTACAGTAGTTGCCACGGTTGGCGCCCGACCTGAATCCGATCGAGAAACTGTTCGCCTAGCTCACATCAACGAAGACCGAAAGGCGGCCATAGGCCGCCTTTCGGGTTGAGGTGGCCACCTATTTCGTTGGGGTGATGCGGGTGATGGTGCTGTCCATGCCCTTGGCCTCGAACTCGAATTCCACCTGCTGACCGGCCTTCACCGACGCCAGCTGTTCCGGCGATGCCTTGAACGCCATGGTCATCGCCGGCCACTTCAGTGCTTCGACCGGACCATGGGCGATGGTGATCTTGCCCGCGCCGGTGTCCACCGGTAATCCCCCCGCAGATTAGCTGACGTCAGAAGTGGAATTTTCTCGTACGCTTTCCCGAGGAGGTTCCATGAAGAAGTCCCGCTTCACCGACAGTCAGA
>JGI12383J13903_1001108_pt1 | contig 14376 bp, 14 predicted proteins | sample Passage237B_FD_13903 | JGI IMG/M metagenome (IMG submission 13903)
CAGCCGCTCTACCGTGGGGAATGGAGTGACGGCGGGCGCGGGCGCGTGCCATTCGCGGCTCTCGCGTCCGCGCACATGCGGTGCGATGCGGTCGGCCAGGTGGGGCCGACGAGCCTCCGCCCACGCGTAGACGAGGACGACTCCGAGGCCCAGGCCTAGCCCCGCGGCGATGGCGGCGGCCGTCATCGCAGGACCCTCGCATCCTCCGGCAACCGCCCGAGCCGGATCATCAGGCGGTACGCGACCACCGTGGCCGCTCCTCCCGCGACGAGCACGGTCACGCCGGTCGCGGTGTTGAAGGCGGCCGCGTTCGCCCCGCGGGTCGCGAGCATCGCGAGCACGATCCACGGGGCCGCGACCGCGAGGCGGGCCGCGTTGACCGTCCAGCTCTGGCGCGCCTCGAGCTCGCCGCGCGTGCGCGCGTCCTCGCGCAGGAAGTTGGACAGGGTGCGCAGGAGGCGGCCCACATCGGTGCCGCCGACCTCCCGCGTGATGCGCAGCGCCTCGACGATGCGGTCGGCGACGGGATCCGCAAGCCGCTCCTTGAGCTGGTCGAGGCAGTCGGAGAAGCGCCCGCTGACCCGGAAGTCGGCCGCGAACGCCGCGAAGGCGGGCCGCACCTGCTCGGGTCCCCGCTCGCCGATCTGCGCCACGGCCTCCGGCAGCGACAGCCCGGCGCGGATACCCGACGCGAGGTTGTCGACGACCTCCGGCCAGACGTCGCGCATGGCCGCCTGGCGGCGTGCGGCACGCTGGGCGACCAGGGCGAACGGCGCTCGTGAGGCGATGACGCCGAAGGCCAGCCCGATGGCCACGGACCTGCTGAGCCCTGCGCCGATGACGGCGACGACGACTCCCAGCCCGACGGCCGTGCCCACCAGTCCGGCGGGCGTCACGCCGCGAACGCCGGCCTGGATGAGACGGTCCTGGGTGCGAGCGGCCCATCCGTCGGGCCTGCCCTCTCGCCCGGGCTGGGCGGGCCAGAAGGACGACCACACGAGCACGAGCCCGGCCCCGAGCGCCAAGCCGAGGACGACGCTCATGCGCTCGCGCCGCTCAGCAGCGCGCGCAGGTCGTAGCCCGCGCGCCCGAATCGGTCCTCGTGCGGAGGGAAGCCCTGTCCCCTGACGAGGTCGTCGCCCGCCCTGTGGAACAGGTCGGCGGCCCCGACCACGCCCTGCTCGACGCGCCCGGTGACACCCACGATCTCCCTCACCCGGCGTCGGCCGCGCGCGTCCAGCTCCAGCTGGACCACGATGTCGATCGCCGATGCGACCGTGGGGACCACGAAGCGGTCGGAGACGTTCTCGCCGGCGAGCAGCGGCAGCGTGCACATCTTGACGATCGCGTCGCGCGCGGAGTTCGCGTGGATGGTGCACATCCCGGGGATGCCGGAGTTGAGCGCGACGAGCATGTCGAGCGCCTCCGCCTCGCGCACCTCCCCGATGATGATGCGGCTAGGACGCATGCGCAACGCCTCCTTCACGAGGCGGCGCAGGGGGATCTCGCCCGTGCCCTCGAGGGACGGCTGGCGGCACTGCATCGCCACCACGTCCCGCACGGAGATCTTGAGCTCGAAGACCTCCTCGCAGGTGATGATGCGCTCCTTCGCGGGAATGGATCCCGCGAGCGCGTTGAGGAACGTGGTCTTGCCGGCCTGGGTCTGTCCCGCGACGAGGATGTTGAGCCCTGCCACCACGGCGGCGTCGAGAAACGCGGCGGCTTGCGGAGGAAGGGATCCGAGAGCGACGAGGTCGCCGAGGTGGCTCGCGCGCGTGACGTACTTGCGGATGTTGACCGACCAGTGCTCGCGCGTGACGTCGGGGATGACGGCGTGAAGGCGCTCCCCTCCCGGCAGGGACGCGTCGACGAACGGGCTCGACAGGTCCAGACGCCGCCCGGACAGCTTGAGCATCTGCTCCACGAGGTCGCGGACCTGCTGGTCGGTGAGGATCGTGGGCGTGAGCTCCGGCTCGCCCCGTCTCGCGACGAACACCTGGGTCGGAGCGTTGATCCAGATCTCCTCGATGTCGGGATCATCGAGGTAGCGCTGCAGCGGACCGAATCCCGCGACGTTGTCGAGCACGGTGCGCGCGGTCGCCGTCTTGTCCTCGACGGGCTCGACGGCGCCCACGAGAGCCTGCTCCTCCCAGTGCGCGAGCGCCTCCTGGACCAAGGCCGCGACAGCATCGGCATCACGCAGCGGATCGACGCCGCGACGGCGGATCTGCTCCCGCACGTGCGACTCGATGCGAGCCGCGGCCTCTGCACTCATGGCAGGGGAGAGTAGAGGAAGTCACCAATTCTCGCTCGGCGAGTTGTGGACAGCCACGAGGCCGGGTGCCAGGGACGGCGCGTTTCACGCCCGATGCGTGGCGCGAGACGGGCCGACGGCGAGAGCCCGGGGCGGGTGTCCGTGGGGGTTTGCGGGAGGCGTGGCGAGGGCCTCGACGAGAGCGGCGAGCCGATGGCCGTTTCGGTACACCAGGATGCGCGCGGGGTCGACATCGCGACCATTCCGGTACAACAGCGCGCGGGGTGGGCGCGGGGGTGCGGTGCGTGCGCGGAGCGCCCCGGAGACAGCCGGGCCCCGGGCATCTCTGCCCGGGGCCCGGCCCCTCCAGTGGGGGGAGGGTGTTATGGGAGAACCGTCGCTCCTGCGATGGTTGCGATGTCTGCGGTGCCGGATGCAACACCCATCGCGAAATACACGGCGATCAGCACCACGCCAGTGGCAGCAAGCGAACCAGCGACGAGGTCACGCGTACGCCGTGCGAGCTGAGGACCGGTCATTCTGGCGGTGATGCCCGCCAGTCCCCCCGGAACCAGCACACCCAGGGCGGCAGCCCAGCCGATGGCCGGGTCGTAGCCGCCGAGGACAACAGATGCGGCAGCGGCGAAGCCTGCCGCCGCGAGAACCGCGAAGATCACGGCGCCGATGCGGAACGCGGCGTCCGCCCGAGCGGCTGAGTGGCCGCGGCGACGAGCCGAGGCGTCGACCAGGTGTCCCAGCCCGAACGTCAGGAACAGGCTGCCCACCGCCACCACGAGGGCGGCGACCAGGACCATGGAGAACCGTGCCGACTGCAGCTGCGCGACGCTTCCCAGGCCCTTGAGCATGTTGCCCGCGGGGCCCATGAGGAACGCGAACGCGAAGCCGTACACGATCGAGTACGCGCACGCGGTGGCCCAGGTGCTGCGAACCTGGGCCGCCGCGCTTGCGCGAGTGGAGTGTGAGGGGGAATCCGGACGGCGAGGGCACGAGGCGGAAGGCGTCGCTGCGGTGCGCCTGGTCTCCACTGCGAAGGTGGTCATGTCCACTCCTTCGGGGCTTGTGACCCCTTGTCATGACGGGCTGGTGGCCCTTGCCGTCCGCCGCGTGAGGCGGTTGTTGATGCACCCTCATGGTGACATCTGGACCCGGGACCTATCTGGGCCTTTGTCCCCGCCAAGGCCTTCACGGGGCGTCCGTGACGGATGTCACAGCACACCATTTGTCCGCATTGAAACGGGAGCAAAACGGGACATTCGCCGCACGCGGCGCAGACCGATGTGACGACTCCGACACCGTCACGGGGGTCGCCGTGTGACACGTCCGACACGGTGACGTGTCTCACTTCCGGGCCCACAATGGGCACATGTGCGGTCGCTACGCCAACTTCGTCGCCGAGCAGGAGCTCCTCGACGCCTTCGAGATCGCAGCCATCGCCGACGACGCGCGCCTCGCGCCCCGCTGGAACATCGGTCCCACCCAGATGGTCCAGATCGTCCGGCCCGCCCGCCTGGGCAAGGGCGAGCCCTCGTTCGCCGACGCGGCCAGGGGCGAGCTCGCGCCCTCAGGCATGGACGTGGGCACGTCCGACCTCGCGCATGCCAGCGTGCACGCGGCGACGCCCGACACCGCGCCGTCCCACGCAGGACGCGAGCTCGCCGCGGCCCGATGGGGCCTGGTGCCGGGCTGGGCCAAGGACCCGAGCATCGGCGTGAAGATGTTCAACGCCCGCATCGAGACCATCGCGGAGAAGCCGTCCTTCCGCTCGGCCTTCGCCCAGCGCCGGTGCATCGTGCCGGCGAGCGGCTACTACGAGTGGCGCACCGACGCCGGCGGCAAGCAGCCCTTCTTCATCCAGCCTGCGGACGGGGGCGTGCTCGCCTTCGCGGGGATCTTCGAGCTGTGGAAGGACCGCACGGACCCCGACGCCGACTGGCTCGTGAGCTGCAGCATCGTCACCACGGCCGCGCGCGGCGAGCTGCGCGACATCCACGACCGCCAGCCGGTCATGCTCACGCGCGACGCCTGGGACGTGTGGCTGGAGCGAGAGTCCACCCCTGACGACCTCTTCGCCGCGGCCGCCGATGCCGGCCCGGACCTCGCATGGCACCCGGTCGCCAAGGACGTGGGCAACATCCGCAACGAGGGCCCGCGCCTCGCCGAGCCCGTCGAGGAGTGACCCCTAGCCCATGCGCAGCACCGCGACGATGAGCAACGGCGCGGTCGCGAGGATCATCGTCACGAGCACGAGGGCGATCACGCCTCCGCGCGAGCGCAGCACCGGGGCCACGCCCAGGCGAGCGACGGCACCGGCCGCGGCGGCCGGCAGGAGCAGGTTCACGAACGGCAGCCACGGGGCGACCGGGCCGGAGAGCATCGCGACGGCCGTGCCGACGAGCGCGGGCGCCGCCGCGAGCTGGGCGAACCATGCGGCCGCCCGCCCGATGCCGAGGTGCCGGGTGCGCCGGTCCACCGCGATGCCGGCGGTGAAGGCGAGCGCGAGCGCGATGACGGGCGTGGCCATGAGCATGATGAACAGCAGCGCGAAGTAGCCCAGGTCGGTCCAGCCGGAGTCCCCCGACGTGCCGAACGGGATGAGGAACCACGTGGGCACGCTCAGGAGCGTGAACACGCTGATGGCGATCGCCGCGGCGACGATGGCCCGACGCCACGGCTCCGGCTCGGGCGCCTGACCCGCCCGACGCTGTCCCGAGCTCCCGGCCCTGTTCGCCATCACGCGGCCCTCCTCACGCGCACGTCTCCCGCCAGCACCGTCTGCTCCCCCGCCGCCGTCGCGACCACGAGCCCTCCGTCCGCAGACAGCCGCACCGCCCTGCCCGTGACGGGCGCCCCGCCCGGCACGTTGATCGTCACGTCCCAGCCGAGCGTCGCGCACACCTGAGACACGGCATCGGCCGTCTGGGCNATGTCGCCCTCCGCGGCCTCCGGCGCCCATTGGGCGACCGCGTCCCGCAGCTCCGCGGCGAGCTGGCGCAACAGCGCCACCCTGTCGAGCGAGGCCGCGCCCAAGGTCGCCATCGACGCGGCATGCGGCACGGGCAGTTCGCTCGAGGACTGGGACACGTTGACGCCGATGCCCGCCACCACGGCCTCCTGCCCCGGCACCGCCTCGCACAGGATGCCGACGCACTTGCGCCACCTGCCCCACTCGGGGATGTCGCGCGCGCCGTGCTCCACCACCACGTCGTTGGGCCACTTGAGACATGCGCCGATGCCCGCCCGGCGCAGCGCGCGCACCGTCGCGAGTCCCACCACGAGCGGCAGCCAGCCGTAGGCCGCGCGCGGGACAGGCGCCACGGCTTCGGGCCGGATGAGATAGGAGCCGGTGAGCGCGGCGCGGGCGGGGGTGGCCCACGCCCGCCCGGCGCGCCCTCTGCCGGCGGTCTGGTGATCCGCGACGAGCGCGGAAAGGTGCGGCCATGCCTCGGGCTCGGCCTGCACCGCCTCGAGCAGCGCCGAGTTGGTCGACGGCGAGGACGCCACGATGTCGAGCCGGCTCAGCGTGCGGCCCGGTCCCACCATGTCGGCGAACGCCGCCGCATCGAGCGGGCGACGAGAGGCGGCGATCGCTGCGGACGATGCGGTGGACACGCGGCTAGGCTATCGGGCAGTCGACTCAAGGGGAGAGACGTGGCCCAAGGCAAGAATGCAGCGCAGTCGGGGCGTGCCAAGACCACCGCGGCGGCGCTCGAGGCTCTGCGCAAGAAGAACGATGCCGCCATGGTCGCACCGGAGGCGGTGGCCCGGGAGAAGCAGCATGCGCGCGGCAAGAAGACCGCGCGCGAGCGCATCGAGCAGCTGCTGGACCCGGGCTCCTTCGTGGAGTTCGACCGCCTGGCGCGGCACCGCTCGCACAACTTCGGGCTCGACCGGAACCGCCCCTACGGCGACGGCGTCGTGACCGGCTACGGCACCATCGACGGGCGCCAGGTGGCGGTCTACTCGCAGGACTTCACGGTCTTCGGCGGCTCGCTGGGCGAGGTGCACGGCCAGAAGATCGCCAAGGTGCAGGACTTCGCGCTGCGCACGGGCGTGCCGATCATCGGCATCTCCGACGGCGGCGGCGCGCGCATCCAGGAGGGGGTCGCGGCCCTCACCCAGTTCGCGGAGATCTTCCGCCGCAACGTGGCCGCGTCGGGCGTCATCCCGCAGATCTCGATCATCCTGGGCCCGAGCGCCGGCGGTGCGGTGTACTCCCCCGCCCTGACGGACTTCATCGTCATGGCCGACGGCACGTCGCAGATGTTCATCACCGGTCCCGACGTCATCAAGGCCGTCACCGGCGAGAACGTGACCTTCGAGGAGCTGGGCGGCGGCCAGACGCACAACGTGAAGTCCGGCGTCGCCCACTACCTCGCAGCGGATGAGGACGATGCTCTCGACTACGTGCGCCACCTGCTGACCTACCTGCCGCAGAACAACCTGAGCGACCCGCCGCACTGGGACGCTCCCGCCGACCTCGAGGTGAACGAGGACGACCGCGCGCTCGACACGCTCGTGCCGGACTCGGACAACCAGCCCTACGACATGAAGACGGTCATCCAGTCCGTGCTCGACGAGGGCGACTTCTTCGAGATCCAGCCGCTGTTCGCGCCCAACGTCATCGTGGGCTTCGGCCACGTCGAGGGCCAGTCGGTGGGCATCGTCGCGAATCAGCCCATGCAGATGGCGGGCACGCTCGACATCAACGCGGCGGAGAAGGCGGCGCGCTTCGTGCGCACGTGCGACGCCTTCAACATCCCGGTGCTGACGTTCGTGGACGTCCCGGGCTTCCTGCCGGGCACCGACCAGGAGTACCAGGGCATCATCCGCCGCGGCGCCAAGCTCATCTACGCCTACGCGGAGGCGACCGTCCCGCTCATCACGGTCATCACCCGCAAGGCGTACGGCGGCGCGTACATCGTCATGGCGTCCAAGCAGCTGGGCGCGGACATCAACCTCGCCTGGCCGACGGCGCAGATCGCGGTGATGGGCGCCTCGGGCGCGGTCAACATCCTGCACCGCCGCACGCTCGCCGATGTCGAGGCCAAGGGCGGCGACGTCGAGGCCGAGCGCCAGGCGCTCATCGACGACTACGAGGAGCGCATCGTCAACCCCTACGACGCCGCCGACCGCGGCTACGTGGACGCCGTCATCGAGCCCCACGAGACGCGCGCGCAGATCGTGCGCGGCCTGCGCGCCCTGCGCACCAAGCGCGCCGCCCTGCCGCCCAAGAAGCACGGGAACATCCCGCTGTGAGCCGCCAGGAGGAGGTCGCCGCGGCCGCCGCCGCGGTCCGCATCGTGCGCGGCTCCCCCGACGAGGCCGAGGTCGCCGCGCTCGTCGCCGGCATGGTCGCCGTCGTGTCCGCGACCGTCGAGGAAGAGGAGCCCTTGCCCCGCTCGGCGTGGATGGACCGCTCGCGCACGATGCGCGGGCGACGGATGGTTGGCCCGCTGGGCCGCGGGCCCGGTGCGTGGAGAAACTCGTTGCGGTAGGTGCCCCGGCCCCTGCCCTCCCCCTGCTCGCCCCGGCCCCTGCCCTCCCCTCTCGCCCGTCAGGGGACCGCCCGTCTCACCGGAGTACCTGACCCCCCCGCCTTCAAGTTAACCCTCGGCGCGGGTGCACGGCTCGCGATGGTCCCGGCACGCGCAGGCGACGCAGGGTAGCCGCCGCCCGTGGACCTGTCGCACCGTATCGACCTCCATTCCGAGGTCGCGGGATCCTCCGTGGACACGACGTCTCCACGGAGTTCCGGTTGCAGGCGCCCGCGGGCGCTTTCAGGCTCGGGTTATCACAACCGATATAGGGGGACTCATGGACCACAAGAGAAAGAAAATGATCTCTATATCCTTGTTCTCAGTGTTCGCGCTCATGGCGACCGCGACGGTAGCCAACGCCGCGCCCGGCACCTCGTACTCGACGCTTGAGTATCCGAGCGGCGGAGGCTACTAACGACGGTGCCGTAGGCCGGGATGGCTGTTCGGCCAACACCTTCGCCAAGTCGGATCGAGTTCAGACGATCTACACAGACTGGGATTCAAATAACACCAATATCGTTTGCGAGAAAGTCGGGGTACGCGCGTACTACTATGCAGGAACTGGAAGTTCTTGGACAGCGTGGGACCATGACTGGGATGCAGCCACAGTCTTTCGTAGTAGTTACGTGTCTAGTCAACATTCTTTGAAGACGATCGGGGCCGCCTGAGGGATGATGAGAGCACCGTCGATTCGCCGAGGCGTCGCCGTGGCGGTCCTCGCCTGCGGAACGTTGGGCACCTCGGCATGCATGGTGGACGAACCCGACGACGGCCAAGCCCGCGTCGAGGTCGAGGTCTCGAGCCGGGGAGGCTCCTTCGCCGAGCAGGTGGCGCGCGCGCGCGTTCAGGCCCTCCAGGAGGGGGCCAGTGACGCTCAGCTCGCGCTCTTGGACCGCGCCGAGGAGGAAGGCGCGGTGAGCCTCGCCATCGCCCGCGCGGCTCTCGAGGGATTCTTCGCGTGCTTGCAGGACGCCGGCATCGGGTACACCGACCTGGGCACGGCTTCGTACGGCGAGTTCCCTCGCCAGCTGTACACCGTGTCCGACGGGCCTTCTGGGGAGGCGAGTCTGCGGTGTTACGAGCAGGAGTTCGCCTCCATCGACGGGCTGTATCAGACGCAACCCGCGACGCTCGCCGACATCGCCCATCAGGTCATGCTCCGCAAGGACGACATCATCGTGTGCCTGCGCGAAGCCGGGATCAGCATCGAGGACGACCCCACGTATGACGAGCTCCACGCGGCGCTGTACCTGGGCATCTTCGGCGTGCCACGGGGAGCCAGGGGCGGGGACGCGCCGGCAGGAGAGTCCGTGGACTGCTACAGCCCTGTCGGCTTGGATCCGCGCGACGTGTAGATCCCGTTCTCCGGTCAATGAGTGCCGGATGCGGGGGGAGCCCGAGTCAGGAACCGCCTGGCGGAGCTCACCGAGCAGCGGGAGCGACCACGTCGACCGTGGTGCACTTCGCCGCCCTGCCTCCCAAACAGCACGGGAATATCCCCCTGTGAGTGACGCCGACGAGGTGGTTGCCGCCGCTGCCGAGCTGAAGGTAGTGCGGGGCACCCTTGACGGTGGTTGCGACGGTCTGCATCGGGCACATGTGTGGACATCCCGGAAACGAAACACGAGGGGTTTCGGCCGAGCCTAGCCAGCACGTCTTGTGACCCAACCGTGACCAGGAGCCCGCGCACCGCATCGGTCGTCGGTACCCGCCCTTTCCGTGTCGGTGCCGCGCAATATGCTGACGGGGTGTCTACTCCTCCCACGGTGAACGAGTCCCCGTTGCCTCAACACGTCCACCGTATGGCTGACAACCTCACGAGCCAGGGCAACCTGCGCTTCCACTTGACAATAGGACATATAGCAGTAACTTAACAAGAGGGACGCAAGGGTGAGACCCCATAAAGGAGACTCGCATGAGAAGAACGGCGTTGCCCACATCGGCAGTTTTCGCCGTACTGCTTGCAACCCTCACTGTGGAGGCCGCTTATGCGGTCGGCTTTGAACTCCTAACTGAGTAGCCAGATGCCTCTCGTTATTCGCAACCTGCGGTATCTGGTGATGATTGTGGTGGCTTTGCTCGTTTGGGCGCCATTGGCGGGATGCTCATCGCGAGCGCCCTCCATGGCGCCGGCTTCATCCGAAGGCGAGTTTGCACCATTGATCGACCGTGCCATTGCACGCGCACACGAGGCAGGGGCCGACCAGACTCAAATCGGCTTTCTTGAACAGGCGCGAGCCGACGGGGTACTGTCGCCACAAACAGCCCAAGCAGCAGCCCAGCTATTCGCCGAGTGTGCAGAGTCATTCGGCATCCGGGTGGAGTTGGTGCCATTTGAGACGAGCACCTCGTACCCCCGCATCGACTATCGGGTTTACGCAGACGACCCGACAGTTGCCGACGGTTGCTATGAGGCTTTCTATGCCTACGTGGACCAGGTGTACCAGGTACAGCCTGCCGCTGTGCAAGCCCAGCGTGAAGCTGTACTTGCGAAATCTGCACAACTGGAGACGTGTGTACACGAGCATGGTCTGACGTTGCCTCACCACCCCACCTACGATGAGTTGCGCCTCGCCCTGTTGACACTGCTGTACGGGTTTGATCCATCTGATCCTCATGCAGACCCCGCAGCCGCAGCGCCCAGTGTCGATTGCCTTTCCCCAGCAGGTTTGGACCCCAACGACCTCTAGCCTCGACGTTGTTGATATCTGCCCGTTCTCCAGATTTATGAATGAGGAGAGCATAGGCAGCGGGGCGTGCCACCCAACCGCGACCAGGAACCCGCGCACCGCATCGGTCGTCGGTACCTGCCCTTTCCGTGTCGGTGCCGCGCAATATGATGGTGGGGTGTCCCCTGATGCGCGCGCGAATCGCCGTGACGCAACACCCCTCACCCGTCGCATGCGCAACTATTGGGACGCCGCGATCATGGCGCGTGTGCGCATCTGGCAGATCATGCCGCTTGCGGGACCGCACCGTGTGGTCGCCCTGATCGCGCTGGGCCTGGCGCTAGGCGCACTGCCCCTCGTTTTCATGATCGCCACCTCCCAGATGATCGGCCACGTGCCCGACGCCGTGGCTGGCGGACTGGGTTCCCCTGCCTGGGATGAGGTGGTGCGACTCTTCCTCATTGCGGCGGCGGCCTTTGTGTCCAGCCAGATCCTTGCCCCCATCCAGCAGATGCTCGGACTTGCCGTGCAACGTTCCGTAGACGGGCACATTCGCGACCAGGCGGTGGCGGCCGTGACCGGCTCGGTGGGCATCTCCGCGCTGGAAGACGGTGAGGTACTCGCCACCTTCTCCAAGGCCCGCATGCGCTTTGAGAACAACTGGCACACGCCCGGCAATGCTGTGGCGGGCATGCTGTACCTGTTCGCGCGCTACACGCAACTCATCGGGTTGCTGGTCGTGGTGTGGATTCTCCTGGGCCCTTGGGTCGCGTTGCCCATGGCAGTGGGCATCTGGGTGCAGGCTCGCACGACGAACTGGTTGCGCTTGGCGGCATCTACGCGGACCTGTACGCGCTCCAGGCCAAGCAGAACGCGTAGGAGCTCCGCACTACGTGGCGGCAGGCCGCGCCACTTCGCGTCTCCGCGCCCCTCCGCGCGCCCCTCCGCGCCCCTCCGCGCGCTCGTCCTTCCCTCCGTCCCCACCTCCACCCAGATCTCTGTTCGCTCTGAACGGATTCTCACCGAGCTACGAGTCCCTCCCTCGGACTCAGTTCTGAGCGAAACCCACGTGGCCGGATGGTTCGAGCTCAAGACGCCAAGACGACCCCGGGGCTGGGTGCGGGGAGACGCAAAGCAGGGGCGAGGCACGGGAACCCGGGACAGGAAGCGACACCGCCACGGCCCCTGCGCCGGGTAGCGTGGGCGCATGCACCTGATCCTCGCGTCGGCCTCGCCTGCGCGGCTCGAGACGCTGCGCCGCGCCGGCTTCGATCCCACCGTCATCGTCTCCGACGTGGACGAAGACGCGGTCCTCGCCCGGACGCGCGAGGAGGCCGGGGCATCGGGCGGCGCTCTCTCGCCTGCCGATGCGGTCCTGCTCCTCGCACGCGCCAAAGGCGAGGCCGTGGCCGGGACCGGCGTGAGCGACGCGCTCGTCCTCGCCTGCGACTCGATGCTCGAGCTCGACGGCGAGGTCTACGGCAAGCCCGAGTCCTCCGAGGCGGCCCGCGAGCGCTGGCGCGCGATGCGCGGCGGGGAGGGCCGGCTCCACACGGGGCACTGGCTCATCGACGCCCGCTCCAGCACCCCGAGGGCCGTGGGCCGCACCGCGAGCACCCTGGTCCGCTTCGCCGACCTCACCGACGCGGAGATCGACGAGTACGTCGCCACAGGCGAGCCGCTGCGCGTCGCCGGCGCGTTCACCGTGGACGGCCTGGGCGGGCCGTACGTGACAGGCATCGAGGGGGACTTCCACAACGTCGTCGGCGTGAGCCTGCCGCTCGTGCGCGAGCTCGTGGGTGAGCTCGGTCTGACGCTCGGAGAGCTTCGCAGCACTCCTCGGTTGTAGCGGATACACAACCTACGGGGCCGTAACCGTAAAGACATGCCCAAGTTGTTGTGGGATACCTACAAACGAGGGGGGCAGGCATGTGTCGGCATGAGAACTTGGGGCGCGCCTGGGTCGCGACGTGGGTGCGGCCCCGCGACCGCGCTACGGTAGACGCCGTGCCAGCCTTCTCGTCGGTTCTCATCGCTAACCGAGGCGAGATCGCAGTCCGAGTCATCCGTGCATGCCAGGACGCCTCGCTGCGCTCCATCGCCGTGTACGCGGACCCCGACCGCGAGGCGCCCCACGTGGCCCTCGCCGACGAGGCGTACGCCCTCGGGGGCGCGACCGCGCGCGAGTCATACCTCGACATCGACAAGATCATCGACGTCGCGCGCCGCTCGGGCGCCGAGGCCGTCCACCCCGGCTACGGCTTCCTGTCGGAGAACTCGGACTTCGCCCGCGCGGTGATCGCCGCGGGCCTCGTGTGGATCGGCCCGCCCCCGGAGGCGATCGACGCCCTGGGCGACAAGGTCTCCGCACGCCACATCGCGCAGCGCGCCGGCGCTCCCCTGGTGCCCGGCACGCCCGACCCCGTCTCATCGGCCGAGGAGGTGCTCGCCTTCGCCGACGAGCACGGGCTTCCCGTCGCGATCAAGGCGGCGTTCGGCGGCGGCGGCCGCGGGCTCAAGGTCGCACGCACTCGCGAGGAGATCCCCGAGCTGTTCGAGTCCGCCACCCGCGAGGCCGTCGCGGCGTTCGGCCGCGGCGAGTGCTTCGTGGAGCGCTTCCTCGACCGCCCGCGCCACGTCGAGACCCAGTGCCTCGCCGACTCCCACGGCAACGTCGTCGTCGTGTCGACGCGCGACTGCTCGCTGCAGCGCCGCCACCAGAAGCTCGTCGAGGAGGCGCCCGCGCCCTTCCTCACGCCCGAGCAGAACGCCCGCCTGGTCGAGGCCTCGCAGGCGATCCTGCGCGAGGCCAAGTACGAGGGCGCGGGCACATGCGAGTTCCTCATCGGCGTCGACGGCACCATCAGCTTCCTCGAGGTCAACACCCGCCTCCAGGTGGAGCATCCGGTCACCGAGGAGGTCACCGGCGTGGACCTGGTCCGCGAGCAGTTCCGCATCGCGGCGGGCGAGCCGATCTCGAACCTCAGCCCCGAGGTGCGCGGCCACTCCATCGAGTTCCGCATCAATGGCGAGGACCCGGGCGCGAACTTCATGCCCGCTCCCGGCCGCATCAACCGCCTCACGTTCCCGGCGGGCCCGGGCGTCCGCGTCGACGCCGGCGTGCGCCAGGGCGACACGGTCTCCGGCAGCTTCGACTCGATGGTCGCCAAGGTCATCGTCACCGGTGCCACGCGCGACGAGGCCATCCAGCGCGCTCGCCGCGCCCTCGCGGAGATGCACGTCGAGGGCATCCCCACGGTGCTTCCGTTCCACCGCGCGGTGCTCGAGGCCCCCGAGTTCACGGCCCCCGACGGCCAGCTCAAGGTCTACACGACGTGGATCGAGACCGACTTCGCCGACACCGTCGCGAGCCTGGGCCGCGCCGCCGCCCCCGGCGGGGACGAGCAGCTCGACGCCGGCGCCACAGAGCGCGTGGTCGTCGAGGTCGGCGGCAAGCGTCTCGAGGTGGTGCTGCCAGCGTCGCTCGCGCAGGCCGGCCGCGCTCGGTCAGGTCCCGTGCGCCGCTCCGCGCGCCGCACCAACGGCGCCGCCAAGGTCGCCACCGGCAACGACCTCGCCTCGCCCATGCAGGGCACGATCGTCAAGGTCGCGGTCGAGGAGGGCGCGTCGGTCAACGAGGGCGACCTCGTGGTCGTGCTCGAGGCGATGAAGATGGAGCAGCCGCTCACCGCTCACAGGGCCGGCGTCATCAAGGGGCTGAGCGCCGAGGTGGGCGCGAGCGTGAGCGCCGGCACCGTCATCTGCCAGATCGTCGAGGAGCAGCCGGCCTAGGCGCGGTGCACGTCCGTGATGTTGTGCAGGCGCCGCGCCGCCTCCGCGACCGTTCCCGACAGCGACGGGTACACCGTGAAGGACGCCGCGACGTCGTCCACGG
>JGI12383J13903_1001114_pt1 | contig 14337 bp, 13 predicted proteins | sample Passage237B_FD_13903 | JGI IMG/M metagenome (IMG submission 13903)
GAGCGGGCAGCCGATGCGGCTGGCGGCGTCGAGCTTGAAGGCGGTGGAGCACACGTCGGCGCTGCGGCGCGCGTTCAAGGCGGTGCTCGACGTCGCCGATCTGGCGAACCCCGACCTGACGCGCCGGATTCGCGCGATCCAGGGTTTCGGTCTGGGACAGCAGGTCGACAAGTTGCCGGCGCTCGAAGCGCGGGCGAAAATTGAAAAGGAGCCGAAGGCGCAGCTCGCATTGCGCGAGGCGATCGCGTTGATCGGGCTGAAGAGTTCCGACGATGCGGTGAAACTCGCGGCGTTGCGCGAACTGCGCGAGCTGCACACGATCGCGAGTCTGGATGCGTTGAAGGCGACGCACAAGGCGGCGGTGGCGGAGAAGAAGACCGAAATCGCGGCGGCGGCGGAGGCGGCGATTCACGCGGTCAACAGCCACATCAGCACGGTGAATTTCTTCGGGACGATTTTCCGCGGCATGAGCCTCGGGAGCATCCTGCTGGTCGTCGCGCTCGGACTGGCGATCACGTTCGGATTGATGGGCGTGATCAACATGGCGCACGGCGAGATGATCGCGGTCGGCGCATATACGACCTACGTGGTGCAGAATATTTTTGGGAACGGCCTGACGCTGTCGCCGTTCGGATTTTCGATGAGCCTGCCCGGTCTGAAGGCGACGGGAGCGTGGTATCAGAGCTATTTCGTGGTGGCGCTGCCGCTGAGTTTTCTGGCGGCGGCGGGCATGGGAATCCTGCTCGAGCGGAGCGTGATTCGTTTCCTGTATCGCCGGCCGCTCGAGAGCCTGCTGGCGACGTGGGGCGTGTCGATGGTGCTGCAGCAGTTGTTTCGCAGCGTGTTCGGTTCGCAGAACGTGCAGGTGAGCAGCCCGAGCTGGCTGAGCGGAAACTGGATCTACAACGACATCATCTTCGGGTGGAATCGCGTGTTCGTGATCGGGTTCGCGGCGCTGATCGTGTTCGGCGTGTGGCTCGTGCTGACGCGGACCTCGCTGGGTTTGTTGATCCGGGCGGTGATGCAGAACCGCAACATGGCCTCGTGCATGGGCGTGCGGACCGAGCGCGTGAACATGCTGACCTTCGGACTCGGAAGCGGGCTGGCGGGATTGGCGGGCGCGTTTCTTTCGCAGATCGGCAACGTCGGTCCGTCGCTCGGGCAGAGCTACATCGTCGATTGCTTCATGACGGTCGTCGTGGGCGGCGTGGGCAATCTGCCTGGCACGGTGATCGCGGCGTTGGGAATCGGCATGGCGGATCAGTCGCTGCAGCAGATTCTGCTGAATCCGGTGCTGGGAAAGATCACGGTGCTGGTGGCGATCATTCTTTTCCTGCAGTGGCGGCCGGCGGGGATTTTTGTGACGCGGAGCCGGAGCCTGGAGGGATGAGTTTTCAAATGAGGAAACACGAAACACACGAAACACACGAAATGAACACCCCCGGAAGGATCGGATCCCTTCGTGTGTTTTGTGTTTTCCGTGGTGAAACACGATCGGAATGAGCGCCGCCACTCTTCGCAAAATCGAAATCGGGGCGATCGCGGTGATCGCGTTGTTCCTCGTGGTCGTGTTGCCGCTGCTGAACAGCCACGGAGTCGTGAGCAATTTCACGATCAACCTGTGGGGAAAATATCTCTGCTACGCGTTGCTCGCGATCTCGGTGGATTTGCTCTGGGGCTATACCGGGCTGCTGAGTCTGGGGCAGGCGCTCTTCTTCAGTCTGGGTGGCTACATGATGGGCATGTATCTCATGCGGATGATCGGGGATCTCGGGCAATACAAGCTCCCGATTCCGGATTTTCTGGTGTTTCTCGGCTGGAGCGAGCTGCCGTGGTTTTGGAAGCCGTTCGATAGTTTCGGATTCGCGGCGCTGATGATCTTTTTGCTGCCGGGCGTGGTGGCGTTCGTGTTCGGGTTTCTCGCGTTTCGATCGCGGATCAAGGGCGTGTATTTCTCGATCCTGACGCAGGCGCTGACGTATGGCGCGTCGCTGATGTTTTTCCGCAACGACATGCTGATGGGCGGAAACAACGGCTTCACGGATTACAAGTTCATCCTCGGCCACGACATTCGCGATCCGGCGACGATGCGCGGGTTGTATGTCGTGACGGCGATCGTGCTCGTGCTGGTGTTTCTCGGCTGCCGCTGGCTGGCGCAGACGAAGCTCGGGCTGGTGCAACGGGCGATTCGCGACGGCGAAAATCGCGTATTGTTCAGCGGATACGCGGCGGCGCATTTCAAGCTGTTCGTGTTCGTGGTGGCGTCGCTGATCGCGGCGATCGGCGGAGCGCTCTACGTGCCGCAGGTCGGCATCATCAATCCGTCGGAGATGACGCCGGACAAGTCGCTCGAAGCGGTGGTGTGGGTGGCGGTCGGCGGCCGCGGAACGCTGGTCGGGCCGATCATCGGAGCGATCTCGGTGAATGCGCTGAAGAGCTGGGCGACGCGGGCGTATCCGGACGCGTGGCTGTTCATTTTGGGCGGGCTGTTCATCGTCGTGGTGCTCTTGTTGCCCGGCGGAATGGTGAGTTTGCCGGGACGCATCGCGGCGTGGTGGAAGGGGCGTTCGCGCCGCTCCGTTGATGAAACCACCGATGCGGCCGCCGCATCGGAGAAACCCGTTGTGACGACAGGCACGCCATGAACGTCGGTCCGGAAAAAACCAACTTCATCCTCACGGTGGAGGATGTGAACAAGACGTTCGACGGCTTCAAAGCCATCACGAACCTGAACTTCTATCTGAATCGCGGCGAGCTGCGCACGGTGATCGGTCCGAACGGCGCGGGGAAGTCGACGTTCTTCGATCTGATCACCGGTCGCACGAAACCGGATACGGGAAAGATCGAGTTCGGCTGGGACATCGATCTGGTCGGAATGAACGAGTATGAGATCAACCGGTTGGGGATCGGACGGAAGTTCCAGACGCCGTCGGTGTATATCGATCACACCGTATTCGAGAATTTGTTACTCTCGTTGAAGGGGCCGCGCGGCGTGTTTCGGACGCTGTTTCACCGGACGACGTCGGAGCAGCGCGATCGGATTGACGAGCTGCTGAAATTGATCCGGCTGGATGCGAAGCGCGATTTGCGCGCGGGGCAGCTCGCGCACGGCGAGAAGCAGTGGCTCGAGATCGGGATGCTGCTGGCGCAGGAGCCGCAGTTGCTGCTGGTCGACGAGCCGGCGGCGGGAATGACCGACGAGGAGACGAAGCGCACGGGTGAACTGCTGATCAGCCTCTCGGAGAAGCACAGCATCGTGGTGGTCGAGCACGACATGACCTTCGTGAAACAGATCGCGCGCGACGGAAAGGTGACGGTGCTGCACCAGGGCACGGTGTTGTGCGAAGGAAAGTTCGACGAAGTGCAGGCGAATGAACAAGTGCGGCAGGTGTATCTCGGCCGCGGAAAGCATTAATGAACAGCCGCAAAAACGCGCAGAAGGCGCAAAGACGATCCTCAAAGTTGGAGGGGGCGAATCTGGTCCTGGCAGCGGGTTATTTCGCGCGTTCTGCGCCGCTTTGCGGCCATCTCTCATGAGTAGTGCTTTGCTTCAACTTTCGGCGGTCGAGGCCGACATCGCGGGGTCGCGGATTTTGCGCGGCGTGAACATCGAGGTGAACTCGGGCGAAGTCGTCGCGTTGATGGGCCGCAATGGCGTGGGCAAGACGACGACGCTGCGCTGCATCACGGGATTGCTTTCGGTCCGCAACGGCGGGGTGACCTTCGACGGTGAAAACATCGCGAAACTCGCGCCGGACGTGCGGGCGCGGAAGGGCATCGCCTACGTGCCGCAGGGGCGGGATATCTTTCCGCACCTCACCGTGGAGGAGAATCTCCAGGTGGGGCTGGTCGTGCACAGGCGCGGGAAGGCGGCGGATCGTGAGGGCTTGGAGCGGGTGTTCGCGCTGTTTCCCGTGTTGAAGGAGATGTTGTCGCGCAAGGGCGGCGTGCTGTCGGGCGGGCAGCAGCAGCAGTTGGCGATCGGGCGGGCGATTTTGACGCGGCCGAAGCTGTTGATTCTCGACGAGCCGACCGAGGGAATTCAGCCGTCGATCATCGATCACATCGGGGACACGTTGAAGAAGTTGAAGACGGAAGGGCTGCACGAGAATCCGGTGAAGGAGATTCAGCATGCGGTGAAGGAGCTGAAGAAGGATGGATCGCTGGCGATTTTGCTCGTGGAGCAATACGTCGATTTTTGCCGCGAAGTGGCGGATCGGTTTTACGCGATGGACCGAGGAGCGGTGGTGGCGTCGGGGCAGATCGCGGAGCTCACGGACGACGTCGTGAAGGAGCATTTGCAGGTATGACCGGGCAGCCCAGAGCTGAGGGCCTAGAGCCCAGAGCAAATCTTCAAACTGGCATGTATCCGTCTTTCTGGTTGCTCTCCGCTCCGGGCTCTTAGCCCTGAGCTTTGTTTTCCCATGCACTTAACCCCTCGCGAGCGTGAAAAACTATTGATCGTAACGGCGGCGGATCTCGCGCGGCGGCGTCAGGCACGCGGATTGAAACTCAACTATCCCGAGGCGGTCGCGATCATCACGTATGAGATCATGGAAGGCGCGCGCGACGGGAAGTCGGTGGCCGAGTTGATGAGCTTCGGGACGACGATCCTGAAGCCGAGCGACGTGATGGAGGGCGTCGCGGAAATGATTCACGAAGTGCAGGTCGAGGCGACGTTCCCGGACGGGACGAAGCTGGTGACGGTGCATAATCCGATCCGGTGAAGCGAAATTCTGAAAAGCTGAAACTCTGAAAGGCTGAAATGATCCCCGGAGAAATCATTGTCGCGAAGGATGCCGCGCCGCTGGCGGCGAATCTGGAGTTGGAGACCAAGGTATTGGAAGTGGCCAACACGGGGGATCGCCCGATCCAGGTGGGGTCGCATTATCACTTCTTCGAGACGAACGAGGCGTTGAGCTTCGATCGCGCGGCGGCGCGAGGGTTTCGGTTGAACATTCCCGCGGGCACGGCGGTGCGGTTCGAAGCGGGCGACACGAAGGAAGTCGAATTGGTGGCGCTCGCGGGGGCGCGCGAGGTGTATGGCTTGAACGCGAAGGTGAATGGGCCGCTTTGATATCGGATCCGGTTTCCGCTGTATCGTCGGGATTTTAGCCATGCCTGCTCTTGCCGCGACCACGTCGGCCCACACCGAACCCGCGGTGTTGATGTCGCCGATGAATGTGGTCGAGCGCGGCGATAGCGGGATTGGCACGAGCGTGTCGGCGAGCGAGGGGGCCGTGGGGGAATCGCAATTCCGACATCGCGCGATTTTGCGGCCGGGCGAGTTGCTGGAGACCGTGCCGGGCTTGATCGCCACGCAGCACAGCGGGGCGGGGAAGGCCAATCAGTTTTTCCTGCGCGGCTTCAACCTCGATCACGGCACCGATCTCGCGACGAGCTTGAACGGCGTGCCGCTCAATCTGCCGACGCATGGACACGGACAAGGCTACACCGATTTGAATTCCGTCATCCCGGAGCTCGTCCGTTCCGTGCAGTTTCGGAAAGGCCCGTATCGCGCCGCGGACGGCGATTTCGCGACGGTGGGATCGGTCGATCTGGTTTATCACGACCGGGTGCCGGAGAATTTTGCGCGCGTGGACATCGGGAGTTTCGACTACCGGCGGGTGGTGGCGGCGGTGTCCGGGAAGGTGGCGCAGGGCACGCTGCTCGTGGCGGCGGAAGGGCTGCGGCAGGATGGTCCGTGGCAGCGGCCGGAAGCGTTCGACAAAACGAACGCCGTGGTGCGCTACTCGGGCGGCGCGGGCGACAGGCGTTGGTCGGTGACGGCGTCGACTTACCACGGCGAGTGGAATGCGACCGACCAAGTGCCGGCGCGGGCGGTTGAGTCGGGCGCGATCGATCGCTTTGGCACCGTCGATCCTGATTCGGGCGGCGAGTCGGCGCGGCATGCGCTGGCGTTGGACTGGCAGAGCGACGCGGCGGATTCGCACACGCATGTGACGGCCTACGTCTATCGCTACGACCTCGATCTATTTTCCAACTTCACCCACTTCCTCGAGAGTCCCGACGAGGGAGATCAGTTCGAGCAGACCGATCGACGCCATGTGACCGGCGTCAAAGCGGAGCGGGCGTGGGCTCATTCGTTGTCCGGCCGCTCGTCGGCCACGACGGCGGGCGTGCAGGTGCGGCATGACGACATTCGCAACGGACTTTATCAAACCGTCGCGCGCGTGCGCACCGACAAGGTCGGCGCCGACGGCGAGACCATCCCGGCGGTCACGCGTGAAGATGACGTGCGGCAATTCAGTGCGGCGGCGTATGTGGAAAACACGGCCGCATGGTCGGACCTTTTCCGCACCACGGCCGGCGCGCGCGTCGATCACTATCGTTTCGAGATCGCGAGCAACCTTCCGGAAAATTCCGGTCGACGTTCCGCGACGCTGGCGAGCCCGCGCTTGAGTTTACTTTTCGGGCCATGGGATGAGACCGAGTTCTACGTCAACGCCGCCGGCGGCTTTCACAGCAACGATGGGCGCGGCACCACCACGCGTCGCGATCCGCGCAGCGGGAGCGATGTCGATCCGGTCGATCCGCTCGTGCGGACGCGGACGGCCGAGCTGGGCGTGCGCACCACGGCGGTGCGCGGGGTGAATTCGTCGGTTTCGATTTGGTGGATCGATCTCGATTCCGAACTGCTCTTCGTCGGCGACGCGGGCAACACCGAGGCGAGCCGTCCGAGCCGGCGATGGGGGATCGAATGGGCGAACTTTTATCGTCCCCGTTCCTGGTTGAGCTTCGATCTGGATGTTTCGATTTCGCGGGCGCGCTTTCGCGATGAAGATCCGGCGGGCAATCGGATTCCGGGAGCGGTGGAATCGGTGGTGGCGGCAGGCGTTTCGGTGTCGCGCGGAAGTTTCGGCGGCAGCTTTCGCATTCGCCACTTCGGGCCGCGGGCGTTGATCGAGGACGATTCCGCCCGTTCCGCCGGCACGACGCTCGCGAACCTGCGCGTCGCCTACACCATCGACGGCGGCTGGGAGTTGGGGGCGGAAGTCCTCAATCTTTTCAATCGTGCGGCGAACGATATCGATTATTTCTACACGTCGCGTCTGCCGGGCGAGCCGTCGAGCGGCGTCGACGATATTCATTTTCATCCCTCCGAACCACGCGCTCTTCGCGTGATGTTGCGCCGAAACTTCTAACCACCATCGCCATGCCCCTGAAACTCACACGTCGTCAATATGCGGAAATGTTTGGTCCCACCGTCGGGGATCAGGTGCGGCTCGCGGATACGGAGCTGTTCGTGCAGGTGGAGCGCGACCTGATCGCGGAGGGCGGCGGCTACGGCAACGAGATCAAGTTTGGCGGCGGGAAAGTGATTCGCGACGGGATGGGACAATCGTCGACGGCGACGGATGCGGAGTCGCTCGATCTGGTGATCACGAATGCGCTGATCCTCGATCCGATCCTCGGTATCATCAAAGCGGATATCGGCGTGAAGCACGGGCGGATCGTCGGGATCGGGCATGCGGGAAATCCGGGGATTCAGAACGGGCTGGGATCGATCTATCCGGATCCGGAGACGAAGAAGAAAAATCCCATGATCGTGGGCGCGTGCACGGAAGTGATCGCGGGCGAAGGTTGCATCGTGACGGCGGGCGGGATCGACACGCACATTCACTTTATTTGTCCGCAGCAGATCGACGAAGCGATCAGCTCGGGGCTGACGACGATGTTGGGCGGCGGCACGGGTCCGGCGCATGGCACGCTCGCCACGACGTGCACGCCGGGNGCGTGGAATATCCATCGGATGCTCGAGCGGCGGAGGCGTATCCGATGAATCTGGGTTTTCTCGGGAAAGGGAATTGTTCGACGCCGCAGCCGTTGCGCGAGCAGGTGCTCGCGGGAGCGATCGGGTTGAAGCTGCACGAAGACTGGGGCACGACGCCCGCGGCGATCGACACGTGTCTCGGCGTGGCGGACGAACTCGACGTGCAGGTGGCGATTCACACGGACACGTTGAACGAGTCGGGTTTTGTCGATGACACGATCCGCGCGTTCAAAGGACGGGCGATTCACACCTATCACTCGGAAGGCGCGGGCGGCGGACACGCGCCGGACATCATTCGCGTGTGCGGCGAGGCGAATGTGCTGCCCTCGTCGACGAATCCGACGCGTCCTTTCACGGTGAATACGATCGATGAGCATCTGGATATGCTCATGGTATGTCACCATCTCGATGCGAAGATTCCGGAAGACGTGGCGTTCGCGGAATCGCGGATTCGGCCGGAGACGATCGCGGCGGAGGATCGGCTGCACGACCTCGGTGCGATCTCGATGATGTCGTCGGATTCGCAGGCGATGGGGCGCATTGGCGAGGTGATCTGCCGGACGTGGCAGACGGCGCACAAGATGAAGACGCAGTTCGGAAAGCTGACCGGGAAAAATAGCGCGCATGAAGCGGCGGATAATTTCCGGGTGCTGCGTTATCTCGCGAAATACACGATCAACCCGGCGATCACGCACGGGATCTCGCATGCGGTGGGATCGTTGGAGGTGGGGAAGTTGGCGGACATCGTAATCTTCAAGCCGTCGCTGTTTGGCGTGAAGCCGGAGCTGATTTTGAAGGGCGGCTTCATCGCGTGGGCGAACATGGGCGATCCGAATGCGTCGATTCCGACGCCGCAGCCGACGTTCTATCGGCCGCAGTTTGGCGCGGCGGGGAAGGCGCTCGGAAGCACGTCGCTGACGTTCGTGAGCGAGGCGTCGTTGGGCAGCAAGACGGGGCCGAAGCAGTTGGGATTGTCGCGGAAACTCGAAGCGGTGAAGCGCACGCGGACGGTCGGGAAGCGCGACATGGTGTGGAACGACGCGATGCCGAGGATCGAGGTCGATCCGGAGACCTACACCGTGAAGGCCGACGGCGAACATCTCACGTGCGAGCCGGCGAAAGTGCTCCCGATGGCGCAGCGGTATTTTCTGTTTTGAGCGGGAACGCGCGGGTGAAAACAGTCGGGGCGTAAAGCCCCTCCCACAGCTCTCAGATCAGACGTGGAATTTTTCGGCGACGCGATCGAGGGCGGCGCGGAAGCGGGGGAGGTCGAGCGGTTTTACGAGGTAGTCGTCCATGCCCGCTTGGAAGCAGCGCTCGCGGTCGGTTTCCATGGCGTCGGCGGTGAGCGCGATGATGGGGAGGCGCGGGCGGGCGTGGGTTTTTTCCTCGGAACGGATGACGGACGTGGCGGTGAGGCCGTCCATTTCGGGCATCTGCAGGTCCATGAGCACGACGTCGAATTTTTCGCGGCGGACGTGGTCGACGGCTTGCGTGCCGTTCTCGGCGAAGACGGCTTCGTGGCCGAGGCGCTGAAGGACGGCGGCGGTGAGGCGACGGTTGAGGGCGTTGTCTTCGGCGACGAGCACACGGAGGCGGCGCGAGGACAGAGCGGGTTGAGTGGTCGGTGCGGAGGAAGGCTCGTGCAGCGAGTCGGCGGGCGCGGCGGGGAGGCGGATGCGCGCGATGAAGGTCGAGCCCTGCGCGAGCTGGCTTTGCGCTTCGAGCGAGCCGCCCATGAGTTCGCAGAGGCGGCGTGAAATCACGAGGCCGAGACCGGAGCCGCCGTAGCGGCGGGTGATGGAGGAGTCGGCCTGGCTGAAGGAGCGGAAGAGGCGCGACATTTGTTCGGGCGAGATGCCGATGCCGGTGTCGGTGACGCGTGCCTCGATCAGGTCGCCGTGCGGCAGAGCGGAGACGGAGAGCGAGACGGTGCCGGAATCGGTGAACTTGATGGCGTTGGAGACGAGATTGCCGATGACCTGGCCGACGCGGGTGAGATCCCCGACGACGGCGGCGGGAACGGAGTCATCGATCCGGCAGGTGAGCGAGAGCTTCTTTTGCGCGGCGACCGGTTCGAAGAGGCGCAGGACATCGTTGACGGCGCGGCGGAGATCGAACGGGCGCTGTTCGATTTCGAGGGCGTGGGATTCGATCTTGGAGAAGTCGAGGAGATCGTTGAGCAGGCGGAGGAGGGTTTCGCCGCTGGTGAGAATGGAGACGACGTAGTCGCGCTGAGCGGGATCGAGGTGGGAGCTTTCGAGCAGGCGGGCGAAGCCGAGCACGCCGTTCATGGGCGTGCGAATCTCGTGGCTCATGGCGGCGAGGAATTCCGATTTGGCCTTGTCGGCGGCTTCGGCGGCTTCCTTGGCGGTGGCGAGGGCGCGGGTGCGATTTTCGACGATGGACTCGAGTTCGCTGCGGTGGCGGCGGACCTGTTCGAAGGTGATCCCGGCGAAGAGGCCGGGAAAACCGAGACAGAAGGCGAACATGGCCATCGTGAAGATGGGCGAGAAGTTGACGGCGCCCGGGAGGTTGAACGGGCCGGTGCCTTGGGCAGTGGCGTGGAAGCCGATTGCGCAGACGAGCAGGACGGTCGCGGCCACGCCGCGCGGGCCGGAGAGGACGGCCGCGAGCAGGGCGAGCGGGATGGACAGATAGATCGCGGCGGGAGCGACGCGGAGGCTGAGCCGGCAGATCGCGGCGGCGAGCACGAGGGTGAAGATCAGGCCGAGGATGCGGACGGCCCGGCCGCGCAGGATGCCGGCGTCCCAGGGAGCGAGCGCGAGCGGGACGATGAGGAAGACACCGAGAGCGTTGGAAAACGTGATGATGCCGGTGCGGATCCAGAACTGAGCCCAGGTGAGATTCGGCAGGTAGCCGGCGACGTAGATGATGGCGATGACGGACCAGGCGGTGAGCACGGCGGGCAGGAGCGCGACGCCGAAGGAGAATTTCAGGAATTGGATGCCGTCGCGGAAAGGATCGGCTTTGAGCCAGCGTTGCCAGATGAGGCAGGCGAGCGCGGGGCCGAACGTGTTCACCGCGCAGATGAGGTAGCTGTAGGGGCGAAAAGCGAAAAAGGAAAACGAGTTGGCGAGGACCATGATGGTCCAGTTGGCGAGCCAGACGGTGGGCAGGGCGGACCAGCCGGGACGTTTGAGGAAGGCGATCAGAGCGATGCCGCCGGGAAGCCAGATGGCGGTGACATTCGTCGGCGGCGTGGAAATGAGCCGCATGGCGGCGAGGGCGGAGCCGACGAGGAGGGCGAACAGGACCAGATGCCGGCCGATGGCGAACGCGAGAGCGCGCGACGCGGGGAGGCGGGACGAAGCTGGAGCCATGGAGAGGTTCTGGCGGAAGGGTGGGCGGGCAGGCAATTCGGCAGAGCAAGTTTGTCGGTCGCAGGATTGCAGTTTCGGACGGCAGGCTTCGTGCTTTTCGGGACGCCTTGTTAAACATTGTCCATAGTCCTGTTCTCGGCGGTGGTGACGGTCGACGTCGGGTCGCGTTGCGCGTCGATCGGATGACGATCGCGAAGCGGGTGTGGCGGGGTGTGGCGGAGGACGGGATGGAGTTTGGCTTCGAGCTGGAGCGGCCGCTGCGGCATGGAGAGGTGTTCTGGCAGACGGACGAGGTATGTTACGTGGTTTTGCAAAGCGAGGAGCGGGTGCTCGAGGTGGCGCTGGATATCGCGCCTTCGGCGGCGGCGGGGATCGGTTGGGCGGTGGGGAATTTGCATTTGGAGCTGCAGTCGGAGGCGACGCGATTGCTGGCGCCGGACGAGCCGGCGGTGCGAAAACTTTTCGAGCGGTTGAACGTGCCGTATCGCGAAACGACGGCGGTGTTTCGGCCGGGGCGATTTGTGAGAGGAGAGAAGGGCGCGCATGAGCTCGGGCCGAGTCACAAGCATTGAGCGAAGCGGCGAAGGCGGTGCGGTGGCGGCGGCCTGGATGTGCGCGCTGTTGCAGGCGGGGGATTCGTTTTATCCGACGGGGAGTTATGCGCACTCGTTTGGGCTGGAGGGATTGGTGCAGGAAGGCGTGGTGCGGGATCGGGCGACGTTGCGGGAGTTTTTGTTCCAAGCGGTGTTGCCGTCGTTGAAGCACGTGGAGCTGCCGATCGCGGTGCAGGCGTGGGAGGCGCTGGGGGCGCGGGATTGGGCGCGGGTGGGCGAGATTGGCGTGCTGGCGTCGGCGTTGAAGACGTCGCGTGAGGCGCGGCTGGCGTCGGAGAACATCGGCCGTCAGCGGGCGGAGTTGGTGGCGGCGTTGCGCGGCGATGAAGGTGCGAAAGAGTATTTGGCGCGGGCGAAGGCGGGTGGGTGGCCGTTTTCGGCGTCGGTGTCGGCGGCGTTGGAAGGACTCGCGATCGGCGCGCCGCGCGAGGCGGTGCTGGCGGGTGTGGTGTATTCGACGGTGGCGGCGATCGTGTCGGCGGCGATGAAGCTTTTGCGGCTGGGGCAGAATGCGAGTCAGACGCTGTTGACGGAGGCGCTGGGCGAGGCGCCGGCGGTGATCGCGGCGGCGGAGCGGGTGCCGATGGAGGAAATCGGATGGTTTAATCCGTGGCTCGACATCGCGGCGGCGCGGCACGAGACGGCGGACGCGCGGATGTTCATTTCATGACCGAACCATTTTCACAGAAGGAAACGAAGAGCCAAGGGTGCTGATTTCCTCTTCGTTCCCTTCTGTTCAATTTGAACTTTATTATGCGTAGACCTCCTAGAATTGGCATCGGCGGGCCGGTGGGCTCGGGCAAGACGATGCTTTGTCTCAAGCTCTGTCAGAAGCTGCGCGAGCGCTACTCGATGGCGGTGGTGACGAACGATATTTATTGTTCGGAGGACGCGCAGTTTTTGATCACGCAGAGCGCGCTGCCGGCGGAGCGTATCAGCGGCGTGGAGACAGGCGGGTGTCCGCACACGGCGATTCGCGACGACACGACGATGAACGAGCAGGCGTGTCGCGCGCTGGAGGAAAAGTTTCCGGATCTGCAGGTCGTGCTCGTCGAAAGTGGCGGCGACAATCTCACGGCGACGTTTTCGCCGGAGTTGGTGGACGCGTTCATCTACGTGATCGACGTGGCGGAAGGAGATAAAATCCCGCGGAAAGGCGGGCCGGCGATCCGGTTCAGCGATCTGCTGATCATCAATAAAATCGATCTGGCGCCGCTGGTGGGGGCGGATCTCGGCGTGATGGAGCGCGATGCGAAGGCGCAGCGCGGGGCCCGGCCGTTTTTGCTCTGCGATTTGAAGCGCGAGCACAATCTGGACGCGGTGATCGCGTGGATCGAGCGGGAGGTGTTGTTCGGCAAGGAGGCGAAGGTGGCGGGGTAGAGTCGCCGATCGTTCTCGTGCTTCATTCTCTTTCTCGTTCTCGCAAGAGCTCGAGAGAACGAGAACGATTACGAGAACGAGAACGATGAGACGATCCGATGACGGAATTTTCGGGACATCTGCGGTTGCGGGGGGCGCGGCGGGAGCATGGGCGGACGGTGCTCGCGGAGCAGGCGTTCCGGGCGCCGTTTCATTTGAGCAAGCCGTATTGGGATGTGGATACAGGCGTGCTGCTCGTGCAGGTGGTGAATCCGACGGCGGGGATTCTCGAAGGAGATCGGTTGGAGTCGGAGATCGCGTGCGAAGGGGGCGCGGCGATGTTGGTGACGACGCCGAGCGCGAGCCGGGTGTTTCGGATGCGCGGAGGAAAAGCGGAATGCTTTCAGCGATTTTCCGTGGAGAAAGACGGGTGGTTGGAGGTGTTGCCGGAACCGCTGGTGCCGCATCGCGGGTCGAGGTATCGGCAGGTGACGACGGTGGAGGTGGAGCCGGGCGGGGGGCTGTTTTTTGTCGATCAACTCATGCCGGGACGTGTGGCGCACGGTGAGGCGTGGGAGTGGGATCGGTTGAGTGTGGAGTTGGATGTGCGCGTCGCGGGAGAGTTGGTGTTGCGAGAGCGGCTCGATCAGAGCGGCGGAGAGTTGAAGGCGCTGGCGCGGTTCGCGGGATCGGGCGACGGGGCGTGTTTCGCGAATGCGGTGTTGATGGGCGCGGCGGAGGAAGGCGTGGACGTGCGCGAGGTTCTGAAGGGGTTGCACGCGGAAGGCGCGTGGGTCGGCGCGAGTGCGCTGCGGCGCGGTGGGTGGAGCGTGAAGGTGGTCGCGCGCGAGGGAACGGAGCTCCGGCGGAGCTTGAAGGAAGTCCGCGCGCGACTGGCACGGGCGTTTCCGCAGATGGGATGTGAGCTGCGGAAGTTGTAGCGCCAGCGAGCTGGCGGCCTACGGGCGGAATGGTCGCGGCGTAAAGCCGCTCTCACGATTCGCTCAATTCACTCGCGTTTCGAGCGGTGGGAGCGGGTGGCGCGGACGATCGCGTAGATGGCGGTGCCAAGAACAACGGCACAGAAAAGCGTGGCAACGGGATGCGCGAGGAGGTGAGAAAAATCCCAGGTGAAATCGTGATCGCCGTCGTGGCCCGGGTGGGCGAGGAGCGCGGCGGGGGCGGCGAGCGCGATCGAAGTGAGAGCGAAACGGCGGGGGGCTTT
>JGI12383J13903_1001115_pt1 | contig 14320 bp, 12 predicted proteins | sample Passage237B_FD_13903 | JGI IMG/M metagenome (IMG submission 13903)
GTCGCTCCCCCTCCCTACTAAACGGGATGCCCCCCCCCGCACTCGCCATCTTCTCCCGCCTTCCCCATCCTCCCTTCTGAATGCCCGCCGCGCCCGCTCTCAACCCCGCCGCCGCCACCGTTTCCCCCGCCGCCTTTTCCGCCCTCGCCTCCCGCCTCACCGGCGAACTCCACACCGGCCGCACGCTCCGCATCCTCTACGCGACCGACGCCTCCGAATACCAGGAGCTCCCCGCCGCCGTCGCCTTCCCGCGCACCGAAGCCGACGTCCGCCTTCTCATCGAATTCTGCGCGCAACACCGCCTCGGCTTCATCCCGCGCACCGCCGGCACCTCCCTCGCCGGCCAGACCGTCGGCCCCGGCCTCGTCGTCGACCTCGGCCGCCACCTCAACCGCATCGTCTCCATCGACGCCGCCCATCGCCGCGTTCGCGTCCAACCCGGCATCGTCCGCAACGAACTCAACCTCGCCCTCCGCCCCCACGGCCTCCTCTTCGGCCCCGAAACCGCCACCGCCACCCGCGCCATGATCGGCGGCATGGTCGGCAACAACTCCTGCGGCTCCAACTCCATCGTCTACGGCTCCACCCGCGACCACCTCGTCTCCGCCCGCGGCTTCCTCGCCGACGGCTCCGAGGTCACCTTCGGCCCGCTCACCCCCGACGAGTTCGCCGCCAAATGCGACGCCCCCGACTCCCTCGAAACGCGCATCTACCGCGAAATCCGCGATCTCCTCTCCGACGCCTCCCACCGCCAGCTCATCCGCGACAACTTCCCCAAACCCGAGATCCCCCGCCGCAACACCGGCTACGCCCTCGATCTCCTCATGGACTGCGAGGTCTTCGATCCCGCCTCCGATAAACCTTTCAATCTCTGCCGCCTCATCGCCGGCTCCGAGGGCACGCTCTTCGTCGGCGTCGAATTCGAGCTCACCTGCGATCCCCTCCCGCCGCCACCCGCCCTCCTCTGCGCGCACTTCCACTCCGTCAACGAAGCCCTCCGCGCCATGCTCGTCGCGCTGCCTCACCGCCCCAGCGCCGCCGAGCTCATCGACCGCCACCTGCTCGAATGCACCAAGCTCAACCTCGAACAGGCCCGCAACCGCTTCTTCGTCCAAGGCGACCCCGGCGGCATCATGGTCATTGAAGTCCGCCGCGAATCCCGCGCCGAAACCGCAGCCACCCTCGAAGCCATCGCCGCCGACATGCGCGCCGCCGGCCTCGGCTACGCGTATCCAACTCTCTGGGACGCCGACGTCGAACGCGTCTGGGACCTCCGCCGCGCCGGCCAGGGCATCATGAACAACGTCACCGGTGACGCCAAACCGCGCGAAAACGTCGAGGACACCGCCGTCGCCCCCGCCGATCTCCCGAACTACATCGAGGAGTTCGACGCCATCATGCGGAATAAATACGGCATCGACTGCGTCTACTACGGCCACGCCGGCACCGGCGAACTCCACACCCGCCCGCTCTTCAATCTGAAAACCCGCGAGGGCCTGAAGATGTTCCGCGACGTCGCCACCGACATCGCCGCCCTCGTCAAAAAATACCGCGGATCCCTCAGCGGCGAACACGGCGACGGCCGCCTCCGCGGCGAATTCATCCGCTTCATGGTCGGCGACGCCTGCTACGAGCTCCTCCGCCGCGTGAAGCTCGCCTTCGATCCCCACCACATCCTCAACCCGGGCAAGATCATCGACGCGCCGCCGATGGACACCTCGCTGCGCAACAGCCCCGACACGCCATCGCCCGACTACCCGACCTACTTCGACTTCACCTCCACCGAAGGCGTCGTCCGCGCCGCCGACCGCTGCAGCGGCTCCGGCGACTGCCGCAAATCCCACCTCATGGGCGGCACCATGTGCCCGAGCTATATGGCCACGCGTAATGAAAAAGACACGACACGCGCCCGGGCCAACATGCTCCGCCACCTCCTTACCTACCCGCACGATCCGTCCAACCCGTGGAACCGCGACGAAATCGCCGAGGTGATGGACCTCTGCATTTCCTGCAAGGGCTGCAAATCCGAATGCCCCGCCAACGTCGACATGGCCCGCCTCAAGGCCGAATGGCAGCAGCACTTCCACGACGCCCGCGGCGCCACCCTCCGCTCCCGCCTCATCGCCAACTTCTCCCGCCTCACCGCCCTCGGCACCTTCGCCCCCTCGCTCCACAACTTCTTCGTCACCTCCCCGCTCACCAGCCGCCCCTTCAAACGCCTCCTGGGCTTCGCCCGCGATCGCAGCCTCCCCACGCTTCCTCCCGCGACGCTGCGTAGCTGGTATTCGCGCCGCCGCTCACGCCCCGCCCCCTCGACCCGCCGCGTCCACCTCTTCGCCGACGAATTCACAAACTTCCACGACGCCCCCATCGGCATCGCCGCCCTCCAACTCCTCGAACGCCTCGGCTACGAGGTCGTCATTCCCGACCACGTCGACAGCGGCCGCGCCCAATTTTCCAAAGGCTTCCTCCGCGACGCCCGCCGCCTCGCCACGCGCAACATCGAACTTCTCTCACCCGTCGTCACCGACGACGCCCCGCTCATCGGCATCGAGCCTTCCGCGATCCTCGGCTTCCGCGACGAATTTCCCGACCTCGTTCCCGCCGCCCTCCGCCCCGCCGCCCGCGCGCTCTCGAAACGCGTTTTCCTCTTCGAGGAATTCATCGCCCGCGAAGTCGACCGCGGCCACATCACCTCCGCCTCCTTCACCACCGCCTCACGCACCATCAAGCTCCACGGCCACTGCCACCAAAAAGCCCTCTCCTCGCTCACGCCCGCCGTCAAAGCCCTCCAGCTTCCCGCCAACTACAAAGTGGAGATCATCCCTTCCGGCTGCTGCGGCATGGCCGGCTCCTTCGGTTACGAAGCCGAACATTTCGAAATCTCCCAACAGATCGGCGAACTCGTCCTCTTCCCCGCCGTGCGTGCTGCTGGAGCGGATACACTCATCGCCGCCCCCGGCACCAGTTGCCGCCACCAGATCAAGGACGCCACCGCCCGTCGCGCCCTCCACCCGGCCGAAATCCTCCACGCCGCCCTCGCTTGAGCGCCGCGACTACGAGCGTGAGCGAGTGGCCGCTTCGCGTCTCTTCGCGCCCTTTCGCATCTTTAGCGGGCTACCTCATTCACCACATCTTCCTACACCGCTCCGGCTCCGCATCAGGCTTGCCCTCGTAGGCATGCACCGAACACGCCGAATCCGCCCACAGCGGCAGGTTGTCCTTCCGCCAGTCGCGCGTCTCGACGATGTCGCGCTGCAACTCCGGATCTTCCGCGCGCATCATCAGCCGGTTCAACGCCGCATACGCCACGTCCTCGACCGACACTCCGATCTCCTCGGCGAAACGGACCACCGCGTCACGCTCCGCTTGTTCCAGGTGTAGTTTGATCGCACTCACGGCAACCTCCTTTCGATTACTCCAACAAACCCAAGATATCCCCTCAGACCCACCGTCTCAACCCGAGGTGCCCTCCCCGCCTCGTTCAAACATTCTTCTAATACCTCTCGCCCCCGCTCCCTCTCGAATCCCGCGCATTTCTTGCCCCCGCCAACATCTGCGCACCCCCACCATCGTTCTCGTTCTCATTCTCTTTCTCGTTCTCCCGCACTTTCCTTCTCCCTTTCACTTTCCCTTTTCCCTCCTTCGCCGCATCCTCCCCTCATGTCCGACCTCGCGGGCCAATTCCTCCAAGCCTTCATCCCGCTCTTCGTCGCGATCGATCCCATCGGCCTTGCCGCGATCTTCCTCGCGATGAGCGCCGGCGTCCCCGCCGAGCGCCGCCGCAAGATCGCCGCGCAAGCCACCTGGACCGGCGGCGGTGTCGCCCTCCTCTTCCTCCTCCTCGGCCAGACCATCTTCAGCGCCCTCGGCATCACCGCCTCCGACTTCCAAATCGCCGGCGGACTCATCCTCTTCATCCTCGCCGCCCGCGACATCATTCATTCCGCCACCGAGCAACCCCGCGAGCTCGCCGACGACTTCGGCGTTGTCCCTCTCGGCATGCCCCTCATCGCCGGCCCCGCGTCGATCACGACTCTCATCCTCCTCGCTCAAACCGTCGGTGTCGTGATCACCCTCGTCGCCCTCGCCGTGAACCTTTTCTTCGTCGTCCTCGCCTTCGCGCAGAGCGAACGCATCTCCCGTCGCATCGGCGGCACCGGCATGCGCGCCATCTCGAAAATCATCTCACTCCTCCTCGCCGCCATCGCCGTCAACATGGTCCGCCAAGGCCTGAACTAAAGCTGTTGGACCGGCTTCCCGCCGCGACCCTCGCCCCCCTTCTCTGCGCTCTGTGCGTTCCCCGCGGTTAATTCCCCCTTCCTCCGCAGCCCCCCTTTCCGTGTCTTTCGTGTATTCCGTGGGCTACCTCTTTGCGCCTTCTGCGCCTCTTTGCGGCCCCCATTCCGCCGCTTCTTCTCCGCGTTCTCCACGCTCTCTGCGGTTATCTCCCCAATTCGTGTCCCTTCGTGTCCCTTCGTGGTTCTCTCCCCACACACCCTCATCTGAATCCGTGTTCATCCGTGGTCGCCCAAAATTCAAAAATCCAAAATCCTCTCACCCCTCGAACCCCGCCAACAACTCCGCATAAATCTTCGCGCAGTTCACCAGATCCCGCACGCGCGCCCGTTCATCGACCGCATGATAATTCTCCCCGCCCGGCCCATAGCCGAGCGTCGGAATCTTCAGATGATGCGAGAAAAAGTGCATGTCGTTGAACCCCGTCGACACGTTGAACAACGTTTTCGTCCTCCGCACGCGCGTCACACACTCCGCCATCGTCGCGAAAAACGGATGCTCCGGCTCCGTATAACACGAGAAATTCTCCGACACCTTCCGCACCGTGATCCGGCACTGCGGAATCCTCCGCGCCGCCGCCGCCAGAAACTCCCTTAACTCCCGCTCCGCCGCCTCGTGATCCTCGATCGCCAGCACGCGCCGATCGATCGAGAAACTCGCCTCCGCCGGCACCGTGTTGATCTTGCCGCCCGGGCCCGACGCAAACACGCCGCCCACATTGATCGTGGGCCGCATCGTCACGCCTTCCGGCGTCTTCCACGTCCGCTTCGCGAGCACCTTTTTGTAATCCTCCAACGCGATCACGAGCGCCGACATCTTCTCCAGCGCATTGATGCCCAGCTCCGGCAGCGACCCGTGCGCCGCGCGCCCGTGCACCACCACCTCGAGCCACACCACGCCATTGTGCCCGCAACACACGCGCGCCCCTTCGCCGCCTTCCATCACGATCGCATAATCCGGATCGATCGGCGCATGCCGCACCAGCCAGCCGGCCCCCAGCTCCGAATCCGTCTCCTCGTCCGCCGTGAACGACACCTCCACGTTCACCTTCGGCGGCGTTCCCGTCGCCCGCAGCGCCTTCAACGCCAGCAGCAAACTCGCGTGCGATCCCTTCATGTCCGACGTCCCCCGCCCGTAAACCCATCCGCCCTCCAGCGCCCCGCTGAACGCCGCCCCGTGTCTCCACCGTCCGGATACCGGCACCACGTCGTAGTGCGCGTTGAAATGCACCGTCTTCTTCGCGCCGCGCACGCGCCACTTCCCCACGACATTGAAACGCGGATACATCCACTGCTCCCTCGGCAGCAGCTTCTTCAGCAGCTTTTCCGGAATCGCATAACGCTTCGCCTGCAGCCCCGCCGCCTCCAGCTCGTCGCGCAACACCTCCGTGATCTCCGCGTAATTCTCCCCCGGCGGGTTCACCGTCGAGATTCCGACCAATTGCTGCAACGTGCCGACCATGTCCGCGGCGTGAAGATCGATGTAGGCAGAGGGTGTCATGCGTGTTCGACTACACCGCATGAACGACGAAGCCGCGCGCCTTGTCGAGCGCCTGCACCTCGCCCCGCTGCCGCACGAGGGCGGCTTTTTCCGCCGCATCTGGACCGCTCCCGCCCCCGTCGACGGCTCGCGCCCCGCCGCCTCCGCCATCCTCTTTCTCCTCACGTCCTCCGACTTCTCCGCCTTCCACCAACTCGCCTCCGAAGAACTCTGGCTCCACCAAGCCGGCGACCCTGTCGAACACGTCCAACTCAGTCCCGGCCAACCCGCCCCCATCCTCACCACGCTCCACTCCCCCGCTGTCGATGTGCCTCCGCGCAGCCAAAGTCCCCTCTCGAGAGGGATGTCCGAAAGGCGGGGTGTGTCCGTCGCCATCCCACCCGGCACCTGGCAAGGCGCCCGCCTCCGCCCCCCCGCCGCGCCACAACCCTTCGAAACACCCCCAGCGCCCCGCGGCCAAAGTCCCCTCTCGAGAGGGATGTCCGAAAGGCGGGGTGTGCCCGCCCCATCCGCCCCCTCCCGCCACGGCTGGGCGCTCGTCACCTGCATCGTCACGCCCGCATGGTCCGACGCCGACTTCATCCTCGGCGACCGCACCACCCTCCTCCGCGATTTCCCTTCCGCCCGTGATTGGATCGTCGCATTGACGAGATGATTTTTGACACGCACCGCCCGCGTTTCATCATCGCCGCCTCCACGCTCCCCATGTCGCTCGCCGATCTGCGCAAAGACTACTCGCTCGCCGGACTCGCCGAGAAAGACCTTGCCCGCGATCCCTTCCGCCAGTTCGAGAAATGGTTTCAGGAGGCCGAGGCCGCGAAGCTCATCGAACCCAACGCCATGACGCTCGCCACCGCCTCCCGCGACGGCCGCCCCACCGCGCGCACCGTCCTCCTCAAGGGCGTCGATGGCCGCGGTTTCGTTTTCTACACCAATTACGAGAGCCGCAAGGGCCGCGATCTCGACGGCAACCCCCGCGCGACCCTTCTCTTTCCGTGGCTCGCCCTCGAACGCCAGGTCACCGTCGAAGGCACCGTCACCAAGGTCTCGCGCGAGGAATCCGAGGCCTACTTCCACAGCCGCCCGTTGCTCAGCCAGCTCTCCGCCTGGGTCTCGCGCCAGAGCTCCATCATCTCCGACCGCAAGTCGCTCGAAGACGCCTTCAAGGTAGTGGAAAAAAAATACGCCGGCCAGCCCGTGCCCCTCCCGCCCCACTGGGGCGGCTACCGCGTCGCCCCCGAGACCGTCGAGTTCTGGCAGGGCCGCCGCAGCCGGCTCCACGACCGCCTGCGCTATCGCCGCGAAACCGACGGCACCTGGACCATCGAGCGACTCGCCCCGTGAAGAAACGCGCCGCGAAGAAACCCAGCGTCGCGCCCGGCCTCCTGGCGGCCGCCCTCCGTGCCCAAGCCGACGGCGTCTTCATCGCCGACGCCACCCCTTCCCCCCGCGGCCTCCGCATTCTTTTCGTCAACGAGAGCTTCTGCGCGATGACCGGCCGCTCCGCGCGCGAACTCACCGGCAGTTCTCACGGCGTCCTTCACGCCGATCCTTCCGACGTCGAGCGCACCACCAAATGGCTCGACGGCGACCGCGTCTCCCGCCCGCACACCGGCGAAGGCTACCTCACCCGCAAGGACGGCGGCGCAGTCTACGCCTCCTGGACTTTTAGCCCCATCCTCAACGCCCGCGGCCGCACTTCCCACATCGTCGCCACCTACCGCGACACCACCGAGAAACGCCGCCTCCAGGAAGCGCTCGTCCACTCGCAGCGTCTCGACGCGGTCGGCCGCCTCGCGGGCGGCGTCGCCCACGATTTCAACAACCTCCTCTCCGTCATCAACGGCTACTGCGAGATGCTCGCCGCGCAGGTCGCCGACCGCCCGCAGGCCCTTCGCGAGGTCCAGGAAATCCACAAATCCGGCCTCCGCGCCGCCACGCTCACGCGCCAGCTTCTCGCCTTCGGTCGCCGCCAGCCGATGGACGCCCGCGTCATCAATCTCAACCGCATCGTCCGCGACAACGCCGAGATTCTCCGCCGCCTCATCGGCCACGCCGGCCGCCTCGAACTCGATCTCGCCAAAAAACTCTCCAACGTCCGCGCCGACCCCACCCAGTTCCAGCAGGTCCTTCTCAATCTCGTCATCAACGCCCGCGACGCCCTCCGCGACCGCGGCTGTATCACGATCAGCACGACAGACCGCGACATCAAACCCGGCCTCAACCGCCGCACCACCGACGTCCCGCCCGGCCACTACGTTTCGCTCACCGTTTCCGACAACGGCACCGGCATGGACGCCGAAACGCAAAAACACCTTTTCGAGCCGTTCTTCACCACCAAGCCCGAAGGCAAGGGCACCGGCCTCGGCCTCGCCCTCGTTTACGGCATCGTCCAGCAAAGCAGCGGCTATATCAACGTTCGCAGCGTCCTCCTCGCCGGCTCCACCTTCGAAATCCTCCTCCCGGCGACCACCGAGCCCGAGGAGTCCTCCGCCCCGCTCGCGCCCGTCACCCCGCTCCCCGCCACGCGCGGACACGAAACCCTCCTCCTCGTCGAGGAAGACGAGGTCGTCCGCAAGATGGTCGGCGGCATGCTCGCCGCCGACGGCTACAACGTCCTCGCCGCCGCCTCCGCCAAGGAAGCCGCCAAACGCGCCCGCGAACACCCCCGCCCCGTCCAGCTTCTCATCTCCCCGCTCGACAACGGCGGCGCCGAACTCGCCCGCCGCCTCGCCAAAGTCACTTCCGACCTCCGCGTCCTCGCCATCGGTCACTTCGACGAAGCCTCCGCCCTCCCTTGGCTCGACGCCGCCCGTCAAACCTCCCTCTCAAAACCGTTCGCTCTCAGCGAAATCCTCCGCTCCGTCCGCACCCTCCTCGACGCGTAGCCCCCCCGCCCGTCGGAATAAGCGTTTCGCCGCTCGAGAGCGTCTTTTTCCCTTTTCGTTTCATCCCATGCCCCGCCCCCTCCTCTCCTTCCTCACCCTCCTCCTCAGCGCCACCCTCGCTTTCGCGGCCAACCCCACCGACCGCAAATGGGTCGCCTCCTGGGTCTCCGCCCAACAACTCGTCGAACCCCACAACCTCCCGCCCGCGCCCGGCCTCGCCGACCGCACGCTCCGCCAAATCATCCAACCGTCCCTCGCCGGCAACCGCCTCCGCCTCGCGTTCTCCAACGCCTACGGCGAAGCCCCCGTCCGCATCACCGCCGTCCACGTCGCCCGCTCCGCCGGCGGCTCCGCGATCGTCGCCGACACCGACACCGCCCTCACTTTCAACGGCTCGCCATCCGTCACGATCCTCCCGGGCACGATGATGTTCACCGACGATGTCGCGTTCGACGTCGCCCCCTTCGTCAACCTCGCCGTCAGTATCCACATTGCGGATATACCGCAGAACATCACCGGCCACCCCGGCTCGCGCACCGGCTCCTTCATCGTTCCCGGCGACGCCGTCGCCGCCGCCGACTTCACCGACGCCGTCCGCACCGAACGCTGGTATCTTCTCGCCTCGCTCGAGGTCTTCGCCGACGCGCGCTCCTCCGCCATCGTCGTCATCGGCGATTCGATCACCGACGGACGCGGCTCCACCACCGACCAAAACAACCGCTGGCCCAATCTCCTCGCCCGCCGTCTCCACGCGAATCCGTCCACGGCCAACATCTCCGTCCTCAACCAAGGCGCCGGCGGCGGCCGCGTCCTCCGCGACGGCCTCGGCACCAGCGCGCTCGGCCGCTTCGACCGCGATGTCATCGCGATCCCCGGCGTCCGCTGGCTCATCATCTTCGAAGGCGTCAACGATCTCGGCACCGCCGTCGGCGCCCGCGCCAACGGCCAACCGCACGCCACCGCCGCCGACCTCATCGCCGCCTACCAACAGATGATCACCCGCGCCCACGCCCACGGCATCAAAGTCATCGGCGCCACGATCATGGCCTTCGCCGGTTTCACCAGCTACGACACCCCCGAAAGCGAAGCCGACCGCCAGGCCGTCAACGACTGGATTCGCCACAGCGGCGCCTTCGACGGCGTGATCGATTTCGACGCCATCACCCGCGACCCCGAAAACCCCTCGCGCCTCTCCTCCGCCGTCGACGGCGGCGACCACCTCCATCCTTCCTCCGACGGCTACCGCCTCATGGCCGACGCCATCGACCTCTCCCTGTTCCGTTAAGTCACCCGCCACCCACGGGGCCGCGAAGCTTCACCCCGTATCGAGCAGCGCTCGCGCGACGCTCACCGCCCCGGCCCGACTCTCGGCCTGAAGCTTGGCCAGAATATGTTCCACGTGTTTGGCCACCGTGCGAGTCGAGGTGGCCAAGATCGCGGCGATCTCGGCATCGCGTTTACCTTGGGCGATCCAGTGAAGCACTTCGCATTCGCGAGACGTCAGTCCGTGGCGGCCAAGGGCGAACCAATTCGGCACCCACGGCTCTTCCATCACGGTCACGCGCACGCGGCCGTCGGCCTGACTGGGAAAGCATCGCGCGATGAGCCGGCCACGCGCGCCTTCCACGATGAAGGCGCGTAACGGCGACGGCGGCGTCGCACGCAACGACGCCACGGAGTGCTCCATCCACGTGCGCAACGCCATCGGCAGCGCCTCGCTTCGGCGCCAGCCGGGAAAATAACTTTTCAACGCCGCCCGCTCCGCTGCGGCAAGCGGCACGACGCGCCCCTCCGCCGTGAACGTGATGATAAACGGCTCGCGGCCGGAGGTCGGAAGCGCCGGTTTGCGCACACGCGCCCACGCGGCCAGCAGGTGCGGTTGCAGCAACGCGGCCAGTTCAACTTCGGTTGCGGTGAACGGCGTGTCCCGATAGAACTCAACACCTACGAACGTCGGACTTTTCTGCGCCACCACGATCAGTTGATCGCTCCAGCCCATCGGTCGGGCGACGCCGTTGTAGTGATCGGTTTTCATCCACGCCGAGCGCGAGACGTGATGCGTCAGGTGCAGACAGTCCGGCAGCGGCGCGGAACCCATCACGATCGGATTGAAGGGATTGTCATGATAGCACGCGAGAAGATCGCGCGGCGGTGCGACCGCGCAACGCATGCCGTAGATGACATGCAGCGACATCCCGCGCCCGAGCTCTTCGCAACCACACGAGTGCAGCCGGAATTTTTCGTATACGGTTTCGATCGCTTTGCCTGTGTAATCGATCGCGGTCGAGGCGGAATAAAGCGAGAGAACGGCCTCCGAAAGCCAGGCTGCGTCGTCGCGGGTGAACATGGACGTAAGCCAACGCTCGGGTTCACGTATTGAATCGGAGCCACTCCTGAGCCGCGTGGGCGGCGGCCAGGCGCGTCTCTCCGCCAAGTTTGGCGAGGAGATTCTCGACGTGTTTTCCCACCGTTTTGGTGGCGCACCCGAGAATCGCGGCGATCTCGGCGTCGCGCTTGCCTTGGGAGATCCAGAACACCACCTCGCATTCGCGCGGCGTCAGCCCCACGGCGCGCAGGCGGTAGTAATCGACCGCGCCGCGCGCTTCCGTCGCCCGCAGCAGGGGAGCCGAGTCGGGGTCGGGCACCAATTGCAGCCGCAGATGGCCCGCCGGCCGTTCGAGGCCCCACGGTTCGAGTGCGGGTGAAACCGGACCGAGTGATCGCAGCTCGCGTGTCGTGTGCTTGAGCCAGCGCTCTAGTTCATCGGGCAAGCCGGTGGCCGTCCGATCAGGTATGTCCGGAAAATAGCGGGACAGCGCCCGGACAAAATCACACGGAAGATGCACAAGCGTGCCGTCGGTCGAAACCGGAATCCGCCACGTCGCGCTGTTGGGCATTTCGCGCTCCGCATGAACGAGGTTGCGGGCGCTTTGAATCCCGGCGGCGATGTGCGGGCGAAGCAGACCAACGAGAAACGTTTCGTCGTCGGTGAATGCCGTGTCGCGATGAAACGTCACGCCGACCGTCGAGCACGGCAGCCGCACGGCAATATGAAGCCGATCGCGAAGCTTCGCCGGCTCGAAAACTTCGCGGTAGAAACCCACCTGTTCGAACGTCCGCACCCCGCCATCGTGAGGCCGTTCGTCGACAAACATGTGACGCGAGCGAAGCATCAGGCGCATCCCGGGAAGCGCGGCCTGCAACGCGGCGGCGGGCGATTCCGCGCGATACAGCGCTCCGAGGCTTTCGGAGAAAGCTGCGAGGGTCTCGCGCGTATAGCTCATACGGTGAGGCTGGAACCGTTCCCTAAAAGCAACTCGCGGTGAAGGGAGCAAGAAGCGGGCCGCCTATGACACGAACGATCACCATCTCTATAGACCTCATAGAAGCGATATATCGTCGTTTTTTACCTTACGGGCGCAGCAATCCGTGCGCCGCGACCGGACGTTTCGCGAGCAAATGTTCGACGTGTTTGCCAACCGTCTTGCGGACGATGCCGAGGATCGCGGCGATCTCCGCACCGCGTTTCCCTTGGTTCACCCAGGCAAGCACTTCGCACTCTCGCGGCGTGAGGCCCGCCGCCCGCAGCGAAGAAAAATCGAATGGTGGTGAATAAGAGGCACAACTCGGAGGACCCTTCTCCCCAGGCGGTCGAGACATCACGCGTCGAGCCTACAGACGGCGCCCATTTCCAGAAATACGGAGGACTCCGTATATCCATCCAAACAGACACTCTCTATAGTCTGCCCGCTTCGATGCGAACCTCCAGCTTCGCGTGATGGCAGCAGCACGGCTCACCGTGCGCGGAGCTGGAGGAGTGGAGAGGCAGGTCACCTCGCGAGAAAGGTGCATCCTTGATCGTCGCCGTCCGGCGTCGGCCAACCGATGCCTTCGAGCGAGAAGCCCGAGCCAGGAAAAAGAAGGAATAAAATGTCCAGCGCCCTTTCCTCCCTTGATGTCCCCGGATTTCTAGGCACGCCCCGGCCGGCGGCAGATCACACTCCCCGCTCCACCCATGGATCGGCCCTGCAACGATTCCTGGCAAAATCCGAGCAGATGGGCGTCACATACGTCGTATGCGCTCCCGCCGACGTCGCGGCGTTTGCGCGGGGGATTCGCTCGTTCCCGGAGCGAATCGTAAGCCAGGACGAACACGCCTTTTGGCTCTCCCTCTACCGGGAATTCCGCGCCGACGACTATCGCCGCCGCAACGTCCGACAGGAATCGCTCCGCCAACCCGGATGCGACCGGGGAAGCTGGATCGTGCTGGCCGTGAAGGACAACGTGGTCATCGGTGCGAACACCGCCCGGATTTTCTGCGGCGAGATTCTACCGGAATATTTGTGCGATCTCGACCTCATCGAGCCCGCCTCTTTCGAAGTTCGAACGGACTACCGCATCGCGATCGCCCAAGCCGCCACACGCTGCCGGGCCGAGGAACTTTGCTTCTGCGAGCTGTCGCACTGGGCGGTGGCACCGCAGTGGCGTCGCACGCCCGTGGGCCCCTCGCTGGTGCTGATGCTCGGCGCGCTGACGACTTTTTTCGTGCCGCATCTCGGCATCGCGGTGGCGAACTGCGACAGCGGTGCGTTCGATATGCTGGTGCGCATGGGCGCGCGGCCCATGCGCCGGGGCGGCCAGCCGCTGCCGCCTTTTTTCCACCCAGCCTACGGTGCGCGTCTGGGGCTGCTGGAGTGCGTGACCGCGGAATTCATTCCCCCTTACCGGATCGGTCTGGACGACCGAGATGCCGCGCGTGCGGCCATGCTGATCTACAGCGCCGGATAACCTTTCCATATGATCAACACCATCGACAAAGAAACGACGGCTTCGCTCGCCCCCGTGTTGGAAATCGTGGGGCAGGCCAAAATCGCCTTCCGCACCCTGTTGGTGAATTTCAGCGAACACTCCGCCGGACTCACGCCGGAGCTGTATCATCGCTACCTTTCGATGCAGTATCATCTCACGAAACACGTGCAGCGACACTTCTTCGCCGCGGCGGGGCATCACTCGCTGATGGATCGAAAGAAGCTCCGCGATTTTCTGGTGAATTTCGCCAACGAGGAGGAGCCGCACTACCTCATCGCCGAAAACGATCTCAGGAAAATGGGACTCAAGCCGCTGCCGTGTCCGCTGGATGTGGCGCTGTGGCAGGACTATTTCCTCTCGCGCGTGGCGGACCGGCCTTTCCACCGTCTCGGGGCCACGTGCGTGCTCGAAAATTTGGGAGCGGGCGCGGGCACCACCGGACGTCTCCTGCTGAAGAACGCGAGTTTCCTCTCCACGGAGAACACGCGCTTCCTCGACATCCACTTCCACGAAGTGCTGCCGCATGGCGACCAGATCATCGCGGCACTCCGCTCGGTCGATTTGACACCCGACGAAGTCGAAGACGCCCGAAAAGGCGCGATCGTCGGATCGATCTTCTACCTGCGGCTGGCACGTTGGGTGTTCGGCACCGATCCCGTGCTACGGCTCTTCGATAGCGACGACGTGACCGTGCCTCGCGAACGATCGTAAGCGCGTGCTTCCCCGCTTTCGCATGCCGGCCACCCCCGAGCCGAGCCCCTGGTTCCTGATTTCTCTCTGGTGGGACTGGCTCCTCGCAGCCGCAACCACGGCGGCTCTCCTCA
>JGI12383J13903_1001123_pt1 | contig 14176 bp, 13 predicted proteins | sample Passage237B_FD_13903 | JGI IMG/M metagenome (IMG submission 13903)
TGCCAGCACGCAAACCCGCCTGCAAACGTATCGGCGGTTTTGACGGTTGAGGGCTAGAAAAGCAGCGGCGCGATCCGGTCCGCAGCGCGCGGATGCCGCAAAGGCCTGCTATCGGTTTCAAAGAAATGGTGCGGTCAAGAAGACTCGAACTTCCACGGGTTGCCCCACAACGACCTCAACGTTGCGCGTCTACCAATTCCGCCATGACCGCATGATTAGGTAGGACAGTTTTAAAACTGCCGTATGGAAATAGCAGATCGCCACAGGCGGCGCAAGGATATTCCCGTTTTGCACCGTTTCGCCGCACGGCGCTGCCCCGCCTTTATAATTTTATGACAAAGATTCGCTATGGAGAATAAAAAAGCGGCCATTGCGGCCGCTTTTTCTGATCGGCAGTCGCCGCCGGTATCAGTTCGGCGGGAACGGCGGTTTGGGCGCATTGGGCTTTGCCGCAGGCGTCGCCGTCGGTTTTTTCGGCTCCAGAATCTCGCCTTTTTCCTCCGCGCGGGAGAAGAACAGATCATCCATCTGCTCCTTGAAGCTCGGGGGCAGCAGGCGATAGGCCGCCATGAAGTGATGGTCCGGCTCCGGCCCTGCGGGGGTATTGCGGTATTTCAGCAGGGATTCTTCCATGTCGCGCAGGATCAGGAAGGCGGCATCGAAGTTCATGCGGAATTCCTCGTCGCCCTGTCTGACCGTGCGGCCCGTGTGCTTGTTGATGGCGGAGCGATAGGCGCGGCTGACTTCCTGCACGCCGGCTGTCACGGTCTTGAGGTTATTGTCGATGCGGATCGTCCAATAGCCTTCCTTGGTGCGCTTGGCGGTCAGCTGGACGTATTTGTCCGTCCCTTCCAGATCGGGCACGGGCAGCTTGCGCGTGGTCATCTGTTTGACTTCATCAAACGAGTTCGCGGCCTTGTTGAACCAACCTTTAAACATGGATTAGTTCCTTTCTTTTACAGAAAATTGAAATATTCTAAAAAACGCTGTAAAGGTGCTGAAATTTTTTCTAAAGAGCAGGGCGGGATATGTCAAGGGGGGCTTTTCAAAAAGGGCGTGAGGGATTATGTTCACTTCATTCAAAACCAAGGCACTTCTTTAATTTATAGAAAGCGATTTTCATGGCTCTCGCGCAAAAACTTGCCCAACCGAAAGCAGCGGCCAAGCGCCGCAAGCATCCCGTCTTCTGGCACTGCGATGACAGGCCCGTGCCGTATGACCGCGCCGTCGCCTTCATGGAGGCCAAGGTCAATATGATCCGCGAGAAGGACGAGGAAGATTACATCTGGCTGCTGGAACATCCCCCCGTCTATACCGCCGGCACCAGCGCCAAGCCAAGCGACATGCTGAACCCGCGCTTTCCCGTCTATAGCAGCGGGCGCGGCGGGCAATATACCTATCACGGGCCGGGTCAGCGCGTGGCCTATGTGATGCTCGACCTGCAACGCCGCAATACCGGTGCGGGGCCGGATCTCAAAGCCTATATCCATGACCTCGAGGAATGGATCATCCGCGCGCTGGCGCAATTCGGCGTAAAGGGCGAGCGCCGCGCCGACCGCGTCGGCATATGGATCGATATGCATGCCTATGGCCGTAAAAAAGGCGTGGAGGCGAAAATCGCCGCCATCGGCGTGCGCGTGCGCAAATGGGTTGCCTATCACGGCGTGGCCATCAACGTTGCGCCCGATCTCTCCCATTATAACGGCATCGTTCCCTGCGGCATTGCGCAGCACGGTGTGACATCCCTGGCCGATCTCGGCATCCAGGTCTCCATGGCCGATATGGACCGCGCGCTCAAAGCTGCGTGGGAGGAAGTCTTCGGCTGAACCGGTAAAGGAAAAATAAAACCATGAGCCTGCTGCCCGCCTTCCGCGCCGAGTTCGACAAGAACCTTTCCGACGACGATTGCAAAAAGATCGTCGATGACGTGAAGAAAATGAAAGGCGTGCTCAGCGTGTCTTTCTCTGCCGCCGCTGAAGACGGTCGCGCGCGCAGTATGAACGTCACCTATACCGGCGCCGCCCGCATCGAAAGCGACGTGCGCAAAATGAAAGGCATCACACGTACCCGCGCCTTGATGTAAACGGGCGCGGCGCTGCGCGTTCCCGGAAATCCCGCGACCACGTACAGATTTTTTAACACTCGATTCGCAAACCTGTGCCGGACGGTGGCAGGGCGGGAAATAATCTTTCCGCGTTTTGCCGCGCATTGTGGATAGTTTGGGCTGTTTTTATAATAATATTATAAAATGACCATATAAACAGGTAATTTTCAAAATAAAATTATCCCCAAACTATTTCATTGATTTTATCCCCCTTTTCGCATAAAAATGAGACACCAAAGCAAAACGCTTACTCTGCAACCGCATCATGACGGAGGCACTGTTGACGAAAAGGGTTTCGGCGAGCACGATTACCGAAATTACCGCATCCCCGGGCTTCGCCCCGTCGGGTAAGGACCCTTCTCCCCCCACTGTCAGCGAGCTGCAAGACAAGATCCGCAAAGACATCGACGATTATATTGCCTTCCGCAAAAGCCAGCTGGACGCCCAGCCGAAAGATAATATCGATCCCAGAGTCCAGCAAAACTACGACAAGGCTGTGGCCCGCCGCGCGCAGTTTGAAAACATGATCAGCGATGTGCCCGCAGGTTTCCGGTTGGTGCCGGTGCGTTATTCAAAAATCTCCCAGGACGAAAACGCCGCCATCCACAATGAATATCTTAAACACGTGCGTTCGCGCTTTTTGCAATTCGTGGGCGAGAATTACGCGGAGGACCTTCGGGCGCTCGGCATTTGCGAAACGGGTATCGAGCGTATGCGCAAGGGTCTCGACCCCGCCGATGAAACCGGCCGCCCCTATGAAGTCAATATCGATCATATTATCGAGCGCTCCGGCTCCGGCCTTTGGGCCAAAAGCAAGGAAACCGATCCCGACCAGAAGTCGGAAGTCGAACCGAAATTCCGCCAGAACCATTTTGGCAACCTGATCCTCCTCCCCGAAGAAATTCACGAATACAAAAATACGCTGAACAACATCCAGCGTGTGGGCGATCTGCAACCCGGCCAGAGCAAGTGGATTTTGATGATGGTGCCGGAACGCAACGACAAACAGCCCGGTTTTGTGTGCCCGCCGCAGCAAAAAGGCTCCCGCTGGGATGTACTGCGCCAGCGCCCGAACGATCCGTTCCGCAAAATCAGCCATGCCGCTTTCACGGTCGATCAGGCCAATGACCGCTATAACGAATTTGTTGAAAATCCGCTGGTGGAAAAGGGGCTCAAAACCGTGGCCGAACTGGCCCGCCGCCAGAAAAAAACCGTGGCGGAGGCCGCTGCGGACAACCGCCCCGGCAAACGCAATATTGCGAAAATCTTCAACGATATTCTGGATCACGACCTCAAAGCGCGCCATCACGCGGATATGAGACTGAAACCCGCGCTGGAGGAAACGACCAAGGTTGTGTCCAGCCTGTTCAACGAAGTGGCGGGATACGACGACCGCCGCAAGATCGCATCGCTGACGCGCAACTTTGCCGAATTCTATTACAGCAAGGACATGCAAAAACTGCGCGCCCGCGCAGCAGAGCTGCCCTTCGAGGAAACGCTGGAGATGCAGCGTACCTTCAGCCGCATCGATACGGAATTGACGCAGCTGAAAGAAGCGCTGGGCGTGAATACGCGCCCGCCGCAACAGCAAGCGCCGTCGCAAAAAGCGTCCCGCGCTTTCAACCAGAGCGCCAAGGTTATTCCGCTGCCGGTACGGAACAAGCACCCGCATCACGGCAACGGCCAGCCGCCCGCGCAAAACGACAACGAGTCCCGCCGCCCCAAAAACAAAAAGGGCAAGCACCGCAACGGCGCGCAACACCGCAAGGGTTTCGGCCGTCGCGCGCACGGCTGATACGGGCACCGGTTTCCCCGTCTTTTTTGGAAAACCTTGATAAAACAAGGCACAATCCCGCGTCTGCGGGGTGAGGGGCGCATGGAAAACCTTGCATCGCATGGCCGATATGGTAAAAACCCCTTGGAATAGAGGTTTTTACAGCTTTCAAGGAAACGGCCATGACCGCACATGTACAACCATCCGCCCCCCGCGATACGGATGCCGCGCCTGCGGCGGTGGATGTGGACCGGCTCTGCCGGATGTTCATCGACCGCAAGGCGAAGATCGGCGTCATCGGTCTCGGCTATGTCGGCCTGCCGCTGGTCTGCGCGATTTGCGCCGAGGGGTTCAAAGCCGTCGGTTTTGATATCGACCCCGACAAGATCGAAAAGCTGAAAGCGGGCAAATCCTATATCGGCAATATCCACAGCGACCGCATCGGCGGCTATGTGAAGGATGACGCCTTTGTGCCGACGGCGGATTTTTCGCGCCTTGCGGAAGTGGATGCGATTTTGATGTGCGTGCCCACGCCGTTGAACCGCAACCGCGAACCGGACATGACCTATGTGGTCGAAACCACCAAAACGATTGCCAAAACGCTGCGTCCCGGCCAGCTGGTCGTGCTGGAAAGCACCACCTGGCCTGGCACGACGCGCGAACTGGTGCGCCCCATTCTGGAACAGGCCACGGGCCTGCGTTCCGGCGTGGATTTCTTTTTGGCTTTCTCGCCCGAGCGTGAAGATCCCGGCAATGCGAAATTCCACACGGCGGTCATTCCGAAGGTCGTCGGCGGCGACGGCCCTGCCGCGCTGAAACTCGCGCAAACCATGTATGACCAGTTTCTGGCGCAAACCGTGGCTGTTTCCAGCGCCGATACGGCGGAGGCGGTAAAGCTGACCGAAAACATTTTCCGCGCCGTCAACATCGCGCTGGTGAACGAGCTGAAGGTGATCTACGACGCCATGGGCATCGACATCTGGGAAGTGATTGAAGCGGCGAAAACCAAGCCTTTCGGCTATATGCCCTTTTATCCCGGCCCCGGCCTTGGCGGGCATTGCATTCCGATCGATCCGTTTTACCTGACGTGGAAAGCGCGCGAGTATAACATCTCCACGCGTTTTATCGAGCTGGCGGGCGAGGTCAACGTGCTGATGCCGCGCTTTGTCGTGAACCGTCTGGCGGAAACGCTGGATGACCGTTTCGGCAAATCGCTGAAGGGCGCGAAAATCCTGATCCTCGGCATGGCCTACAAGAAAAACGTTGCCGATATCCGCGAAAGCCCCAGCTTTACGGTGATGGAGCTTTTGCAAAAACGTCAGGCCGATCTCTCCTTCCACGATCCCTATGTCGATGTCGTGCCGCCGACGCGCGAACATGCGGCCTTTACGGGCATGGTTTCCGTTCCCCTGACGCCCGAGACCGTGGCGGCGGCGGATGCGGTCATGATCATCACCGATCATGACAACGTGGATTATGACATGGTGGCCCGACATGCGCGTCTTGTCATCGATACGCGCAACAAACTCGCGGGCGTGGCGGATCGTCATAACATCGTCAAGGCGTAACGCCTGTTGCATCACGGCGGGCGGCGTGTGCCTTTGATGTCTCGCGCTTTTCTTTTGCGCGCGGTTTCGCTACACTGTGGCGAGGGCGTATTTTGACATATCCATAGGCATTGTCCGGGGGGATTTTTTTATGTTCGGTTTCGGGAAAAAGAATGACAAGCCCGCGCTGGTCGGTGCGGCGGAAAAACGCCTCAAGGCACAAAAATACAGCAAGGGTTTTCAGGTACAATCCAAACGCGAAGGCAAGGGGAACGGCCCTGCCATGGGTCTTGCCATTGTTTACGGCCTTTCCGTTCTCGCCGCCTATATTTTTACCGAAGGCCCCATCAAGCAAAGCGGCCTGCCGTTCCGTATCGGCAATGCCGGTCTCGACAAGCTTTTGTTCGGCCCCGGGGAGCCGTCGCTGACCGGCGACGGCGGCATGGATTACGTACTGTGCATTCTCTTGCGCGGTCTGGCGATTTTTGTGGTGGCGGGCATCGTGCCCGGCGCCGCATGGCTCTGGCAACGCGCTATCGACCGTTCCGATCTCAACGTTTACCGCACCTTCTGGGGCACGGCTGTGGTGCTGGCCGCGCTGGGCACGCTTGTGGGCGACAGCCTTGTGCCGCTGGTCAAGGACATGGCCGATCTCTTTTTCTGACCGGCTTTGTGATGCGCCGGCCTTTGTTAACCTGTACGGAGAAAAATGATGGATAAACCCCTTTGGATGTGGGTGTTCTTTTTCGCCGTCGTTTTTTTTCTCCTGTTCCTCGATCTTGGGGTGATGCATAAAAAAAGCAGGGCGATCACGATGCGTGAAAGCCTGATGATGAGCGGCTTTTACATCACCATCGGTTTGCTCTACGGCGTCTGGATATGGTTTGAAATCGGGCTTGATTACGCCAGCTTGTACATCACGGGCTTTCTGGTCGAAAAATCGCTCTCCCTCGATAACATATTCGTCATCTCCCTTGTCTTCGGTTATTTCAAAATCCCGCGCGAATACCAGCACCGCGTGCTGTTCTGGGGCATTCTCGGCGTTATTCTGCTGCGCGGGTTGACGATCGGCCTTGGCACTTCCATCGTGCAGCATTTCCACTGGATACTGTATTTGTTTGCGGCCTTCCTGATCTACACCGGCATCAGAATGCTGTTCATCAAGGATGACGATGATGCGGATATCGGCAAAAACCCCGTGCTGGTGTTTTTGCAAAAACACATGCGCGTGACGCAGGAAATTCACGGCAACAAATTCACGATCAAAAAAGAGCGCAAGGGCAGGATGGTCACCTATGCCACGCCGCTGTTGATGGCGCTGGTCGTGATCGAATGCGTGGACCTGATTTTTGCGGTGGACAGCATCCCCGCCATTCTGGCGCTGACGACCGATCCCTATATCGTTTACACCAGCAATATTTTCGCCATTCTGGGCCTGCGCGCGCTGTATTTTGCGCTGGCGGTCATTCTGGTGCGCTTCCAGTATCTCAAATACGCGCTGGCGCTGGTGCTGGTGTTTATCGGCTCCAAGGTCTTTATCGTCGATTGGCTGGATCTGGTGAAATTCCCCGCCTGGATTTCCCTTGGCGTGACTTTCAGCCTGCTGGGCGCGGGCGTAGCCTATTCGCTTTACAAGACGAAGGATCAGGATGCGCCCGATGCGCCGGAAGCAGGCGGCGACGCTGGTCATAAATCCTAAAAGATATGTATAAAAATATGGGAATTGTGAGGCCTTAATCCTTGCAATTCCCGAACTTTACGCTGTGCAGAAAAATACAAATTCCGACTTTACGTAGCGTTATCCATCCTTCATACTTGCCTCAACAAAAGCGCGACTCATATAAGCAAACGCGACAAGGTTTTATCCAAAAACCGGTACTCTGGGGTGTGGCCGCATTCAACACGTTCTTAAAAGTGAGGCCCGAAACATGACTGAACAGAAAAAAGTGGTTATTGCCGGATACGTCCGTTCCCCCTTTACGCCTGCGGGGAAAGGCGAGTTGAAGGATGTGCGCCCGGATGATCTGATGGCGCAAACCGTGGCGGGTCTGGTGAAAAAAACCGGCGTGGATCCGAAGTTGATCGATGATCTGAAACTCGGCTGCGCGATGCCGGAAGGCGAACAGGGCCTTAACCTTGGCCGTTTGGTTGTGTTGAACGCAGGCCTGCCCGAAGAAATCGGCGGCGTGACCATCAACCGTTTCTGCGGTTCTGCCATGCAGGCCATTCACGATGCGGCAGGCGCCATTTCCATGGGCATGTCCGAAGCCGTGATCTGCGGTGGCGTGGAAAGCATGTCCCGCGTGCCGATGGGCGGTTTCAACCCCTCCCCGAACCCTGATCTCTACAAGAAAAACGCCGGCGCCTATATGGGCATGGGCGAAACGGCGGAGAACGTGGCCGCGCGCAAAGGCATTTCCCGTCAGGAACAGGAAGAATTCTCCCTGAAATCCCAGTTCAAAACCGCGGCAGCAAAAAAAGCCGGCAAATACGAGGCGGAAATCGTGCCGATCGTCAAAAAGGACGGCACGGTCGTCAAAGAAGACGGCTGCCCGCGTCCGAATTCCACGGCGGAAGATCTGGCCAAGCTGAAACCCGCCTTCAAGGCGGACGGCAGCGTGACGGCCGCGACCTCTTCCCCCGTTACCGACGGCGCGACCGCCGTGCTGGTATGCTCCGAGGAATTCGCGCTGAAACACGGCCTTGAAATTCTCGCGGAGATCAAATCCTTTGCGGTTGCGGGTCTGGATCCCGAAGTCATGGGTCTTGGCCCCATTCCGGCGACGGAAAAGGCCATGAAACTTGCGGGCATCACCATGGACGACGTGAAATTCGTTGAAATGAACGAAGCTTTTGCTTCCCAGTCCATCGCCTGCCAGCGCGAGCTGAAAATCCCCGACGAGAAACTGAACGTGCATGGCGGCGCCATTGCGCTGGGTCACCCGCTGGGGGCGACCGGCGCGCGCATCACCGGCAAGGCCGCGCAATTGTTGCACGATGAAGGCAAGGAAGGCGATTACGCCATTTCCACCCAGTGCATCGGCGCGGGTCAGGGTATTACGACGGTATTGAAAAAATACACGCCGAAACCCTGATCATCAGGCAAGAGACCGTTTTTTGAAGGAGTTTGAGAATGGCTATTAAAAAGGCTGCCGTCATCGGCGCGGGCGTGATGGGTGCGGGCATTGCCGCGCATCTCGCGAATGCGGGGATCGAGGTCGAACTGCTCGACATCGTGCCGAAAGGCGCGGAAGACCGCGATGTGATCGCCAAGGGCGCTGTGCAAAAGATGCTGAAAACCAATCCGGCACCGCTGATGCACAAACGCAATGCGAAAAAGATCAACCCCGGCAATACCGAAGACCATCTGGACCGCCTGAAGGATTGCGACCTGATCATTGAAGCCGTTCTGGAAGATCCCGCGATCAAATCCAACCTGTTCAAGAAGATCGACGAAAACCGCAAGCCCGGTTCCATCGTCGCTTCCAATACCTCGACCATCCCGCTGCAAACGCTGATCGAGGGGCAGAGCGAACAGTTCAAAAAAGATTTCGTCATCACCCACTTCTTCAACCCGCCGCGTTATATGCCGCTGCTGGAGCTGGTAACGTCCCCGCACAACAGCCCCGAAATGGTGGCCGATGTCACCAGATTCATGGACGAGAAAATGGGCAAAGGCGTTGTGGTTTGCAACGATACGCCCGGCTTCATCGCCAACCGCATCGGCACGTTCTGGATTCAGGCCTCCATCAACGAGGCAATCGACCGCAAACTGACGGTCGAGGAAGCCGATGCCATCGTCGGCCGTCCCATGGGTATTCCCAAAACGGGGATTTTCGGTCTGGTGGATCTGGTCGGCCTTGACCTGATGCCGCATATCAGCAAAAGCCTGACGGAAAAATTGCCGGCCGATGACGGCTACGTCAAAATCGCGCGCCAGTCCCCCGTGATCGACAAAATGATCGCGGACGGCTATACGGGCCGCAAGGGCAAGGGCGGTTTTTATCGTCTGAACGACAAGCGCGAGAAAATGGCCATCGACCTCGATACCGGCGCGGAACGTCCCGCCATGAAGCCGAAAATGAAAGCGGCCGAGAATGCCCGCAAAGGCGGCCTGAAGGCGCTGGTCGAAACCAAGGACAAGGGCGGCGATTACGCCTGGGCCGTTTTGAAACAGACGCTGTGCTATGCCGCCGAACATGTGCATACCATTTCCGGCAATATCACCGACGTCGATCAGGCCATGAAGCTGGGCTATAACTGGAAAGACGGCCCGTTCGAAATGCTGGACAAGCTGGGCGTGGATTACTTCATCAACCGCCTGAAAGCGGAAGGGGAGAAAGTGCCCGCCTTCCTTGAAAAAGCCGCCGGTAAAAAATTCTACAAAACCGAAAACGGCAAGCTGCATTACCTGACCAAGGATGGCGATTATGCCGAGGTCAAGCGCCCCGAAGGCGTCTTGCTGCTCTCCGACATCAAACGCGCTTCCAAACCTGTTGTCGATAACACCAAGAACGTTCCGGGTATCGGCAAAATGGGCGCGGCGCTGTGGGATGCGGGCGACGGCGTGCTTTGCCTTGAATTTACCTCCAAGATGAACTCGCTGGATCTTTATACCCTGAAGACCATCAATCAGGCTTGCGACATCATCGAAAAAGGCAGCAAAAAAGGCAAAGACGGCCAGCCGTTCAAGGCGTTGGTCATCCACAACGAAGGCGACGATTTCTCCGTCGGCGCGAATATCGGCGTGGCCATGCTGGCGGCGAAAGCCAAGCAATACTGGATCGTCGATAAAATGGTGAAGGGNGGNCAGGACGCGCTGAAGCGTTTGAAATACGCGAAGTTCCCTGTCGTTTCCGCGCCTTCGGGCAAAGCGCTGGGCGGCGGTTGCGAAGTTCTTTTGCACTCCCACCACGTACAGGCGCATGCCGAAACCTATATGGGGCTGGTCGAGGTCGGCGTCGGCCTGCTGCCCGCATGGGGCGGCTCCACCGAGCTGATGACGCGCGCCACGCAAAACAAGCGTTTGCCCAAAGGGCCGATGCCGCCCGTGGCCGCGGTTTTCGAAACCATTTCGACGGCCAAGGTCGGTCTTTCCGCCTTTGAAGGCAAAGACCTGATGTATCTGCGCGAAAGCGACGGCGTGACGATGAACAAAGCCCGCCTGCTGGCCGATGCGAAGAAAAAGGCGCTGGAACTTGCAGCCGATTTCAAGCCTGAAGTGCCGCATGACATGACCTTGCCCGGCCCTGCCGGTGCGGCGGCGCTCAACATGGCCGTGGACGGTTTCTTCCTCAAAGGCCAGGCCACGCCCTATGACGTGGTCGTCTCCGACAAGGTCGGCCGCGTGCTGACGGGCGGCGACAAAGCCGGCCCCGGCGTGAAAGTCTCGCAAGACTACCTGCGCGCGCTGGAGCGCAAGCACTTCATGGAACTGGTGCGTGATCCCCGCACGGTGGCGCGTATCGAAACCATGCTGAAAACGGGCAAGCCTCTGCGCGAAAAACCGCTCTCCGGCGTGCGGGCGCAACAGCTGCGCGAAGCGGCCGAGCACAAGGACGGTTTCTTCGCCCGCGTGGTCACCAAACCGCTGCGCCGCATTTTCGGCAAGGCGGCAAAACCCGCCAACGACAATGCCGGTCTGACGCCCGATAAAAAGGCGAAAATGAACTGGCCGGTCATCAAAAAACCGAAACAGGGCTGATTTTCCCCTGATCTGCACACATCAAGCACCCGCCGCGCGTTTCAGCCGGCGGGTGTTTTGTATTTAAGCTATTGATTTAATTGTAAAAATAACCCTACAGGGTTTCGATATTTGCTTTCTTGACAAAACGGGGCGTCTGTCATATTTCTAATGCCTGTCGCAGCGGCGGGAGATTCTTTTATCCGTCGGCGACGCATCTTAATGCGATGCGGATGTAGCTCAGGGGTAGAGCGTTACCTTGCCAAGGTAAATGTCGAGGGTTCAAATCCCTTCATCCGCTCCATTTCCTCCCGAAATGCTAGAATGAAACCGCGCAGGGTTTTGCCCTGCCGCCTCGTATCATGCCATATCATATCTCATGCGTTTCAGCCGCCGCAGAAGGAAAGCCGCCATGACATTTCCCCTTCGTTTTCTGATGTTTGCCTGTGCCCTGACCTTTGCCGCCGCCGGTACGGCGCAGGCGGAAGGAAAGGCGCGCGACTTCCTGCAAAAACGCCACATGCAAAAAATCGAAAACGGGGAAGAGGGCGGGCTGCTCTCCTCCCTGCTCGCAGGGGAGGGGGAAGGCACCACCTGCGCGGCGCATAAAGCATAGATGGCTGGCCACTCGATCTAACAGGGGTAGCTCGACAACGTGTGCTTGAGCCTTATCGTCGCCGCAGACGACCGAGCTGATTTGCCACACCCTGCCTAAGGCTGATATTCTCATCAGGAAAACGGTACTTCCAGAAACCTTGTGGTTTCAAAGCGCTATATCGTTCTCAGATTGAACCCTGTTCCGAGGGGATATTTTTGCGTGGCTAGTGTTCTGATTTGCTTTGCGAATTTAGCTTGTTTTGAATGCTGACAATTAAATAGTGGAGGGCGTGTCAGCAAAGTAATTCAGGCCTCAACCAATCATTCAAACAAGTGCGGGGGCCGCAATAGCGCGGCCCCCGAGGCTATTGATCCGTTATTAGACGGTAACGGTCGAAGGTACGTGTTTATTGACCCACTCCCATACTTTCTTAGACATCCAGCCAGCGCGGTCCCCCATGATGCGTTGAATGAAGATCGTATCATCATCATCAAGGTGTGGCTTGAGCTTGTTGTAGATGTCGTTGGCGGAACCCGTCGTTGCCACCAGCCAGTACGACTTGGTGGGGGTACACCAAGTGCCATAGCTTTTGATAGCGGCAATCAGGCCGTCATAGTCTTTGCCGGATTTGTTGAGGTCGTAGCTGATTGAGTAGATTTTTTTCATGTTAGTTCTCCATCTGTGAGGGGAGGATTGGCACCCCTTTCGGGGTGCCGCACCTTCATTCTGTTCTAGTCGTTGACGTAGAAACAGAAGGCCTCTTTCCCATAAGCCGATGCATACAGGCGCTTACCGTTCTTGAGTGTGACCCAAGGGCGGCAGATCATGCGCTTGCCTTGCGGCGGCATTTTGGGAGGTTTTTTGCCTTTTTTGGCCATTTTACGAGCCTCCTCGTAGACAAGTACGTGTTTTGACTTGCTAGAGGGGCCGTGGAGAACTATATTCATTATACAGAGTCCTAGCAGACCTGTCGGCTGAATATGTTCGCCTACGGCTCTCCAACAGAACTGCACGGCAACGTACATCAACCGCACAGAACCTATCCGCAGCTTACGTACCTTCGAGCGCCAACTCGAAACGTCACGTAAGCTGCAATCTTTTTTACGATGCCGTCATCTTCGAAACCTCCGACTTGGGCAAGCATAAGTGATTCGCTAGTGTCTCTATGTTATTGTCAAAACGAGCAAGCGCAGCACGACAGACGCTCCTAAACTTCGTCGGCTTATCACCAACAAAATCGAAACGTGCGGGCTCGCGCAACCGCCACCGCATAGCGCTGATCTGTTGCCAAAGCATGGTCGAGTGACTTGGTGAGATTATGCCCAGAGCTTTGACGCGATAAAGAAGGGATTGAATAGAGACGCGCCATACGGGCTTGTGTTGGGCGAGTACATCAAGGCCAATGGCTTTGTTTTCAAACAGAGCGTGAATATCTTCTTCTGGCATCAGTAGTTCTGATGCAAAACGGTCCGCCTGCTTCTCCATTTCCAGCGTTGGAATGCGATGCAAGAGAGCATGGCCTAGTTCGTGGGCTAGTGTAAACCTCTGACGATCTGCATAGGATGTTGGGTTTATAAAAATATAGACTTCACCGCGATCACCAAAAATAGTGACACCTTCGGCACCGATGTCGGCAAGAGGTTGGAAGGGGATAATGATCCCACCGTTCTCTTCGATGAGTGTGGCTAAGTCGGGCAATGGACCGCTTTCGCAATTCCAGTGCGCTCGTATATTTCTTGCCGCTTGTTCTGGAGTCACGTTCTCTGGTGAGAACTCTGGCAGTGAAAACGTCGTGTTTGAGCCAGAGGTTGTGAGCATCTTGCCCAGTGCTAACAGGTAAACCTGCATTTGCGCTTTCAGACGATCAACGGCAGTATCTTTCACACTTGCTTTTTTGCGGAAGTGGGCCTCGAAGCTGACGGGCCCCCCAGGTAGGGCGATATCTTGAAAAAAGAAATTGACGGGGAAATCGAGGGCTTCGGCAAGCTTCTGTATATTTGTCGCTGAAGGGACTGTTTCGCCGCGCTCGATTTTGGAAAGAAAGCTTTGACTGATCTTTGTCTTGCGATGCAAAGCAGATTGTGACAAGCCCGCGCTACGACGGGCTAAATTCAGCAAATCCGGATTGAAAGCGTTGCGTGTCATCATACTCCCCAGTATTTTCAGTATAGTACGAAGAAACTAGTCATGGCGCAACCCCCAAAAACTAGAATCAGTGAAAATTCCAATAGCTAAAAGTTACGGAAAAAGACCTTGCTGTGGTACAGATGTCGGTACAGTATAGACTAAAGACAAAAAGATGACGTCGCTGTTTTGCTTGCAGGTTTTAGTGATACACAATGTGGAGCGTCCTCCCTTCATCCGCTCCATTCCTCCCGAAATGCTAGAATGAAACCGCGCAGGGTTTTGCCCTGCCGCCTCGTATCATGCCATATCATATCTCATGCGTTTCAGCCGCCGCAGAAGGAAA
>JGI12383J13903_1001129_pt1 | contig 14095 bp, 12 predicted proteins | sample Passage237B_FD_13903 | JGI IMG/M metagenome (IMG submission 13903)
AGGTCATCTCCAAGATCCCCGCCACGCTGCACACCCCGATGATGTCCGGCGCCAACTCCATCCACGGCGTGGTGCTGGTGGGCGCGATCCTCATCGCCGGCATCGTGGACAGCCCGCTGGGCTACGCCCTCACCTTTGTGGCGGCGGCCTTCGCCGCGGCGAACGTCGTGGGCGGGTACGTGGTCACCGACCGCATGCTCGGGATGTTCCGCTCCAAGGACAAGGCGCCCAAGTCCGGTGCCGGGGCCGTCGCGAACGCGGCCGCCGCGAACGCCGATGCTGAGGAGGCCCGCTCATGACCGCCGTCGCCGTCGTGGTAGGCATCGTCTACCTCATCGCCGCCACGACCTTTGTGCTGGGTCTGCACCTCATGCGATCGCCCGCGACCGCGCGTCGCGGCAACCTGCTGAGCGCCTCCGGCATGGCCGCCGCGATCCTCGCGACGGTCGCGCTCATCTCCACCGAGGCCGCGTTCCACGTCACCGCGTGGGGCTGGATCGTGCTGGGATCCGGCACCGCGCTGGGCGGCGTGGCCGGAGCCGTGAGCGCGCGTCGGGTCAAGATGACCGCGATGCCGCAGCTCGTGTCCTTGTTCAATGCGGTCGGTGGCGGCGCGGCCGCCGTGATCGCGTTCCCCGAGATCCTCCACTCTCTCGACGCCTCGAGCCTGCCCGTGAGCCTGAGCCTGTTCGTGGGCCTGGACATCCTCATCGGCGCGGTGACGTTCACCGGCTCGCTCATCGCGGCGGGCAAGCTGCAAGGCTGGGTCTCAGGCGCGCCGCTGACGTTCCCGGGCTCGCGCGCGCTGACGGCGCTCGCGGCCGTGGTGGGCGTCGGCTCGGTGGTGTGGCTCGTGGCCGCGCCATCCGTGGCGCCTCTCGTCGTGCTGGCCGTCGCCGCCTCCGCCTTTGGCGTCCTCATGGTGCTGCCCATCGGCGGCGCCGACATGCCCGTGGTCGTCTCGCTCCTCAACGCCTTCACCGGGCTGGCCGTCGCCATGTCCGGCTTCGTGGTGGGCAACGACATCCTCATCGTCGCAGGCGGCCTCGTGGGAGCGTCCGGCACGATCCTCACCAAGCTCATGGCCGATGCCATGAACCGCTCGGTCATGGCGATCATGGTGGGCGGCTTCGGCACGGGTGACGGCGGGGGAGAAGCCGGCCCGGCGGCGAGCGGGGGAACCGTGCGGCGCACCGACGCCGACGACGTGGCGCTTCAGCTCGCCTACGCGTCGTCCGTCATCATCGTGCCCGGCTACGGACTCGCCGCCGCCCAGGCCCAGCGCGAGGCGGGAGAGCTCGCCAAGTCGCTCGTCGCGCGCGGGGTGGACGCGCGCTTCGCGATCCATCCCGTCGCGGGCCGCATGCCCGGCCACATGAACGTCCTCCTTGCCGAGGCCGACGTGCCGTATGAGCTCCTGGTCGAGATGGACGACATCAACGGCCAGTTCGAGGGCTGCGACCTGGCCCTGGTGGTGGGCGCCAACGACGTCACCAACCCGGCCGCGCGGCGCCCCGGCAACGCCATCTCCGGCATGCCCATCCTGGACGTGGACAAGGCCCGCCAGGTGGTCGTCGTCAAGCGCTCGCTGGGCCACGGCTACGCCGGCCTCGACAACGAGCTCTACGGCCTCGAGAAGACCTCCATGCTCTTCGCCGACGCGAAGAAGGGCCTGGCAGGGATCCTCGCCGCGCTCAAGGAGCACGCCGCATAGCCGACGGGGAGAACGCCAAGCCGATGATCGAGGACTTCTTCCCCTTGGTCACCGCCGCCGCCGCGGCCGGGTTCGTGGGCCTGCTGTCGCTCGCGAACATGGCCGGGCGCATCGGCTGGTCCAGCCTGTCCGACGTCCTGGGCCGCAAGCGCAACTACATGATGTACCTGGGCGTGGGAGCCGTGGCGTACACGCTCGTGGCGACCGCGGGCCCGTCGTCGGTGGTGCTCTTCGTCGTGCTCGCCGTCGTCATCCTGAGCTTCTACGGCGGCGGCTTCGCCACCATCCCGGCCTACCTCAAGGACGTGTTCGGGGAGCTCGAGGTGGGGGCGATCCACGGCCGCCTGCTGACCGCGTGGTCCGCCGCCGGCATCGCGGGGCCGCTCATCGTCAACGGCGTGCTCGACACCCTCGAGGCCAAGGGCGTGACGGGCGCAGAAATGTACCGTCCGTCGCTGCTGATCATGGTCGGCGTCCTCGCCATCGGCTTCACCGCGAACCTGCTGGTGCGCCGCATCCCGGAGACGTACCAGGAGCCGGCCGACGCCGTCGCCGACCATGAGCGCGAGCTCGTCACAACCGCCAAGGAGGCATGACATGAAGGCCAGCCGCATCCTGCCGCACGTCCTGTGGGTCGTCGTCGGCTCGGGGCTGCTGTACGGGATCTCCCAGACCGCGATCAAGGCGTCGGCCCTGTTCACCGGCTGATCGCCGCCCTCGCGCCGCCTGCGCCGCCTGGCCCGGGACCTCGGGGCCCTTCGTCCCGGGACCTAGGACCGAGGAAGACGCCCGACGGCGGTCATAGCGTCGAGGTGTGGAGCTCACGGGGGCGCCACACGAGGGAGAGTCGCCATGACCACCACCGCGCACGACGCGAAGACCCAGCCCGAGGCATCGGCCGCCCAGGAGGTGGACGCGCTCGTCGCCAGAGCCCAGCGGGCGCTCGCGGCGTACCGCACCTTCACCCAGGACGACGTGAACCTCCTGGTCAAGAAGGCCTCCGTCGCCGCACTCAACCAGCACGGCGCGCTCGCCAAGCTCGCGGTCGAGGAGACCGGACGCGGGGTCTTCGAGGACAAGGCCGTCAAGAACATCTTCGCGTGCGAGCACGTGACGCACTCGATGGCGCCCATGAAGACCGTGGGCGTCATCCACGAGGACCCGCTGCTGGGCATCACCGAGATCGCCGAGCCCGTGGGCGTGGTCGCCGGCATCACCCCCGTCACCAACCCGACCTCGACCGCGATCTTCAAGTCGCTCATCGCGCTCAAGACGCGCAACCCGATCATCTTCGCGTTCCACCCGAACGCTCAGCGCTCCTCGGTCGAGGCGGCCCGCATCGTGCGCGACGCGGCGGTGGCGGCCGGCGCCCCGGCGGACTGCATCCAGTGGATCGAGCACCCGTCGCTCGAGGCGACGAGCCTGCTCATGAACCACCCGGGCGTGGCGCTCATCCTGGCCACCGGCGGCAACGCCATGGTCAAGGCGGCCTACAGCTGCGGCAAGCCCGCCCTGGGCGTGGGCGCGGGCAACGTGCCCGCGTACGTCCACTCGTCGGCGAACCTCAAGCGGGCCGTCAACGACATCGTCGTGTCGAAGTCCTTCGACAACGGCATGGTGTGCGCCTCGGAGCAGGCCGTCATCCTCGATGCGGGCCTTTACGACGAGGCCATGGCTGAGTTCCGCACCATGCACGCCTACGTCGCGAGCGCGAAGGAGAAGGCGCTGCTCGAGGAGCTCATCTTCGGGGCGACCGCATGCGGCGAGAGCTGTGGCGGCGCCAGGCTCAACCCCGATGTCGTGGGCAAGTCGCCGCAGTGGATCGCGGCGGAGGCGGGCTTCGAGGTGCCCGCCGACACCTCGATCATCATGGTCGAGGTCAGCGGCGTGGGCGGGCACGAGCCCCTCACCCGCGAGAAGCTGTGCCCGGTCCTCGCCGTGCTGCGCGCAGAGAGCACCGAGCAGGGCATGCTCATGGCCGAGCAGATGGTCGAGTTCCACGGCCTGGGCCATTCGGCCGCGATCCACGCGACCGACGAGGACGTCATCCACGAGTTCGGCAAGCGCGTCAAGGCGGTCCGGGTGATCTGCAACTCGCCGTCGAGCCAGGGCGGCATCGGCGACATCTACAACGCGTTCCTGCCCTCGTTGACGCTCGGCTGCGGCTCCTACGGCCACAACTCGGTGAGCAACAACGTGACCGCGGTGAACCTCATCAACGTCAAGCGCATCGGCCGGAGGAACAACAACATGCAGTGGTTCAAGGTCCCCGCGAAGACGTACTTCGAGCCCAACGCGATTCAGTACCTGCGCGACATGCCCGACGTGGAGCGCGTGACGATCATCACCGACGCGACCATGACCCGCATCGGCATCGTGGACAAGGTCTTGGATGTGCTGCGCCGACGCTCCGACGCCGTGTCGGTGCAGATCATCGACGACGTGGAGCCCGAGCCCTCGGTCGCCACGGTGCGCAAGGGAGCGGAGACGTTGCGCGCCTTCAAGCCCGACACGCTCATCGCGGTGGGCGGCGGCTCGCCCATGGACGCCGCGAAGGTCATGTGGCTCATGTACGAGCACCCCGAGGTCGTCTTCAGCGACCTCAAGGAGAAGTTCTTCGACGTGCGCAAGCGCGCCTTCACCTTCCCCAAGCTGGGCGACCTGGCCAAGCTGGTCTGCATTCCGACCACCTCGGGCACCGGCGCCGAGGTGACGCCCTTCGCGGTCATCACCGACACCGAGACGGGCCGCAAGTACCCGCTCGCGGACTACGCGCTGACCCCGACCGTGGCGATCATCGACCCGGTCCTCACCGCCGACCTGCCGGCTCGCGTCGCGGCGGACAGCGGCTTCGACGCCCTCACCCACGCCACCGAGGCCTACGTCTCCGTGTACGCCAACGACTTCACGGACGGCATGGCGCTCCAGGCGATCCGGCTGGTGTTCGAGAACATCGTCGAGTCGGTCACCGTGGGCGGGGGAGCGGTCAAGGCCCGCGAGAAGATGCACAACGCGGCGACCATCGCGGGCATGGCGTTCGGCAACGCCTTCCTGGGCCTGGTCCACGCGATGAGCCACGTCACGGGATCGACGTTCCACGTCGCGCACGGTCGCACCAACGCGATCTACCTGCCCCACGTCATCCGCTACAACGGCAAGGTTCCCGCGAAGCCGACCTCGTGGCCCAAGTACGAGCACTACGTGGCCCCGGAGCGCTTCCAGGAGATCGCGAAGATGCTCGGCCTGCCGCACTCGACCCCGGACGAGGCCGTCGAGGCCTACGCCAGGGCCGTCGAGGAGCTGCGCGACGCCGTGGGCATCGAGCGCTCCTTCCAGGAGGTGGGCGTCGACGAGGCCGAGTTCATGGCCAGCCTCGACACCCTCGCCATGAACGCCTACGAGGACCAGTGCGCGCCGGCCAACCCGCGCATGCCGATGCTCGAAGACATGAAGGTCATGATGGAGGCCGCGTACTACGGCGAGACCTTCGAGCAGGTCAAGGCCCGCCAGGTCAAGGAACTGCCCGGCACGCAAAGCGCGACCGACGCACCCAAGGCCAAGAAGGCGAAGGCCTGACACCGAAAGACTGATCCTCCCAAGAGCCCACGGGGCCGCCCCCGCCGACCACCACCGGCGAAGGCGGCCCCGTGTGGGGTTGGTACGGAGCCCGGGGCCGCTAAGGAGAATCGAGTGCGTCCTGGAGGCCCGTCGTACTGATACAGGTCTTCCCGGGATCACTTCCGCTGGTCAGGTCGGGATCTTGCGCAACGATTTCGTCGTACGTGGCGTCGTCTGGAAGGCGCGCGCCCTTGCTCCTCACGCACGCAAGCATTGCTGGGAGGTACTGGTTGATAAGCGCTTCCTTTGTGGCGGCCGCTTTGGCTGACAGCCTTCGGGCAAGGTCCAGATAGGTGGAGTGGCGGTGCTCACATATCCCCATGCTAGTGAACATGAAATCTTCGTCTTCTTCGCGCCCGTTCACTGTCATGTAGAGCTGGAGGTTACCTGCGTCATAGACCTCATCGATCGAGATAACGTTCACCCCCGCGTCGCGGACGCAGTCGACGGCAATCGCGTATGCCGAGCGATACTCTTGCTCAGTAATCTCTCTGCCCTCCGCCAAGGCGCGCCGAAGGACCTCGAGTTGCTCTGGTGAAGCGTCCCCCTCGTCCTCGGCAGCCTCGAGGGCCAACACGACCGAAGCGACCGCGGGCTCATTGGGGGCGGAGGTTGACGGACCGCAACCCACCAATGCCATGATGCAGAGTCCGGAGCCGAGAAGAAATCGACGGCGCCGCAGCGGCGTTCCAGTCATCGCTAGTTGAACACAGTGAAGGACAACTTGTTGCTCCAGTCTGAGAACTGCCACGTGGTGTCTGCCTGCTCGCAGTACAGGGTGTAAGAGCCCACATTGTCGTAGGAGCACCCTCGCCACGTGTAGGCCGTGCCAGACAAGTAGTTCGTGTAGTAAATTTGCCCGCCAGTCGGGTCAAGTTGGCGGCGGAGCGTGTAGTTGTAACTGCCTCCACCCGCGTATGTCTTGAATTGCACCGCGATGACTCCGCAACTGTTGTCGCTGTCGCGCACCGCGGCGTAGTCAAGACCGGGATTGGGAGCGAACATTCTCGCCTCCGAGCCGCAGTCATTGTCTGCCTGTGCAGGTGCGGCGACTAGTAGCGCCACTCCCGCAACGAAGCACGTCGCGATCACCTTTGAAGAGCCGCGCATAACTTTCCCCTCTGATGATTCTTGCTTGGAACTGATGATTGGCAACCTACAACACCATTCCGGGGGGGGGCAATGGGAACGCTGTTCCAATTTCGGTGATCTTGATCACCGCCCTCGGGCGGCAGTCGTCGGAGTGCCAGATCCGCAACCGTCATGACTCGCGACTAACGCCAACGCAGTGGCCTGCCGCGGCATCTCCTTGGCCCGCCCCGTGAGCGTCAACACGCCGATGATCCAGACGGCAGCGCCGGCGCTCATGCCCACGGCATCGGGCAAGACCTCTCACAACACGTTCTCAAGCGCGTCTACGGTCTCGCGACGCCCACCATCAGCAGTGCCGTGAGGACGCCGATGACGGCGGCTCGAATTGCAGGTTCAGGAGTTGGCGGAGGGTGGGCCGGTCATCGAGGTGGCGTTCGCGAGGGCGGGCATAGCGTCGGCGCGAGCCGCAAGGTAGGGCCTGGGCCTCGCTAGGATGGTGCGTCGTGGCGACCGATTTTCCTGTTGAGCTTGCCGCGCTCCGTGCCACCTTCGGCCAGATCGAGGCCGTGACCGATGTCCCCGCCCTCGAGGCGCGCATCGCCGAACTCAGCGAGAAGGCCGCCGCCCCCGATTTGTGGGACGACCCCGACAGCGCCCAGCAGGTGACGAGCGCGCTGTCCGCGGCGAACGCGGAGCGCGACCGGCTCGCCACATTGCGCCAACGCATCGAGGACCTTGAGGTACTCGTGGAGTTGGGCACGGAAGGCGACGATGCCGCGACGCTCGCCGAGGCGGAGGCCGAGCTGGCGACGCTCGCCAAGGACCTCGCCGCGCTCGAGGTCCGCACCCTCATGACAGGAGAGTGGGACAAGCGCGATGCCGTGGTGACCATCCGCTCTGGGGCGGGCGGCGACGATGCCACCGACTTCGCCGAGATGCTCCTGCGCATGTACTTGCGCTGGGCCGAGCGCCACGGCTACAACGCCAAGGTGCTCGACACCTCCTACGCGGAGGGCGCCGGCATCAAGTCCGCGACCTTCGAGGTCAACGCTCCCTACGCCTACGGCATCCTCTCCGTCGAGGCGGGCACGCACCGCTTGGCGCGCATCAGCCCCTTTGGCGCGGCCGACAAGCGCCAGACGAGCTTCGCGGCCGTCGAGGTCATCCCGCTCATCGAGAGCACCGACCACATCGAGATCCCCGAGAACGAGATCAAGGTCGACGTGTTCCGGTCCTCCGGCCCCGGCGGCCAGTCCGTGAACACCACGGACTCCGCCGTCCGCATCACCCACCTGCCGACGGGCATCGTCGTGTCGATGCAGGACGAGAAGAGCCAGATCCAGAACCGCGCCGCCGCCATGCGCGTCCTCCAGTCGCGGCTCCTGCTGCTGCGCAAGGAGCAGGAGGCGCAGCAGAAGAAGGAGCTCGCCGGCGACATCAAGGCGAGCTGGGGCGACCAGATGCGCTCGTATTTCCTCTACGGCCAGCAGCTTGTCAAGGACCTGCGCACGGGCCACGAGTCGTCCAACCCGGACCGCGTCTTCGACGGCGAGATCGACGACTTCATCGACGCCGGCCTGCGCTGGCGCCGTCAGCAGCAGTCCCAGAAGGACTGACCCCGCCCCGGCCCGGGCGCCGACGCGGGTCCGGCAGGCGCCCGTGACGCCGGCGCATGGCGGTCCGCAGGCGCCGATGCGGTGAGAGATCCCACACGCGCCGCGCCGGGCCACGTTCCGGATTGTGCGCATTCGCCTACGTACGATGCCTGAAGACGCACGTCCGTCCCCGCGCGTCGCTTCGCCATGATTCGATTCAGCAACGTCAGCAAGGTCTACACTCGCGGCGCTCGTCCGGCTCTCGAGAACATCAACGTCGAGATCGAGCGCGGTGACTTCGTGTTCCTTGTCGGCTCCTCCGGATCGGGCAAGTCGACGTTCCTCAAGCTCATCCTGCGCGAGGAGCGCCCCACCGCGGGCGACATCTACGTCGCGGGCCGCCACCTCAACAGGCTCTCCAACTGGCGCGTGCCGCAGCTGCGCCGCGAGATCGGCGCGGTGTTCCAGGACTTCCGCCTGCTGCCCAACAAGACGGTGTTCCAGAACGTCGCCTTCGCGCTGCAGGTGATCGGCAAGAGCAAGCACGACATCGAGGCGACCGTGCCGGAGATGATCGAGCTCGTGGGCCTCGCGGGCAAGGAGAAGCGCCTGCCGCACGAGCTGTCCGGCGGCGAGCAGCAGCGCGTCGCCATCGCGCGCGCCTTCGTCAACCATCCGCCGATCCTGCTGTGCGACGAGCCCACGGGAAACCTGGACCCGGGCACGAGCGTGGGCATCATGCGCCTCCTCGACAGGATCAACCGCACGGGCACGACCGTTCTCATGGCGACGCACGACGACGAGATCGTCGACCAGATGCGCAAGCGCGTCATCGAGCTCAAGGGCGGACACCTGGTCCGGGACCAGGACCGGGGCGTGTACGGATTGGAGCGCGCATGAGGCTGCGCTACATCTTCAGCGAGGTCGGCAACGGCCTGCGCCGCAACTCCACCATGGCGCTGTCCGTGGTGCTCGTGACCTTCGTGTCCCTCGCCTTCGTGGGCGCGGCGATCCTGCTTCAGTTCCAGGTTCAGAACCTCAAGAACGACTGGCTGGGCAAGGTCGAGGTGTCGATCTTCCTGTGCCCGGAGAACGCGCGGAACACCGCATGCGCCGCCGGCGCGGTCACCCCCGCGCAAGAGGACGCGATCCGGGAGGTGCTGGAGAACGGCTCCGTCTCGCACCTGGTCCAGTCCGTGCACTACGAGTCGCGCGAGGAGGCGTACGCCAAGCTGCGCGAGCGCGACACGGAGAACCGCTTCTCGCTCCTGACGGCGGAGCAGATGTCGGCGTCGTTCCGCGTCAAGCTCGAGGATCCCGAGCAGTTCGCGGTGGTCGCCGATGCGGTCCAGGGCCTGCCGGGAGTGGACTACGTCTATGACCAGCGCGAGACGTTCAAGGGCCTGTTCAGCCTGCTCAACGCCGCGACCCTCGTGGCCGCGGTGCTCGCGCTCGTCATGCTCCTGGCCGCCGTGCTGCTCATCACCACGACGATCCGCCTGTCCGCGCTGAGCCGGCGCCGCGAGACGACCATCATGCGCATGGTGGGCGCCTCCCGCGGCCTCATCCAGATGCCGTTCATGCTCGAGGGCGCGGTGGCGGCGACGGCGGGAGCCGTGCTCGCCATCGGCGGTCTGTGGTTCACCGTGAACTACCTGGTCGAGGACTGGCTCAAGGGATCCGTGACTTTTGTCGACTACATCGGTACGGACGATGTGTGGCTCGTCGCGCCGTGGCTGCTCCTCATCGCCGTGGGTCTGGCCGCCGGCGCTTCGCTCGCCACGCTGGGGAGGTACACGCGAGCATGACCAGGCGCAACCGACGCTCAGCCGCCGCTCGCGCTGCGGTGGCGCTCGTCAGCGCGCTCCTCATCGGGCTGCTCGCTGGCAACGTCGCCCAGGCGTACGGCGTGGTCGTCCCCGGCTGGACCGAGTACGACGACGCGATCGCGAAGGCGAACCAGCAGAAGGCCGAGCAGGACCGCAAGATGCAGGACCTCGAGCACGCGCTCGAGGACACCGACGCCAGGATCGTCGAGGCCAACCGCCAGCTCCAGGAGCTCAACGCGCAGCTGCCCGTGGTGCAGGAGGAGTACCGGCTCGCCAAGGAGCGCTGGGACGCGGCCGTCCTGCAGCAGCAGATCGTCAACAACCGCCTCGCCGCCGCGCAGGCGGAGGACCGCGAGCTCACGGTCCAGATGGAGGCCGATGCCAAGCGCCAGGAGGAGCTGCGCGACACCCTCGCGCAGATCGCGCGCACCGAGTACCAGGGCGGCAGCCGCGACAACTCGCTCGCCATCATCTTCGGCGCCGCGACCGCGGAGGAGTTCGTCGACGAGTACGCGTTCCGCCAGACGGCCGCGCGCGTGCAGTCCAACTCGCTCGCCGAGGTCGAGGAGATCGCCGCGGTCAACCGCAACCGCAAGTCTCGCCAAGAGGCCGTGCGCGAGTACATCGAAGAGCTCAAGGTCCAGGCCGACGCCCTCGTGGTGGAGACGGAGGCCGCGCGCGTCATCGCGGAGGAGAAGAAGGCCCAGGTGGAGCAGATGCTCGCCGAGGCCGAGCGCCTCAAGGCCTACCTCGAGTCTCAGCGCGCCGCCTACCTGCGCCAGCAGGAGGAGCTCGAGCGCCAGCAGAAGGCGCTCCTCGACGAGCTGGCCGTCCTGGTCGCCAAGAAGAAGGCCGCGGAGGCCAACGGCGGAGGCAGCCTGGGCAAGGGCTTCCTCAGCTGGCCCACGGCCGTCCCGTACATCACGTCGTCCTACGGCTACCGCATCCACCCCATCTACGGCGACCGTCGCCTGCACGCCGGCACGGACTTCCGCGCCTACTGCGGCACGGAGATCCGCGCCGCGGCCGAGGGCAGGGTCGAGTGGGCGACGAGCAAGGGAGGCTTCGGCAACCAGGTGATGCTGTCGCACGGCATCGTGGGCGGCAAGGTGCTGATGTCGAGCTACAACCACCTGTCGCGCTTCGCCGTGAGCTCCGGCCAGACCGTCTCGCGCGGCCAGGTCATCGGCTACTCCGGCTCCACGGGAACGTCCACCGCATGCCACCTCCACTTCGAGGTGTACGTCGACGGCGCCACCGTGGACCCGATGACGCTCCTGCCGAGCCTGTAGTCCCTCCACCAGGCGCGCGACGTCGCCTAGACTGTCCCCTCGCGCCTCCATCCGGGCGCACGGCGCATCCACGCCGCCGTCAGGCACGATCACGGGAGGTGAGTCATGGCGGATTCCATCAAGGTCGTGGCGACCAACCGTGCCGCGCGCCACGACTTCCACATCGACGACGTGATCGAGGCGGGCATCGTCCTCACCGGCACCGAGGTGAAGTCGCTGCGCCAGGGCCGCGCCAACATCGCGGAGGGCTACGTCCACATCGAGGGTGGCGAGGCGTGGGCGGAGAACATCCACATCCCCGAGTACGCCGAGGGGACGTGGACCAACCACGCTCCGCGCCGCAAGCGCAAGCTGCTGCTGCACCACGCGCAGATCGACGAGCTCGCCATCAGGACGCGCGAGCGCGGCATCACGATCGTGCCGCTGCGCCTGTACTTCCTCAACGGCCGCGCCAAGCTCGAGATCGGCGTCGGCCGAGGCAAGAAGCTCTACGACAAGCGCCAGGCGCTCAAGGAGCGGCAGGACAACCGCGAGGCTCAGCGCGCCATGGCTCACCGCAACCGCCTGGGCGAGTGACGCATCGGGCACGCGGCGCGCAGCCTCGCCGCGGCGGCCCGACCCTACGGCATGATGGGCGCATGAGGCGACTGACCGCTGTCCTGTCCGGTGTGCTCCTTGCGCTGGCCCTCGCCCTCGCCCCCACGGCGGCATCGGCGACGACCGACGACACGTTCTACCCCGATGCCATCGGGCGGGAGATCACCCGATGGGACCAGGTCTTCACGCTCAGGCCGGACGGCTCGGTGGACGTCGTCCTCGAGATCGACTTCGACTTCGGCAACGACCCGGGCCACGGCCCGTACATGACCCTGCCGCTGCGCCAGGGCTACGACGCCGACTGGGACCGCGTCTACCGCGTCACCAACGTGCGGGCCGCGAGCCCGACGGGAGCGCCCGCGAAGGTCTACCTCGAGAACAACCGCAACTGGCTCGAGGTGCGCGTGGGCGATGAGAACGTCGGCAACGTCTCCGGCGTGCAGACCTACGTCATCTCGTGGACGGTCCAGGCCGTCATGAATGCCACGACCGACGCGGAGCTGGGCGGCACGAGCGACGAGATGGTGGGCGAGGAGTTCTACTGGAACGCGATCGGCGACGGCTGGACGATTCCGATCTCGCACGCCACGGTGACCGTCGTGGCGCCCGTCGACGTTGAGATGTACGGCTGCTGGGCTGGCCCCAGGCTCTCCGACAACGAATGCCAGCACGCGGAGGTCGACGGAAACATCGCGGTGTTCACGGAGCCCTACCTGTACCCCGGCAAGATGTTCACTGTCGCCACGATGTACGCGCCGGGCAACTTCGCGACCGACCCGGTGCTCACGGAGAGCAACGACGCCAAGCGTGCGTTCCGCGCCACTCCGGTCACGGTGGGACTCGCCCTGCTCATCCTCGTCGCGGGCCTGGTCATCCTGTGGCGGCGGCTGGCCACGACGGCCGTCGACGAGCAGTACGCAGGCCTCACGCCGGGGCTGGCGCCCACGGGCGAGATGCAGCACCAGGTGCGCAAGCGCGACTACCGCACGCCCGTCGCCGTGCGCTTCGAGCCTCCGGCGTACATGCGGCCGGGCCAGATCGGCACGCTCGTGGACGAGAAGGCCGATCCGCGCGACGTCACCGCCACGCTCGTGGACCTCGCCGTGCGCGGGTACATGCGCATCGACTACCTGGGTGAGACCGGCACGTTCCTGAGCAGGCAGCCGGACTACGAGCTCGTGAAGCTACGCAACGCCGACAGCGCCGTCCTGCCGTACGAGAAGACGCTCTTCGACGCGCTGTTCAAGGGCCGCCGCTCCGTCAAGCTGTCCGACCTCAAGACCACCTTCCAGTCCCACATGCTTGCCGTCCAGCGCGAGCTGTACGACAACGTGACGGAGCTGGGCTGGTTCACGGAGAACCCGTCGACTCGGCGCACCAAGTGGTTCCTGACGGGCTTGCTGATCACCGTGGCGGGCTTCGTGGGCACGGTGGTCCTGGCCATCGGCACCACCTTCGCGCTCGTGCCTCTGCCGCTCATCGTCATCGGCCTCGCGACCATGTTCACCACCCGGAACGCGCCCGCGCGCACCGCGGAGGGCACCCGCGTCCTCATGGAGGCGCAGGGCTTCGAGCTGTACCTCAAGACGGCGGAGGCCAACCAGCTGCGCTTCGAGGAGGGGCAGGACATCTTCTCCCGCTACCTGCCGTTCGCCATCGCGTTCGGCGTGGCCGACAAGTGGGCCAAGAAGTTCGAGGAGCTCGCCGCGCAGGGCGTCGACCTGCCCGAGCCGACGTGGCTGGGCCTGGGCGTCGCGTCCGGCGCCTTCTGGTCGCATCAGTTCGACCTCAGCAGCTCGCTGAGCCAGTTCGCGTCGGTGACCGAGTCCGCGATCTCCGCGCCCACGCCCTCGTCGAGCGGCGGCTCGGGCTTCAGCGGGGGCGGCGGGTTCTCCGGCGGCGGCGGTGGCGGCGGCGGTGGCGGCGGCTGGTGAGCCGACCTCCAGGCCAGGGCTTGACCTCGCCAGGTAGACTGGTAGGCACAACTCCACAGGGGATGATCGGTTTCGACGTGTGTTTACTTGGCAGGGGAAGCGGGCCAAGGACGCTGGGTTATCTTGTCAACGCCCCCAGCAGCAAATAGGTGCCAATTCCAAGCGCACCGACTTCGCCCTCGCTGCCTAAGCGAGCCCCGAAGTCCGTCAGCCTAGGCTTGTTCTCGGCCTAGTTCCTGGCGTCATCTAGAGAACTTGCTGGTCGCCGGCGTCACGGCGACGATCGGGACTTCACACCGTGACTGGGCCTATCTTCCAACTCGCCTGAAAGCGGGAAGGGGCCGAGAAACACTTCTTCAGGCTGCGCCCGGAGAAGACCTGCCTTTGGACATGCGGACGCGGGTTCGATTCCCGCCATCTCCAC
>JGI12383J13903_1001144_pt1 | contig 13825 bp, 9 predicted proteins | sample Passage237B_FD_13903 | JGI IMG/M metagenome (IMG submission 13903)
CTGCTGTGCGCCAAGCTCAAACACCTGCCGCGCAATCCATGGCTGAAACCTGCGCCGGCATGATCAGGCTCTTTCCACACGAAACGCGAGAGAGCCGCAGGCGGTCGCGCATCCGCACGAACGGGATGTCGGCCAGTTCCACCTTCGCGTCGCGCGTGTCGATGGACCGACCGTCGCGGGTCTGCATCACCTGCGGCTGCGCCGGCGGGTAGAAGAAGGCCGGGTTCGATTCGAAATCCGCGGAAACGAGCACGTGCGAGAGCCGGTCCTGCACGCGGCCGTAGAGCGAGAGCGCGTAGCCGGCAAAGAAGCCCATGCTCTTGCGGCCGCCGGCCAGCGAGACGTGCAGGGCGGCGTCGGGATCGCGCGTGTACGAGGCAATCGTGCCCATGATCGCATCGGCCATCGCGGTGCTGTCGCTCTGGTCGCGGATGTCGTCGAGCGGCGATCCGTCCGCGGCATGCATGACGTGCAGCGTGTCGGGGCCGAAGCGCACGTCATCCAGACCGAGATCGCGGCACAGGTCCGCGAAGCGGCCTTCGTCGATCAGCGTGCGCCGGGCCCGATCGGCGCCGGTGCGGGTGGTCAGGACATGGACCTCGGTCGCCGGCCAGGATGGTTCGCCGCACGCGAGCGCGTACGTCGTTTCGGTGACGACCTGGGGTGTGAGCCCGGTGACGCAGACCAGGATGCGGCGGTCGAAATCGGAGGGTGTCATGGGGCGCGGTTTCGGGAGGACGAGATGATTGTGCCGTTGCCGGGGGCGTCTGCGCCGGTCGGCAAGCTTGCCGGCAGGGATCAGCCGGCCGGCGCGGGGTGGGGCAGCGCGGCGATGGCGGCGATGCGCGCTCGGCGCATCGCCTCGCCGATGGCGGGGCCGGCAAGGCCGCGGGCGAGGAACGCGGCGGCTTCGACGGCGCGCGCGGCATCGAGCGCGGCGCGCAGGTAGTCGCCTTGCGGGTAGGCGTCGTCGGCGTGGCCGAGGCGGCCGCGCTTGTCGGCATGGCAGGCGATCAGGAACGGCGCCAGGCGTTGCGGGCGGCGCAGCGTGTCGATGCGTTCGAGCAGCGCGAGCACGGTGGCCGGCCTCAGCTCGAACGCGCGATGCGCGAGCAGGTGGTTGCGGCACACGGCTTCGGCGAGCGCGGCGTGCTCGGCTGGCACGCGCAGGCGCGCGCAGAGCGCCTGCAGCGGCGCGACGCCACGTTCCTCGTGCATGACGTGGCGCGGCAGTTCGTCCTTCGGCGTGAGCGCCTTGCCGAGATCGTGGGTCAGCGCGCAGAACGCCACGAGGTCGTCGCCGGGGGCGAGGCGCGCGGCGGCGTCGAGCACGAGTTCGACATGGACGCCGGTGTCGATCTCGGGATGGAACTCGGCGCGCTGCGGCACGCCGTAGAGTGCGTCCACTTCCGGCAGCACCGCGGCGAGTGCGCCGCAGGCGCGCAGCGTGCGCAGGAACGCGGCGGGCGCGGCCTCGGCCAGCGCGCGGCGCAGTTCCATCCAGGTGCGCTCGGGCGTCAGGTGCGCCAGTTCGCCGGCATCGACGATGCGGCGCATCAGCGCGAGCGTCTCGTCCGCGACGTGGAAGCCGAGCGGGGCGAAGCGCGCGGCGAAGCGCGCCACGCGCAGCACGCGCAGCGGGTCCTCCACGAACGCGGGCGAGACATGGCGCAGCACGCGCGCGTCGAGGTCGCGCCGGCCGCCGTAGGGATCGACCAGCGTGCCGTCGGCATGGAGCGCCATCGCGTTGATCGTGAGGTCGCGCCGCGCGAGATCCTGCTCCAGCGTCACCGTCGGATCGGCGTGGAACGCGAAGCCGTGGTAGCCGTGGCCGCTCTTGCGCTCGGTGCGCGCGAGCGCGTACTCCTCGCCCGTGGCCGGGTGCAGGAACACCGGGAAGTCGCGCCCGACCGGCTTGAAGCCGCGCGCGAGCATCTCCTCCGGCGTGGCGCCGACGACGACGTGGTCGCGGTCGGCCGATTCGTGGCCGAGCAGGCGGTCGCGCACGGCGCCGCCGACGAGGTAGGTCTGCATGGCGGATCGAGGCAGTCCGGGTGTCGCCCGCATTGTGCCAGCGCGTGTGCTGGCGCGGATCAGCGGCGGCGCAGGCGGTCGAGCGCGCGTGCGCGGCTTCGGCCGCCGAGCAGCGCGGGCATCACGATGTCCATCGGCGTGGCGACGATGCCGAGCGCGCCGAGTCCGTCCTCGCGGGCGATCGAATCGAGCGCAAGCGAACGGAAGTTGTCGCGCGAGATCGGCTTGCCGGGTAGCCATTCGCCGATCGCCGCCTGCATCCATCCGAGCGCATCCGGCAGCGGCAGTACGAGACGGCGCAGGCCGCACATGCGCGCGGTCCGGCGCACCAGCTCGCCGAGGGTGATCGTGCTCGGCCCGCCGAGTTCGTGGACGTGGCCGGCGGTATGCGGATGCGCGACGACGCGCGCCACGGCCTCGGCCACGTCGCCGACGAAAACCGGCTGGAGGCGCGCGCGGGCCCGCGCCAGCGGCAGCACCGGCGCCACGGCGAGCAGTCGCGCGAAGCGGAAGAACAGGCCGTCGCCGTCGCCGAAGATCACCGACGGGCGCAGGATCGTCCAGGCGAGGCCGGAGCCGCGCACCACGTCCTCGGCCTCGCCGCGCGTGCGCAGGTAGTGGCTGGCGCCTTCGCCCGCGCGCAGCGAGCTCATCTGCACGAGGCGGCGCACGCCGGCCTCGCGGCAGGCTGCGACCAGGGTGCGCGCGAGTTCGACGTGCGCGCGGCGGAAGCCGCTGCCGTCGCGGCCGCGCTCGTTGAGGATGCCGACGAGGTTGATCGCCGCGTCCGCGCCGGCGAGGCAGCGCGCCAGCGCGGTACCGTCGTGGACGTCGGCGTTGATCAGGCGCACCGTCGGCAGCACCGCGAGCGCGCGATGGCGTTCGCGGTTGCGGGTCGGGATGGTGATCCGGTGGCCGTCGGCAGCGAGGCGCGGCACGAGGTGGCTGCCGACGAATCCGCTGCCGCCGAGCACGACGAGATTCTGCGGTCGCATCGCGTGGACTCCGTTGCGTGCTGGCTGGACGGGGGCCAGCACAGCACGCCGCGCGCGCGGACTCAAGCCGTGGCGGCAGGCGCACCGTTCCTCGTTTCGGCGGGCGGAACGAGCGCGGTCAGCATCCAGCCCGGCTTCGGGGCCAGCTTGCCGTGTTCGCTGAACACGCGCAGACGGCCCTGCTCGTCGACGCAGAACAGCAGCATCGCGTCGGCGCCGTGCGTGGCGAGGAACGCCTTGCGGTCGAACGTCTCGCTGAGCTTGGTCGTCTTGAGCTTCCAGCCGCCGTCGAGCCTGCGGTTGATGTCGCCGAGCGTGACTTCGCGGCCGAACAGGCGGTCGGCCTGGATCGACTCGAAATGCTCGCCGCGGTGGTCGGCCACGGCCGCGACTTCGCGCACGCGCAGGCGGTAGACGCGGTTGCGCCCGAAATCGAAGCGGTAGCGCACGCAGGCGAGGCTGTTGAGCTCGCGCCGCGCCGACATCGCGAACAGCCGGCCGATGCCGTCCAGCGGCATCGTGCGGGCGGCGTGCTCGCTGAGCGGGTCGCCGTACCAGGTCTTCAGGCCGGCCATGCGCGCGGCGTGCAGATCGGTCCAGTCGTCGTCGGCGACCAGCACCGGCAGGTTCTGGTCGGACAGCGACTTGGCCAGCATGCGCGCGAAGCGGTTCGCGCCGATCACCAGCACGCCGCGCGGATCGGGCGCGGTCACGCCGAGCCAGCGCGCCAGCGGCGCGGCGGTCGCGCTCTGCAGCACGACGGTGCCGATGATGAGCGCGAAGGTGAGCGGAACCAGCAGTTCGGCGCCCGCAAAGCCGGCGTTTTCCAAACGCAGCGCGAACAGCGCCGAAACCGCCGCAGCGACGATGCCGCGCGGCGCGATCCACGCGATCAGCGCGCGCTCGCGCCAGGTGAGCGTGCCTCCGAGCGTGCTCGCCAGCACGGACAGAGGGCGCACCACGAACTGCGCGACGAGCAGGATCGCCAGCCCCATCCACAGCGCGCCGGGCGGCAGTGGCCACGGCAAACGCGCGGCGAGCAGGATGAACAGCGCGCTGATCAGCAGCGTGCTGAGGTGTTCCTTGAACGAGAGGATCTCCTCGATCGCGAGGCCGCGCAGGTTGGCCAGCACCATGCCCATCACGGTGACCGCGAGCAGGCCCGACTCGTGCGCGATCTCGTTCGAGCCGGTGAAGGTGAGCAGGAGCAGCGACAGCGCCGCGTAGGTCTGCAGGTAGTCGGGCAGCCAGTTGCGGCGCAGGAGCGTGGCCAGCGCATGGGCGCCGATCGCGCCGCAGGCGGCGCCGGTGACGATGGTCAGGCCGAACACGAGGAACGGATGGCCTTCCTGCCGCGAGACGATGGCCTCGTACACCAGCACCGCGAACAGCGCGCCGATCGGATCGATGACGATGCCTTCCCAGCGCAGCACGTTGGCGATGCGCGCGTTGGGGCGCACGCTGCGCAGCATCGGCACGATCACGGTCGGGCCGGTCACGCAGGTCAGCGCGCCGAACAGCGCGGCCAGTTCCCACGACAGCCCGGCGATCCAGTGCGCGGCCAGCGCGAGCAGGAGCACGCAGATCAGCGCGCCGATCGTGACCAGCCGCGTGACGGTGACGCCGACGCCGGCCAGCTCGTCGAAGCGCAGCGTCGCCGCGCCCTCGAACAGGATGATCGCGACGCCGAGCGTGATGAACGGGAAGAACAGCGCGCCCATCGCCTTTTCCGGGTCGAGCCAGCCGAGGCCGGGCCCGAGCACGAGGCCGATGAGCAGAAGGAACAGGATCGCCGGCAGGCGCACGCGCCAGGCCAGCCATTGCGCGAGGAAGCCGATGCCGACCAGCGCGGTCAGCTGCAGCGCGACGGAGATCGTCATGACGCCGCGTCCGCAGCGGGCGCGGCGCACACCACCGGCTTGCGCGGCGCGTCGGGCGGCGGCGCGCGCCACGGCTGGCCGATGCGCGGCATGCGCGAGGACAGCGGCAGCGGGCGCTCGTTCATGCGCCAGTCGTAGATCACGCTGAAGGCCAGCACGCGCGCGACGTACTCGCGGGTTTCCTTGTACGGGATGGTTTCGATGAAGAAGTCCGGTTCCAGCGAGCCGCGCGCATCGCGCCAGCGGCGCACCGCGCCCGCGCCCGCGTTGTAGGCGGCGCTGGCCAGCCAGGGGCTGCCGTCGAACACGGCCGCCATCTCCGCCAGGTGGCGCGTGCCGAGCTGGATGTTGAGGGCCGGGTCGAGCAGGTCGTTGGCNTTGCCGTAGCGCAGCTTGGCGGCCTTGGCGACCTGCCGCGCGGTGGACGGCAGGAGCTGCATCAGGCCGTAGGCGTTGGCGTGCGAGCGCGCATCGGTCATCCATGCACTTTCGGCGCGGATGATCGCGTAGGCCCAGGCCGGGTCGATGCCGGCCGCCTTCGCTTCGCGCCGCACCTGCTTTTCCATCCCGAGCGGAAAGCGCTGCTCGTACACGCGGCGCGTTTCCGGATCGGCCGATAGCGCGAACACGGCGCGGTCGTACCAGCCCTGGCGGTAGGCGTGGTCGGCGGCGAGGCGGCGCATGCGCGGATCGAGCTTCTCCATCGCGAAGTTCCATTCGCGCCGCGCCTCGGCGTGCATGGAAAGCGCGCGGAACTCGAACGCGCGCACGAGATCCGGCTGCGCGGCGAGCGCGGCTTCGGCAGCGGCGTCGGCGGCCAGCGTGTCCGGGCAGATCGAATACGGGCGGTCGATCCAGTCCGCGGCGAGGAAGCCGCTGAACGTCGCCTCGCGCGCGGCTTGCTCGAACGCGGCGCGCGCCTCGGCGTCCCGGTCCAGCTTCATCAGCACGCGACCGCGCAGGTATTGCCATTGCGGATCGGCCTTCTGCGTGTCGGAAAGGCGGTCCAGGGCCGCGAGCGCGCGCGGGAAATCCCGGGCGACGAGCGCGGTGCGCACGCGCCATTCGCGCGTGGCGTCGTCGTCGGCCGAGGCCGGCAGCGCGTCGAGGCGCGCCGTCGCGTCGGGGGCATAGCTGGTCGCGCGGTACAGCGCGATCGCGTGCAGGATGCGGTTCTTCTGCGCCTCGCTCCATTGGAAGCGCGGTTCGAGGTCGGCCCACGCGGTTTCCGCGGCGCCGCTGTTGCGCCGTGCATGGCGGGCGAGGCCGAAGGCCAGCGCATCGCGTGCGCGGGCGGTGTCCGGCCAGTTCTTCGCTTTCGCGAAGGTCGCGACCGGATCGCGCAGTGCGGCGGTCACGCGGTCCGCGTCGGTGCGCGCGGCGCCGGACAGCAGCGCGGCGGCCTGCGCCACCGCATCGGCGCGTCCGGCGGCTGCGGCGCGCTCGATCCGTTCCCAGACGCGCGCGTCGTCGAGCGTGCCGCTCGCGCGCAGCGCCGCGATGGCCGCGTCGCAGGACTCGGGAAGCGCGCGGTCGCCGTTCCAGATCCCGGAGAAATCGGCCTCGAACGCGATCGTGTCGCCGCCCGCGAGGCGCGCGTGCAGCGCGTCGCAGCGCAGCCCGGTGTCCTTGGAGCCTTGGTCGAAGGCGCGGAACGTCGCCCAGTCCTCGCGCCGCGCGAGTTCGCGCAGCCAGGTTTCGCGCAGGTCGCGCGCGGGAAGCGTGTCCGGCCACCGTGCGAGGAATCGCTCGACGTCCTCGCGGCGCAGGCGCTGCGGTTTCTCGCGCAGCGCGGCGAGTTCGATGTAGGGATACAGCGGATAGCTCGCGTCCAGTTCGGCGGCGTAGCGCTTCCACGCACCTTCCGGTGGACGCGTCGCGGCCGCGAGCGCGGCGCGAAACGTGTTGCGCTGCTCGGTGCGGTCGGCGGCGCGAACGGATTGCGGGAGCAGCGTGGCGACCAGCAGGCCGAGGAAGAACAGACAGGCACGCGGCATTGCGTTGCTCCGAGCGGGGCCGTGCGGCCAAGCCTGCCATTTTGCCGCGCTGCGGAAAAAATGCGACAGCGGTCTCGGTCGGGGTTGCCCTGTCTGTTCAGTTCGTGCGCGATCGTTTACATTTTTTTGACATTTTCGCTGCAAGGGCGGGAATGACCGAAAGCCGGCCCATTTCCTTGCGTGGCGTTCCACTGGAGGGATCATGTTCGCGAAAGACAAGCCCCGATTCACCGTTTCCCTGCTCGCGGCGGCGATTCTCGCCGCATTGCCGGCCGCTTCCGCGGTGGCGCAGGAGCAGGACGACGTCCAGACATTGCAGGCCATCGAAGTCACCGGTTCGCGCATCCGCAAGGCCGAGATCGAGGGCCAGGTGCCGGTGCAGGTGATCACCGCGGCGGACATCGAGGCGACCGGCCTCGGTTCCATCGGCGACGTGATCCAGCGCATGTCGGTGAGCGGATCGTCGCTCAACACGAAGTTCAACTCCGCGGGCAATTTCGGCTTTCCGCCCGACGGCGGCGGCGTGGGTTCGGGTTCGACCACGATCTCGCTGCGCAACCTCGGCGCCAAGCGCACGCTGATTCTCGTCGACGGCGTGCGCTGGGTGGCCGAGTCGTCGGCGTCCGGCGTGTCCGCCGCGGTGGACCTCAACACGATCCCGGCGAGCGCCGTGGACCGCATCGAGATCCTCACCGACGGCGCCTCGTCGCTGTACGGCTCCGACGCGATCGCGGGCGTGATCAACATCATCACCAGGAAGAGCGCCGACGGCGGTGCCGCGCGCGTCTACTTCGGCGACCATTCGACCGGCGACGGCTCCACGCGGCAGGCCAACGTGTCGTTCGGCGCGCACGGCGACCGCTTCGACTTCTTCGTCGACGCGAGCTACTACAAGCAGGACCGGATCAGCTCCGCCGAGTGGTGGCAGTCCAGCGTGCCCGTGCCGGGCACCGGCGTGGACAACGGAAGTTCCGCGACGCCGAACGGTCGCTTCGTGTTCGCGCCCGCCGATCCGTCGCAGACCTACGGCGGGCTGTGCGGGGACGGCAGCGAGCCATCGTTCTGCAACCTGTCCGGCAGCGGCTCCGGCGGCGGCGCGCCCTCGCTGGACGACTTCCACGGCTGGTCCAACGCGGACCGCTTCAACTTCGCTCCGTACAACCTGCTGCTGACCCCGTCCGAGCGCAAGGCGCTCTTCGCGCAGGGCAGCTACCGCATCACCGAGCGCACGAGCTGGTACCTCAAGGGCGTGTACACGCAGCGCACGTCGGTCAACCAGGCGGCGCCGGAGCCGATCTTCCTCGGCTCGGAGGCGGGCACCTACGGCCTTGCCGACACGGTCGCGATCGACGCGAGCAATCCGTACAACCCGTTCGGCGAGACGATCGGACCGGACGGCACGCTGGTCGGCCGGCGCCCGATCGAGGGCGGGCCGCGCGTGTTCACGCAGGACGTGGACACGAGCTACTTCGCGACCGGCCTCAAGGGCGACTTCGACATCGGCGAACGACTGTTCTTCTGGGACGTGAACTTCGTCAGCGCCGAGAACAAGGCGACGCAGACCGTCACCGGCACGTACAACATCGCGCACATCGCACGCGCGCTGGGCCCGGTGGCGGACTGCACCGGCTCGTGCGTGCCGCTGAACCTGTTCGGCGGGCCGGGTTCGATCACGCAGGAGATGCTCGACTACATCCTGTTCGTCGAACACGACCGCAGCAGACAGAAGCTCGTCGACTGGACCGCCAACATCTCCGGCGACCTGTTCCAGCTCCCGGCCGGCGCGCTTTCGTTCGCGGCAGGGTACGAGCACCGCAAGCAGAGCGGTTCCTACACGCCGGATGCGGTCGTCGTCGCCGGCGAGTCCAATGGCGTGCCGTCCGGCCCGACCGAAGGCGAGTACTCGGTGGACGAGTATTACGTGGAGTTCAACGTGCCGTTGCTCGCCGACGTCGCGGCGGTGAAGCGGCTCGATCTCAGCGTGGCTTCCCGCTATTCGGACTACTCCAACTTCGGCGGCACCACCAACAACAAGTTCGGCCTGCGCTGGCAGGTGAGCGACGATTTCACCTTGCGCAGCACCTGGGCCGAAGGCTTCCGCGCGCCGTCGATCGGCGAGCTGTACGGCACGTTCTCGCGTTTCGACGCGACGATCCAGGATCCGTGCAACGGCGCCACGGGCCAGACCGGCGCCAACTGCCAGGCGCTGGGCGTGCCCGATCCGGAGAACTTCGAGCAGGCCAACACGCAGATCTCGGTGGTCACGGGCGGCAACCCGGAGCTCAAGCCGGAGACCTCCACCAGCTTCACCGCCGGCCTCGTCTACAGCCCGGCCTGGGCCGAGGACAGCAGCTGGTCGCAGAAGCTCGACTTCGAGATCACCTACTACCGCATCGAGATCGAGGACGCGATCCAGGCGGCGGACGCGCAGACCCAGCTCGACCGCTGCGTCGCCACGCTCGATCCGGTCTACTGCGCCGACATCGGCCGCTCTTCGGGCGGCAACATCAACCGCTTCGACAACACGCTGTTCAACCTCGGGCGGGTCGAGACCAAGGGCTACGACTTCGGCATCAACTGGCTCGGCAACGAGACCGGCGCGGGCACGTTCGGAGCCTCGCTGCAGGCGACCTATCTCAAGCACTATCGTGCGGTCGCCACCGACTCCGGCCAGGCCGAGCCGCGCGGCGTCGGCATCGAGGTGGCCGACAGCGGCATGCCGAAGTGGCGCGCGACCGCGCGGCTGAACTGGAGTCTCGGCGACTTCTCGGCCGGCTGGGCCGTGCGCTACCTGTCCGATCTGACCGAGGGCTGTGGCGGCGCCGAGGGGTATCCGATCTGCGACGGGCCGAACAGTACGCACCGTCTCGGCAGCACCACCTACCACGATCTGCGCGCGAGCTGGACGCTGCCGACCACGACCCGCATCACGATCGCCGGCGGCGTGAACAACGTGTTCGGCAAGGATCCGCCGGTGTGCCTGAGCTGCTCGCTCAACGGCTACGACGCGTCCAACTACGACCTGCCGGGCCGCTTCAGCTATCTGGAAGCCAGCGTGAAGTTCTGACCAGCCGGTGATCCGGGGAGGAAGGAAGGGCCGCCGCGTGCGGCCCTTCTTCCGGGCGGATGCCGGCGAGCTGAATCGTCGCAATGGCCTCCGGTCTGCCGTGTGGTCCGTCCGTCGTGCGGACGCGTGGGGATCGAAAGCGAAGTCGCTGATCCGATGGCAGCGGGCGGCAAGCGTCCGCCGGAGTCACCTGGCGGACTGCGTGTCGGCTGTGCCAGCGGCAACAGCGCCTCGTGTCGCGATCCTGGCGGTGGGCGGTCGGGTGAGCACGTCGCTGGCGCAGTAGCTCTGCTCGTAAGCGAGCGCCAGCGACTGGCTGCCGGCCGCGAAGGTGTAGCTGTGCAGGCCGGTGAGGTTGCCGAGGCCGTCGACGTCGTAGACGGTGGCGAGACCGTCGGGGTCGGTGACCTGGCGCAGGTGGTCGCGCGCGATCCTCGCAGCAGGGACATCGGAAGCCATGGGGCCAGCGTGCCTTGCAGTGCGCTCGGCAGCACTTCGCTTCGGTGCCGTGGCGTTCAAGAAACGCCCGCATCGACAGCCCCNGCTGGAACTGCACCCGANTCATCGCCATGAACGACTCCGCGTCGGAACAGACGTCCACGTTGCGCTCGAACCACCGCAAATCCCGCGACGGGCGGCTTCGGTTCGACGCTGATCAGGTATCGGATAGTGGTTCTCCTCCGGGGCATATGCCCACAACAAGTCAGAAAATGCCTGCAGCTCTTGTGAGAAATTTCTCNCACATGTCGGTTGGCCGAATCGCTGGCTGTCACGAATTCAGCCGGAAGGCACCTTGGCCCATGTGCCGAGTTCGGACGCTGGAATGCTCGGGGTGGGCGTGATGCGCGAGCGGTGACCCTCATCCACTGCAACCCGGGCCTGCACTACACTTGTGCAATGGCTGCCCCACCGCGAGGCATTTCCGAGGCGTCCGCGCCGGCATGGCCGGATCTGGAGCCGTTCGCGACGCCGATGGCCGCGCTCGACGATGCCTTGTCGTTGCGTGCGCTCAATCCCGCGATGCACGAGTGGCTGGCGATGGCGACGCGCAACTGGCGCGGCGAGTCGCTGGCCTTGCTCGATGCGCAGCCGCCGCGTCTGGTCGAGGCGTGTCGGCGTGCGCTCGCGACGCGGCGTCGGGTGTGGTTGCGGTCGGCGCGGTTGCGCAGCGCGATCGGCGATCGCTCCGCCGATGTCGCGTTGACGCCATGGCGCGAGGTCGGCCTTCTGCTCGAACTGCATCCGGCGACGGCGGAGCCGGCCGCCATGCCGCGCATTTCCGAATCGCTGCGCGGCTTCGCGCACGAGGTGAAGAATCCGCTGGCCGGGCTGCGCGGCGCCGCTCAGTTGTTGCAGCGGCGCGTGGCCGAGCCGGAACTGGCCGAACTGGCGAGTCTGGTGGTCGCCGAGACCGATCGCCTTGCCGCGCTCGCCGAGCGCCTGCTCGATGCCGGCGTGAAACCGCGTCTGGCGCGCACGAATCCGCACGAGGTGATCGAGCGCGTGATCGCGCTGGTGCAGGCCGAGCCGTCCGCGCCGCGGATTCGCCGCGACTACGATCCCAGCGCGCCGGCGCTCGCGCTCGATGCCGATCGCGTGCAGCAGGCTTTGCTCAATCTTGCGCGCAACGCGGTCGAAGCGGGCGCGACCGAACTGACGTGGCGCACGCGCGCCGAACACGACGCGCATCTGGGCGAACGCAGCGGCATGGCCTTGCGCATCGACCTGGCCGACGACGGTCGCGGCGTGCCGGCGTCGATCGCGCAGACGTTGTACGAACCGATGGTGTCCGGTCGCGCAGGTGGCAGCGGTCTGGGTCTTGCGCTCGCGCGCGAGATCGCACGCGAGCACGGCGGCGATCTGGTGCATGCGAGCCGTCCCGGCGCGACCGTGTTTTCGTTGCGCATGCCGTTTGCGCCGACGGGGGAAGACGCATGAACGCGCAGCGCATCTGGATCGTCGACGACGACCGCTCGGTGCGCTTCGTGCTCGCCGCCGCGCTGCGCGAGGCGGGCTGGCAGCCGCGCGAGTTCGTCGACGCNGAAGCCGCGCTGGCCGCGCTGGCGCAGGAGACGCCAGACCTCGTGTTCACCGACGTGCGCATGCCGGGCCTCGACGGTCTCGGCTTGCTGGAACGCCTCGCGGTGCGCGATCCGGCGCCCGCGGTGGTGGTGATGAGCGCGTTCACCGACGTCGCCTCGACCGCCGCCGCGTACCGGCTCGGTGCGTTCGACTACCTGCCCAAGCCGTTCGATCTGGATGCCGCGGTGGCAGCCGCGCGCCGCGCGCTGGCGCAGGCGGGCACGCCGCCGGCGCCGCCCGTCGAGCCGGAGCCCGCGCACGAACTGCTCGGTCGCAGCGCGCCGATGCGCGAGCTGTTCCGCGCGATCGGCAAGGTCGCCGCCAGCGGCCTGCCGGTGCTGATCACCGGCGAGACGGGAACCGGGAAGGAGCTGGTCGCGCGTGCGCTGCATCGCGAGAGTCCGCGCGCGGGCCAGCCGTTCGTCGCGCTGAATACCGCGGCGATTCCGGCCGAGCTGCTGGAATCGGAACTGTTCGGTCACGAGGCCGGCGCGTTCACCGGCGCGGCACGCCGTCACGCGGGCCGATTCGAGCAAGCCGCGCAGGGCACGTTGTTCCTCGACGAGATCGGCGACATGCCATTGGCGCTGCAGACACGCCTGCTGCGCGTGCTCGCGGCCGGCGAGTTCTACCGCGTGGGCGGGCGCGAGCTGATCCGCGCCGACGTGCGCGTGATCGCCGCCACGCATCAGGATCTGGACGCCAAGGTCGCGCGCGGCGAGTTCCGTGCCGACCTGCTGCACCGACTCGACGTGGTGCGTCTGGACGTGCCGCCGCTGCGCGAACGAACCGAAGACATTCCGCACCTGGCGCAGCATTTCCTCGTCGCGGCTGGCGCGTTGGGGGGCGGGCCGGCCAAGCGCTTCAGTGCCGACGCGCTCGCGACGCTTGCGCGCCAGCCCTGGCCGGGCAACGTGCGCCAGCTCGAGAACCTGTGCCGGCGGCTGGCCGTGCTCGCGGCCGGGCGCGAGATCGGCGTGGCCGACCTGCCGCGCGCGCAGGTCGCAGCGCCTGCGGGCGATGACTGGACTGCCGCGCTGCGCCGATGGGCGGACGCGCGGCTGGCCGAAGGCGGCGGCAACCTGCATGCCGAGGCGCTTGCCGAGTTCGATCGCGTGCTGCTGGATGCCGCGCTTGCAGCGCACGGCGGGCATCGCCAGCGCGCGGCGCAGGCGCTCGGACTCGGCCGCAACACGATCACGCGCAAGCTCGGCAGCTCGCGGCGGCGCACGTCGTGACGCGTGCGCGNATCGACGGAGGGGTCCGGTGAGCACGTTCGGCGCGCGTCTCGGCGACATCCGCACGATCGACCTCGCGTGCCGCCTGCCGTCGCGCCTGCCGTGGCCGCTCGCGTACCGCTGCTTCCGCCGGCTCGCGCGGCGCGAGGGCCTTTTCCCCGATGCGGTCGCGGGCGCGGCGATCGCGCCGCAGACGTTGCCGATCGCCGACGTGGCGGCGTTCCGGCGCGACGTGCGCACGACGATGCTGCTCGACACGGCGGACCTCTACCTGTCGCGCCGGCATCGCCTCGATTGGTGGCCGGAATCGGTGGCGGTCGAGGGCGAATGGCCGCGGCACGGCGCGTTCCTCGCGATCACGTTCCATTACGGAACCGGCATCTGGCTGTGTCGCTCGCTGCGCCGGGCCGGGCACCGCGCACGCTTCCTGTCCGGCCGGTTCGATGCGGCCGACTTCACCGGCCGGCCGCGCGTGTATCGCTACGGCATCGAGCGGCTCGCCGAGGTCGAACGCATCGGCGGCGCCCCGCCG
>JGI12383J13903_1001146_pt1 | contig 13810 bp, 14 predicted proteins | sample Passage237B_FD_13903 | JGI IMG/M metagenome (IMG submission 13903)
ACAAACCGTACCACGCGGAATGCCCGACTGGGGATTGCTGCAGGATTTCATCTCCATGACCAATTCCACGGTTTTCGGATTATCGATGTCTTTGAAGTGTACGAATTGCGGATATAAATCCGGCTCCAGTACAACTGGCGGCGCTTTCAATGATCTATAATATTTGATACCTTCCGGCGTAAGCCCTCCTTTTTTATACGGGAAGGCATAGAAGGGCAGAAATTTTGCGTAATCTTCTCCTAGTTTATAGCCCTTCAGCAGTGCGAATAAAATGCCGCGTTCTCCTAAATCAACGGCAACAGCCTCCCCCGTGAGGCGGGAAATAGGCTTGCTTTCAGGTGTAATCTGGATACCAGTTATTACCTTTACCTCCCGCACGGCATAACCTGTCCTCACGCCTTCCGGCGTTTCTACAGTTACAGTCAACTTATAACGCCACGTACCAGAAGGATGCGTCACTTGCCACCAAATAGCAGTAGAAACAACAAGCGCAGCAAAAACAACCGCTCCCATTTTCATATAAAAATTCCTATCTTCTTGCTTGGTAGAATATAGCTCTCGACACAGATCATCGTATATCCTGCACATCAGCAAGCTTAAAATCTGTCACATACAACCTATCTTTCCCTTGCGGTCTAAAAATGTCCAGCATGACACTTACGCGCCTTTCGGAGAGCTTGCCGTAAAGTGGGTTTTCTTTTAGAAGCTTGTAGCTCAAATGATAGGTACCTAATACCTGCCAAAGCTGTCCATCGCTCACCCCATCTCCATCTTTATCCGGCAGATTGCCCTGAAGTCGTATTTGTCCTGCCGCTGTAGGTACTGGCAAAACGCCTTGCGCGGACCATTGCCCCCGTAAGGTTTCCGAACTGCCCGCAGGCAAACCTTCAAATACCCGGTCATAGCCAAGCTGGCGATATAACTCTTTCAGAGACTGCCTGCCCGTTTCCGACAATAAGTTCATCAAAATTTTGTCGCGTCTTTCCTTGCCCAAACCGCCGCTATTTTGCGGGCTATGATACAAAACTTCCATTGCCGCATAATTCGCCCAGAAAACGATGAAGCTTGGTTCTACCCCTTTTCGCGTAAAAGGCTGGTATCCCAATATGTCTTCCCAATTAGGTGGCGGGCAAGCGGAAGAAGCCGGTGCGGACTGACTGTAAGAGGTCGCTGGAATGGAAAGAATCAGAAACACAGAAAAAAAGAGCAGGATTGCCCTTGTAACGCCAGAAAAACGCATATTTCACCCCCGTAAAGCACGCCTTACTTGAAAAACTAAAGTCACACGTACTTTACGAGAAATGCGCACATTATCTAAGTGCATTATTATATTCCGCGCCAAGGTGTCTTGGCCGGTTCGGAGCGTAATTTGTCGGGAAAAAATGGTGCCCCAGGTCGGACTCGAACCAACACACCTTTCGGTACCTGATTTTGAGTCAGGCGCGTCTACCAATTCCACCACTGGGGCACACAGGTATTGTTTATATCGGGCGGGGTGAAAATTCAAGGGTTATATCGAAAACCAATATGTTATGCATAACAATGGGTTATGCCCAGAGGGGTGGACGGAAAGGCAATTGCCACCTTGCGGGCGGCATGCTACTCCTCTGCTATTATGATGAAGATCATCCGTAAACTCTATGACTGGACCCTGCGTATCGCGGCGCACCGCCATGCGCAATGGGGGCTGTTCGGGCTGTCTTTTGCTGAAAGTTCGGTTTTCCCCCTGCCGCCCGATCTTGTCCTGATCCCCATGTGCATTGCGGAACGGAGGAAGGCTTTCCGGTTTGCCGCGATTTGCACCGTCGGCTCCGTGCTGGGCGGGCTTTTCGCCTATGGCGTCGGCTATTTTCTATACGACACCATCGGCGTGCGAATTGTGGAGTTTTACGGCTATCAGGAGCAGTTTCTGGCCTTCCGGCGGCTCTATAACGAACACGGGGCGTGGATCGTGCTGGCAGGCGGCTTCACGCCGATCCCCTATAAGTTGATCACCATTGCCAGCGGCGTGACGCAGATGGATATTGTCGCCTTTACGGTTTACTCGGTGATCGGCCGCGCCGGCCGGTTTTTCCTTGTCGCGGCGCTATTGTGGAAATATGGCGCCCCGATCCGGGATTTTATTGAAAAATACATGGGCTGGCTGACAATTCTTTTCTTTATCCTGTTGATCGGCGGCTTCATCGCCATAAAATATATCACATGAAACCGCTGTTCGACTTTTTTGAAAAACCGCGCAACCTTGCCCTTTTCCTGACACTGGCGAGCGCCGGCATTTTGGGCTTTGCGCTGGTGACCCAATATGTCTTCGGGCATCAACCCTGCATTTTGTGCCGCTATCAGCGCATTCCCTATTACACGGTGCTGGTCGTCGGCTTTTTTGCCGCGGCGCTGGCGGGCATCCGCCCGAAATGGGCTTTCGGCCTGCTGCTGCTCTCGGGGCTTGCCTTCCTCTCCGGCCTTGGCATTTCGGGCTATCATATCGGCGTGGAGCAAAACTGGTGGATGGGGCCGCGCGCCTGCGGCGGCGCCCTGCCCGAAAATCTGTCTTTGGAGGCATTCCGCGAATATATGCTGAACCGCGATATCGTGGATTGCAGCGTGCCGGGCTGGACGTTCCTTGGCCTTTCGATGACGACCTATAACTTTGTCGTTTCGCTGGCGCTGACGGTTTTCACCTTTCTCATGGCGTGGCGCGGCCGTCCGAAAACGACGGGTTAGGATGATGGCGGAAAGTTACCCGTTATCTTTTTGAACTATCTTGTAAAATACCCACTATCCGCGCCTTTCGTTGACATAAAAATACCCCTGTGAGACACTGGTATCACCGCTGGTTTTCGGGGTTTTGTTTCCATGTCCATAGATACGCCGCACCAGTCTTCGCCGCCGCCCACAGGGCCTATGGTGATGGTCTATATCGGCGAAGATGACCCGACCCGCGGCGACAGCCACGGCTTCAAAGGCATCGGCCAGCGCATGGCGCAAAAACTGAACGGCCGGTTCCATTATCTGGAAGACAGGCATCTCAATACCCTGTATCCGGGTCTGCGGAAGGATCGCGGGCTGAAGCGTTATCTCGAAGAACACGGCAAGCCCGATATCGTTTTTACCCGGTCCTCTTACGCGCACAGGATGATGACGCGGATTACGCCGCTCATGATGATCGATTTGGTCAACGAACATATTTCCAGTGCGCTGCTGCAAGACGACACGCTGGTCGCCCACCACCTGACGCCGGAGATTTTCGACGCCGAGGGCAAAAAATTCCGCGAAAACTATCCCGATATCAAAAGCCCCATCCTTGCCGTGATGATGGTGCATATCTGGGATACGCCCGAATTTGCCGAAAAGATCGTTTCCAAATGCGCACAGCACGAAGAGCCGCTGACGGTATTCATTTGCTCCAGCCGCCGCACGGAAAGCCCGCATTATACAGCGCTGAAACAAGAGATTGAGGAACGGGCGCGGAAAAAAGGCCTTGAAGGCCGCCTGTTTATAGAAGGCTATAACTTTGCCGAAGAAGGCCGGAAAGAAAACACGTTCAACCCCTACATCGGCCTTATTCAGGAAGCCGAGCATATTCTGGTGGCCGGTGAATCCGTTTCCATGGTGTCCGAACCGCTGGCTGCGGGCAAACGCGTGATGGTGCACGGGGCAAACACGGAATTTACCCAACTCAAACGAAAAGGCCTTGTCATCGACTTTTCCGATTGCGCCGCCGATACGCGTTTTGAAACGCCGCGCGTGGAACCTGTGAATGTGACGGAAGATGTTGCCGACCGGCTGGTGGACAGATTCAACGCAGTGGCCAAAAGAACCCAGTCGACCCAGCCAACAGAAAACCCGGGCTGGCTGCGCCGCACGCTGAACAAAATGTTCGGCCTTTAACCCAGAGCCTTAGGCGCTGTCCAGTTCCGTATCCCAATAGAGATAGTCGCCCCAGCTGCGGTGCAGGAAGTTCGGCGGGAAAGCCCGTCCGTTGGCCTGCAATTGCGCGGTGGTCGGCGCGGCCGGTTTGACCAGCGGATGCATGCCGCATTCACTGGGCAACATATTGCCTTTCAGCAAATTGCAATCCTGACATGCCGCGCAGATGTTTTCCCATGTCGTTGTCCCGCCGCGTGATTTGGGAATGACATGGTCGAAGGTCAGCTCGTGCGTTTTGAATTTTTCTCCGCAATACTGGCAAATCCAGCGGTCGCGCAAGAAGACGTTAAAGCGGGTGAATGCCGGCCTGGTCTTCGGCTGCACATATTCCTTGAGGGCAATCACGCTCGGCACTTTCATCTGAAAGCTGGGAGAGCGAATGACCTCGTCATATTCCGAGACAATATCCACCCGATCCAGGAACACAGCCTTTACGGCTTCCTGCCACGACCAAAGCGATAACGGAAAATAACTTAACGGACGATAATCAGCGTTTAAAACCAGTGTCGGACAACTGTCCAGATGGTTATACACTTTGGGGTATCCCTTAAATGACTTCGGCCCGCCGCCACTCTGCCCCGACCCATTTCGGTCAAAGGACGGGCTCGAATCCAACCCATAGCCCATTATAGCATGAAAAAGCCCCGCGGCCTTTTTTGCTGTGGATAACTTCTTGATTTTCCAAAAATATTAAGGTTTTACTTGAATTTTATGGCTTGCCTTATTTCAAGCAAGATCAAAGCATTCGCGCAAGAACTCAAGGCCGCGTGTGAGGCCGAAACCGTCAATTCCATGACCCAAACCGGGGCGCAGAATAGTTTCCACATTAAAGCCGGCGGCCTCGAAACCGTTGCCGACAATGCTCAGCATCGACGGCGGCACGACTTCATCCGCGCTGCCGTGAATGGCCAGAACGGGCATTTTGACGATCTCCGGCCCTTTCAGGGCTTCGGCCTCGATCAGCATGCCGGAATAGCCGATAACGCCCGCGCAGGCCTTTTTCCGGCGAGGCATGGTGTACATGGCCATCATCGCGCCCTGGGAAAAGCCGACCACGGCCAGTTTTTCCTCCGGTACGCCCCATTTTTCCAGCTGGGTATCGATAAAAGCGTTCAGCACGGGCATGGCGCGGGCGGCCTGCTTTTCCCGCTCGAAAGCCTGCGGGTCGATCGCGCGGATCGAGAACCACTGATAACCCATTGAAAAAGCCTCGCAAACATCCGGCGCATGGGGGGAAACAAAGGCCGCATCGGGCAAGCCCCCTGCCCATTCCCGGCCGATGGAGATCAGGTCATCCCCGCTGGCCCCGTAACCGTGCAGAAAAATAACCAGTTGCTTGGCCGCACCGCCGGATCGCGGGGCGATAAAGGGGCCGTCGAGCATCGGAATCTGGGACATGCTAAGCCTTTCCATTCAGCGTTGGGACGCCTATATTGGGTGCACGCACACGTATCGTCAAGCACGAAGGACAACAAAACCATGTCGCCACTGGCAACCCTTTTTATCATTCTGGCGGGGCTGGCCCTTTTGGGGGTGGCGGCATCGCTGGTGCTGGGTGTGGGCGCCATGACCCGCGGCAAGGAAGGCGACAGCCGCAAAAGCAATAAAATGATGCAGCTCCGCATCGTCTGTCAGGCGCTGTGCCTTGTTTTTCTGTTTATGGCCTTCGCCGTTTCCTGAGTCCCCATGCAAATCCTGTTTATTACCGCGACAAACCTTGGCGACGGCATTCTGACGACCGGCGCGCTCGACCATTTCATCCGCAAGTATCCCGAGGCGGAGATTACCGTTGCCTGCGGCCCGCTGCTGACCACCGTTTTCGCGCCCGCCCCCGGCGTTGCGCGCGTGATCGCCATGAAAAAGGAACCCTATGCGGGGCATTGGCGCAAACTGTTCGCGCAAACTTTTTTCAAAAAATGGGACATCGTCGTCGATATGCGCAACAGCGCCCTGTCCCGCATCCTCTGGGCGAAGGAGCGGCATATCTGGTCGGCGCATAGCCAGACCGAACATAAGGTGGAGCAAATCGGCAAAGCCATCGGCGTCACGACCCCGCCGCCGTCCCCGACCGTCTGGCTGAGCGCGGAGTCGCTTGCCAAAGCGCGCGCCCTGATACCGGACGGCAGCCCCGTGCTGGCGCTGGGCGCGGCGGCGCGCTGGCCGGGCAAAACATGGCCTGCGGAGCATTTCAGCGAACTGGCCCTGCGCCTGACCGCGCCGGACGGGCCGCTGGCGGGCGGGCGCATTGCCGTTTTTGCCGCCCCTGGCGAAGAGCATATCGCCAAACCCGTCATCGATGCCTTGCCTGCCGACCGCCGCATCGATGCGATTGCCAAGACGACGCCGCTGGAGGCCGCCGCCGCCCTTAGCCGCTGCACGCTCTATGTCGGGAATGATTCCGGCCTGACGCATACCGCCGCCGCCACGGGGATCAAAACGCTGGGGCTGTTCGGGCCGGGCTATCCCGCGCTTTATCGCCCGTGGGGTAAAAACGCGGCCTATGTTGCCACGCCCGAAACGGTGGAGGAACTGACGGGCTATGCAGGATACGATCCCGCCGATATCAAAGACTCGCTGATGCGTTCCCTAACAGTAACGGCCGCATATGATGCGGCCGTTGAACTGCTTCAAAAGCAAACCGCGTAAAACGCGGCGCTTTGATCCCTGAATGATTACTGGTTGAGCCCCGTGTAATCGCTCTTGATCGCGTTGACTTTTTCTTCCTGCTTTTTCACAGCCGCATCGCCGGAAACGCCCCAGACGCGCAGCTCTTGCGTGCTCTTGTAGGTTTTCCGGGCTTGCTCTGCCGTCTGGTAACGCACGTATTGAACGCGTTCCCAGCCTTTGGCGCGCATGCAGCTTTCGAAATCGCTGTAATCGGTATGGGAGACTTTATGGTCGCCGTAGCGGGTCGGCGTATCGTAGTAATCCAGTACGCCCGAAGATTTCAGCGCGCGATGATATTCGCTATGCGTATCGGGCGGCGTGGTTTCGCGCAAGGCGCCGAGTTCCACCAGCTCGTCCACTTCGCGCACGCAAGCCGCGATGTTCTGATCAAGCTCCTGCTGGGCTTTCGGGCCCGTCATCCACAACGCGGAGTTATCTTCCACACGCTGCCAGTACGCCTGACCAACCGGCGGGTTGTAATAGCAACCGGAGAGAACCAGAATACCGCCGGCGGCGACAAGCATTTTAAAACCAGATTTCATGAGAACACTATTCCCCTCGATCAAATGTTCATTCTTCCAATACGTTAGCCATTTCCGAAGCGCAAAACAATAGGGATATGGTTACGGTTTTTGATAAGTCGGAGTTTCTTTCCAAAATGTTTCCAGAACTACCCCGTAAACGGGGGCTTTTTCAGGCCGCCCGATACCCTTGTAAACCGCCACCATATCCCGCCCGAGGTAAAACAGGGGAATCATGTAATGCCCCGCCATCAGGGCGCGGTCGAGGGCGCGGGTACGCGCGACCAGCCCCTCCCGCGTCGTGGCGCGGGCGATGCTGTCGGCCAGCGCATCCACGGCGGGGCTGCTGACGCCCGCATAGTTGCGGCTGCCGTTCTGGGCGGCGGCGGCGCTGCCCCAGTAATTCATTTGTTCGTTGCCGGGAGACAGCGAATTGATCCAGCGGTAGGAAACGATGTCGTAATCAAAACTTTCCAGCCGCCCCGCAAATTGCGCGCTGTCCACGGTGCGCACGGTGGCGGCAATGCCGATGCGGCGCAGGGTCCGCGCAAATTCGATGGCGATTTTTTCCTCCGACGGCGCGCCGAGCAGGATTTCCATTTGCAAAGGCTTGCCCCCCGCATCCAGCAGCTTTTCGTTTTTGTAACTGTACCCTGCTTCCTTCAGCAAATTCAGCGCATGGCGCTGGCGCGCGCGCATGCTGCCGACGGGCGCTTTATAGGCATCGTCAAAGACGGACGGCGGCAAACTGTCGCGCCAAGGTTCCAGCACGGCCCGTTCCTCCCCTTCGGGCTTGCCTGCGGCGGCAAGTTCCGAGTTCGGGAAGGCGCTTTCGATTTTTTTCAGCGCATCGAAATAGAACGTGCGGTTGATCCATTCATAATTGAACAAATAGGACAAGGCCTCGCGCACGCGCGCATCGTCAAAGGGCTTGCGGCGGGTATTGAATACAAAAGCCTTCAGCCATTCCGGCCGCCCGTGCGGGATTTCCGCCATCTCGAACAGCCCTTGCGTTTTGGCATTGCTGTCATAGGCGACTTTCCATTTGGTAATGTCGTATTCGCGGCGCAAGTCGTATTCCCCCGCCTTGAAGGATTGCAGCGCCACGCCATCGTCGCGAAAATAGGTATAGGTGATGCGGTCAAAGTTATATTGCCCGCGATTCACGGGCAGATCCTTGCCCCAGTAATCCGGCACGCGTTCATAGGTGATGGAACGGCCGGGATCGACGCGGGTGATTTTATACGGCCCGCTGCCCAGCGGCGGCGTCAGCGTGGTTTTGGTGATGTCCTGCTTTTCCCAGTAATGTTTGGGCAATACGTGCATGAGCGACAGGATCATGACGGTTTCGGGATCATACCCCTCGCCGAAGGCAAATTTGATGGTATGGGGGTCGATGATCGTGACATCCTTCACCAGACCATACACGCGGCGGCGCACGGGGTGGCCGTGCTTGCGGAACATTTCATAGCTGAACTTCACATCTTCCGCCGTCATGGGCGTGCCGTCGTGGAACCGCGCCTCCGGCCGCAGGCGGTAGATGACCCATGAACGGTCAGCCGGTACTTCCGCCGTGGCGGCGACAAGGCCGTAAAGGGTGAAAGGTTCGTCCCAGACGCGCTGCATCAACTGGTCGCCCGTCATGGAAAGCCCTTCGGCCGCCGTACCCATGATGATATTGGCGTTCAGCGTATCGAAACTGCCGGTTTTGGCCAGACGCAGCGTGCCGCCCTTGGGCGCGTCGGGGTTGACGTAGTCAAGATGCGTAAAATCCGCCGGATATTTCGGCGTGCCGTGCATGGCAAGGGCATGATGCACCACCCCCTTTTCTTCCGCCGCTGCCGCGCCGTGCAGGGGCACGACGAGCCACAAGGCGCAAAGGAGCAGAACAGCACAAAGCCGCTTCATGTCAAAATCAGACCGCTTTTTTCAGTTGCAGCAGCGCGGCAAGATCGGTTTGCGGGCGCGCGCCGACATGGGCAATAACCTCCGCCGCCGCCAACGAGGCGAGACGGCCGCATTCGGCCAGCGGCATGCCGCGCGTGAGGCCGAAAAGAAAACCTGCCGCATACATATCCCCCGCGCCCGTGGTATCGACCACCTGGGCAACGGGCGCGGCGGCAACTTCGATCGTTTCCTCGCCGGAGACAATCACGGAGCCTTTTTCCGAACGCGTCAGCGCGGCGATGTGACAATGCCGGCGCACGTTATAGATCGCTTCCTCGAAGGTTTTGACCTGATACAGCGCCATGATTTCATCTTCGTTGGCAAAAAGGATATCGACGTGTTTTTGCACAAGGTCAAGGAACTCGTCGCGGTGGCGGTTGACGCAGAAGGAGTCGGAAAGCGACAGCGCCACTTTCTTGCCCGCCGCATGCGCGATTTCGCAGGCATGCATAAAGGCCTGTTTGGCGCGCGGACGGTCGTAGAGATACCCTTCCAGATAGGTGATGCCGGCATTGGCGATCAGTTCCTCGTCAATATCGCTGGGGGCCAGCCAGACGCAGGCGCCGAGATAGGTGCACATCGTGCGCTGTGCATCGGGCGTAATCAGGATCAGACAGCGTGCGGTGGACGGGCCGTCTTCCAGCGTGGCGGTTTCAAAATGCACGCCGGTGGCGCAAATATCATGGCGGAACACTTTGCCCAGCTGGTCGTTGGAAACCTTGCCGATAAAACCGGCCTTGCCGCCCATGGCGGCGAAAGCGGCGATGGTATTGGCGGCGGAACCGCCGGACACAGCCGTGCCCGGTCCCATTTTCTGGTACAGGGCTTCGGCCTGTTCTTCCTCGATCAGGGTCATGGAGCCTTTGGCCAGCTGATGCTCGGTCAGGAAATCGTCTTCCGTTCTGGAAAGGACATCCACGATGGCGTTGCCGATACCGACGATGTCCACAGGCTCTTTACTCATGCCGTTTACCTCTGTATTTTTGATATTAAGCCCCTAAAAACAGGAGCAAATGATGGCACAAAAGAAACCGCAAAACCAGCCGAAAGTCAAAAAAACGCGCCGTTCCGCCGATATCCGGCCCAAGGCGGCGGCAGCCGCGCTGACTCTTGCGGCAGAGCACGGCTGGGATAACGTCACGCTTGCGGATATTGCGACGGAAAGCAGCCTTTCCGAAAAAGCCCTGCGGGCGGTTTTTGCCGATATCTGGGAGATCCTCGCCTACGTGTTGCAGGACATTGCCGGTAAAACGCGCGCGACGGTGGAAGATTATCTCACCGACGACTGGCGCGAAAACGTGCAGGAAATCCTCATGACGCGCTTCGATCTGGCGCAGGCGCACCGCGCCGCCTTCAAACGCCTGCCGCGCGATCTGGCAAAACATCCGCGCACGCTGCGCCGTCTGGCCCGCCGTTTTTATGACACGATGCGGGAAATTTTGCTGCTCGCCGGTTTCCCTGCGGAGGAAATCAACCCCGCCACCGTCGGCGCTTTCGGGCTTTTGTATATTTCCATTATCGAAGTCTGGTCGCGCGACGATACGCCCGATATGTCCCGCACCATGGCGGCGATTGACAAACGGATCGGCTATTTCGCCCGCGCCGCCGAATGGCTCGGCCGCCTGCCGGAATGCCGGCACGCGGATGATCTTTGATCCGCGCCGCGCCTAGGTCGGCAAGCGGATAACGACGCGCAGCCCGCCGCGGTTGCTGTTTTCCATGAAGATTTCGCCGCCGTGCGCGTGGATGATGTCCCGCGCGATGGCAAGGCCGAGGCCGAGGCCGCCTGTCGCCTTGTTACGTGATTTTTCGATACGGTAGAACGGGCGGAAAACCGTTTCGCGCAAATCTTCGGCAATGCCGGGGCCGTTGTCGTCCACCGTCACAACCATCATGCCTGATTGTTCATAGGCGCTGACCCATGCCTTGGTCGCGTATTTGCAAGCATTGGAAATAACGTTGGAAATCGCGCGTTCCACCGCCATCGGACGCAGGCGGATCATCAGGCGCGGGGCAAGATTATCCTCGATATCCCCGTTCTGGCGGCGCGCCTTGGCGATGATGCGGTCGAGCATGTCGCGCAGGTCGGTCATTTCGATTGCCTCCGTCCCCTCGCCCTTGGCAAAGGTCAGATAGCCTTCCAGCATGCGCTCCATTTCCTCGATATCCTGGCGCAGGTTTTCCGTTTCCGGATCCTGCGGCGCCATGGCGAGTTGCAGCTTCATGCGCGTCAGCGGGGTGCGCAGGTCATGCGACACACCGGCCAGCATGGCGGTGCGCTGTTCGATCTGGCGCTTCAGCCGCTCTTTCATCTCCAGAAAGGCGCGCGAGGCCTGCCGCACTTCCGATGCGCCGACAGGCTTGAAATCCGGCACGTCCTGCCCCTTGCCCAGTTTTTCCGCCGCCACGGCCAGACGGCGGATGGGGCGTATCTGGTTGCGCATGAAAACAATGGCAATGGCGAACAAGACCACCGCGCTGCCGATAAGCCAGAGGATGAAGATATAGGTCGTCGAGCTTGTCAGCCGCCGCATGGGACACATGAAGGTGGCCATTTCCCCGTCATTCAGCTGCACCAGAATATTGAATTTCTTTTCGACATCGGAAGAGGTCATGACGAAAGGCTCCGTCATGCGGCGGGTCAGGAATTCCTGCAATTTTTTATCAATGCTGAACCAGTAAAGTTTTTCAAAAACCGCCGGTTTTCGCGCCAAAGCTTCCGCATCCAAGGGCGCGATATGGATGTCGATATCCAGACTGCGCGCGGCGGCTGCGATGATGTTTTCCCGCGCGGGTTCATCGGGCGCTTCCTGCAACTGCGTGGTCAGCATGCTGATCTCGCCCGCAAGGCCATAGACCAGCCGCGAGGACATGGAATCCCAGTGGCGGTCGAAAAAGATGAAGGAAACAATCAGCTGCAACAGCAAAATCGGCGTCGCGATAATCATCAGCGACCGGCCGAAAAGCGTGCGCGGCAAAAGACGTTGTTTCAATGTTTGCGTGATTTTCGACGTCATGACTCTTCATCCGTCCAGAGGACATAACCTTTTCCGCGCACCGTCTGGATGTATTTCGGCACGCGCGGATCATCCTCCACTTTTTTGCGCAGGCGGGTGATCTGCACGTCGATCGATCGTTCGCTCGCGTTCATTTCGCACATATCGGCCAGATCCTCGCGGCTCACCACCTCGCCCCTGCGGCTGGCCAGCGCGCGGATCAGCGTATGTTCGACGGAGGTCAGCAGCACGCGCTCTCCCGCCGCCGCATCCTGCAATTCGCCCTTTTCCACATCCAGCTGCCAACGACCCAGCGGCAGGACAGATTTTTTTTCCGCCGGCTTTGCCGCCTGCGTGCGGCGCAAGATGGCATGAATGCGCAGCAACAGCTCGCGCGGCTCGAAAGGCTTGGGGAGATAATCATCCGCNCCCGCCTCGAAACCGCTGATGCGCTGTTCCGCCTCGCCCAGCGCGGTTAGCAGCAGCACGGGCGTATGGATGCCTTCCTCCTTCAGCCGTCTGGTCAGCGCCATGCCGTCCTCGCCCGGCATCATCACATCCAAAATAAGGATATCATAGACAAGATATGTCAGAATATCGCGGGCATGGGTGGCATCGGTGGCCGTGGTGACCAGAAAACCGTTCTCCGTCAAAAAACGCGACAGCAACTGGCGCAGACGCTCGTCATCATCCACGACCAGAATATGCGGTTTCTGGTCGGGCGCGGTATCGTCGGTGCCGGTTTTGGGTTCTGTATTCATAACACCTTGCGGGGTTGTCGGATGGCGGTATTCAGGATACTATGAGCCTGTTCCACACCTCAAGTTTACAGGCTGCCGCAACGGCAGGATACAGGAAATATATCATGGCTTTGGTTCCCTATGACGATCGTGACGGCTTCATCTGGCTGGACGGCAAACTCGTCCCGTGGCGGGAGGCCAAATTCCATTTCCTGACCCATTCCCTGCATTACGCCAGCGCCGTTTTCGAAGGTCTGCGCTGCTATGACGGACATATTTTCAAGCTGAACGAGCATAGCCAGCGGCTGATCGACGGCTGCAAGATTATGGATATGAATTTCACCTGTACGCTCGAACAGGTCAACGAGGCCTGCAAGGAAGCGGTAAAGGCCAATAATATCTCCGACGGCTATCTCCGCCCTCTCGTCTGGCGCGGCGCGCAGCAGATGGGCGTTGCCGCCCCGCAGGCCAATATCCATTTCGGCGTCGCCGCCTGGGACTGGCCGCAATATTACAAGGGCGACCTGCTGGAAAAAGGCATCCGCGTCACCACCTCCCAATGGCGGCGTCCCGCGCCCGATACCGCGCCCGTGCATGTGAAGGCCAGCGGGCTATACATGATCTGCACCATTTCCAAACAGGCGGCGGAGGCCAAGGGATATAACGACGCGCTGATGCTGGATTACCGCGGCTATGTGGCAGAGCTGACGTCCGCCAATTTCTTCATGGTCAAGGACGGCGTGCTGCATACGCCCGCCGCCGATTGTTTCCTGAACGGCATCACCCGCCAGACCGTCATCGGCCTTGCGAAAGATCTCGGGATCGAAGTGCAGGAGCGCGTGATCCTGCCCGATGAGCTGGCCACCGCCGATGAATGTTTCGCCACCGGTACGGCGGCGGAAATCTCGCCCATCGGCGTGATCGACCACATGGAATACACCGTCGGCCCCGTCACCCGCAAAATCCGCGAGGCCTATAGCGCGCTTGTCCGCGCACCGAAGGCGGAGGCGGC
>JGI12383J13903_1001147_pt1 | contig 13804 bp, 9 predicted proteins | sample Passage237B_FD_13903 | JGI IMG/M metagenome (IMG submission 13903)
CGTACCGATTGTTAAAGGTGGCCGGTTGGCCTGCTGCCTGCAAAAGCAGGCAGCAGGCCAATGGCACACCCATATATCGCATCGGGTACCGCATGTTGTACTGTTCAGTGTATGACTTGGAACCGGGCGTTTACGGCCGTGGCCCCATTTAGATACAGTACCGCCATGTAGGTTCCCGCAGGCAGTGAGAGGCGCAACTCCTCCAGCGTGGTCCCGGCAGCCAGTCTGCGTTGGTGCATCACCCGGCCCAGCGGGTCGAGCACCCGCAGGGTGGCCTGTTCCGCACCCTCTGGTACCTGCACCGCCACGTTCACGATGCCCTGGCTGGGATTGGGGAACACCTGCATCGTTGGGCGTTGGGCCAAAATCTCTTCGGGCTGCCGCAATCGTTTCGTGGGCGTGGGCAGGATGATGACCTCGGGCTGGCCGGCCCCCAGCATGGCCAGCCATGCGCGCGCATGGCCGCCTCCGTAGCCGCCCGTGGTGGCCAGTTCCTGCAAAGGGCTGATCAGGTGGGTGGCCGTAGCCGGGGCATTGTTCTGCCTGAGCAGATCCAGGTAGAGTTCCTGCACCTGCCAGAATACCGATCCGGGATCCTCTTCCAGTGCCACATCCAGCACCGCGCGGGTGCTGGATGTATCGTTCTTGGCCATGTACAGGCCAAACAGATTGCGACCTGAGGTATGGAGCGGGTGTTCCGCATGCGCCTGGATGGCACTGTCCAGTCCTTCAGAATCCGGGCCGTGCAAGGCAAGAGTGGTAAGACCGTGGCTCATTCCACCACCAACTTGGCACCACTGATCCAGCGCGTGTTGTCGGAAAGGTGCAGGTGGTACAACCCGGGCCTCACCCCTGGCCCCTCTCCCAAGGAGAGGGGGAAAGGACCAGTGGTGCCCTGCACCGGTTGCTCCCGCACCAACCGCCCATCGCTACCTACCACCGATAGCCGCAACGTACCCTCGGGTTTGAAGTTCTCCGGCAACTGCAGTTCCATCTGTACAGTGCCGCCCTGCACCACCGGGTTGGGCCACACCTTCAGCGCCTCGCGCAAATTGGTGATCTGCGTCTCCATACCGGTAATGATGTTGCAGCCGGGCACCAAACAGCCATATTCATCCACCTTCACCAGCCATAGATCCTGATCGTGAATCGGTGTGCTGGAAGCAGTGCCCACAGCTATAAATCCTCCATCGGGGGTGGGCAATACATCACGAAGTGTACCCCGGCCTTGGGCTACATCGGCATCGTGGTAGTGATAGAAGCGCATCCATAAGCTGTCGCCCTCGCTGGTGGTACGTAAAAGAGTGCCGCTGCGCATACTATTGACCTGTACGTTGGACAAGTAGTGTTGCCCTGCCGCGATCAAGTCACCTCCAGGAGCAATTTCCTTGACAGCAAAGAGAGTAGTATTTGCAATGGCCTCACCATAGCGCCGCTCCCATGCCACATCACCGTTGGATGTGATCTTGACTAGGCAAGGCACATTGCGGGCTGCCGAACTGGTGGCCAGACCTCCCGCAAAGATTGGCAACCCATCGGCCATTGTGGTCAGGTGTGCATTTGGGCCATCGTCAAAGGGTGAGCCATAGGTGTTATCCCAGATTATTTCTCCCAAGCTGTCCACCCGGAGCACCCAAGGATCGAAGCTGAAGGGCGATAACTCTTTCTGGCCTCCCAAATAGTAGCCTCCATCCGGAGAGAGGTCAACTGTCATGACAAAATCCCTGTATGACGGCCCTCCGTATGTCTGCACCCATTCCAGTTCTCCCTGTGGATTCGTTTTCAACAAGAACCCATCTACATAACCGGTACTCGTTGTCTCCCCACAAAGCACAAAACCACCATCGGGAGTCTGTCTGGCCTGCCGACCTATCCACCCGTATTGATCCGGCTGATACTCCATCATTGTATCAAAGGCTCCCGTATTGTCAAAGAAGATCAAGGCTGCGCGCTGGATGTCCCCGGGGTGATACGTGCTCCCTCCCACAACAACCCCCCCCCCTGCGGTCAACGCAGTGCAGTTCGCCCAACCGCAGTAGGTGGAATACATGGCCAGGGGACTATGAGCTACCGAGATCAATTCTCCAGACGGGGTGTGACGTGAAACGGTGGTCAATAGGTATTGCCATGGGGCTTCATTGAAATAGGACATGTGGATGGCCAATATCCCGCTGTCTTGCGCCAGTTCAACAGCCCAACCATCTTGCACCAACATTTGGCCGAACGTGTCGAAGCGTTCGTTGAAGGCAACCGATTGACCGGCTGCCTGTTGCAACAGGCAGCCGGTCAACGACAAGATCAAAAGATGCTTTTTCCCGATCATCAGTCCCTTTAACGCATGATTTGGAATTTTGTGCGGGCCGTGATGCTACCATCCACGAAGAGCACTGCCAGGTATACACCATCAGGTAACGGCAGGGCCAATTCCACCAAGGAGCGGGATGAGAGACCTCCCCATTCCCGCACCATGCGGCCCGTGATGTCCATGATGCCCAGCCGCGCCACCCCGGCGTCTTCGGGGACCTGGACCTCTACGAACACGGTGCCCTGGCTGGGATTGGGGAACACCTGCATCGTTGGACGTTGTGCCGCAACCTCCTCGGGTTGCCGCAACCTTTTCGCGGGCGTGGGTAGAATAATGACCTCAGGCTGGCCGGCCCCCAACATGGCCAGCCAGGCACGTGCATGACCGCCACCGTAGCCACCCGTAGCGGCCAGTTCCTGCAAGGGAGCGATCAAATGGGTGGCCATTGCGGGGTCGGTATTCTGCGCAAGAACATCAAGGTGGAGTGCCTGTACCTGCCAGAACACTGAGCCGGGATCCTCTTCCAGCGCCACTTGCAGTATTTCACGGGCGCTGGCCGTATCACCCTTGGCCATATACAGGCCGAACAGATTACGAGCCGAGGTGTACAGGGGATGTTCCACATGGGCCTGGATGGCACTGTCCAACTGCTCAGGGGCCATACCCCGTAAGGCCATGGTGGTGAGACGGTGCATGGCACATGCCTTCTTTTGATAATAGTGGGCTTCGGTCGAGGATGTTTCCGACAGCGACTGGCTCGATTCCGCCCCCACTGCCTCTGCCATCTGATCACCCATGCTCAGCAATTGATCTTGAAAGGATGGACAGACCGTTGTCTTGAAATAGTTATGTGCAGTAGTCTCGTACCAACTACTGCCCCCGCTCACGATGATCGGTGGATCGGTGGCGCATTCGGGCACCACTTGCGCAGCCGTGGTCCCGGGGTTGTGGTGCCAGTATGCGAACTGGGCGATGTCGGCTTCGGGGTTCACGAAATGCTGCTCGCCGCTGCAACCGGTGGCGAAAGTGTTCCCGGCCGGGGCTTGGGCGTTGGCATCGCTGCCCTGCTGATCACCGATGGTGGTACCCCTACCGGTGAAGGCCACATCGTAGTCGTTGTCGCTGGTGTTGCTGTAATCGTTGCACTTGATCACCAGGCCATCGCCGGAGCTTGACCCGTCGTTCTCGCCCATGATGATGGTGCCCGCGCTGCTTCCACCGGAACCCGCAAAGTCATCGAAGCGGTTGTTGTAGTACATGTTGGCCTCATTGCCGGTATCGTTGAACACGGCACCCACGGTGGGGTTGGTGGCGCCGCTGCCGGGGCCGGTGAACACGTTGTCCTCGAACACGAAGCCGGAGGCGGCATCGATATAGGCGCCATAAGCGGCATCCACGCCCTGGCCGCTCACGTCCGCATCGGGCACCGCGAAGGTGTTGCTGGTCACGGTGGCGTTATCCAACCCCACGATATACACGCCTGCGGCGCAGTCAGCGAGGTCTGCCTGATCGACCATGGGCGCCGAGTTGGCGATGAAACCGGAGGCGTTCACCCCGTACCGCAGGCCATCGAAGGTGCTGCGCTGCTCGTCCAAAGGCACCACCAAGGGGCTGCTGTTCACCGCCCTGATGCCGTTGCCCCATTTGGTGGGATCGGTGGGATCCACCCCGCTGGTATTGGCGAAGGTGCAGCCCTCGAAGGCCAGGTTCTTGACCAGCCTCAGGTACACATGGTCCTTGGGCTTCAAGGAAGGGTTGTTCAAGGCACGGGTGGTCACAAAGTGCGTGTTCTGGATCGTGGCGGGCACCGTTTCGCCTGCGGAGGGTATGAAGAACACAGGCCCCGGCAGCACCAGGCCATGCTGGTTGTTCAGGAAATACGCATCGGTGAGGGTAAGGTCGGGCAGGCTGTATGCCGTATGGCCGCTTGTAGGGGCGGAGAAGGCCGCGTTGCCGCAGTTCAGCGCGGTAAGCGCATTGCTGATCTTGGCCCCAGAGGTGAACTCCACGATAGGCGGGTTCATGCCGCCCCCAATGGTGCGGATGCCGTCCCACATCACCGGATCATCACAATCCACCAAACTGGTCAGGTGGCCGTTGTTCTTCACGATCAGGGTTCCGCCCGCCTCTACGATGATATTGGTGGTCAGGCCACCGGTGGTCTCGGCAAAGCCGATGATGGCGCCGTCCACGATCAGGGTGCCTCCATCCTCGATCACAATGCTGCCCTCCACATTCCGGTTGGTGTCCCATACCTCGGTACCTGAGATGACGTACTCGTCGTTCATGTCCAAGGGCAGGTTGGCGAGATCGCCATTGAGGCGGTAAAGCACGATGCTCTCCCATTCGTTCAGTGTGACCGTGCCGGTGTAGATATTGTTGCGGACATCGGCCCAGCAGCCTTCGAGCTCGAAGGAGGTGACGTTCTGGGGGTCGTTGGCATCGAGGTCGAGCGGGCAGTTGTAGCGCAGGATGTGGTCCTCGTTGGGATCGAGCGTGATCAGGGAGCAGGGCCGGAGGGAAATATCATCAAGCCAGACATTGCCACCTGGTGTCAGATGCTTGGAAGCGATATGGTCGAAGAAGGGGTACATCTCCCCTGCCGAACTTGCCACTGTCAATGGGACTGTGTACGTTCTGCCTTCGGGGGTGTCATCAGCGTACACCCAGATGCCATCGAATATGCCCGACGGATCGGCATCATCGTGCATGCATGCCTTCAGCACCGTGGGTTCGTCGGCGCGTACGGTGAACTCCATGACATAGGCGCCAGGAACGGCCGTATTGCTCGCATACTCCTGGATCCATCGGCAATGCGGGAAAGGTGACTGGACAAGCGGGCTGTACAAGCATGGGCCGTTCAGATAGTCGCCGGCATCGGTCTCGTGTTCCGCGCATGCATTGAACTGCCAGGAGGTGGCATCCATATCGAACGTGCCGTTGGTCACCAGGTCCGTGATCGAGATATTGTCCGGCACCTGCCGTCGGGAGCGTATGGGGCTGATCCGGTCGGCCACGCTTTCCTGCTGGGTGGCCCAGTGATCGCGCCACATATCGATGGTGAGCGGAATGGTGAACTCGCCGCTGTAGTCGGCGAACACTTCGATGAGCATGTCCGTGTATGCGTTGAACAGGAAGTTGGCCTTGGTCGCATCGGGGGAGCCGCTTGTTTTTCCGAAATCACCGAAATCCACCAGGTCATCCCAGTCGGAGGGTAGGTGGGCATGGATCTGGCGAATGCAGCGCTGGTCCTCATGGATGCCATACAGGATGTTGCCGGAGTAGACATCAGTGTACTCGTCCTGGTAGAGGACCCCACCGTTGAACACGGCAGCGGTACGGTCGTTGGATGCGTCGGACATGCTCAATTGCTTGCCGTTGTTGAACAGCACATTATCGGTGATATGGTTCTCCTCGCTGAGATGGGTATGATCCACATGTATGCCCGCTGCGCAACCGCTCACCACATTCCCCCGGACCTGGGCATTGCTGTTCGGGCTGTTCCCGAAATAGATGCCGTAGCTGATGTCGTGGTAGGCATAGTGTTCCGTGGCAGAGCTCTCCAAGCGTTGTTCCAGGTTGGCGGAGAGATCGTGGACTATGTTGTTCTCCACCACCAATCCATCGGTATTGTCGAAGGCGATGCCCGCGCCATCGTTCAGGATGGACAGCGCTCCTGTAACGTAGTTATTCCGGATCTCAGCATCCGTTGTGCGTGCATACGTGTCTGGGTTGTATTGGTTGAACCCACCGCCGACCTCAATGGCCGTGTATCCGATCCGTTCATACGTGTTCCCGATGATCCGGCTTTCAGTGCCACTGCAACGTGTCCCGATGTATCCGTAGCCGTTCTCTCCCTCGCCAGGAAAAAGCGCGATATCCCGGAAGACGTTATCCTCCACTATGCAGCGAGAGCCGCTTGCGTTCACGCCGAAATCGAAGACATGTCGGAAGGTGTTGTCCTCGTAAATGTGGTCCTCGCTGGCATGCGGAATGGCGGGGTTGCCGTGGCTGGTGATCCCCGACCCGGTCCATTCGATCGTGCAGTTCCGCACGGCCGTCCGATGTGAGATGTAGCAGGATACGCCCGATTTGGCGAAATGACGTATGGCGAACCCATCAATAGTGATGTCGTTCGCATTCTGCAGGTCGAAGCCTTGGTTCTCCCAATCGTTGTCGTTGTGGGTATATAGAACGACCACCGAGACGTCTTCCGGCTCATCGTCATCCAACGCCCAAACGTACAGGTACGTGCCGTCGTAGTACCACTCCCCGGCTTGATCGAGTTCCTCGAGCTTGTTGCAGAGGAAGTATCCCCAATTGTAGTCCTGTACACCACCATTCAGGGCAGGAAACCCAAGTACACTTGAAGCGAAGGACGTTACCGGTTGTTTGGAGTATGACCAGCCCCAATGCCGGATCACGGCCTCGGCACCGACCCAGTATCCGGAGCCCTGGGTCAAGGCATCGTCCTTAAGGGAGGTATCATCGATCTCACCGGCGAAAAAGAAGCCCGTGTTGGGGAACCGGGCCAAGGTCAGCCGCTCCCCTTCCATGTAGACATGTGCCGCTTTTGCGTTCGGTGCATGCGGAAGGGTGAGTTCGGCCCTGTAGATCGGATACTCTTCGGGATTACCGATCGGATCGACCCATGGGTTCCATGTGTTCATGACCGGCAGCGCCCCATCGATGACCGGTGTACCTGTGGAGGGCACCGCTCCGAAGGAGATACCGCTCTTGTTGTGGACCTTGATCGACCCAGTGTAGGTGGCACCGCCCTCGAAGAGGACTTCATCGCCTGAGGCCAGGCTGCTTGAAATTGCGGCATTTACCCTCGTGATCGTTTTCCAAGGGGACCCGGTCAAGCCTGAGTTCCCATCGTTACCCGAGGGTGATACGTAGTAGGTGTTCTGCCCTGAGGCTGCCATTGCCAGCGTGATCGCGGGAATGGCCAACAGGCGGCGTAATTGCGGAGGCGGCCAAGTGCACATCGGTATTGGGTTATGGTAAAGGAAATGCCGGTGTCGGACGATCGCCGGTCTGTCATGGATAAGACGCCGCTTCCATCTGAGCGCTGCCTGTGCCACGTACTGCGTCATGATCCGTTGGATCGGCCGACCACCATTGGTCCGCACACATCTCCCGTATGCCAAGGGAACATGGCCTTATCCAGAACGGATTCAAATTCCGGAATGTGAATAAATACGGATGTGATCGTGAATAAAACGAGTCTGCAAAAGGCTTGTAACAAGAACCATTCTGCGCCATTCCATTGAACCAGGTGAGGAACGTGCCAACAGACACCGCAGCGCGTCCGATCACATCGCTGCGGAGAACACGTATTCGCCGGGAAACCGTTCCTTCGCGCCGTATACACCACGCGCCATGAAAGAAGTGACCGCATTGGAGCTGAAGCGCATGATCGCCGAAGGGCAGACCTTCCAGCTGATCGATGTGCGCGAGCCGTACGAGGCCGAGATCTGTTCGATCGGCGGCACGCTGATCCCCATGGGCGAGGTGCTGGAGCGCCTGGCCGAGATCCGCAGCGATGTGCCCGTGGTGGTGCATTGCAAGAGCGGCGCACGCTCCGCAGCGGTGATCGAGGCGCTCTCGACCCGCTACGGCTTCACGAACCTGGTCAACCTGAAGGGCGGGATCACCGCCTACTCCGCCGAGGCCGATCCGGCCATCCGCTGCGAGTAACACCCCACGCCATGATCGAACTGGTCCAGGAGTTCTGGTATTTCATCACGCATCTGAACGAAACCCTGCCCGCCTTCGTGGCCGAGCATGGGATGTGGATCTACGTGCTGCTCTTCATGATCATCTTCGTGGAGACCGGCCTGGTGGTGATGCCCTTCCTGCCCGGTGATTCGCTGCTGTTCGTGGCCGGGTCGCTGGCCGCAGGCCCCACGGCGCCGCTGGAATTGTGGATCCTGATCGTGAGCCTGATCATCGCGGCGGTCCTGGGCGACAACGTGAACTATTGGATCGGACGCTTCTTCGGCGAGAAGGTGATGCAGTGGAAGCTCTTCGGCCGCCAACTGGTGCGGCAGAAGGACATGGACAAGACGCACGAATACTTCGAGAAGTACGGTCCGCGCACGATCATCATCGCGCGCTTCGTGCCGATCGTGCGCACATTGGCTCCCTTCGCCGCGGGCATCGGCAGGATGGACTACCGCCGCAGCTTCACACCGTACAACGTGGTCGGCGCGGTGGTGTGGATCGTGCTGCTCACCGTGGCGGGCTACTTCTTCGGCAAGCACCCCTTCGTGCAGAAGCACTACGAGACGGTGATCCTGGGGATCATCTTCATCAGCGTGCTGCCCATGGCCGTGGAGATCCTGCGGCAGTGGTGGGGCAACAAGAAGACCGTCTGAACGTTGGTGCGACCGTGGCACGCTATGGATTGATCGGGAAGCCGCTCGGGCATAGCTGGAGCAAGGCCTATTTCTCGGAGAAGTTCGAGCGCGAAGGGCTGATCGGCCATCGCTACGATGCGTTCGAGCTGGACGATGTGACGGAGCTGCCCGCCCTGCTGCGCGACACGCCCGGCCTGTGCGGACTGAACGTGACGATCCCCTACAAGCAGCAGGTGATGCCGCTGCTCGATGCGATCGACCCGATGGCCGCCGCCGTGGGCGCGGTGAACACGATCGCGATCCGCGATGGCCGCACCACCGGGCACAACACCGACGTGGAAGGCTTCCGCAGCAGCTTGCTGCCACTGCTCGATGGTGAACGTCCGCGGGCGCTGGTGTTCGGCAGCGGTGGTGCGAGCCGCGCCGTGGTGTTCGTGCTGCGCGAATTGGGCATCCGCTTCCGGGTGGTGAGCCGCAGCCGTGAGCGCGGCGACCTGACCTGGGACATGATCGAGCCCACGATCGTGAAGGCCTGTCCGCTGCTGATCAACACCACGCCGCTGGGCATGGCGCCCGACATCCACTCGGCGCCGCCCATCCCCTACTCCGCGATCGGTCCGCGCCACCTGCTGGTGGACCTGGTGTACAACCCGGAGCTCACGTACTTTCTCTCCCTCGGTGCCGCCCAAGGCGCCCGCACCTGCAACGGCCTGCCCATGCTGAAGGCCCAGGCGGAGGCGAGTTGGAGGGTGTGGCGGGCGGAGTAGTTGGCAGTTGATCGTTGACAGCTGTCAGGCCCTACTGACAACCGACAACTTTGAACTACCTGCCACAAGCCCGCACCACCATCACGATGATGCAGAAGAGGAACAGGAACACGCTGATCCGGTTGATGCCGTGCATGAAGCGCAGGCTGAAGTTCGGATCGCGCCTGCCGAAGAGGGTCGCGGGGTTGAGGTAGTGGAGCAACCGGCGCAGGAACATGAGGACGAAGGTAGTGCCATGCTCGTGGCCTCGCGCCCAAGCGGGGATCAGCGTGGTTCGGCGGTGCGGATGGTGAAGCGCTCCCACTCGCCGAGCTGATCACGGTCGGCGATCAAGCGACCACGTGCGGGGCCTTCAATACCCAGATCGGAAGTGACGTACTTGCCGTGGGTGGTGCGCAGGCCGAAGACATCATCGCCCACGGGCACCAGGTCGAAGGATTCCCAATCGCCCACGTAGTCGCGGTCGGCCACGAGCAGGCCACCCTTGTCACGGTCGGCGCACACGAACTTCCCGCCCACTACGCGCAGGCCGATGCGACCATCGCTCTGCTGCTCCACACGGAATTCGGCGGGCTCAACGGCCGAGTCGCGCGAAGCGATCAACACGCCGCGCAGTTCGCCTTCGCCCTGCACTTCGACATACCGCCCCTCACTGTTGCGCAGGGTGACGATCGTGCCGGAGACGAAGCCTTCGGGCACGGCAGGGGCCCCGGTGCCCGACGCATCGGGTGCTGTGCGTTGCGGATCGCAGCAGGCGGTGGCCAGCAGGGTGAGCAGGAGCGTGGCGGACAGGGAACGGAGCATGGCTACAGTTTATTGGAGACCACAAAGATGGCGGTCCGTAGAGATGGTCAGGCCAGGTGGCCGAGGCCGTATGCAGGTACCTTTGCACGTTACCGTGCCCTTCCAACTCACTTCCGAATTCAAGCCAACCGGCGACCAGCCCGAGGCCATCCGCCAATTGGTGGAGGGCATCCGCGCCGGCGAGCCCGCGCAGACACTGCTGGGCGTGACCGGCTCGGGCAAGACCTTCACGGTGGCCAACGTGATCGCCCAGGTGGACCGCCCCACCCTGGTACTGAGCCACAACAAGACCCTGGCGGCCCAGCTCTACGGGGAGTTCAAGCACTTCTTCCCCCACGACCGGGTGGAGTACTTCGTGAGCTATTACGACTACTACCAGCCCGAGGCCTTCCTGCCCGCCACCGGCACCTACATCGAGAAGGACCTTTCGATCAACGACGAGATCGAGAAGCTGCGCCTGAGCGCCACCAGTGCGCTGCTGAGCGGGCGACGCAATGTGATCGTGGTGGCCAGCGTGAGCTGCATCTACGGCATCGGCAACCCGGCCGAGTTCCACAAGAGCGTGGTGCACGTGGGCGTGGGCGACAAGCTCCCGCGCAACAAGCTGCTGCACACACTGGTGGGCTCGCTCTACAGCCGCCGGGACACCGACCCGGCGCGGGGCAACTTCCGGGTGCGCGGCGATGTGGTGGAGGTGTTCCTGGCCTATGCCGACGAGGGCGTGCGCATCCATTTCTGGGGCGATGAGATCGAGCGGATCGAACGCTTCGACCCCATCTCGGCGCGCACCATGGAGCAGGTCGAACGCATCAGCATCTACCCCGCCAACATCTTCGTGACCAGCCGCGATACGCTGAAGGACGCGCTGCAGGCGATCGAGGAGGACATGGTGAAGCAGGTGGAGTACTTCCGCGAGATGGGCCGCCACCTGGAGGCCAAGCGTCTGGAGGAACGCACGCGCTACGACCTGGAGATGCTGCGTGAACTGGGCTATTGCAGCGGCATCGAGAACTACAGCCGCTACTTCGACCGGCGCGAACCCGGCCAGCGCCCCTTCTGCCTGCTGGACTACTTCCCCGACGATTTCCTGACGGTGATCGACGAGAGCCACGTGACGGTGAGCCAGGTGCAGGCCATGTTCGGCGGTGACCGCAGCCGGAAGAAGAACCTGGTGGAGTATGGCTTCCGCCTGCCCAGCGCCATGGACAACCGGCCGCTGAAGTTCGAGGAGTTCGAGGCCATGATCGGCCAGACGATCTTCGTGAGCGCCACCCCGGCCGACTACGAGCTGCAGCGCAGCGAGGGCGTGGTGGTGGAACAGGTGGTGCGTCCCACCGGTCTGCTGGACCCGCCGATCGAGGTGCGCCCGAGCAAGGACCAGATCGACGACCTGCTGTACGAGATCCGCCAGCGCGCCGCGAAGGAGGAACGCGTGCTGGTGACCACCCTGACCAAGCGCATGGCCGAGGAGCTGAACGACTTCCTGGGCCGCAACGGCGTGCGCTGCAAGTACATCCACAGCGATGTGGAGACGCTGGAGCGCATCGAGATCCTGCGTCAGCTGCGGCTGGGCATGTTCGATGTGCTGGTGGGCGTGAACCTGCTGCGGGAAGGGCTTGACCTGCCCGAGGTGAGCCTGGTGGCCGTGCTCGACGCCGACAAGGAGGGCTTCCTGCGCAGCAACCGCTCGTTGACACAGACCGCAGGACGCGCCGCACGGAACGTGAACGGCCTGGTGATCTTCTACGCCGACAAGATCACCGAGAGCATGCAGCGCACGATCGACGAGACCGAGCGGCGCCGCGCCAAGCAGATCGCCTACAACACCGAGCACGGCATCACGCCCACCCAGATCAAGCGCGACCGCGCCGACGTGCTGCGCCAGACTGCGGTGATCGACATCAACGAGGGTGGTGCCAAGCCCTACGTGGAACCCGAGGTCACCAGCATGGCCGCCGACCCCGTGGTGGCCTACATGACGCCGGAGCAGTTGAAGCGCAACACCGAGCTGCTGGAGGCCCAGATGAAGAAGGCCGCGGCCGAGATGGACTTCCTCACGGCCGCACGCCTGCGCGACGAATTGTTCGCCATGCGGAAGCTGCTGGACGAGCGGGTGGGAAGCACCGGTCGGGGTTGAGCGACAGGATCCCCATGCCGGTCGATATCATGCCCTTCAGCGATCCGGACCGGGTGTATATTGCCCCCGGAACCAACCCCTCAAGATCCCCGCGATGACCCGCTACACATTACCCTGCATCGTACTTCTTGCATCGCTTTCCGCCCAAGGCCAGATCTCCTTCGGCGGGCAGCCCATCGGCATGAAGGCCAAGGCCGCGCTGCCCGAGCCCGCACAGGTGACCCTGCCCGCCGTGGACGTGGAGGCCCTCATGCAGGAGGACGCCCAACGCGCCGCTGAAGGCATCAAGGGCCCCTACCGCTTCGGCTTCAACCACGCCACCGACCTCTCCCTGGAGAACAGCGGCACCTGGTACACGCTGCCCAACGGCGACCGCGTGTGGCGCATCGCCATCGCATGCCCCGAGGCATACAGCATCAACTTCGAGTTCCATGACTATGTGATCCCCGAAGGCGCGAAGGTGTTCGTGTACAACGACATGGGCGATGTGCTCGGTGCCTTCACGGCCGAGAGCAACGGCGGCTACACCAGCATGGGCGTGACCCAGCTGGCGGGCGACCGGATCACCATCGAGTACGTGGAACCGTTGGCCGTGCGCGGCCAGGGCCGCCTGCAGATCGGGCAGGTGACCCACGCCTACCGCGACATCATGGGCCTGGCCAAGGGTCTCGGCGACAGCGGCTCGTGCAACAACAACGTGATCTGCCCCGAGGGCGATCCCTGGCGCGACCAGATCCGCTCGGTGGCCATGATCACCGTGGGTGGCAGCGGGCTCTGCACCGGCACCCTGATCAACAACTGCGCGCAGGACGGCACTCCCTTCTTCCTCACGGCCAACCACTGCTTGGGCGGCAACGTGAGCAACTGGGTCTTCCGCTTCAACTGGGAGAGCCCGGTGTGCAACGCCAACCAGAACGGCCCCACCAACCAGACCGTTTCCGGCTGCACGCAACTGGCCAACAGCGCCGCCTCCGATGTGGCCCTGCTCCGCCTGAACTCCACGCCTCCCGCCAGCTATAACGTGTACTACAGCGGCTGGGACCGCAGCGGCACCCCACCCACCAGCTCGGTGGGCATCCACCACCCCAGCGGCGACATCAAGAAGATCACCTTCGACAACAACGCCGCCACCCAGGCCAACTGGAGCGGGGCACAATGCTGGCGCATCGCGAACTGGGAGGACGGCACCACCGAACCCGGCTCGAGCGGCAGCGGTCTGTGGAACCAGGACAAGCGGTTGATCGGCCAGCTTTACGGCGGTCAGGCCTCGTGCCAGAACAACGTGAACGACTACTACGGTCGCTTCAACGTGAGCTACACCAACGTGCTCCAAGCCCACCTGGGCAATTGCGGCAACACCTTGGATGGTTACGACCCGAACAATTCCGCCACCTACCAGTACGATGCCGGGATCGAGTCGATCAAC
>JGI12383J13903_1001148_pt1 | contig 13803 bp, 13 predicted proteins | sample Passage237B_FD_13903 | JGI IMG/M metagenome (IMG submission 13903)
CCTTTACAGAGTGCATACTTGGTTACTTCCGATCCGTCTTTAATAGTATGAATGATGCCTTTTTCTTCAAAGGTTTTTAGTGTCCTGTAAAGTGTTATCCTGTCTGCCCGATGCATTTCAGCTTCTATGTCACTCAAGCTAATAGCTGCTTTCTGTTTAAGTAAATATTCCAGAACCAACATCCGCATCGCTGTAGGTTTAACTTGTTTTGCTATTAGAAGGTTTTCCAGTTCCTTGCTCATCTGTTTATTTTATGGAGTTATAAAATTTTTGTTTGTCAATCAATCAGCGTCGTTCTCTTCAACCTGATGACTTACCATTTTATGCTTCCATTTCAAATACCATTTTTGATGATGCAATACAAGCAAAAAATACAATGCTGATGCTCCAACTACAGCAATAATAAACATGCTGAGGCCAACCGCTACCCCTATAGCTGCCGTACACCATATCGTCGCTGCCGTAGTTAATCCATGAGAAGTATTAGATGCATTATTTCGGTAAATAATACCTGCGCCGAGAAAACCAATGCCCACGACAATGTTGGCTACTATCCTCGAAGCAGCGGCTGTATCTGAAAGGTGTGCGGCGATAGAGGTAAATAATGCTGCGCCTATACAAACTGCAGCATAGGTTCTTATACCTGCGTCTCTACCATGCCTCTCTCTATCGCAGCCAATAAAGCCACCTAATAGGAATGCAATCAACAGCTTTGCAACTATAATTAACTCGTTACCTATATCCATGCAACATTTGTTTTAGTTGGTGGGTCAGGAAACCCTGCGACCTTATAACAGTTCTTCCATAGGGTAAGAACTAAGCAGGGCTCCGACCCATTTAATCATTCCTCCTCTTCTGAGTTTTTCATCTTGGACAATAAATCGTAAGCGCCTTTTATAACTATTTTGCTCTGCATGTTAAACCCCTCAGGAACAGTAACAGCCGTAAATCCGTTTTCTGTAACGCCTACGCTTACTTCAATCCTTCGGAAAGAAATAGTTTGATCTTCAGTTCCTTCCTTTGCATTAGTAGTATCAGTCGAAGGCTTCTTATCTTTTTCCAGAATAAATATGTAGTTTTTACCTCCTGACTGAACAACGGCTTCCTGTGGTAAAGCCGGTGTAGCAGAAGCGCCTAATTCAACAATGGCATTCACAAACATTCCAGGAAGCAATTTGGGAGAGGGTGTAGTAATACGGGCCTGCACATCAACAGTACGATCCTCATGAATGTCTTTGCCAATAAGAAAAACGGTAGCCAAACGTTCCGTGCTGTCGCCCGTAGCTCGAAAACGAATGGCTTGTCCTAACGAAACATGCGGAATATCTTTTTCAAACACTCTTACCCGAACAAGCATATTACTTGTATTGGCAAGATCGGCTACTGCTTCATTTGCACTCACGAATTTTCCGATGTTGGCATATACTTTTGTAACGTATCCTCCCTGCGGAGAATAGATATTTGCCCTCGGAGTGAAATTGCCATGTCTAACTCTGTCAGCATTGATATTAATCATCCGTAATTTTGCTTTCAAGCCTTCGACTCTTGCTGCCATAGTATTGTATTCGCTCTGTGCTCTTTGAAGTGATTTGCGGGCAGCAATGTTTTCTTTTACCAATTCTTCCTGTCTGATAAGGTCCTGCTTTAAAAAAGACAACTGACTACTGCTCTCCATGTAATCCTGTTGAATTTGCACAAATTCAGGGTTCTCAATGGATGCAACAACTTGGCCTTTCCCAATAAACTTTCCTTCAATCACATTCATCGTTTTTATATTGCCGCCGTACGGAGATGTAATGCTGATTGTTTGTTGCGGAGGAACCTCTATAGTCCCCGACGCTTTGATATAGCTGGTTAAGTTTTTATTGGTTACACTTCCTAACTGAACACCGACAGAGTTGTATTGCGTTTGGGTAAATTCAACCACTTCCGGGTCATGTGCCTCTGTTGTCTGTGCCACCACTTTAGTTTCCTCTGTTTTTTTTGAGGAACAAGCTGCCAAGAATAATGTGATAATGAAAACCGATTTATAAAACGAATTGTGCATAATAAATGTTGATTTTGAATTTTATAAGCCAGCAATCAATTCGAGTTCGATAGCTGTTTGGTTATATTGATTAAGTAGTTCGATATATTGTTTGCGTACATCCACTGCATTATTGACTGATTGGGAAAGCTGATAATAATCAAGCTCTCCTGCCTCAAATGCTCTTTGCGAAGCTGAAATAAGAAGGTTGGCTTGTGGAATTGCTGTGTTCCTGTAAAAATCGATCTGGATTTGCAAGCGCCTTAAATCAGAAAGCAGAGTGGATCCTCGTTGAAACAAACCAAAATAGAATGCATCCACCTGCGCCTGCTGTATCTGTTTATTGATTTCGGCTGCTCTAATTCTTGCCTTTTGCGGCTTTGCAAAAAGTGGAATACTAATTCCTGCCTCTATTCCCTGAAAACGTTTACTTGCATCGTAATACTTTGATGTGCCATCCTTCTCATAAGTACCAACGAGCGACTGATTAAAATAACCCATGCTAAAGTCAGGAAGTAACTTGCTTTTTTCAACCCGTATTTCTCTTGATGCCACCTCTATCTGGCTGCGTAAGCTTTGTAATTCAGGATTATTGCTAAGCAGCGTACTATCAAGCATTAAAGCCACGGATTTTTCCTTCAAGGTGGTATCAACAATAGTTTCAATGCTTTGATTGTTGGTAAACTGCCTTAGTTGCTGAACATGCGTTCTGATATATTCATTGGTTTGTTGCAGTTGAGCTTTAGCTTCCTGCAAACGGGTATTGGCATTGTATTTCTCTAAAATATTTGTTTCACCTGTTTTGAACCTTACATCTGCTGCCTTTAAAATCCTCTCGTAAAGCGTAATCAGTTCCTGATTGAGCTTCCTTTGTTCGGTTCGATAGAGCAAGTTGTAATAAATGCTTTTTACCTGGTAGGCAATCTGGCTTTGAAATATCCTTGTCTGGAAACGACTGGCGTTAATATTTGCCTCTGCTAACTCTGACAACCTTCTTAAGTAAACAGGATTAGGAATGTTTTGGGTAATCGTAATATTGTTATCATATGGCACAGGACTATTGTATTGACCATAAGTAACATTAATGTTCGTTTTACCTATATCACGCACAGAGCCTTTTAATGCCTGCTGATATTGGACGCCTAATGCACCTACTCTTGTATTTGGATTTGCCTGTAAGGAACTACTTATGGCAGTTGACAAATCAATAGTAGGTGAAGTTGCTGGATTAATAACAGGTGTTTGCGCTTTTGCTCCCACCCCAATACCTAAAACTATCAGAAGTATAGCAATAATATGAGGTACATGCCTTGTAGCTGGTTTTTTCTTGCGGAACTTTATCTTTTCAACGAAAGTGTAAAGCACCGGCAAGACAATAAGCGTTAGCAAAGTAGCTGTGATCAACCCGCCAATCACAACCGTTGCCAAAGGTTTCTGCACTTCGCCACCCGCACCTGTTGATAAAGCCATTGGCATAAATCCTAAAGACGCCACGGTAGCTGTCATCAACACCGGACGCAATCGAATAGCTGTACCGGTAAGAATAATTTTATTCAAATCTTTCATACCATTCTTTTTTAGCTGGTTAAACTCTGTTATGAGTACTATACCATTTAACACGGCTACACCAAACAACGCAATAAATCCAACGCCGGCTGAAATACTAAAGGGCATGCCTCTAAACCAAAGTGCAAAGACACCTCCGATGGCTGACATAGGAATAGCCGTAAAAATGAGGAGTGAATATTTGAACGAACCAAAAGTGAAATAAAGCAACAGCAAGATTAAGCCCAATGCTACAGGTACGGCAACAGATAAGCGCTTATTTGCTTCTTCAAGATTTTTGAATTGCCCGCCGTAGGTAATGAAATAACCGGTTGGCAACTTTATTTTTTGTGCAATCTTTTCCTGCACATCTTTTACCACAGAAGCTATATCCCTGCCACGAACGTTAAAGCCAACAATAATTCTTCTTTTGGCGTCTTCACGTTGTATTTGATTAGGTGCTAATTGATAGCTAATATCAGCTACCTGCTCTAATGGAACCTGGTTGCCGTTGGAAGCTGTTACAAACAACCGTTTTACGTCTTCTATGTTTTGGCGATCAGATTTTTCTAAACGTACTACCAAGTCAAATCGCTTTTCTCCTTCAAAGACAGTTCCGGCAACGCCTCCCGCAAACGCCGTATTAACCGCATTATTGATATCCTCTACATTCAATCCATATTGCGAAATCTTATCGCGATTGAGTTTTATGGAGATTTGGGGCAAGCCAGAAACTTGTTCTATATACAGGTCTTCTGCACCTTGTACTGAGGGAATTAATGCACCTATCTTTTTAGCCAAATCCGCTAATTCCTCTAAGTCTTCACCAAATATTTTAATACCTACATCCTGACGAACACCCGATATCAATTCGTTAGTACGTAATTGTATAGGCTGCGAAAATCCAAAATTGACTCCCGGAATGGCTTCCAATGTTTTTTGCATCTTCTCCGCTAATTCTTCCCTTGTTTTGGCACTTGTCCATTCCTTTTTCGGCTTTAATAAGATGGTTAGGTCACACGCTTCTATAGGCATTGGATCGGTGGGTATTTCAGATGCCCCAATTTTTCCAACTACTTCCTTTACTTCAGGAAATTTCTTCATTAAAAGTGTTGATGCCTGTGTTACCTTATCTATCGTTTGGTTAAGAGAACTGCCGGTAAGCAATCTTGTTTCTACAGCGAAATCACCTTCCTCTAATGTAGGCAGGAATTCACCCCCTAAATAAGAAAATAGGAATATGGCAACAGCCAATAAACCGAACGCAAGTAGCACCACCGTCTTCTTAATTCGTAAAGCGCCTTTTATCAAAGGGCTGTATGCACGTTGGATACCATCCATCATTTTGTCTGACAAGGTTCTTTTGTGCGAAATCTTCTTGCTTAGAAACAAGGAGCTCATCATCGGAACATAAGTCAGTGAAAGAATTAATGCGCCGAGTATAGCAAATGAAACGGTTTCTGCCATCGGACGGAACATTTTTCCTTCTATACCTACCAAAGCCAAAATGGGTAGGTAAACAATGAGGATAATGATTTGCCCAAAGGCTGCTGAATTCATCATTTTCTTGGCGGAGCCAGAAACTTCAGCATCCATTTCAGCTTGACTAATCCTTCCTTCTTTTCGGTGAGCCAGATGGTGCATGGTTGCTTCTACGATGATTACTGCACCATCCACTATCAACCCGAAATCAATAGCGCCTAAGCTCATCAAATTGCCCGAAACGCCAAATACTTTCATCAAGGCAATGGCAAAGAGCATAGCCAGTGGTATTACCGAAGCCACAATCAAACCTGACCGAATGTTACCCAAGAAAATCACCAATACAAAAATTACAATCAGTGCACCTTCCAAAAGGTTTTTCTTTACTGTTTCGATAGCCCTACCTACAAAGGCGCTCCTATCTAAAAAAGGTTCTATTGCTACTCCCTCCGGTAAGGACTTTTTTATTTGATCCATTCTTGTTTTCACTCTATCAACAACCTCTGTTGAATTGCTGCCTTTCAGCATCATTACAATGCCACCCACCGCCTCTTTATCGTTTCTGGTAAGTGCACCATATCTTGTAGCAGTGCCAAACTGAACGGTTGCGACATCTCGTATGGTTATGGGGACACCTGTTTCGGTATTTTTTACAACAATTCTTTCAATATCGGCAAGGCTTGTAATTAAACCTTCGCTTCGAATAAAGTAAGCGTTAGGCTTCTTATCAATGTAGGAGCCTCCGGTATTTTGATTGTTTTTTTCCAGCGCAGAGAAGATGTCGGGAATTGAGATATTGTAACTCCTTAACTTGTCAATATTCAACGCTATTTCATATTGTTTCAAATAGCCGCCGAAACTGTTGACTTCTGCAATTCCGGGAGTTCCTAACAACTGCCGCCGTACAATCCAGTCCTGTATGGTGCGTAAGGCTGTAGCATCATACTTTTTTTCGTAGCCTGGCTTAGCATGAACTACATACTGGTAGATTTCTCCAAGGCCGGTAGAAATGGGTGCCATTTCAGGATTACCCAAACCCGCGGGAATGGAGCTTTTGGCTTCAGGAAGCCGTTCAGCTACCTGTTGCCTTGCCCAATAAATATTAGCATCGTCATGAAAAACGATAGTGACTACCGAAAGCCCAAACCGTGAGATGGATCTTACTTCCTGTATTTCAGGAATGGTGGACATGGTTTGCTCTATAGGGTAGGAAATGAATTGCTCTATTTCCTGAGTAGCTAACGAGGGACTAACCGTGATAACCTGTACCTGGTTATTCGTTATATCGGGCACCGCATCTATCGGTAAGCTCTTTAGTGACATAATGCCCCAAATGATTAAACCGATTGTAAATATTCCGATTACTAATTTATTCTTGACGGAAAATTCGATTATTCTATTCAGCATCTGTTTAAGGAAAATTAATGTCCAGTAACCAGACGGTAGTATCTAATGATAATGGCTACGATTGCGCCTATCATTAAAATGGACAGGATGATTATAGAAATAGCTCTAATGATCCTGAACTTAGGTCGCTGGGAAACTTTACGCTTCCTTTTACTGGATTTGGTTGTCAAAACTGGTATATACGTGAAAATGAAACAGGATTACCTGTTTAAGCCAATAACTAAGTAAGTTGAGAGAAGCTTGGAAGAAAGAGACTACACCAATTGAGGGGGTTGCCAGATAGGCAATGAGATTCCTTTAATAGAAGATGAATAGAAGGAATTATACTGTTTTTTTAAATCCGCCTTTACAAGGATCAATTTTCCCAAGACCTGTGGAATAGGCGTACCCGAACAGCAGGAACAACTGCAAAATGGAGAACACGCATCTGTTTTAGGATGATCCTGCTCATGAGATGCTTTTGCTACTTCTTGTTTTGCCTTGCCCATAGCATTAGCGCCATCTGTACAAGGCATACAGCTTAGCACTAAAACAATAATAGATAATATGAAGGCGACGAGTTTCAAGTTTTGCAAAAGTAAGAACAAAGGTTTTTACACCCAAATCAAAAAATGTAGCGTTGTTGCATAGCCATGAGCCTAAAAACATGACCTAATAAAACTTAGCCCTGAGTATGCTACGCGGCAGGGTATTAATACCTACGGGTTTATCATCAATCAGGGCGAAACGCGGTTTCTACATCCTGGTTAACCGAAGATGGAATGGTAGCCTTGGAAATTTGACTTTGCTCTAAAACATCAGGGGCTACCAGATAGCCCACACAAATACAGCCAACATATTATTAGTGTTTGCCTTTTAAGCTTTTCGGCTTTTTTAGACTTGCTTCACCAGATTGTTAAAATAGGGCTAACCTTATCTAAGCGTTTGCTTAAATACTTACATTTAATACCTTTGTTCAATGAACAAAAACAGTTGCATCAGGCTATTTGCTGACCAGGAGCAGATTAAGAATTGCAAAGACAGACTAAAAACAGCACAGAAGTCATTTGTAAGCCTTTCAAACATATTGGCTTTAGCAGGCAATGAAGTAAGGCTAAAGATTGTTTATCTACTGGAAGAAGAAAAAGAGCTATGTCCTTGCGACCTTGCTGATATTTTAGGCATGAGCATTCCGGCAGTATCACAACATCTACGGAAATTGAAAGATGGCAATATCGTAGAAACAAGAAAGGAAGGACAAACCATTTACTACTCTCTTACACAGGAAAACCTGAAAATTTTAAAGCCTTTCTTTAAACACATCAATCAGCAAACACAAAAACTGGAAACAGTATGATAAGTATAAAATCATCAGGCACTTTCACAGGTGCAGGAGTACTATCAGCTATTGCAGCTTCGCTTTGTTGTATTACACCGGTTGTTGCCTTGCTTGCAGGTAGCGGCAGCGTTGCCGCAAACTTTGCATGGATAGAGCCGGCACGACCTTATTTAATTGTACTATCCATAGCTGTCCTTGCTTTTGCCTGGTATGCAAAACTGAAAAGGGCTAAAACAAACGATATGGACTGCAATTGCGAAACAACAAAGAAGGCTTCCTTCCTTCAGTCAAAAACATTTCTTGGCATCGTTACAGTATTTGCTATTCTGATGATGGCATTTCCACTGTATGCAAAGATGTTCTATCCAAAGCCCAAAGTACAGGCTGCAACGGTTACTACGGTTGATAACAAGCAACAAGTAAAGTTCACCATACAGGGCATGACCTGTGAAGGCTGCGAAGAGCATGTGAACAATAAACTGTCTAAAGTGAACGGTGTGTTGGCTTATAAAACCTCTTATGCAACAAGAAGCAGCCTGGTTACTTTCGACGGCTCAAAAGTTAACATAAAGACCATTGAAGCAGCCATTAACAAAACAGGCTACAGAGTAAAAGGCTACGAAGTACTAAATAGCGGTTCAACAGCACAAGCAAACAATACAAAAGAGTGCATCAGTGCATCGAAATTATGTTGCCAGAAAGCAGAGTAATTATGGAAAAAACACTAACACTACAATCAACAATCACCTGCCCCGATTGCGGTTTTCAGAAAGAAGAAACCATGCCTACAGATGCTTGTCAGTATTTCTACAAGTGTGCAAATTGTGAGACAGTACTAAAACCAAAGCAGGAAGATTGTTGCGTATTTTGCAGCTACGGCACTGTAGCTTGCCCGCCGATACAAATGAACAAATCTTGTTGTGCATAGCCTCATCAAAATAGTATCGTACATCATCATTCTTTTAGGAGTGGTGCATATTAGTTTCGCTTTCCCCTTACACATGAATACCGATCCACTTTGGTTTATTGGTGCTGGAATGGCAATCATCTTTGCAGGACTGCTTAACCTTGTCGCCATTGATAGGAATGATTCTAAGTTCACGAAAGCAGTTGCAGTTGTTGTAAATGCTTCTAACTGCACAATGTTTTGTTTTGCCTTACCAATTCTTAATGAACCACAGGTTTATGTAGGCATTACAATTTTCCTCATAACAATAGTAGCCTTCGTCCTCGATTTATTCAGGAACACTTCTAAAGCATAAGTATAGCGCAGGTAGCCTTTTTTTCTCAAAAAAAGTTTGGCGGATTAAAACAATATCGTAATATTGCGATATAAGGACAATGGGAGCAACTAAATCATACGAGTTCAGTGTCAAGGAAAACAAGTTAGCCAAGTATGCAAAGGCATTGGCGCACCCGGCAAGGGTTGCCATCCTAAAGCTATTGGCAACAAAAGCCACTTGTCAGTGCGGCGATATAGTAGAGGAACTGCCACTTTCCCAAAGTACCGTTTCACAACACTTAAAGGAACTGAAGGAAGCCGGACTAATCAAAGGTGAGATTGACGGAGCAAAAGTGTGTTATTGCATTGATGCAAAAGAATGGAAGGCAGCACAGGTTTGGATTAATCAGTTATTTGATAGCTATAAAGGTTGCAACGAAAGTTGCTAACCTTTTTTTTGCACACAATCATCGCAATATTCCGATAATACTATTAATAAATAACATGGAAACACAAGAACAAGTAAAAGAACTGGTAAAGCAGAAATACAGTGAGATTGCTTTACAGGATAAAGAGACAAACGCATCTTCCTGCTGCGGTGCTGGCGGCTGTTCAACAGAAGTGTACAACATCATGGCTGATGATTATACACAGCTTGAAGGTTACAACCCTGATGCTGATTTAGGCTTAGGTTGCGGTCTGCCAACACAATTCGCCAAAATCAAAAAAGGCGATGTAGTGATTGACCTGGGCAGCGGTGCAGGTAACGATGCTTTCATAGCCAGGCACGAAACAGGAGAGACAGGAAAGGTAATCGGCATTGACTTTACACCTGCCATGATTGAGAAAGCAAGACACAATGCAGAAGTTAGGGGTTTTAACAACGTCGAGTTCCGTCAAGGTGATATTGAAAAGATGCCGGTAACAGCCAATACAGCCGATATAATTGTAAGCAATTGTGTGCTGAACCTTGTTCCAAACAAAGACGGTGTAATCAAAGAAATCTACCGAGTGCTAAAGCCAGGTGGACACTTCTCTATTTCTGACATTGTCTTAGAAGGTCAGCTGCCAAAACAAATCAGGGAAGCTGCCGAAATGTATGCAGGTTGTGTTGCCGGTGCTATTCAAAAGCAAGTATATCTGGAATTGATTGAAGCAAATGGTTTTAAAAACATCACAGTTCAAAAGGACAAGGCAATCATTATTCCTGACGACATTTTAAGCCAGTATTTATCAGCAGAACAAATTGCAGCGTTCAAACAATCCGGAACCGGTATCAGAAGCATTACAGTTTATGCAGAAAAGCAAACAAAAGAAGAAAAGGCTTGCTGCGGTACTGATTGTTGTAATTAATCCAATTCACTTAAAAAAATATATGTCAGCAAACGACTGTGCTCCGGCACTTGAAAGAAAGCGGTTAAGTTTCTTAGACAGGTATCTAACCCTCTGGTTATTCCTTGCAATGGGCATAGGAGTAGCAATTGGCTACTTCTTCCCTACATCCTCAACATTCATTAATTCCTTTTCATCAGGAACTACAAACATTCCTTTGGCAGTCGGTTTAATTCTGATGATGTACCCGCCATTTGCCAAAGTGCGGTATGAAAAGCTGAAGCAAGTATTTAAGAACACAAAGGTTTTAGGGATGTCATTGCTTCTGAACTGGATAATAGGGCCAATCCTTATGTTCATTCTTGCCATTGTGTTTCTACACGGCTATCCTGAATACATGGTAGGCTTAATCCTTATCGGTTTGGCTCGATGCATTGCAATGGTGATTGTTTGGAATGAACTTGCAGAAGGAAGCAGAGAGTATGCAGCAGGCTTGGTTGCACTCAACAGCATTTTCCAAGTATTGCTTTACAGCGTTTATGCTTATGTTTTTGTAACTCTATTGCCGCCATTATTTGGCTTCACAGGTTCAGAAGTAAACATAACCATTGGACAAATTGCAGAAAGTGTTGCTATCTATTTGGGTATTCCTTTCGCAGCCGGCGTATTAACAAGGCTCCTTCTTCGCAAAGCAATGGGTGAGGACTGGTACACAAAGAAATTTATACCAGCTATTTCACCAATTACTTTAATAGCACTGCTCTTTACAATTGTCGTAATGTTCAGCCTTAAAGGAGAACTGATTGTACAGATACCGTTTGATGTGATAAGAATAGCCATTCCGTTGGTTATCTACTTCGCCATCATGTTTATAGTCAGCTTTTTTATGGGTAAGAAAATGGGAGCAGACTATTCTACGAATGCATCAATAGCTTTTACAGCAGCAGGAAACAATTTTGAATTAGCCATTGCAGTAGCAATAGGTGTTTTTGGTATCAACAGCGGACAAGCCTTTGCCGGTGTGATTGGACCATTGGTTGAAGTCCCGGCTCTCATTGCACTGGTCAATGTGGCATTTTGGTTCAGACGGAAATACTACGCAAAACAACAATTACAAAACGCTTAAATATCATCGAATGAGAATTGCACTCTTTAGCGACATTCACGCAAACCTTCCTGCATTGGAAGCCTGCTTTAAAAGCATAGAAGAACAAAAACCTGATGCCATCTATTGCCTGGGTGATTTGGTAGGTTACAACATTTGGGCAAATGAAGTAGTTAACGAAGTAAGAAAAAGAGGCATACCCACAATTGCAGGCAACTACGACCAGGGCATTGGCTTAATGAGTGATGAATGTGGCTGTGCTTATAAGACCGATACCGAAAAAGACATGGGTAAAATCTCCATCTCTTACACCAACTCCATTGTAAAGCCTGATGAAAGGAAGTATTTAAGAACATTACCGGCACACATCAAAGTCGAGTTCCAATTAAATGACGACAAGCTGAATTTGTTATTGGTACACGGAAGCCCAAGAAAGATAAACGAATATTTGTTTGAGGACAGGGACGAAAAAAGTTTGCTCCGTATTATGGAACAAGCAGATGCCGACATTATGTGTTTCGGGCATACACACAAACCCTACCACCGCATACTACCAACAGAGCCAACAGAAAACACGCATTACCGCCACGCTATCAATATTGGTTCGGTAGGCAAGCCAAAAGACGGTAACCCCAAAGGCTGTTACGTTATTCTAACAATCAACCAGGATAGCAGTATTACAAACAAAGATGCAGTGCAGGTAGAATTTATCCGGTTTGATTATGATGTAGAAAAAGCAGCAAAAGCAGTTGAGGACAGCCCATTGCCAAACGAGTATGCCGATATGCTAAGGAAGGGATATTAAACCAACTAAAAATCATTGCTATGCAATTGCCAACAGACTACAATTATTCTAAAGAACACACTTGGCTGAAAGTCTTGCACAACAAAGAGGCATTGGTAGGTATTACAGAATTTGCTCAAAGCGAATTAGGAGAGATTGTTTATGTTGATTTGCCAGCAGTGGGCAAACAGTTCCAAAAAGATGAAGTGTTTGGTTCTGTTGAAGCCGTCAAAACAACATCAGATTTGTTTATGCCGGTCAGCGGAGAAGTAATAGAAGTCAATACGGCTTTAAATGACAATGCACCTTTAGTTAATTCTGCCTCGTTCACAGACGGGTGGATGATAAAAATTAAACTGCTCAACGTTTCAGAAGCAGACACTTTATTAAATGCACAGGCATACGAAAGTTTAGTGAGTTAATACAAAAAATAGCTTTAGGCTATTTCGAATTGCCATAGGCTTGTTACTTATCAGCAACTTCCTAAGTTGTAGCAAGGAAAGTGTAAGTATCACAAAGGCCTATGGCTTTTTGAATTTAAGAGTGGAGAACTATGAGGAAGACATCAAGTGGGAAACTGTTTCCGGTACTTGGATAGACAGTTTAGGTAATGCAGACCTTGAAGCTACAGCTTATTATTTCGACAGGTGCGATATCCATTTAAGAAACGTTACCGGTTTGGGAAACGTTAACCCATTAACATTAATGCAATTTTATTACACTGATGGTGTAGATTTTCGGCCTAATGCCATTTCTGGTGTTGCAACAATAACTGAAGCCAATGATAAAGCAATCAGAGGAACGTTCAAACTGTATTTAGACAATAACTACAATGGCGTTTCAGGCAGAAGAATAACAGGCGATTTTGGAGTAATAAACAAACAATAATCACTGTAAATCAATAAACACCCTTACATAATAATAGCAGACATACAGCAAGGCAAGTCCACTTACAATTTGAATGCTTCTTCTCAACCATGTAAGTTGAGCAAACTTTGTAACAGCACCGGCAAAGGCACTGACAATTAAAAAAGGCAAACCCCTTCCTATGGCAAATACCAGTGCAAGTATAAAACCGTAGATGGGGTTTGCTGTCGCTGCAGCTACAGACAACAGTAATAACAACGGTGCAGCAGAAGTTCCTAAACTAAATATCAGTCCATAAACAAAAGAACCACCGATACCAGGCTTACGCATAGCAGCCAGTTTTGTTGTTGTAAACCGTGGACCGTAGAAAGCAAAAACAGCCGCAACAGCAGAAATTACAGCCATAGATATTGCCCAATATTGACCAAAAGTTTCTGTAAGAAAGATACCCAGCTTACCAGCCAAAGCACCCAATACAGAAAGGCAAACGACAATTCCTGTAAAGAAGGCAAGAGCAATCATAAAACCCCTATTGGATTTCTTTTCCGTGTTGCTGCTCACCAACCCGGCTATGCCAAGTCCAACAGGTAAAGTGCAGGGGCAAACACCAGTGGTTATTTGTTCTGCTTAGTATATGATCTGACAGTTTGAGGATTTTTTATTTGAAGTTTTATAGGGTCAGGATTAATTTTTTATGCTGCGGGTGGAATGTCCT